>Ga0114938_1001839_pt1 | contig 14000 bp, 10 predicted proteins | sample AshMeaBigSpring_FD_88675 | JGI IMG/M metagenome (GOLD analysis project Ga0114938, IMG submission 88675) | Groundwater microbial communities from Big Spring, Nevada to study Microbial Dark Matter (Phase II) - Ash Meadows Big Spring | ecosystem: Environmental > Aquatic > Deep subsurface >...
CTTCGTCACGAAGGAGATATCCGTGAGGCCATGGTCCATGAGGGCCGCGTGGGGCAGGATCAGGCGCAGCAGGCAGTTGACCCCGAAGACCCCCAGGTAGCAGCCCTGCTCATCGACGATGGGGACATTGCGGAAGCGGTTCTCCATGATGTAGCCGATGCCCTTGGCGACGGTATCGGTGGCGGCGAGCACCGTGGGGTGGGGGTCCATGACGTCTCGGGCGGTGTGTCCCGACATGGGGGTTCTCCTGGGTGAGGGGCTGGGAAGGGGTTCGAGCAGGACGCCTAGGATACCCCAGACGGGGCGGGTCCAGCGCGCGGACCCCATTGGTCCAGGCCCTGACGCACGAAGACGCCCCATCGCGCCGGGGGCGGCGCTCCCACTCGGCGCGGAACGGGGTTTCTAACCCCGTCCCGAACGTTACCGACGGCCCCCAAGCGCCGCGGGCCCGACGCCGAAAACGGTTCCGGACCTTCGGTACCCGCTGACATGCCCAATCCCGCTTGGGGGGTGCCTAGCCTGCCGGGCGTACCGCCTCAGGGTTCAGCACCTGCATGGTGTCCTCCCCCGTGGCCATGATCGCAACCCCGCGCCGCGTCGCCACGGCGACCACCCCCTCGTCCACCGCCAGACTTGCCAGGACCCCGACCAGGCGCCGGCCGGCATACTCGGGGAACACCAGGGGGAGCTCTGCGAGTTTGGCGAGGAAGGTGTCCACATGGGCCGCCTGGAGCTTGGACTTGGTCTCGTTGACCAGGACGGCGTCCTCGCAGACCACCAGGGCGTCGTACTCGCGGGTCTCACCCTGCCAGTGGCGCACCACCCGCAGGGCGAACAGCGACGGCTCGGTGTAGCCCAACAGCTCCGCGGCGACCCGCGGCAGATGGGGCGCCAGGATGTCCTCGACCAATGTCCCCAACCGGTTGGCCAGGTCGCCCCACTGTTTGTTCATCCGCTGGCGATCACGCACCGTCTCGTCCTTGAAGACCCGCATCTCGTCTTTGAAGGCAGCCATCTCATCCTTGAAGTCCCGCATCTCCTGGGATAGGCGGCTGATGGACAGCTCCGAGCGCAGGCTTTGCCGGCTGAGCTCTGTGAGAAGCTCGCGTAGCTCATCGACCTCATGCTTCGACGCCGCTGTGGCCATCGCCATCCCTCCTCCGCACAGGATCATGGTCAGAGGACATCATAGCGCCAAGGCCGATGGGATGGGCAAGGGGGGAAGTTTCCGGGGCGGCTGCGAACCCTGTCCCTCTTGCGGATAGCCGGCCCCGCTGCGCGTCCAGGGTCGTCTGTTGGCGTTTCTGGAGGACGCCCCATCGCGCCGAGGCGGCGCTCCCACTCGCGGTCGCTGGATATCGCGCTGCGAGGACAGAAAGTGCCGAAGACATCGCCTCTTCGACGATGGTCACGCGGGGAGGTAGCGGCCGTCGTCCAGGCGGCGGGCGTGGCCGAGGGTGGCAAGGGTATCGAGAAGCTCGGCGACCTTGGCGCGGGGGGCGCGGGCGAAGGTCTGGGCGAGCTGCTCGGCGGTTGCTGGGCCGTTGTGGGCGACGCGCTCGCGGTCTCCAGGGTGTCCTCGCGGGCGGGGTCGGGCTGGGGCAGGCCCAGAAGGGCGCACAGCTCGGTCAGCAAGATCTGGTAGTTGGCGCGCTCGGTGCCGGTGGCGTCGCGCCAGCGGGCGACGAAGGTCTCGTCGGACGCCTACTTGCGCCAGAACTGCGGGGTGAACAGGACGACTACGGAGAAGACCTCCAGGCGTCCCAGGAGCATGGCGAAGCTGCACACCCAGGTCTGGTAGTCGGTCATGGCCTGGTAATTGTCGGTGGGACCCACCGCGCCGAGCCCCGGACCGGTGTTGGTGATGGAGGCGACCACGGCGGTGAAGGCGGTGACGAAGTCAAGGTCGCCCAGGATGAGCAGGAAGGTCATCCCGACCACGCTCAGGAAGTACAAGTAGCTGAACCCAAGGACGGCGAAGACCACCGCATTCGGGATCTCCATGCCGCCCACGGTGACCGGTGCCGCCATGGTGGGGTGGAGCAGGCGCGACAACTCACGGATGCTCTGCCGGGCCAGGATCAGGGTACGGATCATCTTGATGCCCCCGCCGGTGGACCCGGAGCTGGATGTAACGGCGGACAGAAAGAGCATCAACAAGGGCACGACGAGAGGCCAGGCCTCATAGTCGGTGCTGGCGTAACCGGTCGTCGTAGCGACCGAGACCACATTGAAGGTTGCGTAGCGCAAGGCGGACAGGGGCTCTGGGTAGGTCCCCATGAGCCAGAGGTAGGCGGCACAGCCCAGGGAGCTCAAGATTAGCAGACCAAGGACCCCGCGTGCCTCGGGGTCGCGCCAGTAGGGCCGCGGGTTACGGTCGCGCCAGGCGGAGAAGTGGGTCGCGAAGTTCAGGGCGGCCAGGACCATGAAGACGGTCAGCACCAGCTCGATGGCCGCCGAGTTGAAGGCTGAGATACTGGCGTCATGGGTGGAGAAGCCCCCCAGGCTCAGGGCCGAAAAGGCATGGCAAACGGCGTCGAGCCAGCCCATGCCCGCCAGGTGCAGGGCCAAGATGCAGGCGACGGTGATCCCCAGGTAGACGGTCCAGAGGATGGCCGCGGTGTCGCCAATGCGCGCCGTGAGCTTGGTGTCCTTGATGGGGCCCGGGACCTCCGCCTTCAGGAGCTGCATGCCACCGACCCCCAAAAGGGGCAGGATGGCCACCGCCAGGACGATGATCCCCATGCCCCCGAGCCACTGGAGCTCGTGTCGCCATAGGTTGATCGATGGCTCCATGTGATCGAGCCCCATCATCACCGTCGCGCCCGTGGTGGTGAGCCCGGACATGGTCTCGAAAAAGGAATCGGTGAATGACATCTTCTCATGGAGCATCAGCGGAACGGTGGCGATGGCTGCGGTCAGGGTCCAGGCCAGGGTGACCAGGATGAAGCCGTCGCGGGCCTTGAGCTCGGCGCGGTGGCGGCGGGTTGCCAGCACCAGAAGACCGCCGACGGCGATGCAGGCGAGCATGCTGTCGAGGAAGGTCAGCAGGGTCCCGTCCGCAAAGATCAGGGCGCATGTGATGGGCATCAGGTAGGTCAGGCTGAAAATCATCAGCAGCCTGCCCAGGACCTGGGTGACGGAGAGCAGGGCGCGCATCTAGAAGTAGGTCAGGCCGACCTGGAAGAAGCGCTCCACCTTGGGCACCAGGTCCTTGTTGACGAGGAACAGGATCACATGGTCCTCGGCCTCGACCACCAGGTCGTGATGGGCAATGAGGACTTGGCGCTTGTCCGCTCGGCCTGGCTCTGGAGCGGGTCCGCGGACTATGGCCCCGACGGTCACCCCGTGGGGCAAGTCCAGCTCGTCGATGCGCCGCCCGACGACCTTGGAGCTGCGCTGGTCCCCGTGGACAACGATCTCCAGGGCCTCCGCGGCCCCGCGGCGCAGGCTGTGGACCGCGGCCACGTCGGCCTTGCGGACATGAGCGAGCAGGGTGCCGATGGAGACCTGGGCGGGGGAGATGGCGATGTCGATGCGATCGGCCTGGACCAGGTCCACGTAAACGCGGCGGTTGATCAGGGCTAGTACCCGGCGCGCCCCCAGCCCCTTGGCGAGCAGGGCGGAGAGGATGTTGTTCTCGTCGTCATTGGTCAGTGCGAGGAAGAAGTCCATGTCCTCGATGCCCTCGGCGCTGAGCAGGTTTTCGTCGGCCGCCTGACCCACCAGCACCAGGGTGCTGTGCAGGCGCGCCCCGAGGACCTTGGCGCGGGCCTCGTTGGCCTCGATGATCTTGACGTTGTACCGCCCCTGGGTGGCGGTGGCGAGGCGCTCGCCGATGTTGCCACCGCCGGCGATGAGGATGCGCCGGGTGGGGCGGTCGCGCCGGCGCAGCTCGCTCATGACGGTGCGGATGTTGCGGCTCGCTGCCAGACAGAAGACCTCGTCACCCGCTTCCACCCGGGTCGCGCCGTCCGGGACTATGGGCTGGTCCTTGCGGTAGATGGCGGCGATGCGGGCGTCTACATGGGGCATGTGGCGGCGCAGGTCGGCGATGGGGTGCTCCACCAGGGGACCGCCGGCGAAGGCACGCACGGCCACCAGGCTCACCAGCCCGTCGGCGAACTCCAGGACCTGCAGGGCCTCGGGAAACTCGATGAGCTTGACGATGTAGTCGGTGACGATCTGCTCGGGGCAGATGCTGAAGTCCACCGCGAAGTTCTTGGGCTCCAGCAGCTCCGGATACTCCGCGTAGTCCGAGGAGCGCAGGCGCGCGATGCGCGTGGGAACATTGAACAGGGACTTGGCGGTGCGGCAGGCGCAGAGGTTGGTCTGATCGCTTTGGGTGACGGCGATGAGGAGGTCCGCGTCCTCGGCCCCGGCCTGCTTGAGTACGGAGGGCAGGGCCGCGTTGCCCACCACCACGCGCAGGTCCAGGCGGTCGGCCAGGTAGGACAGGCGCGGGACGTCGGTATCGACGATGGTGATCTCGTTGGCCTCGGAGACCAGGCTCTCGGCCACCGAGGTGCCGACCTGTCCGGCACCCAGGATGATGATCTTCATTGGCGCGCTGGGTCTCCAGGACTGGTCCAGGACGGTTGGTTATTCTAGTCCTTTTGGCGAGCGGCGGACCATGCCCCGCCGGTGCCGGCCTCGTACGATGGGGTCAGTCTTCATCGGTACCATATTGTATCTAGCCCCAATGATCACGTCTGCACCCCCTGTCTTGGCTCTCAAGGCAGCGGCTGTGACGCCCGCGGGCCTTGGCTGGTATCATCCCGGCCCAGTTGCGACGGGCTTGGTCGCCGCCCAAGAGAACGCCGATCCGTCAAAGGAGCCATCGCCATGCTGCACGAATTCATCGACTGGATCCTGGCCACCGTCAACGGGTGGGGCTATACGGGGATCTTCGTTCTGATGGCCCTGGAGTCCACGGTCCTGCCGATACCCAGCGAGTTGGTGGTGATCCCCGCCGGCTATCTGGCCTATCAGGGCGAGATGAACGTGGTGCTGATCTTTCTCGCCTCGACCCTGGGGAGCCTGGTGGGGGCCTTCGTCAACTATTTCTTCGCCCTGCTGGTCGGGCGTCCCTTCCTGGAGCGTTACGGGCGCTGGTTCTTCGTCCGCCCCGAGATGCTGCACAAAACCGACGCCTTCTTCGTCCGCCACGGGGCCATCTCGACCTTCACCGGGCGCCTGATCCCCGGCATCCGCCACCTGATCTCGCTACCCGCGGGGCTCACCCGCATGAATCCCCTGGCCTTCAGCCTCTATACGTGCCTTGGGGCGGGCGTCTGGTCCGCCGTGCTCATCGCCATGGGCTACTTCATCGGCGGCAACGAGGCCCTGCTCCAGGAGAATCTGCCTCTGGTCACCGGCGCCGTGGTCGCTGGCGTGGTGCTGTTGCTCGTCGGCTATGCACTTTGGCACCGGCGGCGCGCTCAACCGGCGGATTGAGCCCCGGATCGGCGCAGCCCCGCGGCCGCGCTCACGCTCCCCACGGCAGGGGACCTCGGGGCCACAGTCTCGGGTGCACAGCACGACCCAGAGCATCGCCGCCTCGTAGGCCGGCAGGGCCGCGTGCCGGATGGCGTGAGGACCAGGCACATCGTACGGGCGAGCTGCGTGAGCCAGCGCGGGTAGGCTGACCTGTAGGGTAGGAAAGGACCAGGGCAGGGGACTTATCTGCGGTTCGGTTGACCTGGGTGGGGGTTCGCCGGCCGGTGGATTCGGCTATCCTTGGCCGGGGTCGCCATCCCTGGCGGCCGCCGGGGGTGGGGATCAAGGGGCCGGGACAAGGCCTCGGCCCCATCCGCAGTGCGGCAGTCGCCGATGGTCCCGTGCCCTTGACCTTTCACGTCCGTTGACCCGAGGGGGTGTCACGTGCCCAGTCCCAAACTCTTGGTCGCCTGGTTTTGCCCGCTGCTTCTGCTGCTCGGCATGACCCAGGCCGCCGCAAGCGCCACCGCGGCCCCGCCGCCCCGGCCGGAGTCCACCACCGACCACAGCAAGCTCAAGGAGCTGCAAGGGCCATTCGCCAGCGGGCCAGAGGTGACCCAGGCGTGCCTGGGCTGCCACACGGAGGCGGCCAAGCAGGTCCAGGGCTCCATTCACTGGACATGGGAGCTGGACAATCCGGATACCGGGCAGCGCCTGGGCAAGAAACACCTGGTCAACAGCTACTGCGTTGCCATCACCTCCAACTACCCTCGCTGCACGAGCTGTCATGCAGGCTACGGCTGGAAGGACGGCAGCTTCGATTTCACCGTCGAGCAAAACGTCGATTGCCTCGTGTGTCACGATACCACGGGGACCTACAAGAAGCTCCCCACCGGGGCCGGTCACCCGGCCTATCAGGACACCGAGTTTGGCGGCAAGCCGGTCAAGGCCGTGGACCTGGTCCAGGTCGCCCAGCACGTGGGCCGGACCAGCCGCGCCACCTGCGGCGCCTGCCACTTCACCGGCGGCGGCGGCGACGGGGTGAAGCACGGCGATATGGACACCTCGCTGGGCAAGCCCGACAAGGCCCTGGACGTGCACATGGCCGCCGATGGGCTCAACTACAGTTGCTCGACCTGCCACACGTTCATCAACCACCAGTCCACCGGCAGCCGCTATCGGGTGATGGCCAAGGACGAGACGGGGATTGCCGTCCCGGGTGTGAAGGCGACCTACGCCACCTGCGAGTCCTGTCACGGCAGCACCCCGCATGCCGTGGACCTCAATGACCGCCTCAATGCCCATGCGGACAAGGTCGCCTGCCAGACCTGCCACATCCCGGCCTTCGCCCGCGGCGGCAAGCCGACCAAGACCTGGTGGGACTGGTCCACTGCCGGCCAGAAGGGCGCGGACGGCAAGCCCCTCACGAGGAAAGATCCCGCCGGCAACGTCACCTACGATGGCATGAAGGGCGACTTTCTCTGGGGGGACAATCTGACCCCCGAGTACTACTGGTTCGACGGCCAGGTTCGCTACTCGCTGCTCGGCGATAAGATCGACGACGCCAATCCCCCCGTGGAGATCAACAGCATCCGCGGCGCCTACGGCGACCCCAAGGCCCGCATCTGGCCCTTCAAGGTCATGCGCGGCAAACAGCCCTACGACACCGAGCACAAGACCCTGCTGGTCAGTCACCTCTTCGGCAAGGACGACGATGCCTACTGGAAGACCTACGACTGGGACAAGGCCCTACGGGCGGGGATGCAGTTGGCCAGGGAGGTCGGGCAGACCGAGGGCGACTACAGCGGGCACTACGACTTCATCGAGACCCGAATGTACTGGCCCATCACCCACATGGTGGCCCCCAAGGAGGAGGCCCTGGCCTGCGATGCCTGCCACAGCCAGGATGGGCGCCTGGCCAAGCTGACCGGCTTCTACATGCCGGGGCGCGACGCCAACCCCTGGATCGACCGCATCGGGTGGCTGCTGGCCGCCGCCACCCTGGCCGGCGTGCTGCTGCACGGCCTGGTCCGCCTCATCGTCGGCCGGCGCAGGGCCTGAAGGAGCTGAGCATGAGCAAGCGAGTCAAGGTATTTTCCGGCTTCGAGCGCTTTTGGCACCTGGCCCAGTTGTTCCTGATCTTCGGTCTGCTGTTCACCGGGTTCAACATGCACGGGACCTGGTCGGTGCTGCCCTTCGAGCAGGCGCTGGACGTCCATATCGTCCTGGCCCTGTCGCTGATCGGGCTCTGGGTGCTGGCCATCTTTTGGCACCTGACCACCGGCGAGTGGCGCCAGTACGTGCCGACCGGCAAGGGGCTCATCCCCATGGTCCTCTACTATGCGTACGGAATCTTCTCGGTGGAGGCCAAACCCTACACCATAACAGTGCAGGCCAAGCACAACCCCTTGCAGCGCCTTGCCTACTTCGGCTTCAAGGTGGCCATAGCCCCGGCCCTGTGGACATCCGGGCTGCTGTTGCTCTTTTACGTGGACTGGAGTCAGACGGCCCTGGGGGCCGTGCTGCCGTTGCAGTGGGTCGCCTGGGTCCACGTGGCCGCAGCCTTTGCCCTGATCCTGTTCCTCATCGTCCATGTCTACATGGCCGGGACCACCGGCAAGCCCTGGTACTCCTACCTGCGGGCCATGTTCGTGGACGGCTACGAGAAGGTGTAGGCGTACTGCCACAGTCGCCGGCTGCTGTCGTTGTCGGGGCGGCGCTGTTGGCGGGCGGCTCAGGGGGAGTCGGTCGATGTGGCCCCGGCCGAGTCCGTGGGGGTCGGCGGCGAGCCCGCATCCATGGCCAGGCGCATGCCGACCAGGGTATAGCGGGTCTTGGGGTTGTTCCAGTTGCGGTAGGCGCAGCGTGCGTAAAGAGACCAGGTGTGCCAGGACCCGCCGCGGCGCACCCGCTTGCCGCCCTCCGCCGGTCCCTGGGGGTCCTCCGGCGGGGATTGGGCGTAGGCGTCCGCCGCATACCGATCGGCCACCCACTCCCAGGCATTGCCGTGCATGTCGTGGAGACCGAAGGCGTTGGGGGCGAAGCTCCCCACCGGGGCGGTGAAGGCAAAGCCGTCCCGGCCCGGTAGGGCATGGGCGCCCCATTGGGGCCAGTTGGCCTGGCTGTCAAGATCGAAGGTATTGGCCGAGGTCAGCAGGGTCCTGGGGTCGTCGCCCCCCTGGTAGCGGGTGCGGGGGTCACTGTTGGCGCGGCAGCTATACTCCCACTCGGCCTCGGTTGGCAGACGATAGCGCCGGCCCTCCTCTCGGGTCAGCCAGTCCGCCAGGGCCATGGCATCGTGCCAGGTGACGTTGAGGACGGGGTGGTCGTCGCCTTGCGGAAAGCCCGGGTTGCTCCAGGAGTAGCGCGGGTCGCGCCCCTCGAAGGCATCGCCGCGGGGGGAGCTGGCGGGGTCGTAGTCGTGTCTGTAGCCGTAGCCCCCGGTCCCATCGGCCACGGATTCGGGGACATAGCCGGACGCCTCGATGAAGTGGCGGAACTGCCCGACGGTGACCTCGTGACGCCCCAAGTAGAAGGGTCTGCTGATGCGCACCCGGTGGACCGGGGCCTCGTCGGTGAGCTGGAGGAGCCGCTCGCGGTCGTACTGGGGGTAGGCCCTCGCGAGGTCCTCCGGGGTCTCGTCGCTGCCCATGAGGAATTCGCCGGCAGGGATCAGGACCAGGGTCATGCCCAGGCGGTTCTCGACGACAGGGGCCAAGTCCGCCTCCTGGGCCGGCGCCGGGCCGGCCAGGACCAAGCCTGTCAGGCTCAGCAAGACGGCGAAGCGGACCGCGGTGCCGGGATTTGGGTTGCGCTGGGGCATGGGGCCTCCTATGGGGGATCGGAGGGTGCCATTGTCACCCACTCAGCCCCAGTCGTGGTTGGCCAGGGTTGCGTCCAGGTAGAGATATTGCGCGCATCCTGACGGCCACGGCAGGCGCGCGGGCGAGGTGCAGTCAGCCGTGCGGACCAGGGGGCATGCAAGGATGGCCACCGACACCGCGGCCCCAATCCCGGTCTGGCCCGACCTGGGGGTCTGCCGCGGAGCCCCATGGCCGATCCCGGACCCTCGCCGGGTTACAATCCCGCATCCTCGGTGCGAAGCGGTCCTGCCAATGATCTCCCTCCTCGACTACGGCGCCGGCAACGTGCGCAGCCTGCGCAATGCCATCCACGCCCTGGGCTTCTCCCTGACTGAGATCGAGCGCCCGGAGGACATCCTCAAGGCCGAGCGGCTTATCTTCCCCGGGGTCGGGGCCTTCGGCGCGGCCATGCAGCGTCTGCATGCCCAAGGCTATGTCGAGCCGCTGAAGGCGTACCTGGCGGAGGGCCGGCCCTATTTCGGCATCTGCATCGGGCTGCAGACCCTGTTCGAGGGCAGCGAGGAGTCCCCCGGCGTCCCCGGCCTTGGGCTCATCCCGGGGCAGATTCGACGTTTCGAGGCCCCCAACCTGTCGGTACCGCACATGGGCTGGAACGGGGTGCGCCTCCAGCGCCCCTCGCCGCTCTTCGCCGACCACGGGGGGGAGAAGCTCTACTTCGTCCACTCCTACCGGGCGGTGCCGGGCCCCGAGAATGCCGACTGGGTGCTGGCCATGACGGACTATGGCGCGCCCTTCGTCAGCGCCGTGAGCCGCGGGCGGGTGGCGGCGGTGCAGTTCCACCCGGAGAAGAGCGGGGCGGCGGGGCTCAAGGTCCTGCGCCACTTCCTGGCCGGCGAGGACAGGGCCGGCGCGGCTCCGGCCGTCAAGGGTCCAGAGCCGACGCGGCTGGCCAAGCGCATCATCGCCTGCCTGGATGTGCGCACCAACGACGCGGGCGACCTGGTGGTCACCAAGGGAGACCAATACGACGTGCGCGAGGCCGGGGCCGTGCGCAACCTGGGCAAGCCCGTGGACCTGGCGCGACGCTACTTCGAGGAGGGGGCGGACGAGGTCACCTTCCTCAACATCACCGCCTTCCGTGACTTTCCGCTCTCCGACCAGCCCATGCTGGAGGTCCTGCGCCGGACCTCGGAGAACGTCTTCGTCCCGCTCACCATCGGCGGCGGCATTCGCGCCTTCACCGATGCCGAGGGGCGCGGCTACTCAGCCTTGGACGTCGCCGCCGAATACTTCCGCTCCGGGGCGGACAAGGTCTCCATCGGCAGCGACGCCGTGGAGGCGGTCGAGCAATACCTGGCCCGTGGGCACAAGGACGGCTCCAGCGCCATCGAGCAGATCGCCCGTGTCTATGGAAATCAGGCGGTGGTGATCTCCATCGACCCGAGGCGGGTGTACGTCAACGCGCCTGAGGAGACCCGCCACCACTGCATCCCCAGCCCCGAGCCCGGCCCCAATGGCGAGGCCTGGTGCTGGTACCAGTGCACCGTCAAGGGCGGGCGCGAGGGGCGCGATATCGACGCCGTCGAGCTGGCCCGCGCCTGCGAGGACTTGGGCGCAGGCGAGATCCTGCTCAACTCCATCGACCGCGACGGCACCGGCCTGGGCTTCGACCTCGGGCTGATCCAGGCGGTGGCGGACGCCGTCTCCATCCCGGTGATCGCCTCCAGCGGGGCCGGACGGGTGGAGCATTTCTCGGAGGTCTTCGCCGCCACCGGCGTGGAGGCTGCGCTCGCCGCGGGCATCTTCCACCGCGAGGAGGTCCCCATCGCCGCGGTCAAGGACCACCTGCGGGCCCAGGGGATCGAGACACGCGCCTAGGCGCCGGTCGGGCCGCACGCCTTGGCCCAGCATGGCCGCGCCGCACGCGGCATCGATTGCTCGCGCAACCCCAAGGGCCGCACAGCGGCCCGTCGGCGTGGTCCCGGATGAGGGCAATGGAGCCGGATTGCCTGATCGCTCAGCACGAATGCCGACAACTGACGCCTTGCGGGGGTGCGGCTCGGCCAGGTCGATCTGGGGCGATGCCTCGCCAGACAAGGACCAGGATGGAGCGCACCTTCGCGCGCCAGCATGGCGGGCCGGTGCGCAATCTCAACGCGACGCGGGCCTGCGTTTGCCACAATGCCGCCCTTGGCGCGCAACCTCGGTAGTCGATCACCGCTCCCGCCTCAGGACGGTTGCGCGTAGACATCTTGTTCATGGGGACAGCATCGTGGATCGGTTCACACGCAACTATCTGATCGGGCTCGGAACGGTCGTCGGCCTTGCGATCACTCTGTGGCTCGTCTCGAGCTGGGATCCTGGTGCGTCCAGGCTCAACGATGTGCTCGCAGGCGATGCCGAGCTTGTCGCCTACCCCTACCAGTTCCGGGTGGAGTCGTTGAAGGACGGCGTGGCAACCCTGAAGAGCCCCCGGTCGTTCGAGGTTCCGGTGGCCCGTTTCCTCGCGGTTATCGAGCCGCGGCTGGCCGGAAGGGACCCTAACCATCCCGACATGATGGCGGCTCAGGCGACCCTGGTGCATCACCAGAAGCGCGCCCAGGCGCTGGTCGAGGGTCAGCCCGAGGTCAAGTCGGTCCGCTGGACCCTCGACCGCGACTGGTACGCTGCGCGGGGGATTCCTCTGCCATAGGTGCGGGGTCGCGGACTGACAAACCAGTGCTCCAGCCGGGGGCTGCTCGCGCGACCCTGGATGAGACCGATCCGGGGCGCGTAAGCTGTCAGGGTGACCGGGGCAGGAGCGGCGCCTGTCCGGCCGCCTGCCGCCCGGCTGGCCCCAGATGCACGGCGCCCCCCATTGGCAGTGGGCACGGGAGACCGCGAGGGACGCCTGGGGGTATCGCGAACCTCACGAGGACCTGGAGATGATCGAACGCCTTGCCGTCTATGAGCTTGCGGCCAGGTACCGGTTGGATGCCTCAGCCGCCCGTCGCTTGCAGCGGCTTGCCGGTCTGGATGCCGAGCCGGCTGGTCTGGCCGTCTGGCTGCCCCGCGGGGTAGCCCTGCTGGCGGGCGGGCTGGCCGGCCTGGGGGTGGTCCTATGGGTTGCGGCCAACTGGGATAGCCTCGGGCGTCTCGGCCAATTCGCCCTGCTTCAGGGCCTGGTCGTGACGCTTTGCCTTGGGGCCCTGACCCTGCCGGGGGCCCGCCCGCCCCTGGGGCTGCTGGCCCTCCTGGCCGTCGGCGGCCTGCTCGCCTACCTCGGGCAGACCTATCAGACCGGGGCCGATCCCTGGCAGCTCTTCGCCCTCTGGGCCGGGCTCTGTCTGCCCCTGTGTCTGGCGGTCCGCAGCGATGCCCTCTGGGCCCCCTGGGCGGTGGTGGTCATGGCCGCCATCGCCCTCTGGATCCAGACCAGGGTCGGCCCCGCCTGGCGGGTCGGCCCCGCCTGGCGGGTCGGCCCCGCCTGGCGGGTCGTCCCCGATGACCTGCTGGTGCACGCCCAGGCCTGGGCCGCGGCGGCGATCCTGGGGGCCTGGCTGAGCCCCGCCGTCGGGCCCCTCACCGGTGCCGGGGTCTGGGCCTGGCGCACCGCCGTCACCCTGGCGGTGACCCTGGTGACCCTCGCGGCCCTGTCCGGACTCTTGTCCGGTGCGGTCGCGCCCCACTATTGGCTCGGCCTGTTGGTCCTGGCCGCGGTGGCCGGGGTCCTGGCCCTGCCCAGGTCCTTCGAGGTCGCGGCCCTGAGCGCGGTGGCCCTTGGGCTCAATGTCCTGATGGTCGCCGGGCTCGGGTACTGGCTCTTGGAGGACTTTCGCGGTGACCCCATCGCCCGGCTGCTGGTCCTGGGGTTGGGGGCGGCCGGGCTGCTGGCCGCATCCGTCAGCATCATCCTGCGACTGGCACGGCGCCATGGCCACGGGGGTGCGGCATGAGTAACGGAGCCGAGCCGTCGGTGGGGTCGGCCCCCTCGCCGCGACTGCGCCTGGGAGCCCTGGACCGCACCCTCCAGGAGGCCATCGTCGCCGGTATCCTGCCCCCCGACGCCCGCCGGCCCGCGGCTGAGGCCCGGCCCTGGCCGGTGATCCTGTTGACGGCCCTGGGTGCCTGGCTAGCGGCCATTCCCTTGATCGGCATGGTCGGTATGCTCCTCGGCGACCTGATCTCCCGCGGCTCCGGCCCCTATCTTATCGGGGCCCTGGTGCTGGCCTTGGCCGTGGTCGTCCTGCGTTCCCGGGATCTGCCTCTGTTCCTGGAGCAGCTCGCCCTCCCAGCCCTGCTCGTCGGCTGCGGCACCCTGGCCTTGGGCCTGTTCCGCGACCTCTCGGTACAGGGCGCTGCGGCCTGGCTGGCCCTTGCGGCCCTGGTCCTGGCGGCGATCCTCGCCCGCCCCTGGCTGCGGGTCCTGCTGGGGGCCGCGGCGGCCGGGCTCTTCGTCCTGGCCTTGCTACCCGGGTCGCAGTTCGGGGGTCAGGCTTGGGCCATCAACTCCTGGATCGCCCTGCACTGGGCCCTGGCGGTCTGGGTGGCCGGCCTCCTGGTGCAGCAGGCCGCGCTGGGGCGCGGGGGCCCTGTCGCTGTCGCCCTGGAGCCCATTGGGGCGGGCTGGTTGTCGGGGACTCTGGCGGGCCTGGCTCTGGTCAGCGGCATGACCTTCCTGGTCGGGGCCGGCATGGACCCCGTGGTGCGGGACCTGAGCCAGGGGCTGACCCCGGGCCTGGGGCCTGTACTGAGGTC
>Ga0114938_1001840_pt1 | contig 13993 bp, 19 predicted proteins | sample AshMeaBigSpring_FD_88675 | JGI IMG/M metagenome (GOLD analysis project Ga0114938, IMG submission 88675) | Groundwater microbial communities from Big Spring, Nevada to study Microbial Dark Matter (Phase II) - Ash Meadows Big Spring | ecosystem: Environmental > Aquatic > Deep subsurface >...
ATGAGAAGTAATTGCTCTTGAAGAAATATTTGTGCCATAAAAGAAATTCAGTATTGCTTCTTCCGATAAAATCACTACAATTTCTCTGTCCTCCCCACTGGTGCATCTGACGGTTTTTTTTCCTTATAACTATTTTCTCATTGAGGAGCCGCTTGATTGCTTTACCGCGAGAAAGCACAGCACTTCGAGGATAGGAGGCATTCCCTCTTATTCATTTGATCTCATTGGAAAATTTCCGATCAAAACCTTGGGGAAGATTTTCTTTTATATCTATGTCACGCAAATCATCCATCGATGCCCGTAAAATACAGATTCTTTGACTGATTGTCCGAGAATATATTCGCAGTGGAGATTCGACAGGAAGTAAATCACTGGTACGAGATGAGCAGATGCCAATCTCAGCAGCCACCGTGCGTAATGATATGAAACAGCTCGAAGAAATGGGTCTCATTTACCAGCCATATAATTCAGCTGGACGACTCCCTACCACACGAGGCATCAGAATGTATGTCGATTATCTGATCGAAATAGCACCACAAAAATATATTGGACCCGTTATAGAGACGCGGGATTCTTTGTTTGAATTTCATGATGATCGTCTCTATGATATGATATCTGATTTTTCTGATGCCACAGGAGATCTCGCTTTTATCAGTTCTCCAGAGGCTGGCGTATATTGTATTTCTGGTATTTCACATTTTCTCAGAAAACATAGCAGTACGCTGTGAGATGCAATATTTACCGTGTTAGACGTCGTGGAAAATAGGACACTCTTCACTCGGACACTCACCAATCTCGCACAGCCGCATCGGATCACTATTTGTATCGGAGAGGAAAATATTCTCCCAGAACTTGAATCCTGTAGTCTGATGGTAGCAGATACCACTCTCGGATGACATCATTGTCATCTCGGACTTCTCGGGTCAAAGCGAACGGACTATGCCTTTAATCTCTCTGCACTCAAAGCACTCTATTAGATTTTTTGATTGCGATTTCAAAAGTTTTTCTATACTGAGGGCATTCTTAGTTTATTTTTATGCCCCAACAAACCCTTCTCTATCAAGAGACTACTACCCTTCTCAAAAACACTTCTTCTCTCCAAAAAAAAGAAGAAAAGACCAAGATACCGCAACACTATATTGTTGCAACTCATGGACCAACCCTCGTAGCAGCAGTAAAAGAAGATCCTACCATTCTCAACAAGATCGGAATCTACCGGGTAAATTGTTCTCATCTTGGAAAAGAGTGAAACAAGCATGCTCTCGCAGAGTATCTCAAAGAAATTTATCCCTACTGCCAAGTGCTTATTGATCTCCAGTGACCCAAGCCTCGTATTAATGAATTAATCCCTGAACTCCATGACAAAATTATTGTAACTGTAGGAAAGAGATTTCACATCTCTTATGCAAATGAAAAAGATGAAAATCATCTCTGTACAGAAGATCGCCTCACGGTATGTTTCCCAGAAATCGTCAATGTAATGGAGGTAGGTGACTTTGCAGTCTTTGACGATGGTAAGATGACAGCAACGGTGCGTGAGATTCATGATACATACAAGGTCATTGAGTGCACAGAAATAGGTGGAGGAAAAGAATCCTATACACTCAAAGGGAAAAAAGGAATTTGTGTCCGCAATAAGCCTCTTGGGATTGATTGTATTACAGAACACGATCATAAAAGTCTTGATTTTGCCAAACATACACTTGGCTTTGATTATGTAGATACTATTATGGTATCATATTTTCTTCATCAAAAACATATCGAGGATTTCGTCCATATTGTCCGTGATGAGTACAATTATACTGGCAATCTCGGAGCAAAATTTGAAACACCTTTTGCTGTGAACAATGTTGATTGGATTCTTTCAACTGGAGCCATCAAGCTCGCTATGTTTGGTCGTGGCGATCTCCGAGTAGAGATGGATCTGAGAGCTATCCCAAATATGCACGATATTCAAGTATATTTCTTTGAAGCATGTAAGAAATATGGTGTAGAGTCTATCTGTGCAACGGGTTTTCTCGAGAGCATGATGACCCCAGAAGGATGTGTAGAACCAAGTGAGATCGGTGATATGCAAATATCCATGCGCACTGGCGCGGATCATCTGATGCTCTCCGCCGAATCATCATACGGTCCTCAAGCAAGAAAATGTATTGAAACAGAAAACGCCTATCAAAGAGATACCTATGAAAAATTAATAACTGGACAAATCAGCCCGCGAGAAAAACCAACACAAACACTTTCCGAACTTCTCTATCTTTCATAAATGTTTGATTCCCATAGGCTACAATACCTCAATACCTCAACATACAAATGAGGAAATGTGCTGTATTGGTCAGAATGATCGCTAAGAATACAGTGGAACTTTGCTCTCCAATATGCACATGAATTCTCACAAACAAAGTGAGTAAATCTCATGCCGCTTATTACTATTGATAATACCTATCAGAAAGATAATTTACGTCAACTTATATTTCTCGTAGAATCACTTCAAGATTTATCCGAATCATATGAGAGCCATGAATGATATCTCAATGTCTTCTTTGGAAATACTCGAGAAATACTCATACAATCAATTCAAAAAGAAAATATTGGAATTATTATAGCTTCTGCAAGTTATATACAATATTTTCGAGATATCCTCTCAGATATAGCTAAAAATACTGATATTCCTGTAATATTGATTGATGATAATAGTCTTCTGCCTGTTAACATAGTCAGTGACCACGAAGAATATGGAGCATATACTCTCAGAAAAAAATACTGGTATAGTGTTGCGAGTCTTTCTCAGGAGAAAAATCAGGTACACCTCAGAGGAGTCAACTATATCAAAACCGGACATACACTCTGACATATGGTAACATCTAATTGGTTTGATAAAAGAAAAAAAATACTACAAAAACAATCTCACGGTCTCAAGAATCAATTTCCAGGATGAGAAACTTCTGCTCAGAAACAATGGAACATTTTTGTACAAGAAAAGCTTTCCAACTATGCAATAACAAAAAATGACCCCAACATTACTGGCACATCTCTCCTTTCTCCCTACCTTCACTTTGGTTGTATCTCCCCTGTACAAATATATCAGGAATTAAGAGAAAGAACACAGGAAGATGCTGTCACTGTTTTTCTCGAAGAAGTCTTGGTACGAAGAGAACTCGCCATAAATATGTGGTATTACAATTCACATTTTGATACCTGGAAGTGTCTCCCGGATTGGGTAATAAAGACCCTCGATGAAGAGAGAAAACATCAAACAACAATAGTATGAGATGACTATACTCTTGAGGACCTTCAGCATGGAAAAACACATGATCCACTCTGGAATGCTGCTCAAAAAGAACTTATCACTACCGGAAAAATTCACGGATATGTCCGTATGTATTGGTGAAAACAACTCCTTCGATGGTTTCATGATTGGCGAAGAGCCTATGAGATAGGTGTATTTCTGAATGATACTTATGCCATCGATGGTTGTAGCCCAAATGGATATACTGGAATTGCTTGGTGTTTTGGCAAGCATGACCGTCCTTTCCCACCAAAAAAAATACACTACTGACTTATACGATCCATGACTGCAAAAGGTATGCAAAAAAAGTTTGATACCGAATCATACATGAAGAGATGGAACTAACGCTCCGGAGGAATACCATAATATTCCAGGAGAAATGAGGCAATATCCTTGAATGTTTTTGCTGCAGATTGTTCAGCAAATTGTGTACTCCTTGGACGATCAAAACGCACTATAATAACAAATTGTGGATCCTTTGATGGACCAAATCATGCATACGATGTATTTGTTCGACCATTTGCACCCGTTTCAAACCCTCATCTACTACTCGCAATTTGTGAGGTACCTGTCTTACCTGCAAGCGTATACCCAGGTACCGCTCCAGCCTTGGCAAAACCTTGTTTTGTTGAATCTGTAAGCATCGCAATTACTTTTTGTGATGTAGTTTCACCTATGACTCGTCGAATTGGTATAGGCTCAGTCAAGACAGTATCCCCGTCAGGATACACTCTCTTTTGGATCACATATGGCTGCATCAAGATACCTCCATTTGCAAATGCAGAATATATTGATGCCATTTGCATTAGATTGACTTGGATACCTTGTCAAAATGACATAGTAAAGAGTTTAGCACGAGACCATTTTTCATAAGGCTCAAGTGCACCTGTATGTTCTCCATCAAGTGTCACTCCAGTAATATCGAGAAATCCAAACCGCTTCAGATATTCGTAGAAAAGTGCTCTACCAACACGTTGGATAATATTAATCATACCGACATTACAGCTATAATTAATAGCGTTACGGAAACTATGGTACCCCTGACAAGCCGTATTCATGAGATTCTTGATCTCAAATTCATCAATTTTCACCGAACCAGCATCTTCATACATCATATCGGGTTCTATCTCACCAGTATCAAGTCATATAGCTGCTGTGACTCATTTAAAAATACTTCCAGGCTCATATGGAGAAGTAATAGCAATATTTTGATGTGCGAGAAGTCAAATCTGATTTTCGTAGATATAAAACTTCCCTTCTGGATTTTCTAATGCAGTTCGCATTTCATCCTCTTTTGTAATCTCCTGCAGAGTAACAAATCTATTTTGATAAATTTTCTTGACATTACCTGTCAGAGATTCCACAAACAGGACCTTACCAAGAAGCGGGAAAACTGGATCTGGGTAATCAGTAGGTATATAGGGTATAATCGTATCTGCATTGCCAGGTCTTTCTGGGTCAAAAGACGGATAACTTCCTACTGCACGAATCGCTCATGTCTTAGGATCCATCACAACGGCAGCTGCAGTATTAGCTCCTGTAGTACGGATTCACTCTTTCAAAGCATTCATAACAGCATTTTGAATATTTGGATCAATAGTAAGATAAAGATCAACTCATTTTACCTCCTGTTCTTGTGCTTCATCAAATATAGGACGTCATAAGCTATCTCGTCTCTCTTCTTTCTTACCCGTTTTACCAGCAAGAAGATCATGAAAATAACCCTCAATTCCTAATCTCCCAATACCATCTCTATCGACAAATCCTGTTACTTGTGCCATAGCAGCTCCTGCAGGATATTGACGTACAGGATTATCTGTAAGTTTCAAACATTTATGTATAGTGTTTTCTGTGAGAAATTTTTCTTGCGCTGCTTGAGTAACGAGTGTTTGTTGTCTAAAAAGTGCTGCATCTGTTGATATTCTTGCAGAGACAATATAAGAGAGCTCTGGCTCCATACGTTCTATAATATCGACATTTCTATTCTTGCGTGGTTTTAATGCTTCATCGAGTACCAAGGGATCAAGGCGAAGTATATCGAGTATTTCGGCGACTCACCGAGATTTATCAAATCGTGTTGGGTCAACAAAAACACTATCAGCTATCACAACAATTCACGGATTCTGCAAAAGTAATAACCTATCAATATCCTGAGCAGATACACCACTCGCTAACGCAATACGTGTTTTGTAGACTCTATGAGACTGCTCATGAACCACGGGTGCCAAGAATGCTAAAATAAATTCTTTTGAGAAAGTAAAGTTCTCTGGCATTGCGTATGTATTCGTATACTTCATGATATTATCCATACAACTTACTTGTGATCGATTTTCACAAAGATGACGATACGTGATATCGAGCAAAAATGATTCGAGCATATCCAGGTTACAGAGACCAGAAGGATCGATTTTGAGATCTTTTGCAATAAGTGTTGTAGCAACAATCGTATTTATTTCTCGCTCATACCCTGTACGTCTTGGATCCAGAGTTCCAAAAATAGTTCCTCTATTAACAGAAAGTTCTGTATTTCTAATCTGCTGTTTATCTGCGAGAGCTACATAAAAGTCATGATCAATGATAGTATATTTTGCGAGAATGATAATTATCCCTATCACAAATATTACCATACCTCCCAATACGAGCATCATGCGTCCTAAAGGAGATAGATGATCAATAAAATTCATGAGTGTACGTATACGTGGATGCATAAAGTGATTAAATTTGTATGACACAATTGTTTTATCGCTGCTCTATTCTGCTAATTGGTAAGTATTGTATTGATTTTTTGTCTTGAAGAAAGTGAGTAAGTGTGCGAATGCTTGGAGTTGTGGCAATATAATGAATAATATGACCATGTTCCATGAGTTTTTTGAGTACGATATGTATAGGGATCCTATGAAATCAGCACAAAATATCCTGGGAGAGATTTTCATGAATACAATAAATATGTTGAAATTTTCCGAGTCGTTTTAGAAGCGTTCGTCTTGTTCCAAAGAGATTTTCTTGAGATCAAGCAAGTATCTCAAGATAGATCTTTTTTTGTCTCGCAAGAGATTTGGGATGCGGATCAAGAATTGCATTCCCTATACCTATTTGTTCATACCACCACTGAACGGATATACCATCAGGAACAATAATTGCTCATGGATTTTCTTGGAGCACCTCCTTGAGATAGAGAATAATTGTAGCAGGATCAGGTGCGACACTATACTCAGCGACAAACCCTGGCGTGATACAATTTCATGGAGGTAGGAGTTCAAGAAAATTTTTCTCCTCCAGAGCATCAAAAATTCCAAGAGGGAGAAAAAGCTGTGCAACAGTATGAATACGAAGAAATAAGTGTCGAGTGAGTTGTACAATCATCGCAATCTCACTCGGAGAAAGAACAGGAGTCGTACAGTGTGGCGATTCGACTGATTTTAGGACTCATTCATAGGGAATATCAGGATCTATATGAGCAACAATGGCAATAATTACTTCTTTCCCCCATGGAACTTTCACAGTACTGCCTACTTTTACAAATGGTTTAAATTGATCTGGAAGGTAATATGTTACAAGACGATCATCAATAGAGCGTGTATATGGTATAACGGAACAGAGCATGATTATAGTATTTTAGCAGAACTCTCTGATTCTAGATAGACAATAGTGCGTTTTGTTTCTTGAAGTGGTGAAGATACAAATTTCGCAAGGTCAAAAAAACCATCTTTCACAGCACGTAAAGGAATAACAAGTGATTCAATAGTTCATTTCAAGAGATTCTTCTCTGTATCCGTTTCATGACGGGTATATATTCGCTCAGTAAAAGCAGTATCTTGTTTTCCTGAAGATATATTTCAAGAAACGGAAGAAGATCCAGACTGTTCTTGTTTCTCAAGAGATTTTTTTCATAGGGATCAGAGGGACTCTTTGAGATCAGTTAATTGAGCATGTGTATCAAGTTGATTTTTGAGTTCTACAAAGTTCTTGTGTTCTTTTTGTCATCGCATCCATACCTCAAAATCATCACCCAACTCTGGCATATCTGGTTGATAGCGGGGATTATTAATATCTGCATCATTCTTTTGGGACATATACATATTGTATCTGAAAGCACATAAAATCAACCGGTAAAAAAATATCGCATTTTAGAAAAAATATATACAATTATTCTCTATCTTATCTCTCTTACTATGTTCAAAAATCTTCCTCTCAATATTACCGATCCAGATATTTTTGCTACGATTGAAGGAGAATTTCTCCGAGAAAATGAAGGTATGGAGCTTATAGCAAGTGAAAATTACACCTCTCCTGCAGTGCAGGAAGCACTTGGTAGCATTTTTGTCAACAAATACGCTGAAGGATTCCCTGGTCGACGCTACTACGGAGGACAAGAATTCACTGATCAAATGGAAACAATTGCAATTGAAAGGGCAAAAAAACTTTTCCATGCCGATCATGCAAATGTACAAGCTCTCTCTGGTGCGGCAGCCAATATTTGTATTTACAATGCTGTTCTTGAACCAGGAGATACTGTGCTTGGTATGGATCTCAGTCATGGAGGACACCTCACTCATGGAAGCCCAGTGACACTCATGAGTAAGGTCTATAATTTCGTCCGATACAAAACAAGTGCAGAAAATAATCATTTCATGGATTATGATAATCTCCGAGAGATGGCGCTGACACATAAACCAAAACTGATTATCGCCGGATATTCTGCTCATCCACGAGAGCTCGATTATGAAAAATTCGCTGCCATTGGAAAGGAAGTAGGTGCCATTCTGATGGCAGATGTTTCCCACTTTGGAGGACTTATTGCTGCAGGAGTGATGAAAAACCCTCTCGATTATGGATTTCACATTATGATGACTACCACACACAAAACACTTCGCGGACCAAGAGGTGCACTTATTCTCAGTAAATGAATCGTCAGTAATCCTCTCAAGGCTCCAGAACCAACCATAGAAAATATTCCTACTCGCATCGACCGATCCGTCTTTCCTGGAGTGCAAGGTGGACCACATATGAATCAGGTTGCTGCTATTGCTGTTGCACTTCGTGAAGCAGATACAGAGGAATTTCGTGAATATGGTCGTCGAGTAGTCTCAAATAATCATGCTCTCGCGGAAACGCTCGTCTCTCGAGGGTATAAGCTCGTCACAGGCGGAACAGATAATAATATTATCGTCATAGATTTCTCTGGCACAGATATGGACGGGAAAAAATCAGAACTCACTCTCGATGCTATCGGGATATCAACTTCGAAATCTACGATTCCTGATGATCCCAATCCTCCCTTCCGACCGTCAGGACTCCGTCTCGGACTTCCTGCTATGACAACTCGTGGCATTCGTGAAGCAGATGCAAAACAAATCGGAGATTTTATCGATCGAGCCCTCAAAAATGCTGATAATGAAGAGGTCTTAAAAATTCTCCGTGAAGAGGTGCGCGACTTTTGCAAACAATTCCCCGTACAAAGAGCATAATTACTACCCTACAAGATCATAGTGAGCATTGTTATCAAGAACTTTTGCAACAGAATTTACCTTTGGATCATAGTAACTAATCATAAGCTCAATGAGTTGATCCTTATCGAGAATTCTGGATTGTAATCAAACAAATTGGAGACTTGATTGTATCATCGTAGCCCTTTCTTGAGATTTCTTTTTCATATAACCAATTCGCGCAATATTGTGGCGAATTTGTTCATAAGTAACCGTCTGACTCACTCATGCAAAAAAACTCTTAACAATCTGAAACATTCATTTTGGTGATACACTCTGATTATCAACCTCATCAAATGGAATAATAATATAAAATTCTTTTTTCATAATCTGAGCAACATTGACGAGGTTGGTGAGGAATTCTATATATCTCTCTGATTGTTCTTTGAGAAGCTTATTTTGCTGACCAGCTGTGAGATTTTTGAGACGAGTAAGGTATCACTCAATATCCACCTTGAGCGATCGAACAAGTATCTGAATAGGAAATTGAAGTGAATTAAGAAAGTGTTGAAATGAATAAATAATTGCATCTTGTTCTGGTTCACTCTTAAGTGCAAAATTGACTGCCTCAACACGTAAAACAATCCGAGCTGAACCATCCTTCATAATAACAATATTATCTCTAACCTCTGAGAAAGGTAAATAACGCTGTGTAGAATCATCAGGGTGATTGTTTTTTTTAGGTTTCACTGATGACAAAGTGGTATCTTTTCACGTCTTTATAGTTTCATTTTTCTTTGAAGAAGCATCAGAAGAGGGTGTTTCTGATGATTTTTTGGTTTGGAAGAGAAGGTCGAGAGGATTTTTCATAGTATAATACTACAATGTTTTTATTTTTTCTGCAACTTGAGAAGTATCTTTTTTTCTTTTTTTTGTAACATCAGGTGCAGATTCTGAACGGACATAACCGATTTCTAACGATGAATAACTATCCACTCACCGAGTCCAGATCCTTCCTTCACCTTTTGCTCCATTGCCATTAATCTTATACCGAGCAAGATTTAATACAAAAGGAAGAAATGTCATTTCGTGAGTACGAAATTTAGCAATAATAAAGAAGATTCCTACTATCAAAACACAAATAATTATAAGTGGCGTCTTGGGAAATGTTGCTTGAAATTTATTAAAAAATCCAAATGCTAATATAAGACCAACTATAATAATACCCATCTGCCTCAGACTCAGACCGAGAATAATGGTATCTTCATTTTCTACCTGAATGGGTATTTTATACTGCATGTCTATATTGTGCCATACTTTCTGAATAAATACAAACCCTATTTATTGACAAATTATTATAATATACATAATAACTTTACTCTTATGGAAAATACCACATCATATCCTCTCGTGCTCAGATGAGCAGAAAAAAACATCGAAATACCTGCGAGATTCCAAGAACTCTCATCTATCAAGGATATAACTCGTACAAATATTGGTAGGTTATCAAGAGAAAAATACACTGTCAACCAAGTACAAGCACTCCTAGAAGTGCAAACATTTTCTGATGCTACCAATAAAGCATCTCTTCATCTTGTGGATACTATAAAAGTATGATATTCAACGATTGTTCAACTGATAGCACATAAACGCTGGAGAATTATATGTTTGATTGATCTTGTGCACAAATGATGGTCAGGTCTTGAAACCACTACAGATGGACAAACAGGTATATTTGATACTGGTAGCAGGATGCATCTAGGATACGTTTCTGAACAATACCTCGTAGGTGACAATCATCCAATTCCAGACATTTCTACAATGACAGATATCCAAAGAAGACAACCTGATATCATCGCATGGAGAGATAAAACATTTTAAGAGAGCACTATCATCTCATCTCTATGAATGTCCATCTTCATATTTCATATCCCTGTCCTGATACAAAAGGTATGCATTCCGAGAGAGCATGGATTATACCAAGTTCTATACGAGAAAAATGTATCACCTTACTCTGATGAGATCCACATAATCCTCAGTCTATACCAATACGAAAATGATATGTATCTCAATCGGAAGCCACAGTACCATTATCTGATGTTATTTTATCTTTGTGAAGAAATTTCATAGAGATACCCTCTCAAAAAACCATAGACTATACTACAGCATTTCTATCCTGATATGAATTTCTTTTTGAAGAAATAGATGGAGCATGGATGATAAGCTCACTATTAGATATATTGTGCGAAGGATATACACATGAAAAGATTCATGCTCAGAATGGCATCATATATAGTATTGGTGAGATGAGAAAAATTGATAGTAGGAGATCTGATGGTGGTCCTCGATATCTACTCAAATATAATAGTAAACACAAAAAATGGAATGATATATACCGTTTTCTTATATTCCAAGAAGATCCCGAAACTACTCGCAAGGAATGTCATGCATCGGATGAGATATGATCTATAGTATTTTAAAAATACTTTTTTTTTGTTGATATTGTATATACTACTTTCATGTCAAAAATTCTTGTACTCCATGATACTTTCCTCTACAGAGGAGGCGGAGAAAGATTGATACTCATTATGGCAAATGCTCTCAAAGCTGATATTGCTTCAGGATTTTTTAGTCCATGAAGTTATGATCTTCGTGAACAAGGATTTACCGGTAAAATGATACCTTTGATGCCAAAATTCTTCCTTCATGATTTCTCATGGATGCCAAAAAATATAGCTTTTGTGTGTAGAAATGGTTTGCGGCATTTTGGTCTTAAATGGGCATTCTCAGTAAAAACTCGAAACCTCAAAAAAGAGTACGATATCATTATTATGAGTGGTGATTGTCTTTCTGCTGTGAAGAATTTTAAGAGGAAAAAGATTATGTATTATTGTCACACTATTCCTCGTTATCTGTTTGATCAGAGAGAAGCTTATGAAAAAAAAGTTCCCAAAAGTATGCTTATGGTATACCAATATATGACGAGTAGATTTAGGGCAGAATATTTGAAAGATTTACGCAAAATCAAGATCCTCATCACAAACTCAAAAAATACCCAAAAACGTATCAAAACATTTACAAAACGTGATGCAATCATTCTCTATCCTCCAGTAGATACTGATTTTTTCACAGCAGCTCAAGAAGATAAAAGACAGGATACAGAAAACAATAAAAAATATTTCCTCTCATTTGCCCGACTTTCTTCTATTAAGAGGGTTGATAGAATTGTCAGTGCGTTTCAAAATATGCCAGAAGAGAAACTTATTCTCACCTATGGAAAAAATGATCCTGAGAGAGAAAAGATATTTACCCTGATAGAATGATACAAAAATATTTCTGCAATTTGCTCTCCTGATGATCAAAAATTGCGAGAACTTATTCAATGAGCTATTGCGACTATTTATGTTCCCGTTGACGAAGATTTTGGTATGAGTCCAGTCGAATCCATGGCCTGTGGCACACCAGTAATAGGAGTGAGTGATGGTGGTCTCAAAGAAACTATTCTTGACGGTAAGACAGGTATATTGATTCATCCAGATTGTCTGCCAAGCGACATATGAAAAGCGGTGAAAAAAATTCAAACGCTCTGAGATATGAGCCAAGATTGTCAGAAACGTGCAGAAAAATTCGGACTGACACATTTTGAGAGAGAACTCAAAAAGTTGTGCCAATTATAATCACGATTCTGACTTTAAAGATTTATTTCCATCACAATTTACGTAACTTTCTGAGAATATAATTCATTTGTTTTGCTCGTTCATGCTTTGAAAAAGAAGCAAAATCTCCCGTTCACGCTGTCACACAATTTCTCATTCTAAGCAATGCATCTATCTGCATTTTGACTCCTGTAATATGAAATATTTTATCGCGATAATATTCGTCATCTGCGTTATGTGTTGATGATGTTTCATGAGTGCTTTTTTGAGTCATAATCGTATAGTGTAATATATAACTATATTATATATTTATAGTACTTGTCAAAATATTTTTATTGCAATAAAGTTGCATTTGTAATTTTATTGCTATAATACATCCATGCGTCATACAAAAACTCGTGAGGAAATCCTCTCTTTTCTTCAAAGAAATCATCAGGCATACAACCCTTATGAGATAGCGAAAACTCTCAAGATAAACCCAGTAACGGTCTATCGTGTACTGGAATTTTTAAAAGTACAAAAACTCGTCCACCATATCCCCTCTCTTGGCAAATGGAGTGGTTGTCAATGCCAGAGAATATGAAATGAAGATCATGGGTTTCTAGTATGCAAAAAATGTGAGTCTGTCGAAGAATTCTCCACTCCTCATGTATGTCTCCATCGTCATGGTTTTCAGTGCGAAGAACATATCACTGAGATTATCGGTCTCTGCAAAAACTGTCAGCATTAATTATTTTTCATTCTTCTTTTTATGTCTCATACTCTTATTCTCTTAGGTCTTTTCATTATCTCCAGTACTGGTCTCCTAATTCATGTCTGGAAGAGTATTCCTGAAAAAATACTTCACCTGCTCGTCGCGCTAGGATGAGGGACAATGTTTTCTGTTGCACTCGTACATATTCTGCCTGAATCACTCGAAGAAAATTCACTGGCTATTTATGCTTTTCTCGCTGGTTTTATCTTTATTTATCTTATCGAGGAACTCCTCACACCTCATCATCATGATCATACCCACGGTAATCATACCCATGAAGATCCTCATGAGCACTTGAATCATGTCATCATTGTCTCATGGATTGCGATTTTCCTCCATACCATCTTTGATGGTGTTGGAATACGTGCCGGCATGAGCCTAAGCGAGGAACTCGGAATCAGTATATTGACGGGCGTGGCCATCCATCAGATTCCTGTTTCTCTCTCACTTGTGTCACTCCTCAAACAGTCTCGTTTTTGAACAAAAATACAAATTATTCTTACTATTATGTTCGCGCTCGCTGCACCAGTAGGCTATCTCCTCTCCGGAAGCATAATTCCGACTGATAATATACTCTTTGTGAGCTTTCTTACAGCCTTTGCAGGTGGTTCACTCCTCTATGTGTCCAATGTAGAATTCCTCCCCATGATTCATGCACAATCATCTCGTACAATGAAATATATTACCGTTGCCCTTTTTGTTATAGGAGCCATTGGTATGAGCCTGGTAAAATTCTGGGAATAAATACATTTTCTCATTTTGATTTTTTTACTATACTCATCGGGTCAGTAATCTCTTTCTTATGAAACATTTGCTCTTTTTTACACTTTGAAATTTCCTATTAATATACACTTTTGCAGAAGAAGCG
>Ga0114938_1001841_pt1 | contig 13990 bp, 13 predicted proteins | sample AshMeaBigSpring_FD_88675 | JGI IMG/M metagenome (GOLD analysis project Ga0114938, IMG submission 88675) | Groundwater microbial communities from Big Spring, Nevada to study Microbial Dark Matter (Phase II) - Ash Meadows Big Spring | ecosystem: Environmental > Aquatic > Deep subsurface >...
GATCGCCGACCGTCAGCGCGCCCACGAGATCGAGCAGCAGCTGTGGCGGGTCCTGCAGAGCCCGGACGCAACCTGGCCCGTCGTGACTCGTCGCGCGCCCCGGCAGGTGCGGATGTTCTCGACGCCGACGCAGATCACGTTCACGGAGGACCCGTTGCGGCAGCGGACGATACTGGAACTGATTGCAGGGGACCGGCCTGGGCTTCTGTCCGAGATCGGCAAGGTGCTGCTCGCCGAGCGGGTCGACGTGGTGACCGCGCGCATCATGACCATAGGGGAGCGAGCCGAGGATGTGTTCTACGTGACCGACGACGAGGGGCGACCGCTGGACGATCCCGCGAGGAAGAGACTCGAGGAGAAGCTGCACGAGGCGCTGGACCGTCGCGATTCGGCGCAACTCATCTGATACTGCCCGATGAACCCTCGACTCGGCCGGCTCCGGCCTTACCCATTCGAGCGCCTCCGGGAACTGCTCGCGAATACCCGGCCGCCGGGCGGGCTGACGCCCATCCCTCTCTCCATCGGCGAGCCCCGGCACGCGCCACCGCCGTTCGTCGGCGCGGCACTTTCGGCAGCGCGCGAATCGCTCGGCAGTTACCCGCTCACGCTCGGGACGCCTCTGCTGCGCGCCGCCATCTCCCGCTGGCTGGAGCGTCGCTACTCGCTCCCGGACGGAGCGGTCGACGAGGAGACCATGGTCCTACCGGTAAACGGCACACGGGAGGGTCTGTTCTCGTTCGTGCAGGCGGCGGTGGACCCCACGCAGATGCGGCCCGCGGTACTGATGCCGAACCCGTTCTACCAGATCTACGAAGGCGCCGCGCTGCTCGCCGGCGCCGAACCGGTGTACATGAATTGCGACGAGGCCGGCGGCTTCCTGCCGGATCTCGACGCCGTGGACGCGGCGACGTGGAACCGCTGCCAGGTCCTGTTCCTCTGCAGCCCGGCCAATCCCACCGGCACCGTGCTCCCGGAGTCGTACCTGCGGCGCGCGCTCGAACTCTCCGCTCGTCACGGCTTCGTCATCGCCTCCGACGAGTGCTATTCGGAGATCTACCGCGATGAGACGCGATCGCCGTGCGGCCTCCTTGAGGCTGCCCACGGCGCCGGCAATGCGTCTTTCGACCGCTGCGTCGTTTTTCACAGCCTGTCGAAGCGCTCCAGCGTACCGGGGCTGCGTTCCGGTTTCGTGGCGGGAGATGCGAGTGTCCTGGCGTCCTTCCGGCTCTACCGGACCTATCACGGCTGCGCGATGCCCCTGCACGTGCAGCTGGCGAGCATCCCGGCCTGGCAGGACGAGGCCCACGTGCGCGAGAACCGTCGGCTCTACCGCGCGAAGTTCGACGCAGTGGTGCCTGTGTTGCGCGAAGCCATGGACCTCGCCACGCCTGCCGGTGCGTTTTACCTGTGGCCGCGCGTGGACGACGACGAGTCATTCGCACGTGGACTGTTCGCGGACCAGCACGTCACGGTCCTTCCCGGCTCGTACCTGGCGCGTGACGCCGGTGGCTGGAATCCGGGACGCGGCCGGGTCCGTATTTCGCTCGTCGCGAGCGTCGAGGATTGCGTAGACGCCGCGCAACGCATCGTGTCGTTCGTTCGCTCCGGGCGCTGAAGTCGAGTCGCCCGGCGAATCCGCTATTCTTCGATCCAGCCGCACGGACCCAGGACCCGCCATGACCGACCAGTCGCAGCTCGCTGCCACGATCGACGCCGCATTCGAGGAGCGGGCGCAACTCTCGCCGGGCAAGGCGCCGCCCGAGATCCGCGCGGCGGTCGAGGCGGCGATCGACCTGCTGGACCGGGGTGCCGCGCGCGTCGCCGAGAAGCTGAACGGGCAGTGGGTCGTGCATCAGTGGCTCAAGAAGGCGGTACTGCTGTCTTTCCGTCTGAACGACAACCGGCCGTCCGAAGCCGGCTTCACGCGTTTCTACGACAAGGTGGAACTCAAGTACGCCGGCTACGACGCCGCGGACTTCGCGCGCGAAGGGGTCCGCGTCGTGCCGCCGGCCGTCGTTCGGCGGGGAGCCTTCGTCGCGAAGAACGCCGTCCTGATGCCGAGCTACGTCAACATCGGGGCACACGTCGGCGAGGGAACCATGGTGGACACCTGGGCCACCGTCGGTTCCTGCGCCCAGATCGGGCGCAACGTGCATCTCTCCGGTGGCGTCGGCATTGGCGGCGTGCTTGAACCGCTGCAGGCAAACCCGACCATCATTGAGGACGACTGCTTCATCGGCGCGCGATCCGAGGTCGTCGAGGGCGTGATCGTCGAGGAAGGCGCCGTGCTCTCGATGGGCGTGTACGTCGGCCAGAGCACCCGCATCTACGACCGCGAGCGCGACGCGGTCACCTATGGGCGCGTGCCGGCAGGCGCCGTCGTCGTGCCGGGTTCGCTGCCGTCGGTGAATGGCAGATACAGCCTCTACTGCGCCGTGATCGTCAAGCGCGTCGACGCCCAGACGCGCGCCAAGGTAGGGATCAACGAGTTGCTGCGGGCCGCGGAGCAGTAGCTCACTGCGATCGTCGGCTCGAGACTCATTGTCTCCGTCCCGGCCGATCCACGCGCAAGAGTGCTACCAGCCCGCTGCAGCAGGAATTGCCCGCCCCGCCACGTGAGGCACGCCGCTCGGTCCGATCGCCACCCGGGCGCACCGGGCGCGACAGAGAACCGAGCCATCGGCCGGGTGGACCTCGAAGCCGTGCGCGGACAGGCACAGCCGTGCGGCTGCTACGCGCGCTCCTGCCTCCGCGTTTCCTGATCGACGCCGACCATGTACAGCACCTGCTCGGCGATATTCTTGGCGTGGTCGCCGACCCGCTCCAGCCCTTTCAGGGCGAACATCGTGTCGATCGTCGGCTTGAGGAACTGGTGATCCTGCATGACGTAGGACATGAGTTGCCGCAAAGCCGTCGCGTATTCGCGGTCAAGTTCCTTGTCGCGCGAAAGGACCGCCCGGGCGAGTTCCACGCTGCCTTCGTCGAGCGCCCGAACGGCGTTGCGCAGCATCCCGGTCGACAGTTCCGCCATGTGGCGCAGATGCCTTGCGACCGCGACGACCGGGTCGTGCGCCGACACGGAGCCGATCCGCAGCGCGAAGTGAGCAATCTTCTTCGACTCGTCGCCGACCCGCTCGAGCTCGAGCCCGACCCGGGCGATGGCCCGCGCCGCTCGCAGGTCGTTCGCGACGGGCTGCTGCAAGGCGATGAAGGTCAGGCTGTCCTGGTCGAGGCGGCCGTCGTACGCGTTGACCAGCGGCTCTCGCGACAGCACCAGTTCCGCGAGCGGCGCATCCCGCTCGAGCAGCGCTTTCACCGCGGAGCCGACCTGGTCGATCACCAGCCCAGCCATCTCCACAGCGTGCATCCGCAGCGCATGAAGGGACTGGTCCACGGTCTTCGACGTGTGGCCTTCCAGCGGATCGCCCGCGTCCGCTTCGGCCCTCGCCTGCTCTTCCGGCGGCGCGGAAGGTGCGTCCGCAGCTGCCGCAACCCGCTCGTCGGTCTGCATGAGCGCTCCGTCAGCCGTAACGGCCCGTGATGTAGTCTTCCGTCGCCTTCTTTGCGGGGTTCGTGAAGATCTTGGCGGTCGCGTCCACCTCGACGAGTTCGCCGAGGTACATGAACGCCGTGAAGTCCGAGACGCGGGCGGCCTGCTGCATGTTGTGCGTCACGATCAGCACCGTGACGCGCTGGCGGAGCTCGGTGATGAGCTCCTCTATCTTGGCCGTCGCGATGGGATCCAGCGCCGAGGTCGGCTCGTCGAACAGCAGGATTTCGGGCTCCGTCGCGAGGGCCCGCGCGATACAGAGGCGCTGCATCTGGCCGCCCGACAGTGCCAGGGCCGAGTCGCTCAGGCGGTTCTTCACCTCGTCCCAGATCGCGGCGCCGCGGAGTGCCTTCTCGACGCGCTCGGCGAGCTCCGTGCGGTTCTTGATGCCTCGCAGCCTGAGCCCGTAAGCCACGTTCTCGAAGACCGACTTCGGGAAGGGATTCGGCTTCTGGAACACCATCCCGATCCTCATGCGCACCTCGATCGGGTCAGTCTCCGGCCCGACGAGATTGACGTTTTCCGGCCTGAGCGTGATGGCGCCCTGATACCTCGTGTCCGGCTGCAGGTCGTGCATGCGGTTGAAGCAACGCAGGAAGGTGCTCTTGCCGCACCCGGAGGGCCCGATCAGCGCCGTGACCTGGTTCTCGGGGATCGTGAGGTTGATGTCTTTCAGCGCATGGTTCGAGCCGTACCAGAAATCGAGTTTCTCGGCCGTGGCCTTGGCGGCATTGGCGCGGGTCGGCGTGCGCTCCTCGAGCGTAATCGCGATCGATGGGAATTCTTCCCGCTGCGTCGTCGTATCACCTGCCATTGGTACCGCCTGCCTCTTGGTCGTAGGTCTAGTATCCGGTGCGATCGTGGCCATGGTACTCACCAGTTGATCTTCTTTCGGAAACGGTAACGAATGTAGATTGCAACACCGTTCATCAGCAGCGTCATGCCGAGCAGAATGGCGCCGGCCGCCGCCGCATTGGCCTGAAATGCCTGGTCCGGCCGTGACACCCAGTTGAACATCTGGATCGGCATGGCCGTGAAGGAACTCCACAGCCACTCGAAGTTCAGGAACGGGAATTCGCCGGTCACGGGCGACGGCGGCAGGAACGCGATGAACGACAGCGCGCCGATGGTGATGATCGGCGCGGTCTCACCGATGGCCCGGGAGAGCCCGAGGATCAGGCCCGTGAGGATGCCACCCGTGGAATACGGCAGCACGTGATCCTTGGTGACCTCCCAGCGCGTGGCACCGAGACCGTAGGCCGCCTCGCGGATCGCCTTGGGCACCGCGCGCAGCGACTCACGCGTCGCCACGACGACGATTGGCAGGATCAGGAGTGCGAGCGTCAGGCCCGCGGTGAGGACGCTCTGTCCGAAGCCGAAGATGTAGACGAACAGCCCGAGGGCGAGCAGTCCGTAGACGATCGAGGGCACGCCGGCGAGATTCGTGACGTTGATCTCGATGATGCCGGTGAACCAGTTTTTCGGCGCGTACTCCTCGAGGTAGATCGCCGCCGCGACGCCGAGCGGCAATGCCACGATCGCCGTGACCAGCATGATGAGGGACGTACCGACCGCAGCCGAGAGAATGCCCGCGTTCTCGGCCCTGCGCGACGGGAAGGAAGCGATGAAGTCCCAGCCGAATCGCGACGCACCGTCGCGGACGAGGTCGAGAAAGAGGATCGCGAGGATGCCGAGGCAGATCGCGAGGAGGCTGAGCCCGATCAGGACGAAGACCTTGTCCAACTGCTTGCGCCAGGTGAGGCCCTTGCGGATCTCTTCGAGCGTCATGTGGGCGGTGGCGGCCATCAGTAGGCCTCCCGGAACTTGCGGGTCAGGAAGAACCCGATCACGTTGAAGACCAGCGTGATCAGCATGAGCACGAGACCGGCCGCGAAGATGCTCTGGTAGCCGACGCTGTCGTGAGGGAGGTCGCCGAGACTGACCTGCACTATGTAGGCTGTGATCGTCGCGGCCGGCTCCGTCGGGTTGAAAGTGAACCTCGGCTGCATGCCCGCCGCGATGGCGACCACCATCGTCTCGCCCACCGCACGCGAAATGCCGAGTATGTAGGCGGCCGCGAGGCCCGAGAAGGCGCCGGGTACCACCACGCGCAAGGCAGTCTGCAGCTTCGTCGCGCCCATCGCATAGGACCCCTCGCGCATGTAGCGCGGCACCGACCGCATCGCGTCCTCAGAGACCGACGCCACGTACGGCACGATCATGAGGCCGATCACGAGGCCCGCGCCGAGCATGTTGAATCCCGGCAGGTCCGGGTAGATCTTCTGCAGCAGCGGAGTGACCATCAGGAGCGCGAAGTAACCATAGACGACCGTCGGCACGGCCCCGAGCAGTTCGAGGATCGGCTTCACCGTTTCGCGCAGCCGATGCGGTGCAAATTCGGACAGGTAGATGGCAATCACCGTTCCGACCGGGATGGCCACGAGGAGCGCGACCCCCGTCGTGGTCATGGTGCCGGCGACGAGCGGCAGGATGCCGTACTCCGCGTCGGAGAAGAGAGGCGTCCAGACCGTGCCGGTCAGGAATTCCCTGATCGTCACGTGATCGAAGAATGTCGAGGACTCGTAAAAAAGAATGAAGACGATCGCGACGGTCGTGAACACCGCCACGAGCGCCGCGGACAGCAGTACCGCCTCGACGATCCGGTCGCGGTGCTTACGATAGCGCAGCGAGGCGAAAGCGCCTCTGGACTGCAATGGCTTGGCCTGACTCATCGGCGTCGTACCCTTCCCGCTGTTCTCGGAAGTTTCGAGCCGTACCCGCCGGGGCGAATACTAACTGATCATCTGCGGCAACACGATCCAGGCAACACACGGCGGCCGGGGCGATTCCGTTCGCCGCCGCCGCCGGTGCAACCGGTGCCTGGCTGCCCGTGAAGGCTTACAGCCTCCCCTCCATCGACAGCAACTGGTCGATGGTGACGCCCACCTTCGGCACACCACCGAACACCGAGCCGAGCTTGCGGTCGTTAAAGTGCTTCAGCGCGAGTGCGTACGCATTGGCGGGAAGCGGCACGTAGCCGACCTCCTTGACGAGATCGCCACCCTTCGTCATCGCGAACGTGATGAACTCCTGCACCTCGGGACGCGACGCCGACGACTCCTTTACGTACATGAAGAGCGGACGGGACAGCGGCGAGTACGTGCCATTGATCACGTTCTCCATGCTCGGCTCGACGGGACCCTTGCCGCCGTCGATCGCGACGGCGCGCAGCTTGTCCTTGTGCGCGGCGTAATAGGCGAAACCAAAGTAGCCGAGCGCATTCTTGTTGTTCTCGACGCCCTGCACCAGCGTGTTGTCGTCCTCGCTGGCCGTGAAGTCCGAGCGGCTGGCCTTCGCCTTGCCGTTCACCGCCTCGGTGAAGTAGTCGAACGTGCCGGAATCAGTGCCCGGTCCGAACAGCATCAGCTTCGCGTCGGGGAATCCCGAACGCACCTGCTTCCAGTTCGCCACCGCGCCCGTCGCCGCCGGCTCCCAGATCTTCCTGAGCTCGGCGACGGTCATCGACTTCACCCAGGTGTTGCCGGGGTTCACGACGACCGTGAGCGCATCGAATGCAACGGGCACCTCGATGTACTTGATGCCCGCCTTGCGGCAAGCTTCCATTTCTTCGGCGAGGATCGGGCGCGAGGCGTTCGAGATGTCCGTCTCGCCGCGACAGAACTTCTTGAAGCCGCCCCCCGTGCCGGCGATGCCGACAGTCACGCGCACCTTGCCGCGCTTGGAGATCTGGAACTCCTCGGCGAAAGCCTCGCCGATCGGAAACACGGTGCTCGAGCCGTCGATCTTGATGGCGGCCTGGGCGTGCGCACGCTCCGGGACACCGGCGGAAACAGCCGCCAGCAGGGCCGGAATAGCGATTTTCTGCCACAACTTCATGGAGTTGATCCTCTGCAGGTGTACGGGGGTGAAAAGACGGGTGAACCTTCTGCGACAAGTCTGGATCCCGCGTGTGACAACGCTGTTACAGGCGCGCACGACCCGATTCCCCGCTTGTCTCGCCCGGCCCGACTGGCTATATAACTCGTTCGAGCCGCGCTGCGGTCACGAAGAAGCCTCCCTACGTCAACGACGTTACAGCCTCATGTCACCTACACTGGAATTGACGGCGGATCTCCTCCGGCGACCATCTGTGAGTCCCGAAGACCGCGGTTGCCTGGACGTCATCGCCGCCCGGCTGGAGCCCCTGGGGTTCTCCAACGAGCGGCTGGCCTTCGGCCCGGTCGAGAATCTCTGGTCCCGTCGCGGGCGTGCACGGCCCGTACTGTGCTTCGCGGGTCACACCGACGTCGTGCCGACCGGCCCCCGTGAGGAGTGGCGGACCGACCCCTTCGAGCCGGTGGTGCGGGACGGCGTGCTCTTCGGGCGCGGCTCGGCGGACATGAAGAGTGGCCTGGCCGCCATGGTGACTGCGACCGAGCGCTTCCTCGCGCGGTACCCGGACCATGCCGGTACCCTCGCATTTCTGCTCACGAGCGACGAGGAAGGCCCGTCGGTCGACGGAACGCGCCGGGTCGTGCAGGTACTCGAGACTCGCGGCGAGAAGATCGACTACTGCCTGGTCGGCGAGCCGACGAGCCACGAGCGGCTCGGCGACACGATCAAGATCGGCCGTCGCGGCTCGCTCTCCGGGCGACTGACGGTGCACGGCGTCCAAGGCCACATCGCCTATCCCCAGCTCGCGGTCAACCCCGTGCACTCATTCGCCACCGCTCTTGCAGAGCTGGTCGCCCGGCACTGGGACGAGGGAAACGAGTTCTTCGAGCCGACCTCGTTCCAGATCTCCAACATCGCCGCCGGTACCGGAGCACCCAATGTCATTCCGGGCGAGCTCAAGGTGCGGTTCAACCTGCGCTTCTCGACGGAGCAGACAGTCGAGACGCTGCAGCGCACGGTGATTGCGCTGCTCGACCGGCACCGCGTCAACTACACGCTCGAGTGGTTCGTCTCCGGGCTGCCATTCCTGACCCGGCACGGCAGACTGACGGAGGCGGTCGCAGCGGCGGTGCACGACGTCGTCGGCATCCGCCCGGCCTGTTCGACCACCGGGGGCACCTCCGATGGTCGATTCATCGCTCCGACGGGCGCGCAGGTCGTCGAGCTGGGAGTCGCCAACGCCACGATCCACAAGGTCAACGAGTGCGTGCGCATCGAGGACGTCGATGCGCTGAGCCGAATCTACGAGCGGATCATGGAACGGGTGCTGGTGAGCCCGGACGGCGCTTGAGCCGCGCCACGCCGACCTTCACGCGGGGCGGCGTTGCGGCGCGAACCAGTTTACGAGCACACCCCACAGGCCGGCGACCACGAGCGCCATCAGCACCCAGGTCGGCATGTTCAATCCGAGGAACGTCCAGTCGATTTTCGCGCATTCCCCGGAACCCGACAGCACCTTGCCGAGCACCTCGTGCAGAGGCAGGACGTCCAGCATGTAATCGAGGCTCGCGCCACACTCGGCCACCGATCCCGGCGGCTGGCCGATGATCCAGATGTGCCGGGCCGCGACCAGGATGCCCGCGAGGGCGGCGAGGTCGATCAGGACTCCGTATGCTCGCGCTCCCCGGTCGGACGGGTCGTGCAAGAATGCGATCAGGAACAGCACACCGACGGCGATCACGGCGACCCGCTGCAGGATGCACAACGGGCAAGGTTCGAGGCTCATGCCGTACTGCACGTAAAGGGCGTATCCGAGCAGGCCCACGCAGCCAAGGAGGCCGATGAAGTTTCCGGTGCGCCGAGTCACACCGGCAGGATACAACGGTACCATCACCCTCCGCTGCCGGCCCGCGCTGCGCGCACCGCGGAAAGCTGCTTCTCGACGTCCTCGATCGACAGGTGGCGGATGTCCTTGCCCAGCACCATGTAGATCACGTACTCACAGATGTTCTTGGCGTGGTCGCCGATTCGCTCCAGCGCGCGGGCCACCCAGAGGACGTCCAGCGCCCGGCGAATGGAGCGCGGGTCCTCCATCATGAAAGTGATGCACTGTCGCTGTATCGCCTCGTATTCCTCGTCAACCAGCCGGTCCTGCCGCGCCACTTTCAGCGCGGCCTCGGTGTCCAAGCGGGCCAACGCGTCGAGCGCGCCGTGCAGCATGCCGGCGACGAGGTCACCGACGTGCTTGATCTCGCGGTAGCGGTCCGCCGGCCGCTCGAGTGAAGCGAGCCGCGCGGCGATGTGGCCGAGCTTCTCGGCTTCGTCGCCAATGCGCTCGAGGTCCGTGATCGTCTTGATGACGGCCAACAGAAGGCGCAGGTCCGAGGCGGTCGGATTGCGCGTCGCGAGAATGCGGCTGCAGTCGTCGTCGATCGCGACCTCCATGGCGTTGACCTTGTGGTCGAGCCGGGCGACCTCCTCGCCGAGCCTCGCGTCTCCGGCATACAGCGCCTTCACGCCGTTCTGCAACTGCTGCTCGACGACGCCGCCCATTTGCAGCACCGCGCCGCGGACGCCTTCGAGGTCCGCGTTGAAGCGGCTCAGGATGTGATGCGACAGATCAGACGTTTCCATCGGGCCCTCCGGCGGATGCGCTCGTATACCGGACCGGCGGGCCGCTCGCAAGTCGCTCAGGCCGCCCTCACCAGACGTCCAGCCCAGCCGGCGGCCGGCGTCACGGCTCCGTGACGCCGGCCCGGCCTTCCCATCCTCAGAACTTGTAGTTTATGTCGAGCTGCAGCCGGTCGTAGTTCAGGTCGCGGATGTCGGTCCCCGATACCGGAACGTCCTTGTTCAGGGTGTTGATGAAGTACGTCGCGTTCAGCACGATGTTCTTCACCGGAGCGTAGCCCGCCCTGAGCACCCAGCCCTCGGTATCGGTATTGCCGCCACCGAAATCGGAATCGATCAGCTGCGCAAACAGCGCGTCCTTGTCGAGCGACTGGTACATAACGCCGCCCTCCCACGTGCGCCGCTCGGAGGCCTTGCCGACATAGACGCCGGCGTTCCACGCAGTGCTGTACTCCACGTCGGCCGCCGTGTTCTCGGCCCAGTCCACCCAGGCCTGGAACGGCAGGCCGAACAGCGTCGTGTTCATCTCCGCGGCCAGTTCGAGGACGTTGTAGTCGTACTTCAGCACCCTAACGTCGGGCGCCTGCGTGATGGTCGTGTTGCCCCACGAGCTGCCGGTCTGCCCGACATAGACGGCGAACGGGTTGTTCTCCTTGCAGGCCCCGCAGTCGTAGTACTGCACGGCGAGCCGCGTCTCGCCTCCGAGGAGCGCGAACTTGAGGCCGGCCTGAGCACCGAAAATGTTCGCGTCCTCGTTGTTGCCCTGCGGACTGGCGGTGTAGTTTTCCTGCAGCCACCAACCGTAGGCGCTGCCGAAGAACATCCCACGCTCGAAGGTGACCGCCCCGCCCTCCGGGTTCCAGTCGTTGTCGAAGAACAGGCTCCTGCCCGGACGGAAGTACGGCTGCGGCTGCTTGCCGAGCACGAGGTGGGCGCCCGGCAGGAAGGTCCAGTCGGCGTAGGCGAGATCGATCCAGGCGTTCTTCGGCGAAGCGATGTTGGTGAACGTCTGGTTGGTCGAGCGCGGGTCGCCGTCGCCGCTCGCGAGCTGAAAAACCACTCTCGAATTGTCCGTCACCTTGGCCTCGGCTCCGAACCGCGCACGAAATCGCATGCGGTTCCGGTTGGCCGCATCTTCCTTGGCGGCCTCGTCGCCGGTGCCGACGACCCGCTCCGACTCGATGTTCTCGTTGCGGATGCGCAGATCGCCCTTCAACTTGATGCGCGAGGCCCAGTCGGCGCCCTTCAGCTTGCCGAGCTCGTTCGACGAGGTCGCTGCCTCCTCGCGCAGGTCCTTCGTCTGCGCCTTGAGGTAGTCCGTCTCCGCGTCCCGGCGCTCGACGACCGCCTTGAGCTCGGCATTCTCGGCCTGCAGCGCGCCGTTCGCGGCCTCGAGCTTGTTCATCCGCTCCATCAGCACCTGCATCTGTGCCTGCATCGCCTGGACCTCCGCCTTGGTCGCGGAGCCCGCGGGGGCGGCCGAGGCTTCGGCCGCAGCCAGAGTCAGTGCCGCGGCGACGGCCGTGGCAAGCAGGGTATTTCTCACGATAGTCCCCTCACACAGGTTGTAACTGAACGACATCGCCGCGTCCGACGGCGCCGTGCACGTCGTGCGCAAACTCCATGGCTGCGCTTTATAGGCGCGTTCTGTTACAGCGAGGTTTCAACGATCGTTGCCGCGTCGCGACAGCAACGGGTTCGTGATGAGGTAGATACGGCGCGCCTACCGGCGCTGCTCGACCCGGGAGACCGGAAAGTGACACGTGAACGTGCTGCCTTTCCCTTCCTCACTCCGGATCTGCAGGGCGGCACCGTGTCGTTGCAACGCGTGCTTGACGATGGCCAGACCCAGGCCGGAGCCGCCGAGCTTGCGCGAACGCCCGGCGTCCACGCGGTAGAAGCGCTCGGTCAGCCGCGGGATGTGCTCCGCGGGAATGCCAATGCCCGTGTCCTCGACCGACACGTGGCCACCCTGCCCGTCCGTCCACCAGCGGACCGTAATGCTGCCGTCCGGCGGCGTGTATTTGGCGGCATTCGACACGAGATTTGCGAACACGGAATGCAGCTCGCCCTCCGAGCCGAGCAGCAGCGCCTCGCTGTCGAGACACAGCTGGAACCGGGCGGGGTGCTCGGCGCGCGACAGCACTTCCTTGCGCAGCAGCGCGAGCATTCCACCGACGTCGACCGGCGTACGCTCGGCCTCTCCGCTCTGCGCCTCGAGCCGGGACAGCTCGAGGAGATCCTGGACGATCCGGCCCATGCGATCCGACTGCCGGCGCATTTCCTCGACCGGACCCCGCCAGGTCGCGTCGAGCGAAGGGTCCTCGGCCAGCGAGTCGAGGTAGCCGCCGATGACGGTGAGCGGTGAACGCAGTTCGTGCGAGGCATTGGCGACGAAGTCCTTGCGCATCGCCTCGAGCCGCGCCTCGCTGGTGACGTCGCGCACGATGAGCAGCTTCTGGCCCGTCGTGTTCGCGGTCACGAGATGGAACGCAAGCCACTGCTCGCCGTGCTTGCCGAGGTTGAGTCGCGGCGGTGTCCCTGCGCCGTTCCGGTCGAGGTATCCGACGAGGTCCGGGTGTCGCAGCAGGTTGTCGACCCGGATGCCCTGGTCGGCCTTGCGACGCAGCCCCAGCCATTCTCCTGCGATCCGGTTGAACCAGAGGATCTCGCGGTTCGCACTGAGCAGGATTGCGCCGTCCGGCATGGCCGCGGTCATGCGCCGGAATTCCCGCAGCATGACCAGTACGCGGCGCTTGTGGAATACCTTGCGTCGGTAGATCCGGCTCGTGATCGCAAGCACCTCGCCCCACAGCCCGCGCATGCTGGGGGGTGCCTCGACGGCGCGCCGGCGCAGCCACCGCTCGAGGCGCAGCAGGTTGCGCAGCTGCAGCCCGAGGAGCAGCGCGAGCGCAATCGCGACGGCCTGGGCCGTTCTGCCGAGCAGGAAGCCGACGACAGCCGCAAGCAGTATCGCTGCAGCGAGCGCCGCGACGTATTGCCATGCGGGCCGGGACAAGGCCGTGCCCCCGGGGTGCTATTCCGGCCGAGTCGAGAAGCGGTAACCGGAACCGCGAACCGTCTGGATCAGCCCGTCGCAGTGGAAGGGCTCGAGTGCCTTGCGAAGTCGCCGGATGTGAACGTCCACCGTGCGTTCCTCGACGTAGACGTTGCCTCCCCAGACGCGATCGAGCAGCTGACTGCGGGTGTACACCCGCTCGGGATGCTCCATGAAGAACTGCAGCAATCGGTACTCGGTCGGGCCAAGGGGCACCGTGCGACCGTCGACGGTCACCCTGTGGCTGCCAATGTCGAGCTTGAGCGCGCCCGCCTCGAGTTCGCCGTCGGTGCCCCCGGCGGACGAGCGACGCAGCACTGCGTTGATTCGCGCGAGCAATTCGCGTGGACTGAAGGGCTTCGTGACGTAGTCGTCCGCACCGCCCTCGAGGCCCGATACCTTGTCCTGCTCGTCGGCACGCGCGGTGAGCATGATCACGGGCATGTCCTGGGTGTCGCGATTGCGCTTGATCGCGCGAGTGAGCTCGAGGCCACTCTGGTCCGGCAGCATCCAGTCGACCAGCAGCAGGTCCGGCCTGTGGTCCGCAATGCTCACACGGGCCGCGGCGCAGTCCTCGGCCTCCCGCACATCGAACCCTGCGCGGCGAAGACCGAAGGCAATCATGTCGCGGATCGGCTTTTCGTCCTCGACGACCAGGATCTGCTTGCTGGTCATGCTGCCTCGTGCTGACCGATTTGTTTCGGGCCCATTACAGCCATTAATTATGACATTCCGGTGACGCCCTTACGCGCGGGCCGCGCAACCTCGTCCCGGACATACACGGGCAGCGCCTGGTCGGCCGCGACGCCCCGCCCCGCCGCGAGTTCAAGCGCTCCCAGCCGCGCCACCGCGTCGGC
>Ga0114938_1001842_pt1 | contig 13986 bp, 13 predicted proteins | sample AshMeaBigSpring_FD_88675 | JGI IMG/M metagenome (GOLD analysis project Ga0114938, IMG submission 88675) | Groundwater microbial communities from Big Spring, Nevada to study Microbial Dark Matter (Phase II) - Ash Meadows Big Spring | ecosystem: Environmental > Aquatic > Deep subsurface >...
GAGCGGGTGTATCGCGCGCTGTGGCGGCCGTTGCTCGTCGGCAAGTTCGGCGAGGCCAATCTCCCCATCGTCAACATGGCCTGGCTGTGGGCGCGGCTGCATGCCCGCACCACGCGATTGGGCACCTTCACCGGCGGCTTTCAAGCGTTCATGGATCAGTTGGCCGGTGTCGTGCGCAGGCAGGGCGCGGAGATTCGGCTGAACTGCGCCGTGACCGAGATCGTGCAGCGGCTGTCCGCGAAGGAAACCGGCAACCTGATCGTTCGCGCCGGCGACGCCGCGCAACCCTGCGACGCCGTCATCTCCACTTCCTCGCCGGCGCTAATGGCGCAACTTGCACCCGAACTGCCCGACTCGTATTCGGCGCAGTTGCGGGCGCTCAAGAGCATGGGCGCGGTGGTGATGGTGCTCTCGCTCAAACACAAGCTGACCGATTACTACTGGCACAACCTGCCGAAAGAGGCGGGCTTCCCCTTCCTCGCGCTGGTCGAGCATACGAACTATATGGATCGCCGGCATTACGGCGGCGACCACCTCATCTATTGCGGCGACTACGTCGAACCGAACCACGAATACTTCTCGCTGAGCAAGGACGATTTGCTCGAACGCTATCTGCCCGGCATCCAGCGCTTCAATCCACATTTCACGCGTGAGTGGATCAGAGAGACGTGGCTGTGGAAGACGGCCTACGCCCAGCCCGTGCCGCCGGTCAACCACTCGCGCAATATCCCGCCGTTGCGCACGCCGCTTAAAGGTCTGTACTTCGCCTCGATGAGCCAGGTCTATCCGTGGGATCGCGGCACCAACTTCGCGGTGGAAATCGGGCGCAGGGCGGCGAGGCTGGTGATGGAGGATTTGTGAGTCCGCGAAGTTGCCCGAAGGGCTGACTGCGTGTCTCCTCGCCGACTCTCTACTTGTGTCCTTCAGGCTCGGCGAGGGTTTCGGGGATAGCGAAACTCTGCCCGCGCCAATCGGCGGCGTAGAAGATCAGATAATCGCGCACATGAGCTGACCAATACTTCTCGCTGTGGCCGCCCGGCTGCACGCGGTAGGTCTGCTTCCAGTTGAAATACGTGAAGACCTGATCGAGCCAGGCCGCGCTCTGCCCGTCGCGATCCTGATCGCCGACATCGATGTAAATCGCCGGCGCCGGGCCACCGGCCCTGTAAATGGCGCGGCCCCAATTCAGCAGCTCGCCCTCATCCCCATAAAACACCGCCGGGCTGTGCAGGCCGAGCCGCGCAAACAACTCGGGGAATTGCAGGCCGATGTGCACCGCCCAGCCCCCGCCGCGCGACAGGCCGCCGAGGGCGCGCGCCTCGCGCTGCGGCGCGGTGCGGAAGTCCGCATCCACCCGGGGCACGGCCTCGCGCGCCAGCGCCTCATCCCACCGCTCACCGCCCTGCTCGCGCGGCATGACGATGAGGAGCGGCGCGATCTCGCCCGCCGCGATCAACCCATCCGCCGCCGTTGCCACCCCCAGCCGCTCCCACTGATCCTCTTTGAAACCCTTGCCGTGCAGAAGATACAGCACGGGATAGCGCGTCTGCGAGCGCGCGTAGCACGGCGGGAGGTAGACGCGCGCGGGGATGGGGCCGGCGAGGCGCGACGGGAGCGTGGCGCTGATGATGCTGCCGGCGGCCTCGGTGCACGGCGGCACGGCAGTCGGCGCAGGCGTTGGCGAGGGAACAGTGGTCGCCGTCGGCGGGAAGGTGGCGATGGGGATGAGGGTCGGCGGCAGCGAGGTGGCGCTGAGGCCGGGCGCGACCGGTGCGCCGACTTCGCGGGGGGCAGCGGGCTGCGCGCTACACGCAGCCAGCGCGAGCGAGACGAAAAGGAGAAGCGAATTCCGCATCCAACAACAAACCCGCCGAACGGAGCCTCGGCCCCGCCCGACGGGAGCGCGTGCTTGCGTGGCAAGCCGTTGGTAGAAGTTTAGGCAGGCCGGCGATTTTGGTCAACCGCGCGCGGGTGCATTTCTATATTTTGGCCGGGCCGCATCCTGAGCGGAGGCCCGCAGTTTTTGCGGGCCGCAGTCGAAGGAGCGGCCAATAATCTGGAATGCACCCACCGCGGCCAGCGTGGCCAATCGCGAGTAGAATAACGGCACCGGAGGCTCCATGCCCACGACCATCCGTTCCTCCCTCGACCGAGAGTTTGCCCTCATCCGTGACGACCTGCTGCGCATGGGCTATCTGGTGGATGGGGCCATCGAACGGGCGATGCAGTCCCTCAACGCGCAAGACACCGACCTGGCGCGCCAGGTCATCAACGACGATGCCGTCATCAACGAGTTGCGGTTCAAAGTCGAGGAGGAGTGTCTGCGGCTGATCGCCACGCAGCAACCGGCCGCCGGCGACCTGCGCACCGCCATGGCCGTCGTCAGCATCGTCACCGACATCGAGCGCATGGGCGACCATGCCACCGGCATCGCCAAGACCGTCATCCGCGTGGGCCAGGCCACGCCGGCCCGGCCGCTGGCGGATTTGACGCCGATGGCCGACGCCGCACGCAAGATGTTCCGCGACGGGCTGGATGCCTATGTGGCCCGCGACGCCGAGGCGGCCCGACGCGTCGCCGCCGAGGACGACATCGTGGATGCGATGTACAAGAAGCTCTTCGACGAACTGGTGGCGCTGATGGCCCGCGACCCGGCCAACGTCGCGCCGGGCACTTATTTACTGTGGTGCGGCCACAACCTCGAACGCCTCGGCGACCGCGTCACCAACATCGCCGAGCGTATCATCTTCATGACCACCGGCACGCTGAAGGAATTGAATGTGTGAGGGGGGCGCCGCCCGGAACGAGTTGATGGCCGCCGGTGGCCTCAAGGGTGTCCCTTCGCCGCCACGCGCCAATCAGAGGGCAAGAGGTCGCGCAGGGTGGCGGTGACGCCCTCGGCCACCAGCACCTCGGTGTTGGCGTTGTCGCGGTGAAGCTGGCTGATGAATTCCCGGCAACGACCGCACGGCGGCAGGATGACGCCGTTCCAGTTCACGGCCACCATCCGCACCACGCGGCTCTCGCCGGCCGTGACCATCGCCGCCGCCGCTGCGTGCTCGGCGCAAAATCCCATCGAACACCGAGTATCAATGCACACGCCCACGTACACCGCGCCGCTTTCCGCAAGCAGGGCCGCCCCCACGCCGCCGGCCTCGGCGGCATCAGAGAGCCGGCGCGGGTTGAGCACCGACTTGGCCCGCGCGTAAAGCTCATCGAAACTCACGACTTCCATGGGTGCCTTTCAAAACAAACTCATCTGCTCCGGTGGCTCGTCGTCTTTGGCCCCGACTTCGGGCACGCTGTTGGCTTGCGCGATGAGGGCCGGCAGCTTCCTGAAGTCCTCGATCAGCGGGGCTTTGTAGCTCTCGCGGTGCAGCGCGGCCGCCGGGTGGAACATCGCCACCACCAGCCGCCCGCGTACCCGTTTGGCCTGCCCATGCACGTCCGAAATCTTGACGTCGCGGAAGAACTTCGCCAGCGAGAAGCGGCCCAGCGTGACGATGACTTTGGGATTGAGGGCCTCGATCTGTCGCTCGAGGTAAGCGTCGCACGCCGCGAGTTCATCCGCCTCCGGATCGCGGTTGCCGGGCGGCCGGCACTTCACCACGTTGGTGATGAAGACCTGGTCGCGCTTTAACCCGATCAGCCCGAGCAACTCCTCGAGGAACTTGCCCGCCTGCCCGACGAACGGCCTCCCCTGCTGATCTTCGTGAAAGCCCGGCCCCTCGCCGATGAAGATGATCTCGGCGTTGGCCGGCCCATCGCCGGGCACCGCGCGCGTGCGGCCCGCGTGCAGCTTGCAGCGCGTGCACGCGTTGACCTCGGCGGCGATGGCGGCAAGCGAGTCGTCGGCGGACATTGAGTAGCGCGGCGCGGATTTTGTAAGACGTGAAACGCGATGACCGTTATCGGTCAGGTATTGGGCCAGCGTCGAATCGCGGCCAGCCCGAGACTCACGTTTCATCACGATTCACGTCCCTGTATTTCCGGTGCGCCCAAAGTATACGCCTCACGGCTTCCAGTGGCGGTGGGCGAGATAGGCCGGCGTGGGCGGGGCGCCGCTTTCGCGTTCCCGCATCCGCTCGGCCAGCCACTGAAACCACTCCATCGCCGTGTCGCGCTGCATCCACTGCCGGAAGTCGAGGACGTACCTCTCCAGCTCCTCCCACGGCTGGATTATCGGGCCGCTGTAGGCATCCTCCACCAGGGTGATGTCGATCTCGCGCCGGAAGACGAGGCTGCCCAGCCGTTCCCACGCTCCGATGAGGCTGTGCACCGCGAGGAACTCATCCGGCGGCAGCTCGAAGACGATCCTGATGCCCTTGATAAACTCGGTCGTCTGAAACGAGTTGAGCATGAGCAGCGCGCTCTTGCGCTTGCGGCTGATCTGAAAGTTGCGCCGGTTGACGAGGCCGAAGACGATGCCGAGCACGACGGCCGTCATGGAGATGAATTGAAAGCTGAGGTTGAGGTCCATGGGACGGAGTCTGTGAAGGGGCTGAGTTTACTTCATCGCTTCCTTCAATCGCTGGCACAGCACCCGCATCACGGCCAGCGCGGCCTCGGGGCGCTCGCGCAGCAGGCCCTCGAAGCTTTTGCGGTCAATGCACAACAGCCGCGTCCCGTCCGTCGCAATCATCGAGGCCATGCGCGGCTCACGGCTGATGACGGCCATCTCGCCCACCACGTCGCCCGCGACGCGGCGCGCGATGGAGTGCCCATCCATGTGCACGTCCACCTCACCGGCGATGATGACGAACATCTCCTCGCCCGGCTCGCCCTGCGCGGCGATGAGGTCGCCCTCCGAAAAGACCAGTTCGTTGGCGATGGCCGCCACCTGTTTCAAATCGGCGGGCGAGAGCGTGGCGAACAGCGGCACGCGGCGCAGCAACAAAATGCGTTCCATGACGGGGAGGGTGGCAAGCGTGTCCATCGAGCCTCCGGTGTTTGTAGTAGCCGCTTCAGCGGCGCGACTGAAGTCGCTACTACGAACGGCTGTTTCGCGCACCAGCGCGTCGGGGTCGGCGTGCGCGAGGCGGGCCAGTGTATCGCGCACTTGTTTGTCCTGCGCGTGTCCCGCCGCCAGCGCCGCGCACGCCCGCATCCACGGATCGGGGTCATCGAGGGCATCGAGCAAGTGCAGCTCGGGCAATTCAGCCTCGGCTGGGGAATCGGGCGACTCCCATACCCGCAGCAACGGGCGCAGCTTCGGCGCGGCGCGCACCGCCTCCAGCGTCTCGAGCGCGTTGGCGCGTTGGGCCGCGTCACCGCCCTGCAAGTTCTCGATGGCGACGGCATACGTCTCGCGTTCGCCCAGCAAGGCGAAGGCGCGCAGGGCGTTCAGCCCGCGCTGGCGGGCGCGGTCGCGCAGCGCGTCGCACAACAATTGCATTCGGGCATCGGCGCTGTGGCCGGCCAGCGCGCGCTGATGGGCATCATCTTGCAGGGCGGATTGAATGGACTGAGCCGCATAGCGCCAGATGGGGTCGCGGTTGACGGCAACGCTTCGCTTTGCACCCGCTCGCCCGTCGGAGAGACATTCGAGGGCGAACAGCGCGCCATGCTCGGAGGCTAAATGAAAGAGCGCGGCAGTGATGCGCTCTAACACGGCCGGGCCGATCTCGGCCAGCGCGCGCGCCGCCGCCTCGCGCACCGAACGGTCGCTATCGGCGAGCGCGGCGATGAGCGGTTCGATCCCTTCCGCTGAGCCGCGCCCTAATGCGGAGGCCGCCGCCCGGCGCACCGCCGCCGGGGCCTGCGCATCGGCCAACTCGGTCGTCACCAGCGCAAACGCCTCTTCATCACCCACCTCCCCCAACGCCCCCAACGCCTGCACCCGGTCATCCACTTCGCCAAGCATCGCCATGCTGCGCAAAAGGGCGCGGGCTTCATCGCTAACCCCTAATCCCTCTTTAGGGATGAGGGGTGAGGCATTACGCAGCAGCGCCGCCGCCGCCCGCGCGCGCACGCCGGCATCCGAGTCGGCGAGCAGCGGCTGGAGGTGGGCCACGAGCCCGGTGGGATACCGCGCGAGGGATCGAAGCGACTCGACGGCTTGCTCGCGCACCTCAGGTTCCGGGTCGCGCAGGCAGGCCGCGACTTCGAGCAGGGCCGGCGACGCCTCGGCGCGCGCCAATGCTTTGAGCGACGCCGCGCGCACTTGCGTATCGGCATCGCTCAACGCGGCCACCAGCCGGTCGGTGGCCTGCGGCACGGGCAGGTTGCCGAGGATCTCGGCCGCCATGCGGCGCACGAGCGGGTCGGTGTGCGACATGCCCTCGACCGCGACCTGCACGGCGGCGGCATCGCGCTGGAATCCGCCGAACGGCTCCTCCTCACAAAAGAACAGTTGCGGTTGGCCGGCCCGCAACGCCTGCACCAGCGCGCCGCCGTACGCGCGGGCCGCGCGCCAGATCACATACGTCGTCAGCGCCGCTGCTCCCAATCCCACAAGATAAAGTTGCTGCGACGGCAACGCCTGCTCGCCGATGACGAGGATGGCCCCGGCGATGAAGGTGCCGGCCTGTTCGGGCACGCCGCCGATGAAGGCCCGCACCTGGTCGCGCCGCTCGGCGGGCACGGCGTTGAACATGGCCTGATAGGCCGACTCGGCGACGCCCATCAGCCACAGCATCTGCACGAAGCGGAAGATGACGATGACGGGAAACGACTCGTACGCCGCCAGCGCGCCGAAGCCGATGAGGTAGATAACCGGGAAGGCGAGGATGGCGCGCATGATGCCGAAGCGCGCGAACAGCCGGTTGGCGAGGAAGAGCGAGGCGAGGAAGGCGGCGCCGGTGCTCAGGCCGTTGAACGCGCCGAGGAAGCCGGCGAGTTGTTGCTCGTCGGAGAACCGGGCCGTGGCGGATTTTGAAAACGGCAATGCAATGGAGAAGAAGAGAATTGAGAACAGGATGGCGGCGACGGAAATCCACTGCATGAGCGGCGAGCGGCGCACGAATTGCCAGCCGCGCTGCGTCTCGGTGATGAGGCTCGGTTGAGGACGTTTAGCCCGTCGCGGACTCGCAGCCCGCGACGGGCTGTGACCGGCCAACAACATCCGCACCAACACAAACGCCAGCCCCATCGCCGCCGCCCACACGAGCAGCAGGTTTTCGGTGCGGAGCACAGCCACCAGCGGCCCGGTCCCCAGCCCGCCGAGCACCGCGCCGAGGATGCGCCCCGCGCCGAACAGCGGAAACAATCGCTTGGCCTGGCGCGTGTCGCACACCGCTCCGGCCACGCCCCAACTCATCAGCCCGATGAGGTTGTTGAGCACCTCTTTGCCCAGCCACAGCGCGGGATACAGCCCGCCGAGGTTGAGCGTGAGCGCGAGCCGGGCGGCGATGAGGAAGGCCGCGATGGCGAGCGGGATGAGGCGATACAGCACTTCGCGGCGCATGCGCCCGAGCAGCGCGGTGATGAGGAGCGAGGTGACGAAGGCCGTCGTGCCCAGCGCCATGTACAGGTAGGGCAGGTACTCCGTGCCGAACCGGGCGAAGAACAGGGCCTCGATGCCGGTGCCGCCGAGCGCGCTGCCCGCCGCGGTGCTCAGCATCACACCGATGACGAGGGCGGCCAGCCGGCCTTCACCGGCGCGCAGGGCCAGCAGTTCGGCCAGGCGTGAGTTCATGGCACAACGGACTCTAGCGCAAAGGCGCAAAGAGGCAAGGTCGCAAAGACGAGGCCGATATCGCCCGCTACGGCTGCAACGCAGCGCGGGCCGCCTCGGCGACGGACGGCGAAGGCGCGCCGGAGATTGCGGGCCGCTGCTCGGCGATCAGCCGCGCGAGCTTGAAGTATTCCCTGTCGACGCCGAATCCCTTGTAGATGCCGAGGCCCATCATCCGCTCGAGCGGCGCGGGCAGGCTGAGGCGGGCTTTGAACGTGGCCGTGACGCGCAAGCGTGTGCCGCTCTCGACCGGCGTGAGTTGATGGGTGATGGTGAACGCGCCGGGGAACATCTGGCTGTTCTGGTGCACGGTGAAGTAATCGAAGGGCCGCCAGTCGAGGATGGTCTCGATCATCGAAAGGCGTTTGCCGTGCATGCAATGGTTGCGCGCGCCCGTGTCGGTGCGGCCGGCGGCGCGCGGCTGCGGTTGCATCTGCCGGTCGGGCGACCACTGGATGATGCGCTGCGGGTCGTTGAGCCAATCCCACACCACCGGCAGCGGCGCCGCGCAATCGACCGTCAGATCGATCAACGCGCCCTCGGGATAGATGTACGCCCGGCGCACGGCTTTGAGTTCGGTGTAACGGGCGCGCAGGTCAGCGGCGGAGAAGTTGACCGCGCCCAGGTGCTCGTACGTCTCGGTCAGCGCGCGCATGCCTTCGGGCCGCAGGCGCATGTGTTCGAGGCTGTCATCGGTGAAGAGCGCGTACGCCCGCCAGCCGGTCGCCTCGGCCACACGGTTCTTCATCAGCCGGTGGATGAGGTTGACATCCGACCCGACCAGTTCGTGGATGCCGGACACGGTCTGCACGATGTAGTCGCCGTGATGGACGAAGAATTTCAAATCGAGCGCCGGGAGGTTGCGGCAGGCGTTGCACTCGCACGTCGTGCGGCGCTGCACGGCCTCGGCCCGGTCGCGGAAGGCGGCGTAGGTGCTTTCGACCAGTTCGAGCAGGCATTCGCCGCGCGACACCGCCGCCTCGGGCGCGTAGGCGAAGACCGCGTCGCCCTCGAGCTTGGCCAGAGTCAGCACGGACTTCAACTGGCTGACGATGACCTCGAGCAGGTCGGTCAGGATTTCGTGCGCGTGATCCAGCTCGACCCCGGCGAGGTAAGAGGTGTAGCCGGTGATGTCGGCCAGGACAAGGTAGCCGTGCTGGGTTTGTGTGGGCATGCCCGCCTCCGGGGGAAAGGGTAGCCTGAGCCTGAGGGTACTCCGATTGGCGGCCGCGCGCCAGACCAAAAGGTGTTTAGATTGTGTTCGCGCGGCCCGGCGTCCACTGCCCGTTGTGGTCCATCGGCGTCATCGTCGCGCTCCCCGCTCAATCGTTGACCATGAACGGCACGGCCAGGCCCCGATCCAGCAACTCGCGGTTGAGGTCGCGCGGATTGGCGAGGATCTCATCCCGCGTCTTCGCGCCCGGCGCGTAAATCACCCGGGCGAGGTAGCGCCCGTACTTTTCGACCTTGAAGGTGTGGACGATGATGAGGGCCCCGACGGGCAGCGCCTGCTCGACGTAGGCTTTGGAGCGCAACCCGGCTTCGCGGGTGGGGCCGCGCGTCTCGGGGGTGTTCAACCCTTTGAGGCGCAGCTGCGTCTCGAAGCGCACGCGAAAGCCGAGGTCGAGGTCAACGTCAATCGTGTCCCCATCAATCACCCGCAAAACGTTGGCGGCATACTGAAACATCGTGACTCCTTGAGATTGGCACGGGCGCTCCCCGGCTTATTTTCCAACGGCCAGCACATCAAAATAGAACAGCACGAAGTATCCCACGAGCAGCACCAGCCAGCCGGCGAGTTGCACGAGGTCGAGGGTTTGCTCCCACGTCAACGCGTAGTTGGCCCGGACCGTGTCGGTGATGGTGGCGAGCTGGTCGAGTTTGTCGCGCACGCTGGCCTTCCACTCATCCACGTAGAACTCATCCACGATCAGGCGATAGAGTTGGGCGGTGTACCAGTCGCCGATGAGGAGCAGCAGTTGCTCGCTCTTCTCGAAGTCGAGCATCAACTCGAGGCGCTTGTCGAGCGAATCGCGCAGGGCGCGGCTGCCCAGGCCGAAGCGGCGCCGGCTCTGCAACTCCTGGCGCAGGGTTTCGAGGGTGCGCTCGATGGCGCGGTCGAGCAGCCGGTAGCGCAGAATCTGATAGTTGCCGAGCTTGAGCAGTTCGATCTCGGATTGAAAATCGGCCGCGGGGTCGATGATGAGGGCGCCCTCCCAGTCCACCACCGTCAGATCCGTGTCGGCGTACCGCGCGCGCGAGCTGACGATTTGCTCCGCCTCGCCGCGCGTAAAGGCGCGTGACTCGGTGCGCAGCAGGGTGGCGATCTCGCCGAGGTGCGCATCCACGAACGCATCCGGCGCGTGGGCGCCATCGGTCACACACAGCGTAGTGTACTCCTCGACGAACGGCCCGCTGTACCCGGCCTCGCGCAGCACCACGTCGCGCAGGTCGGCCTGCATGCGGGGCTTGAGGGCGCGCGCCGCCGCCGAGAACAGATCGGGCAAAGCGTAGCGGCACTCGATGGACTGCACCTGCCCATCTATCACTTGCCGGCGCATTGTGACCGGCTGCGAGTGCAGCATGATCTCGCTCACGCCCAGTTCGGTGATCTCGGTGTCGAGCGCCTGAAAGTAGGGCGGGGATTTGGTGAAGGTCGGGGTGCGCGCCGCGCTGCCGGCCGAGAGGCTGTACGGGAAGGCGATGAGGTAGACGACGCGGGCATCGAGGCGCGGGAGCATGAGCGATCCACCAGGGAAGAGGAACCGGCGTGGATTCTAGCTCAGTTGGGGCGCGCCCGTGCGGTCTGCGCGCCTCAGTTGCGAGCGGCCTGCAGCCGCAGGGCGTCTTCGAGTTCGGGATGCGGCTGCCACTGGCCGTTGACGTACACTGGCTGATCCCACGGGAAGACGATCAGCGCATCGCTGACGAGGGCGACGACGTCGGGCGCGGGGTTGGCCCAGGTGTGCCGCACGAGGCAGGCGGTGACCACGCGCGCCGCGCCGAGGTCGCGCGCGCGCTCGGCCACCAGTGTCAGCGTCTGCCCGGTGTCGGCGATCTCATCCACCACGGCGATGTTCTTGCCCGCCACCGCCGGCGAGACGTTGACGCTCCACACCGGCCGGTCGAACATCACCGTGTCGCCGATGCGCCGTGAGAGAGCGCACGGGTACAGATCGCAGCGCAGCGCGGTGGCGACGCGCGTCGCCGGGAACAGCCCGGCGCGGGCCACGCCGACCACGGCATCAATCTCGCGCGCGGCCAGTTGCTCCACCAGTTGCGCCGACAGCTCGGTGAAACGGTCCCACGAAATAGCCTCGACGCCCTGCCGGTGTGCGTAATCGTAACTTTGCATGATCAACCTGTTCGCCTCGCAATGGAGATGAAATCCGCCAGCGGGCCGTACGCCGTAGTCGCCGCGTCGCCGCCGATCTCGCTCACCGACAGGCCATGGATCGTATCCATCTCGAACACCACAATCGAACTCGTGCCGTTGACGGTGGCCAGCACATCGTCCGCCTCGACTTGCTCAGGCCGCACGCTGGCCGTGACCCTGCCATCCGATTTTTCTGCGCGGCACACCAGCTTGTAGGGGCAGCCCGAGGCGCGCGCAGCCCGCACCTGCTCGCCCGTCAGCGCCCGAATGCCGACCGGGGCGACGGCCTGCGGTTTCACCGGCACATCCATCAGCACCGTCGCCAGCGCCGAGACCTTCACCGCCGCATCCCACCCATCCACGTCGGCGCTCGGGTCGGTCTCCGCGATGCCGATAGCCTGTGCCTTCTTCACCGCGTCGTCGAAGCTCAGGCCCTGTTCCATCTCGGTGAGGATGAGGTTGGTGGTGGAGTTGAGGATGCCGCGGAAGCGTTGGAGGTTGGCCGCGGGCAGCGCTTCGCGGAAGAGCGAGAAGATCGGCGCGCCGCCCAACACCGCCGCCTCGTGCAGAAAGCGTTTGCCCTTCGCCTGCGCCAGCGCGCTGAGTTCGTGATAGGCGTGGACGACCGGGCCTTTGTTGGCGGTGATGATGTGCGCGCCGTGCTCGAGGCCGGCCTTGAGGTAATCAATCGCCGGCTGGCCGGTCTGCGGATTCATCGAGGTGTTCTCGAAGAGCACATCGGCGCGGGCGGCCCGCAACCACGCGCCGATGTCCCCCGCCTCCCACGCCGTGCCCGCCGGCCCTGCGCCCGTCAGCACCGCCGGGATGTCCAGCCCGTTCGCGTCCGCCATCCAGCCGAGGCGGCGCGCGGCCACGCCGGTGATTTTGTACTCGATCTCGTACTTCTCGCGCAGCTCGGCGCGCTTGTCGTGCAGCAGCTTCGCCAGTGCGCGGCCCACGTTGCCGAAACCGAGCAGGGCGAGGTTGTAGGATTTCATGGTTTGTCCCGATGATGTCTCTGGATGCAAAGCGCGGCGATTATATCATTCGGCCTCCCCCAAAATCGGCCGTTGATTCATGATACAGTCTGGCCTGTGCGCTCGACTTGGTTACGGATTCTGCTCGGCAGCGCCCTGCTCGCGGGCTGCGCATCGGTCACGCCGCCGCCGCGCACCCTCACCGTCTTCGCGGCAGCCTCGCTCCGGGCGGCGTTCACCGAACTCGGCGCGCAGTTCGAGGCAGCGCACGCCGAGGTCGTCGTCAGCTTCAACTTCGCCGGGTCGCAGCAGTTGGCCGTGCAGCTCCGCGAGGGCGCGCCCGCCGATGTGTTCGCCAGCGCCAGCGACCGGCAGATGCAGGCCGCAATCGAAAGCGAGCGCGTCGCTCCCGAGTCCCCGCAGGCGTTTGCCCGCAATCGGCTGGTGGTGATCTATGCCCGCGACAACGCGGCGCCATTGAGCGCGCTGCCCGACCTCGCGCGGCCCGGGCTGAAGTTGATCCTGGCGGCGAAGGAAGTGCCGGTCGGACAATATACGCTTGATTTCCTGGACAAGGCCCAGGCTGATCCGGCCTTTCACCCCGGTTACAAAGAGGCGGTGCTCAGCAACGTGGTCTCGTATGAAGAGAACGTGCGCGTGGTGCTGAGCAAGGTTGCGCTGGGCGAGGCCGATGGCGGCATCGTGTACGCGAGTGATGTCAGCGGGGAAGGCGTGACAGGGGTGGGCCGAATCGAGGTGCCCGATCACCTCAACCCGCTGGCGACCTACCCCATCGCGCCGATCGGCGACAGCGCCCAGGCCGAGCTGGCGCGGGCCTTTGTGGAGTTTGTGCTCTCCCCCGATGGGCAAGCGACGCTGAGCCGGCACGGCTTCATCGCCGCGAAGCCATAGTGTTATCATCCCCGCGCCGATGACGCCCAAACGCAACACCGTGTGGTGGCTGGCCAGCGTGCCGTTGCTGGCCTTCTTGTTATTGCCGCTGCTCGCCATCTTCACTCGGGCGGCGCCGGACGACGTGGTGCGCAACCTGACCGAGCCAGCCGTGCAACAGGCCATCGGCATCAGCCTGGGCACCTCGGTGGTGGCGACCCTGCTGGCGGTGTTGCTCGGCACGCCGCTGGCCTATCTGCTCTCGCGCGGGCGCTTTCGCTGGCAGCGCGCGGTGGATACGCTCATTGACCTGCCCTCCGTCATCCCGCCGTCGGTGGCCGGGCTGGCGCTGCTCATGGCCTTCGGGCGTCGCGGCCTTGTCGGCCAATACCTCGACGACGCCGGGATCACGCTGGCCTTCACGCCGTTGGCCGTGGTGTTGGCGCAACTGTTTGTGTCGGCGCCGCTGTATATCAAATCGGCAGCGATTGGGTTTGGGGCCGTGGAGGCGGAGGTGGAGCAGGCGGCGGCCCTCGATGGCGCGAACCGCTGGGCGGTCTTCCGCTTCGTCAGCGTGCCGCTGTCGTGGCCGGCCATCCTCAGCGGCCTCGTCATCACCTGGGCGCGCGCGCTGGGCGAGTTCGGCGCCACCATCATCTTCGCCGGCAACTTCACCGGGCGCACGCAGACGATGCCGCTGGCGATTTACCTCGGCCTTGAGTCCGACCCGAGCTTCGCGCTGACGCTTTCTATCCTGTTGATCGCGTTGTCTTTTCTGGCGTTACTGATTGTGAAGGGCGTGCTGCACCGGGAGTGGCGGTGACCGGAAGGCAAAAAGCAGACGGCAAAAAGCAGAAGGCAGTAAGCGGAAAGCAGATTGCCTTCTAAACAGGCGGCCAGGGGTAGCTGCGGCCCGAACCCGGCTGAGGATACTTGCGCGCCGTCAGCACCCGGTCGGCGCGGCGGCGCAGCGCGGCGACTTCGAGCGGATCGAGCAACCCATTCAGGGCGGCTTTCAAATCCTCGTCGCACTCGAGGCGATCGCGGAAGTCCTCGACCTCCGTCAA
>Ga0114938_1001844_pt1 | contig 13981 bp, 9 predicted proteins | sample AshMeaBigSpring_FD_88675 | JGI IMG/M metagenome (GOLD analysis project Ga0114938, IMG submission 88675) | Groundwater microbial communities from Big Spring, Nevada to study Microbial Dark Matter (Phase II) - Ash Meadows Big Spring | ecosystem: Environmental > Aquatic > Deep subsurface >...
ATGCTCGATATCGCCTGCGGCAAGAGGCGGCACGCCCAGGCCATGGCCGATATGGGCTTCGAAGTCACCGGGATCGACATTTCCCCTGCCACGATCGAAGAAGCCCGCAAGCTCGAACGGAAGAATCTGCAGTTTTTTGTCCACGACATGCGTCTCCCTTTTCGCGTCAATTATTACGATTTCGCCTTCAATTTCTTCACCAGCTTCGGCTATTTTAATACCCGGCGAGAGCACGAGGATGCCCTTCGTACCATCGCCAACGCCCTGCGACCGGGAGGTCGACTGGTCATCGACTACCTCAACACACGCTACGTGGAAGCCCACCTCCAGCCCCGCGAATCGAAGGAGATCAACGGCATCCGCTTCCATATCACCCGGTGGATGGATGAATCGTATTTCTATAAACGCATCGAGATCGAAGACGAAGAACTGCCGGAACCGGTGGAACATACCGAAAAAGTGAGCAAGTTCACCCTGGGCGATTTCACCGAAATGCTGGCCTACCAGGATATCCAGGTGACGGAAGTCTTCGGCGATTACCAGCTGGGATCATTCCGGTTACATGAAAGCCCAAGGATGATATTTGTGGGAGAAAAGCAGGCGGCTAGACATTAGAAGTTGGATTTGGGAAGTCAGATTTTAGAGGTCAGCTGTTAGATGTTAAAGGTTGAAGACGGGGATTGATCCGTGAATCGCCAACTGTCAACCGTCAACTGTCAACCATCAACATTTTCAGCCATTTACCTTAATTTTGCAGGCATGATCGTACTGCAAAGCCCGGTACAGTTGACTTTGTCGGAACGGATACTGCACGCAGATTACTGGCTCCTGCTCAAGATTAATGGCGAATGGCACGCACCCTGGATGGACTCCCTGTCGCTGCTCGTGCGGGAATCCACCTTTCATGTGCCCTTCTATGTGTTCCTGGCCCTGTTCATCACGATCAATTTCGGCACCCGCGGCGCCTGGTGGGTGGTCACCGCCCTGGCCATGGCCGGCCTGAGCGACCTGATCAGCGCTCAACTTATCAAGGAACTGATCTATCGCCCCAGGCCCTGCCGGGACATGGTTATGGCCAGCCAGATCCGATTCCTGGCCCGGTACTGCGGGGAAAACAGCAGTTTTGTATCTTCCCATGCCAGCAATCACTTTGCAGCCGCTACCTTTATATACATGACACTCAAGGACCTGAGCCCGAAATGGATCCTGGTCTTCGCCTGGGCAGGGCTGATTGCCTATGCACAGGTGTACGTGGGTGTACATTACCCGTCCGACGTGATCTGCGGCGCGCTGCTCGGATCATTGCTGGGCTATTGGGCCTCGGTGTTTTTCAGGCACCGGCTGGGCCTCGAACCTAAAACCTACTGATGGAAATACTCATACTGGTCGGCCTCATCCTGCTCAACGGACTTTTTTCCATGGCGGAAATCGCCCTGGTCTCCGCCCGCAAAGCGCGACTGGAAGCGCAGGCCAACAAGGGCGATAAACGCGCCAAAGCAGCCCTCAAACTGGCCAACCAGCCGGACTCCTTTCTCTCCACCGTACAGATCGGCATCACCCTCATCGGTATCCTGACCGGTATTTACTCGGGCGATAAGATTGTGGAAAAACTGGTGCCTTTCTTCCAGAAATTCCCGGCCCTGGAACCCTACGCACAAGGTATTTCCACCACCCTCGTGGTCATCCTGGTGACTTTCCTGTCGCTCATCCTGGGCGAACTGGTACCCAAACGGTTAGGGCTAACCGCACCCGAAGCCATCGCCAAACTCGTGGCCGCGCCGATGAAAATAATCACCGCCATTACCTGGCCGTTCGTGTGGCTGCTGAACAAAACCACGCACCTCCTGGTGAAACTGTTCAATATCAAGACAACCGATAATCAGGTGACCGAGGAAGAGATCAAGGCCATCATCAGCGAAGGCACGGAACACGGCGCCGTGGAAACCGTGGAACAGGAGATCATTGAAAGGGTCTTCCACCTGGGCGACCGCAATATTACTTCGCTGATGACACACCGGAGTGATATCCTCTGGTTCGACCTGGACGACAATGAAAACATCATCAAGGAGAAAATCCTGCAGGAACCGCATTCGGTCTATCCCATCTGCGATAAATCCATCGACCAGATCAAGGGCATCGTGTCGATCAAAGACATGTATGTGAGCCCGGACGATACTCCTTTCAAGGATATCATGAAACCGGCGCTCTTCGTACCGGAAAACAACACCCCCTATCAACTGCTGGAGAAATTCAAGGAATCAAAAATACATACCTGCTTCGTGGTGGATGAATACGGCACCATGCTGGGACTCATCACCCTGAACGATATCCTCGAAGCCATTGTGGGCGACTTGCCGCAGCCGGATATCGAAGATTATGAAGTAGTGGAGCGCGAGGACGGCACCTACCTGGTAGACGCCCAGATCCCATTCTATGATTTCCTGACCCGTTTCGACAAGACCGAATGGATGAACGAAGGCGAACAGGAATTCGATACCCTGGCGGGCTTCATACTGCACCGCATCGAGCGCATCCCCCATGCCGGCGAACATTTTGAATGGTCCGGCTTCCAATTCGAGATCATCGATATGGACGGGCACCGCATCGACAAAGTCCTCGTGAAAATCTCCGATGAGATCAAGCAGGATATGGAAGAAGACTGAAAGAAGTGGGAAGTTAGATTTTAGAAGTTGGAAGTAGGATGTCGGAGTTTCTTTTACGGATTTTGTCGGTAGGATTTAAGGTATAGATACATTATTCCTGGTGTACTTAATATTGCAACTTTCTTCAGCTACTTCTAAAATCTAACTTCTAACATCTCACTGCCAACATCATGAATATATCCCTCGCTAACAAACACGCCCTCATCTGCGGTTCCACCCAGGGGATCGGACGCGCGACGGCCATGGAACTGGCCGGGCTCGGCGCTACCTGCACCCTGATGGCCCGCAACGAAGCGGCGCTGCAGGAAACCCTCTCCCGGCTGCCCCGGCCCGATGGCCAGACGCACCATTACGTGGTGGCCGATTTCAGTGTGCCCGATACCGTTAGAAAGGCCATCGCCGCGCATATGGCGGCTCTGCCCGTGCACATCCTCGTCAACAATACCGGCGGACCAGCCGCAGGGCCTGTGACTACCGCCACCACCGAACAGTTCGAACAGGCTTTCTCGCAACACCTGATCTGCAACCATATCCTGGCCCAGGCATGCCTGCCTTCCATGAAGGCGGCCGGCTACGGCAGGATCATCAACATCATTTCCACATCCGTACGGATCCCGCTGAAAAACCTCGGCGTATCCAATACCATCCGTGGCGCCGTGGCTTCCTGGGCCAAAACCCTCAGCAATGAAGTGGCCATCCACGGCATCACCGTTAATAATATCCTGCCCGGCTACACGAAAACCGGCAGGCTCGACAGTCTTCTCCGGTTTACCGCCGACAAACGCGGCATGCACGTGGACGACCTCACAGGGGAAATGGTTGGCGATATCCCGGCCGGCAGGTTCGGGGAAGCCGATGAGATAGCCAATGTAGCTGCCTTCCTGGCGTCTCCGGCAGCGGCCTACGTCAACGGGGTGAGCATCCCGGTGGATGGGGGAAGGACGGGAAGTATATAAAGTGGGAAGTGAGAAGTGAGAAGTGAAAAGTGAAAAGTGAGCGGATGAAGATATTAAGAAGTAATTCAAGAAGCCGTCAGAAACCTGGACATGTTGAAAATCGCTTCGCCCAAATACCGGCTCGAAATCTACCTTTGAACATGCGCCGGATCGTACTCGTGCTGTATTGTTTCGTTGGCTATTGCTTTACGGCCCCTGCCCAGGACCTCTCGAAGGATACCTCCCTCGGCCGGCAGGTCTACGAATTCGTAGAGGGAAATATGGGTTTTTACCACCACCCGGAGATAGAGGCCTATGTGTCGAAACTCGGGCAAAAACTCGTCTCACACCTCGGCGATCCCTTGTTCCCTTTCTCATTCTACCTTGTTGACAGCCCCGAACCGAATGCATTTGCTTCGCCTGGTGGAAGGGTATTTCTCACCCGCGGGCTGCTGGCGCTCCCCATCACGGAAGATGAACTCGCCTGCGTGATGGCCCATGAAATCATCCATTCGCAAAACCGCCACTATATCAGCCGGAAACGCAGTCTCATCCTGGGAGGCCTCATCGCCCTGCCCGGCTTGCTGATCGAGAGCATCTTCCAGGGACCGGCGGGACAGGTCGTGGCATCGCCCTTTACGGGAGCCGGCGCGCTGATCAATGCGCAATACAGCCAGGGCGATGAACTGGAGGCTGACCGGCAAGGCGTTGGCCTGGCGGCAACGGCCGGTTACAACCCTGCTTCGCTGGCTACGATCCTGAAAAGGATGGAACAGGAGCGGGAATTCCTTACAGGCGAAGAAGAAAAGAAAAGCTACCTCAGTACTCACCCATACACACCCAAAAGGGTGAAACAGATCAGGGAGGAAGCCGTCAAAAAGGCTCCAAACAAGGTCCCGCCGCTGCTTACCACTTCCGCATTCCGGCAGCAGTTCGACGGACTGCCTATGGGACCGAATCCGGGGTACGGATTTGTCAAGGGAAACACCCTGTACTGCCCGCAGTTCCCTTTACAGGTGGACTCACTGCCGGGATGGTCATACGCATTTTCCCCATCGTCTGTAGGACTTGTTGCGGACAAGAACGATGCCCTTCTGATCATGGAAGCCGGCAGGGATTCCACAACAGCCGCAACCTATCTTTCATGGGTGGAAACGCAGATCAGGAAGATGACATTGAAAACACCCGATACCCGGAACGACATCCTATGGGAAGGCCATGCAGGTGGCATGATCGAATATGAGGCCGATATACGGGGTAAAACCGTGCATGTACAGATTTTTGCCATCGACTATGCCGGAAAACTGCTAACCATGCTTGCCGCCTGCTACCTGGAAAAGAAAAAAGAATTAGACCAGGTGCTCGCCACCGTAAAACCGTTGCGTATCGCAGACATGCCGGATGCGGAACAAATGCTTTTGAAAGCCTCCGCGGCTACCGGCGGCGAAACTGCAACGGACTTCGCAAGTCGCATGGGCGCATCCGCAGAACTTAAAGCCATTTGCCTGATCAACGACAGATCGCCCGGCGAAATCCTGGAAGAAGGGGAAATCATTAAATGGATCCTGCGGAAGCCGTTCTCGTTCCGGTAAGCAGGAGTCATATGTCAGCATCGCCGGACATGCAGGGTTTCTATTGCGTGCTTACCGGCTTTTTGGGTTTCTTTATCCAACTCCGTTGCCAGCCCACCGACGCCGTGGTGAAGTTCTGCCCGATCCTTACGATCGCACCCCGACTGACGGCGAAACGAAGAAAGTGTTGCTTGCCCACGGGAAATACAAAAGTGGCGCCGATGCGGGTATTCGACTGACGGTCATCATTCAGTTTATTGTCGACAGAAGATTGCCCTCCGGTATAAAAAGTGGCGTCCAGCGCCACCCAGGTAATCGGTGTAAAATTGTAACTGAGGTGCGCCTGGAATGTACCCATCGGGTCCTGCTCCCGCAGGGCATTGCCCGGGTAAAAACGGGTATTATCCGTAAACAGCCAGATCCCCGCATATACATCCATCAGCCAGCGCTGGCCAATAGGCTGCGAAAGTGCGACTTCCGGCCTGAAAGACCACCGGTTGGTTCCGATATTGACGAGCTTGTCCTCGAACACCTGTCCAGTGGGCGCCACCACGTTCATGCTAACACCCAACACGGTTTTTCGGGGCGCAGCCTTCATCTGGGCGACCGTAGCCGCCGGGGCGCCAAGTAAAAGCACGGATACGCGTAACCGCATATCAGCCAGTCCCGACCGGTATGCCGTTTGCGGTTGACCGTTGACTCTGGCGCTGGCACTGGCCCAGGAAATGGGCATGACCGCCAAGGCCTGTGCAGTCAGACCGAACAGTGAGAATGAATGCGCCACACCGAGGGAAGTGGCGTGTACAGTTGCTTCCAGGTCTTCCAGTGGCAGGGTTGGATCCGTGACCACGCCGCCTTTGGAAAAACTGTATCCCCATATCAACGTAGTGGCATCGATGGGTACCCGTGCATAGGCACGTGGATCGAGGTCCTGCGCCAAGAGGGATGCAGCATGTAAAACCAGGCAGGAGAAAACTATGAAAACCTTCTTGATCATAAATGTTGGTATGCTTTCGGGCCGGGAAAAAATTCTTCTGGCAAATGAAGATGCGTAAGGTCCTGGTCAACCCGTCTCCTTAACAATTTAGCAAGAAATATGCATGGGCAGCCGGCCCATGGAGAAAAAAATCGGTATAAATACATTTTACCATAAACACTGGCCCTGGCTGATAACCGAAAAAAATCACTTCCAAGTTCCAACTTCTACGATCTAACTTCTACCTTCCCTTCATGGAAGCCACCCACGCACACGCAAGTCTATTGGACCAGCGGGATCCGCTGAAGGAATTCCGGAAACAATTCCTGGTCTCAAGCCACCACGGAAACGAGCAGGCATATTTCCTGGGCAACTCATTGGGCCTGCAGCCGAAACGCACGAAGGCATACCTGGACAAAGTCCTGCAACAATGGAATGATTATGGCGTGGAAGCTTTTTTCATGGGCGAAGATCCATGGATGGACTACCACGCACACCTGCAACAGCCCCTGGCGAACATCATAGGATGCAAACCCGGGGAAATCACGGTGATGAACCAGCTTACCGTCAACCTCCACCTGATGATGGTGAGTTTTTACCGGCCAATGGGTACACGCACGAAGATCCTCTGTGAGGCCAAAGCCTTCCCATCCGACCAGTATATGTTCGAAACGCATCTCCGCTTCCATGGCCTCGACCCAAATCAACACCTGGTTGAAGTGCAGCCGCGCGCCGGGGAAGAAATCATCCGGCTCGATGATATCCTTCAATCCATCGAAACACATGGGGACGAACTGGCGCTGGTCCTCTGGGGCGGGATCAATTACTACAGCGGTCAGGTCTTTGACATGCGGGCGATTGCCAAAGCGGCACACCAGGCCGGCGCTAACGTGGGTTTTGACCTGGCCCATGCAGCGGGAAACATCCCGCTGAGTCTGCACGACTGGAACGCGGATTTCGCCTGCTGGTGCAATTACAAATATTTAAACGGCGGACCCGGTGCCGTGGGTGCGGCGTTTATTCATGAACGTTACCACCGAGATCCATCGCTCCAGCGCTTTGCCGGATGGTGGGGATATGAAAAAGCCTCGCGTTTCAGGATGGAACAAGGTTTCAAGCCCATACAAACCGCCGAAGGATGGCAGCTCTCCACGCCTTCCCCGCTGCAGTACGCCTGCCTCAGAGCCTCCCTGGAAGTATTCATGGAAGCCGGCTGGGACGCCGTCCAGGAAAAGCGCAAAGATCTTAACGCATGGCTCTGGTTCCTTCTCGACGAACTCAATCGCCAGATCCCCGAAAACCCGTTTACCGTCATTACGCCACGCGTGGAAAAAGGCTGCCAGGTTTCGCTGCTCATGCACCGCAACGGCCGGGAGGTTTTTGATGCGCTAACGGCAGAAGGTATCATCACCGACTGGCGCGAGCCAAACGTGATTCGCCTCGCACCGGTACCGCTGTACAATACCTACACCGAAGTATTCCGGTTTTATGAAACGATGCGCGCGATCTTGCTATCCCCAAACAAAGCCTAAAACCTCCCACCTCTCCCCTCCCACCGCTCACCTACTTTTAATACTTCCATTTCTCCACAGCGTTCCGCACATGCGGCACGGTCCTCAGGTACGCATATATCGCTTTCAGGTCACTGTCTGTCATCGTCCCGTAGAACGACCATGGCATGATGGTATTGAACTTACCCGGTTTGGATTGCAGGTTTTCCGGTGCGGCATTGGTCCGGAATTTGGCGATAAACATCAACTCGCTCCACTCCCCGATCCCCGTGGCGGAATCCGCGGTGATATTGGCCGATGTAACCTGGAAAGGAACCAACGGCTCGGTATTCCCACCCGCGAACATCATGCCGGGGATGGGCATCCCTTCTGGCGACTTTGTATGGTGGCAATCCCCACAATGGGCGATGGTGACCAGGTATTCACCGTATTTTACTTTGTCTGACGTATCCGGCTTGACATTGTTTTTATAATTATTCACCGGCAGTGGACCGAAAACCACCATAGGGACGAACATCTCCTTGGCCGGGTGTATTTTCTCGATGGGCTTCAACGTCCGGATAAATGCGATGACCGCATTGAGATCATCTTCGGCGATGGCATTCAGGTAGTGAAAGGGCATCATCGGGAAGAGCGTATCCCCTTTTTTGTTAATGCCCTTGGTGATGGCCCTGGCGATTTCTGCATCGGTCCATTCGCCCAGGCCAGCAGGTGTGATATTGGGGATCGTAAGCTTTCCGGGGAATCCTTTGAATGCTTCGTGCAGGGCAAATCCGCCGCCGCCTTCTGTCCCTGGAACCAGCGGCAGTGAGAATTTCTCAAAGTCAAGCTGGCTGTGACAGTCAACGCAATTGACCACGGAATAGGCGAGGTACCTGCCTCGCTCCACCATCGCCTTTATCGAATCTTCCCTGGCGGCGTATTCGGCCTGTTTGGCTTGCTCCCCGCAGGATGGAATGAAAATGGTTACGGCGCTGATACAAATCAGGCAGGAGAAAAAGGCATACTTTTTCATATTGGTGTGTTTGAGTTGACAACGTAGTGCTACGCAGAGACCGTTTTAACCCGCCACACAGATGCCTTAACGTGGATACAAGGCAACACAGAATTCTGTGCCCAGGAAAAGGTAGGATAAAAAACAGATAAGCCAATATAATTTGCGAAGGAAGGGTATTGCCATGCCCGGTTCACATAGCCGGAATGCCTTATATTTAGCCACAGATTCACGTTATGGGCACTCGGTTCAGATGGGCAAGACGACACATACTGGCTGTCTGTATCCTTTTTTGTCTTCCGGGCTTCATATTCGCCCAATTTGACAGGTATAAGCTTACCCGCTTTACGGAAGCCGACGGGCTGCCGGCTGCGCGCGTACACCAGTTGCTGGTAGACCGCTTTGGTTATCTATGGGTAGGCACGATCAACGGTCTGGCCCGCTACGATGGTTATTCCTTCAAACGTTACTACACCAACCCCAATGATTCCACCACCATCAACGGACTGATCGTGTGGCGGATTTATGAAGACCGAAAGGGATTGATCTGGGTCAGCGCCAGCTCGGAGCACCTGAACGCCTATGACCCCGCCACCGGCGCTTTCAGCCACTATCCCTTCAAACATCTCGTGGAACATCCCGCCAATGTGGAGATCGGCGTGTCCGACATGACCCAGGATAAAAAAGGACGTTTGTATTATGGGATCACTTCGAACTATGGAGAACGCATCAAAGGAGGTTTGCTATACAAGGATGAAAGGGGCGATACCCTGAAACGCTTCCGCTACCAGGACAGCCTGCAACTGGATAATGTGTACGGGCTGGCCACCGACGAGGCCGGCAAGATCTGGGTGCTCTCCTATTCAGGGCTGTTTACCATCGATACCACGGAAACGCTCACCCGAATCCAGATACCGCACAATATGTTATCAGCCACGGGCGAATTCCTGGCCGATATGCAGTTTGATCCACAGGGCCATTTATGGTTTGTTACCAGCCGCTCCGATATCATATTATACCGGCCGGAACAGCAATCTTTCGAAAAATACCTGAACCCTTATCGATCCGAAGACGCTTTAATGCTGAACCGTATCATGATCACGGAAAAAGATGAAATCCTGCTTGCCACGAATAGTGGTTTGCAGCAATTTAACCGGAACACGCGGCGCATAGAACGATACCAGGATTTCCAGGAAAACGGTGGTTCCGTGCCTGCCATGACGAGCGTGACGGTAGATGATTTTGGAACCATCTGGGCGGGCAGCCTGTTTTCCGGGCTGTTCAAACTGGAAGAAAAGGCAAGATTCCAGTCCTTCACACCCAATAGCAAAAACCGGCAGGCGGTTACATCCGGCTGGGTAAACAATATACAGGAGTATGGCAAAGACCAGATCCTCATCGTTTCAAATGCAGACGGCACAAACGGTGGCCTGAACTGGCTGGATATGCGCACCCGGGAAATCAGGGGATTCGCGTTTGGATCGGTGATGAAAGGATGGAACTATGCGGCCTCCGTAGACATCCAACCGGATGGCTCCCTGGTCATGCGCACCAACCTGGGGAACATGCGGTACAACCCGGCGGATAAAAGCGTCCGCCTCTACCAAATCAATGGATACACGGCAAATGCCTACATCAACCGGTTCTTTACAGACAGCCGTGGCAATCGCTGGTTGGGGACCAATGCAGGTCTGTACCGGAAAAAGGCGGGTGCGGCCGCTTATGTGCGGTACGATATGTCGAAACAGGAAGGGGGAAGCGCCAGCAGCAATGAAGTAACCTTCTTCTTCGAGAGTCAGAAACACGGGCTCTGGATGGTCACCAACCACGGCCTTTTTCTGTACCGCTATCAAAAGGATTCAATTGAAAGGCACGGCTACGACAAATCCAAGGGCGATGTGTTCGTTACCCAGGACATCAATGCCGTTTTTGAAGATTCCAGCGGAACGGTCTGGGTGGGTGCCTGGCAGGGCGGTCTCAGCCGGTATACGCCCGAAACACGCTCCATCAAAACCTTTACCCGGGAAGACGGCCTGCCTTCCATGAGCATTCAGGGCATCATGGCTGATGAAAAAACCGGTACGCTCTGGCTGAGCACCTTTGACGGCCTTTGCCGCTTCGATCCAAAAACCGGTCAGTCCAACAACTATTCCATCGATGACGGCATACAGGGACTGCTTTTTGCGGACGGCTCCGTATGCAGATCCTCTTCCGGGCATTTCTTTTTCGGCGGGGCGAATGGCATGACGATGTTTCATCCCGATGAGATCAACCGGCAATCCCTGCCACCCCGCCTCTACCTTACCGGGATCAAAGTGTTCAACAAGCCCCTGCTACCGGACCCAAAAGGCATCCTCCGCGTGCCCGTGTATGAAGCGAAGGAGATCACCCTGGCCTATAACCAGAATAACCTCGCGCTGGAATTTATCGCCCTTCATTATAGTAACCCGTCCAAAAACAGGTATTCGTACCGGCTAGAAAACTACGACCCTGAATGGCGGGAAGTAACCGGTCAGCGGGAAGCCTTCTATCCCAAACTGCCACCGGGTAAATATGTTTTTCGGGTAAAGGCTGCCAACAGCCATGGCATCTGGAACCAGGAAGGCATCAGCCTTGCCATCACGGTATTGCCGCCCTGGTGGCAGACTCCCTGGGCCTTTGTGCTATATGGACTGGCAGCGATCGGAATGGCCTTGCTGGTGAACCGGATCATGCGCAGGCGCGTGCTGGCGAGGGAGCAGGAGAAAAACCGCGCCCTCGAACTGGCCCATGCCCGCGAAATTGAAGAAGCCTACCACCAGCTGGAAGAATCGCATGAAACCCTCAAAGCCACGCAGGCACAGTTGATCCAGAGTGAGAAGATGGCTTCTCTGGGTGAACTCACCGCGGGCATCGCCCACGAGATCCAGAACCCACTCAACTTCGTCAACAATTTCGCGGACGTGAACCAGGAACTGTTGCAGGAAATGAAAGAGGAACTGTCAAAGGGCAATCCGGCAGAGGCAGCTTCGATTGCCGACGATGTCATTTCCAATGAAGCCAGGATTGCGCAGCATGGGCGAAGGGCCGATGCCATCGTGAAGAACATGCTCCAGCACAGTCGCGCGGTCAGCGGGGAAAAGGAAGCGACCGACCTCAATGCACTGGCCGACGAATACCTACGCCTCGCCTACCACGGGCTGCGGGCGAAGGACAAGACCTTTAACGCCACCCTGCAAACGGATTTTGCGCCCGGTCTGCCGACGGTTCCCGTGGTGGTGCAGGATATCGGCAGGGTACTGTTAAACCTTTTCAACAATGCTTTCTTTGCGGTACAGGAAAAGAAAAAAACGGCCGGCACGGATTATGAACCCACGGTATCCGTAAACACCCGGCTGCTACATCCGACATCCGAAATCACACATCCGAAATTAATCACGATAACGATTAGGGACAATGGTTCCGGCATCCCGGATGCCTTTAGAGAGAAAATCTTCCAGCCCTTTTTCACCACCAAGCCCGCCGGCCAGGGAACGGGCCTGGGCCTTTCCCTGAGCTACGACATTGTCAAGGCGCACGGCGGATCGATCCGCGTGGACACGGAAGCGGGTCAGTTTACTGAATTTATGGTGACGATTCCGATGGAATAATGGGAACGCATTCACAGGGCTGCCTTTGTCATTACGGCAAGGGCAAACCCTAGAATACTGTGTTGGGGTCTCTGTATTTATTTCAATTTCATCGCTACCGGGTCCCAGCGCACGATCTTTTTGGAAAAATAGCTGTCGTTGCAGGCCAGGGCCGGCGCGGCGGCGCGGAACCCGAATTCCGCATCCTCAGTAACTTTCTTTCCGGTCCTGACCGCATCGAAGAAATTCGTGAAATGATCCAGGTGATCACTGTAACCATTGGGTGCCTTGAAAACAATGTCTTCCTTCACTTTTCGCTTCCGCTGCTCAGCTGTCCACTTCGCGTCATAATCCCGCTGCATTTCTTCCTGCATGCTTTTTGAAAACGTGAATACGGAATCATACCCGCCAAAGCCGGGTGCTTCGGGCATAATACTGTGCTTAAGGGTAACGCCGCTTCCCCTGAGTTCCATCACACCTTCGGAACCCACCAGCCGGATGATTTCCTGGCCGCCCGTCCCGCTGATAAAGTTTACCTGCAGGGTGAGCTGGTAGGCCGGATGTTCCGCGCAGTCGGGATACTGCATGACGCCCGACATCACGTCCGGCAGGTTGCGACCGTCCTTCCAGTAACTGAACTGGCCGGTGCTGAAAATGGTCTCCGGCCCTTTTGAATTGGTAATGAAATGGGCGCCACTCAGCAAATGGATAAACAGGTCGCCGGCCACCCCGGTGCCAACCTCTTTGAAAGCCCTCCACCAGAAAAACTTCTTGGCATCAAAGGCCATCTTCCCCGTGACTTCAATGAACCGGTCCCAGTCGAGGGTGGAGGCACTGGCGTCCTTGGGTATGGTATACTGCCATGCGCCGATCGAGCTTTGCCTGTCGTACACGGCATTGACCATGTTGAGTTTCCCAATTTCACCCGCGGCCAATAATTCTTTCGCCTTCGCGTAGCCGATACTGCTCACCCGCTGGCTACCGATCATCACAACTTTACCGTATTTTTTACTGGCCTGGATCACATCGTAGCCTTCACTGATCTTATACACCATGGGCTTTTCGAGGTATACATGTTTTCCTTTGGCCAGTGCATCCATGGTGATGCGGGCATGCCAGCAATCGGTGGTGGCGACAATGACCGCGTCGATATCCTTCCGGTCCAGCAATTCCTTGTAGTTCCGGGTGGTGTATAGGCTTTCGCCGTGCAGCTCCCGTGCATTTTCCAGTCGACCCGTATACAAGTCGCAAATACCCGCCAGTTCAACGCCGGGTACTTTCAGCGCGGTACCCAGGTCGATATGCCCCTGCACCCCATAGCCGATGACGCCCAACCGAATTTTGTCGTTCGCCGATATTTTTCGCTCATAAAAAAGGATGCGTTCTTCCGCTTTCTCCGCAGCGGACAGAGACGCTAATGGCGATGCAGCGGCGGCCAGCGTCGTGGCGCCAATTTGTTGCAGGAACCTTCTCCGGGTATTTGAATTTTCACTGTGCATATATGACACGTTTAATCGTTGATGAAACAAGCGGACGAGATTTTATCGGCCTTACAGGCAATATACGGAATCCGATGGTTGTCCGGTGCTTCCCCAGAACCTCCCTTCTCCCTACGCCCTACCCCTACTCCCTACTCCCTTTTTACCTATCTTGCCCCCATGACCCGCGCGCAACTCGTAGAACAAATCCGGCAGAAAAAATCATACCTCTGCATCGGCCTGGA
>Ga0114938_1001845_pt1 | contig 13980 bp, 15 predicted proteins | sample AshMeaBigSpring_FD_88675 | JGI IMG/M metagenome (GOLD analysis project Ga0114938, IMG submission 88675) | Groundwater microbial communities from Big Spring, Nevada to study Microbial Dark Matter (Phase II) - Ash Meadows Big Spring | ecosystem: Environmental > Aquatic > Deep subsurface >...
CTCGTCGTACTTCATCCCCGGCAACAAGCCCAGCGGCATGCCCGTCGCCCGCATCTCGTGCACGCCGGCGGCGGTGCGCCAGTACGGCAGATCGTGCCCGGCGTTGGCATACTGCAACCGACCGCTGGCCGGATCGAGGATGGCGTACAGGCAGGTCACAAACATGTTTGGCGGCATGTCGGGGCACAACAACTCGTTGGCCCGCTCGAGCACCGCGCCCGGCGAGTTAAGTTGGATGGCCGCCCCACGCAGGATGGCGCGCGTGGTAGCCATCACCAGCGCCGCCGGCACGCCCTTGTCGGTGACATCACCGATGAGGAGGGCCAGCCGCCCATCGGCCAGTTGAATGAAATCGTAGAAGTCGCCGCCGACGGCCCGCGCCGGTTGATAATGCGCGGCGATGCGCCAGCCCGGGAGCGCGGGCAGTTCGCGCGGCAACAGCGTCTGCTGGATGAGGCGGGCGACGCGCAGCTCCTGCGCCATGCGCTCGCGTTCCTGCGCTTCGAGCTTTTGCTCGCGCACGAGCTGGGCCACACGCAATGCCGGCGAGGCCTGCGTGGCCAGGGTGTTGAGCAGGCCGTGATCATCGCCCGAGTAATCCTGTTCGCTGCGGCGCGAGCCGAGGTTGATCAGGCCGATGACTTCGCCCTGGTTGACCAGCGGCACGACCAGCCGCGCGCCCTCGGCTTTGAGTTTGCGCAGCGCGGGCGAGTCGAAGTTAAGGCGCTCGACCTCGACCACGCCGCTGCTCTGGCGGAAGTAGGCGGCCAGCGGGTCGTTGGGTGCAAGGTCGAGCGGCGCGACGGTGGCCGCCAGGCGCGGAGCCGGACTGGCGGCGGGCGGCGCCTGGGCGGCTGACTCAACTCGTTGGCCAGTGAGGGTCTGCCAAAAGCTGCGAAGGAGTGTCATCTTGCCTCCAGTCTACGCGGGCGGCGTCCGCCGATCGTTACGGCGAGCGTTACGAGCCTGGCTGGGTGTTGAAGGTTGAACGCTGCAGGTTGATCCACTTCTCAGTGGTCTCAGCCTTCTCTATGCTTGCGTGATGCCACCGGCTTGAGCCACAGACTCACGCTCTCCGGCTGCATCGTGTCCTGCACCACTTCGACCAGCCGCGCCGTCAACGTCTCGATGTCGGTCTCATCCCGGCACGTCGCCGCAAACTCAGCCAGCACTTTTTGCGCGTCATACTTCCTGCGGAAGAAGCGCTTATCAATAAATTCCTGCACGCGCTGGCGAAGCGGGAAGAACAACGCGGCGATAGCCAGGGTGGAAGCCACCGTGACGAGTTCAGAACGCTGGCCGCCGCCAAAGGCCGCAAAAGCCGATTGCAGAACGATGACCAACCCCAAATACGTCAGCGCCAATACGCCGCTGAGCAAAGAGTATTGCAACGTGCGGCGGATGAGGATATCTACCTCGTAGAGGCGATGCCGAACCAAGGCTACGCCCACCCCTACCGCTGGCCCAAGCATAGCGGCGTTGACGAGGTAGGCCCCGGTGGGATTGTTCAACGCGAAATTAAGCCCTAACCCTACCAGCGTGAACAACGCCATAAAAGCCACGCCAACCAAGAGCCATTTCATCTGTTGCCGTTCCTGAAAATGGCTTCGTCGAAAACGAACAATGGCGGATAAGAACACCAGCACAGCGGTGAGGGGCATAAAGATGGCGCCTAAATTAAAGAGCACCGCATATAACTCATCTGAAAGCGTGAAAGTAATAGGATTGCGGATTTGGAAGGCGGATGACATTTGCCGCTCGCACATGGACGCGACCAGCAAGGGGAGAGCAAATAAGAGTAAGGAAAGCCCAATCCGCCACCGCCAACGGGCTGAGGCAAAGCGACCATCCGGAAACAACCCTGCAATGAGCAACAAGAGGCTAAAAATAACGAGCCAGATCCAATTGGTGACCCAAGCCGCCAGTGCCGCGCCGGGCAAAGCCTGCTGGCGGGTGAAATAAGCATAAACGGCCCACTCTTGGGTTAATCGGCCAAAAGCCGTTACAAAGCCGAGCAAAACCAATAACCCACCAATTCGGTGTTTGGGGTGGCGGCGCAAAATGAGCGTTCCTAAGATGCTCATGATGAGGGGAGAGAGCAAACCTTGTTGAAAAGCATCGAACAGATTGTTGAGATTGTTCCGCCCACCATCCATAATGCCCCAAGAGACGGGCACGGGGGTACTGAGGTTAAGCGTATACAGCCCCAAGCTGAATGACCCAATCGCTACGGTTAGCCCAAACCAGGACCATCTCAGAAACCCGTTATAAGCCCTGGGCGGTTGTATCAATCCGGTCACTCGCATTTCTCCTGTGTAAAGTCTAAAGATCCTTCAGGTCGTGGGAGGAAGGTTTCAGCCACACGCTCACTCTTTCGGGCTGGAGTGTTTCATCTATCACCTCCACCAGTCGCGCCGTGAGTTTATCTAGATCCGTCTCATCACGGCAGGTGGCGGCAAACTCGGCCAGCACTTTCTGCGCGTCATACTTGTTGCGGTAAAAGCGCTTATCAATAAATTCCTGCACGCGGTTGCGGAGCGGGAAGAATAGCGCGGCAATGACCAGCGTGGAAATGACGATACTGATTTCGGATTGTTGGCCGCTGAGTGACCGAAAAATGCCTTGCAAAATGGTGATCAGGCCGAGATAAGTGAGGCCGAGCACGCCGCTAAGGAGCGAATACTGAAGCGTGCGGCGGATAATCAGGTCTGTATCCCACAACCGGTAGCGCGTAATGGCAAAGAGGAAGGAAAAGGCAAAGAAGCCATACCCGCCGGCATAAAGCGGCATATTGATCAGCATCGCCACGATGCGCCCTTCCGAAGGCTCTTGGACCGGGTACAGGTTGATGATGGTGACGTAGTACAGGCTGGTGCAGAAGGTGGCAATAAACCCCAGCACCACCCATTTGATCTGCTGGCGTTCAGTCGGGCTGGCGACTTTGAAGTAGCGGTAGGGAAGGGAATAGGCAGAAAAGCCGATCCAGGCCAAAGTAAAAACCGCGGTCAGGCTGGCGTATGGCGCATCTTCCAAAAAAAGAGTGACCAGGATCACGTATGGGATGGTGATGGCTATGACGGGCCAGCGCATCCAGCGCGGCTCGAAGCGCCCGGTCGGGAAGATGAACGGGATTGGGAGAAAAAGCGCGGTGCCAATCCCAAAGACGACGGCCTGAATCCCGTGAAGCGATTCATCCAGGCCCTGCACACCCTCCAGCAATACCGACATCAGCGCGCCGGAGATGAGCAGGGCCACCCAATCGTCCGACTTGCGCCAGAAAAGGAGCAGGCCAACCAGCGCGAGACTCAGGCGAGCGGTGAGGGAGCCAATGAGGGAAAGAGGGAGCATGAAAGGCACTCCCATGTTTGCCGCAATTTCTACATCCTCGCGGGTGATTTGCGTGGAAGCCGAACAGTTCGCGCCGGGCGCGGCGCAACTGGGGAGGGGGGCGCGGGCGGAGTTGATGGTCCCAGTGACGAAAAGGAAAATACAAGTGATAGCGAAAAGAATCCAGCTCACCCGCGCGAGGTGTACCCAGGGCGGGCGGAGGGTGGTGAGGGAAGGCTTGTTCATGCTACGATGATATTGACAGGGTGTTTAGAGATCGTTTATTGGGATGGTCAAGGTTATCAATCAACCCCGCTCGGGCTAAGGTAAGCCAGCGGCTTCGTAGGCGGATTTTGGCAGGGGTTTGCAGGTTGGTCATTGACAATCATTCTAAACGCCAGGCCGCAAAGGCGCAGGGTCGCAGGGGGACGAATCTTTTCGACCTTGCGTCCTGGCGCCCTTGCGTTAATTCCGGCTTCGATTAACCATGAAGCCTACAATTAGCCCGTACACCCCATGCGCCACGCCGAAGTGAACGGGCGCGATGGCGCGCAAGGGCGAAGCGGCGGGCAGAAGCACGCCCAGCGCCAAGCCGAGTAATGCCAAGCCATACGCCAGCCCGCACAGCAAGCCCAGCCGCCAATCACTGCGCCGGAACGGGATGAGGTGACGCAGGCCACCGAAGAACGCGCCGTACACGGCGGAAACGGCCAGATGCGCCAAGACGCCGGCCACCGGTGAGCCGCTGCCCGCCGGGTCGAAGCGCCCGAGCACCGTGAGCGCCGCCATGCCGCCGATCCATTCCGCAATCAGCAGATAGGCCGCCATCCCCACACCCGCCGCGCCGCCGGCCAGCAAGCCATCCACCGCCGCATCGCCCGCCGTTTGTGTGTGCGCTTTGGTGATCATGCGCTCAGTGTACGCGCGCGCCATCTCGACTTCGTTACGGCGCGCGTTACGGCGGGAACAGATATTGGCAACGGATAGCAACAACGGATGTTGGCAGCGGAGGTGATGAATCGGATGAAGCGGATAAGTGGATGGGCCGCCGCAGCACCATCCGTTCTATCCGCTTTCATCCGCTGCCCATATCCGCTGCCGACATCCGCCCATCCGATCCGGCACATCCGCTGCATCCCTCATTATCCGCTGCCAACTTTCGCGCTACAATCCGCAGCGATGCCGCTTCTCACCCTCCACCTGCTCGGTTCACCCCGCATTGAACTGGACGGCAAACCCATCGAAGTAGACACGCGCAAAGCCACCGCCCTGCTGGTCTACCTCGCCCTCACCGGGGGCCATAGCCGCGAAAAGCTGGCCGCCTTCTTCTGGCCGGAGGCGAATAGCGACAAGGCCTTCGGCGCGCTGCGGCGCACCCTCTCGGTGCTCAACAAGGCGGTGGCCGGCCTCGGGTTGGTCATCGAGCGCGAGACGGTGAGCTTCGAGGCCGGGCCAGAGGCCTGGGTGGATGTGGTCGAATTCAGCCGCCTCGCCCGCGCGGGCGAGCCCCCCGCCCTGAGCCGCGCCGCCGCGCTCTACCGCGACGACTTCATGGCCGGCTTCAGCCTGCGCGACAGCGCCGCCTTTGACGAGTGGCAGTTCCTCCAAAGTGAAAGCCTGCGCCGAGAATTCGCCCTCGTGCTCGAAAAACTGGTGACCACCCGCGCCGAGAACGCCGAGGCGCTCGCGCGCCGCTGGCTGCAGCTCGACCCGCTGCATGAGCCGGCCCATCGCGCACTGATGCAGCTCTACGCCGAGAGTGGCCAGCACACCGCCGCGCTCCGCCAATATCAGGAATGCGCGCGGGTGTTGCAGGCAGAGCTGGGTGTCGCACCGCTGGCCGATACCACGCTTTTGTTCGAGGCGATCAAGGAAAGACGGGGAGCGGGGGCGCGGAGGAGCAGAGGAGAATCGAGTCCCACTCCTCCGCCGCCCGGCTCACCCGCTCCCTTGCCGCTGGTCGGTCGGGCGCGCGAACTCGCCCAACTCAGCGCCGCGTGCCGGCCGGGCCACTTCATCGTGATCGAGGGCGAGGCCGGCATCGGCAAGACGCGGCTGATGGAGGCCGTGCTCGGATCGAAGCCGTCCTCGGGGGAAGCGGCGCTCACGCTGCGGTGTTACGCCGGGCAATCGTCTCTGGCCTATGGCCCCGTCGTCGAGGGGCTGCGCTCGGTGCTGCGAACACCGGAGGCGTCAGCCCGCGTCGGCGCCCTGGCGGCCCATCACCGCGCCGAGGCCGCGCGCCTGCTTCCCGAACTATCGGCGGCGGAGTTGCCGCCCGCGGCCCCGCTCGAAAGCCCCGGCGCGCACAGCCGCTTCCTCGAAGCCCTGCGGCAAGTGTTGCTGGCCGGCCTGTCGCCTTCCGGCGTGCTATGTGTCGATGACGCGCACTGGGCGGACGACGCCACCCTCGACTGGCTGACGTTCGTCGTGCGCCGCCTGCGCGACACGGGGCTGGCGGTGATAGTGACGTTGCGCGGCGAAGACCCCGGGGCGAGCCATCGGGTGCGGGCGTTGCTGGCTGAGGCCACACGCGCCGGCTACGGCCATCACTACAAACTCGCGCGGCTGCAACTGGCGGATGTGCAGGCCCTGGTGCAGACCGCGGCCCCTCAGTCGCCCGATGCACAGTTCGCGCAACGCCTCTTCACCGAGACCGAGGGCCTGCCGCTGTTCATCGTCGAATATCTGCTCACACTTGGCGCGCCGGCCGAGTGGTCGTTACCGGCCGGGGTGCGTGAACTCCTCAACGCCAGGCTGGCCACGTTGAGTGAGACGGGTCAGCAATTGCTGCAGGCTGCCGCCGTGCTCGGGCGCTCGTTCACATTCGAGATGGTGCAGGCTGCCAGTGGTCGCAGCGAGGAGGAGACGCTGGCCGCGGTCGAGGAACTGCTGCGGCGCGGCGTGGTGCGCGAGATGAACGGCGGCTACGATTTCACCCACGAGAAGATGCGGGCGCTCGCCTACGACCAGACCAGCCTCACCCGCCGCCGCATCCTGCATCGGCGCGCCGCCGAGGCGCTCGCCGCCCGTTCACGCGGGCAGGCCGCGCCGGCCGGGGAGATCGCCCGCCACTTTCACAGCGCCGGGCAGGCCGGGCAGGCCGCGCACTTTTTTCAACAAGCCGGCGAGCACGCGCGCAGCTTGTTTGCCAATGCCGAGGCGCTCGAACACTTCCGGGCCGCGCTCGCCGCCGGGCACCCACGGCCCGAAGCGCTGCACGACGCCATCGGCGATCTGCACACGCGCGCCGGCGATTACGGCGCGGCGTCGCGTAGCTATGAAGTGGCGGCGACGACCGCCGGCGCCGAGGCGCTGGCCGAACTCGAACGCAAACTCGGCAACGTCTACGACCGGCGCGGCGAGTGGGAGTTGGCCGAGAGTCACTTTCGCGCGGCGCAGTCGGCGCTGGGGGATGAGGCGGACTCGGTGGCGCAAGCGAGGCTGCTGGCGGATTGGGCGCGGGCTGCCCATCACGCCGGGCACGCGGGGCCGGCGGCTGAACGCGCGCAACGCGCCCTCCAGCTCGCCCAGGCGACCGGCGCTGCGAATGCACTGGCGCAGGCGCACAACGTCCTCGGCCTCATCGCCAACCGGGCCGAGCGCTTCGCCGAGGCGCGGCAGCACTTCGAAGCGAGCGTCGAGCTTGCCGAGGCCCGCAGCGACCCGGATGCGCGGGTGGCGGCGCTCAACAACCTGGCCCTCGTTTGCCGCGAGGCCGGCGACCTGCCGCGCGCGGTGCAGCTCACCCAGGCCGCCCTCGCCCTGTGCGCGCCGCTCGGCGACCGGCATCGCGAGGCCGCGCTGCACAACAACCTGGCCGACCTCCATCACGCGCGCGGTGACGAGGCGCTGGCGATGCAGCACCTCACCACGGCGGTGAAACTCTTCGCCGAGATCGGCGGCGAGCCAAACGCCGCTCAGCCTGAGATCTGGAAACTGGTGGAGTGGTGAGGGGCGACGCGGTGGCTGAGAGTCGGATTAGCCGCGCCGCAACAACTGCGTGACGCCGCGCGGTTTCACAGGTTGGGTGGCCTCGGTGTCGGCGGGCTTCTCGTCGGCCAGCGGCAACCACAGCGAGAACGTCGTCCCTTTGTCGAGGCCCTCGGAGGCCGCTTCGATGCGACCGCCGTGCATCTGCGCGATGCGTTGCGCGATGGACAGGCCGAGGCCCGCGCCGCCCATCGCCCGCGAGCGGGCCTTATCCACGCGATAGAAGCGATCGAAGACGCGCGGCAACTCATCCGGCGGGATGCCGACGCCGGTATCGGAGACGGTGAGCCGCACCCAGCGATTGACGCGCGTCAACCCCAGCGTCACCCGCCCGCCCTCCGGCGTGTACTTGAGCGCATTCGTCACCAGGTTGAGGATGACTTGCTTCAGCCGGTCGCGGTCGCCGATGACGCAGGCCACATCCATCTCGCCGACGTTGAGCAGCACGTTGCCGGCCAGCACCTGCGTCTCGCGGCAGACTTCGAGCAACAACCCATCCAGGTCGAGCGGTTTCCTCTCCAGCGGCAGGCTGCCCGAGTCGGCCTGCGCCAGCACCAGCAAATCGCCAACCAGCCGCGTCATGCGTTCGGTCTCCGAGCGGATGTCGCGCAACGATTCGGGGTCGGCCGTGCCCATGCGTTGCAGCAGGTCAACGTTGCCGCGAATGGCCGTCAGCGGCGTGCGCAACTCGTGCGAGACATCGGCCAGAAAGCGGCGCTGGGAGGTGAAGAGTCTATCGAGGCGTTCAAGCGTTTCGTTGAAGGCGGTGCTCATCCGCCCCAGTTCGTCGTTGGCGTTCTTCACCGGGATGCGGCGCGACAGGTCGTCGGCGCGGGTGATTTGCAGCGCGGTCTGGGTGATGGTGTTGATGGGTTTGAGGGCGCGGCTGGCGGTGAGCCAGCCGATGATGGCGGCCAGCACGACGGCCGTCAGGCCGCCGCCGAACAGCACCAGCAGCAGCGTGCTCTGCATCAAATCCACAAACCGCAGCTGCGCCCCGAGTTGCAGGTAGCCGAGCAATTCGTTGTCGGTCGTCACCAGTTCGGCGGTGTACACCCGCCAGTGCCAGCGATCGATGACGACGTTGCGCGGGCTGATCTCGGCGTGCCCAATGGCCTCGGGGTCGAGCGGCGTGTCGTAGCCGCGCTGGCGCAGGAAATCCGATTGGTCGATCAGGCTGCCGTCGCGCGCCCACACCTGGCCGATGATGTTGGCCGCGCTCAGGTTCTCGTCGAGCGGCACATCGAGCAGCCGCACCTGACGGATGGCGGTGACGGTGCTGACGCTGCGGATGCTTTGCGCCGCCAGATACAGGCTGCTATCCACCTGCCGGATGAGCAAATAGGAGATGACGCCGTACAACGCCAGACCGAACAAAATCAGCACCACGGTCAGGGCGACGGAATACCACAGGGTCAGACGCAGGCGAAGGGACACAGGGGCGAACCGACTGACCTCCGGGGTCGCGCGCGAGGCTTCCACGGAGGATAGAGTGGCAGAATGGATTGAGGCCGAGATGAGGGAGACGTAAGCACGGGATGAGAGGCCGCGCCGGACGAGCGGCCTAATCCTCGCGCAGCACGTAGCCGACGCCGCGCACGGTGTGCAACAGCCGCGACTCGTTGCTCGACTCGGTTTTCTGCCGCAGGTAGCGCACGTAGACTTCGATGATGTTGCTCTCGCCGCCGAAGTCGTAGCCCCACACCCGGTCGTAGATCAACTCGCGGGTGAGCACCTGGCGCGGATGGCGCATAAAGAGTTCGAGCAGCTCGTACTCCTTGGCCGTCAACTCGATGGCCCGGTCGTTGCGAAAAGCCTGGCGGGTGCCGGTGTCGAGGTGAGGTCGGCGAACCGCATCACCTCCGGCTGGGCCGGGGCCGCCCGGCGCAGCAACGCCCGCATCCGGGCCAGCAACTCGTCGAACGAGAAGGGCTTGATGAGGTAGTCGTCCGCGCCGGCATCCAGCCCCTGCACGCGGTCGCTGACCGAGTCCCTGGCCGTCAACATCAAAATCGGCACCGGGCCGGCGGCGCGCAGGCGGCGACAGACCTCCAACCCATCCATCCCCGGCAACATCCAGTCGAGGATCACCAGGTCGGGCGGGTTGTCGCGCGCCAACGTCAGCCCGCTGGCGCCGTCGCCGGCCGATTCGACGCGATAGCCTTCGAAGGTCAAGCCGCGTTGCAGAAACTGGCGAATACGTTCCTCATCTTCAACTACCAGGACACGGGTGGGCGTCGTCGTCATGGGCAAGATGATACACCAAACAAAAAAGACCTGACAGGCTGAGCGCCGTCAGGTCTTGCAGAGCGGACGAAGGGTCAGACCAGATCGACGGTCGCGCCGACTTCGGTCAGCTTCTTCTTGGCTTCCTCGGCCGCATCCTTGCCCACAGCTTCGAGCACCTTGCTGTTGGCCGCCTCGGCCATATCCTTGGCTTCCTTCAACCCGAGGTTGGTCAGTTGGCGGATGACCTTGATGACGTCAATCTTCTTGTCGCCGACGCTCTTGAGCACCACGGTGAATTCGGTCTTCTCCTCGACCGGGGCCGCCGCGGCTGCACCGCCGGCCGCCATCGCCGGCATCGCCGCCATCGCCATCGGCGCGGCCGCCGAGACGCCCCACTTCTCCTCCAGCAGTTTGGTGAGCTGCGCGGCTTCCAGTACGGTCAGCCCGCTGAGTTGCTCGACCAGTGCATTCAAATCAGCCATTTCAGATTCTCCTTCAGTGATGTTAGATTGCAGATATTGGATTTTGGATTTGGATCGCAGCCCGCAGGTGAAATCTGCAACCTGCAATCGCAAATCTGCCATCAGGCGGTAGCGGGTGCTTCCGCCGCGTTGCCGCCGTCCTTTTCGGAATGCGCTTTGACGACGTTGACGACCTGTCGCACGCCGCTGGCCACCACGCCCGCCAGCCGCGAGGCCGGGGTCGAGATGAGGCCCAGCAGTTGGCCGCGCAGCACCGGCAGCGCGGGCAGTTCAGCCAGCGCCTCCACTTCTTTGGCGCTGAGCAGGTTCCTGCCCAGCAGGCCGCCTTTCACCTTCACAAACTCCGAATCCTTCGCCAGGGCGGTTAAGGCTTTGGCCACCGCCGGCGGGTCGGAGAAGGCAAAGGCGACGGCCGTGGTCTGCGTGAACAGGTCCTTCGGCACGGCGTAGCCGCCCTCCTTCAGCGCGCGGAGGGCGAGTGTGTTCTTCAACACATGCACCTCGCCCTGCGCCTCGCGCACTTTGCGCCGCATCGGGTCCATGCCCTTCATGTTCAAACCGCGATACTCGAACAAGATCATGCCCTGACTCTTTTGAATCAGGTCGGCGTACTCCTGCAACAGTTCGACTTTGCGTTCCTTTGAGATTGCCAAGTTCAGTCCACCTCCTTTCGAGGCTGAGTCTCACAAACAAAAAGGTCTTTGCTTCACCACCAAGCAAAGACCTTCAGAATCACGCTCGCGCGCTGGCCACGGCCTCGGGCCGCAGCCGTTTCTGATTGTCTTCACCTCGGCAGGACTTATGTGTTCGTGACGAACACCGCCGGCTGTCTGTGGCGAAGGGGCTTGCCGCCTGGGCAAGCGGGCCGGATTTTACCCGACTAGGCCGCTTCTGACGAGGCCGCGGCGATCGGGTCAACTTTCACGCCGGGGCCCATCGTCGCGGCCAAAACGATCTTGCGCAGATAAACGCCTTTGGCCGAGGCCGGTTTGGCCTTGACCACCGCCGCCATCAGCGCGGAGAAATTCTCATACAACTGCTCGGCGCTGAAGCCGACCTTGCCGATGGGGACGTGCAGGTTGCCGGTCTTGTCCACGCGGAACTCGACGCGGCCCGCCTTTGATTCGCGGATGACGCGCGGCAGGTCACCGGCGGGCACGACGGTGCCGGTCTTGGGATTGGGCATCAACCCGCGTGGACCAAGGACACGGCCCAACCGGCCGACCTTGCCCATCACGTCCGGGGTGGCGACGGCAACTTCGAAATCCGCCCAGCCCTCTTGAATCTTCTTCGTCAACTCGTCGTCGGCCACGTAGTCGGCGCCGGCCTCTTTGGCGATGCGGGCCCCCTCACCTTCCGCGAACACCAGCACGCGGATGGTTTTGCCCAGGCCGTGCGGCAGCACGACGACGTCACGGACGTTTTGATCGGCGTACTTCGGGTCAACGCCGAGGCGGATGTGGGCTTCGAGCGTGCCGTTGAACTTGCTGTACGACGTGGCCTTGGCGAGCGTGACGGCCTCCTTCGGGCCATACAGTTTATCCTGTTCGACCCTGGCCACTTGCTCGCGATATTTCTTTCCGTGTTTGCGCATGCTGTGTCTCCTTGTGGTTCGAGCGGGTGTGTAAGCTGGCGAAGCCAGCGACACCCTCCCACGAAATGTATGACTGACGACTGATCATCAGTTCTCAGTCATCAATCATCAGTCCTTAGCCTTCGACGACGATGCCCATATTGCGGGCGGTGCCCTCGACCTGCTTCATCGCGCCATCGATATCTATGGCGTTCAGGTCCTTCATCTTCAGTTCGGCGATTTCTTTGACCTGAGCGCGCGTGACCTTGCCGACCTTATTGCGGTTCGGCTGGCCTGAGCCTTTTTCAACCTTGGCGGCGCGCCGCAGCAGAAAGGCCGTCGGCGGGGTTTTGAGGATGAAGGTGAAGGAGCCGTCGGTGAAGACGGTGATCTCGGCCGGGATCTGCTCACCCGCGCGCTGGGCGGTGCGGGCGTTGTACTCCTTGCAGAAGGCCATGATGTTGATGCCGTAGCCGGCCAGCGCCGGGCCGACGGGCGGGGCGGGGTTGGCCTTGCCTGCCTCCAGCGTCAACTTGACGACACCTTTGAGTTTCTTTGCCATGCGTCTTTCTCCTTGTGGTAATCGCGGGTGTCATCCCAACACCCTCCCACGCTATGCGCGTTGCGCGCAGATTACACTTTCGTTACTCGAGACCGATCCAGGACCAGCGGTGTCGGTCTGCCGAAGAACGAGATGGTGATGCGCACTTCATCGTGCTCGTTATCCACCTCGTATACCACGCCGATAAGATCCCTGAAGGGCCCTTCCGTGACTCGCACCCGATCCCCCGGCTCGTACTCGAGGTCGCGCAGGGCTTCCATGCTACACCTTCTCGACCTGCAAAAAGTCAAGTTCCACCGGCGTTTCGCGCCCAAAGAACGAGACCATCACCCGCACCTTGGTGCGGTCCATATCAATCTCCGACACCGTGCCGATGAAGTCGTTGAACGGCCCGTCCACAATGCGGACCTTCTGGCCCGGCTTATAGGTGACCTTGACCTTGGGGGCCTCGGCCTCCATGCGCCGCAGGATCTGCCCGACTTCCTCGGGCCGCAGCGGGGTCGGCGTATTGCCCATGCCGACAAAGCCGGTGACGCCGGGCGTGTTGCGCACGACGTACCATGAGTCCTCGCTCAGCGCCATTTGCACCAGGATGTAGCCGGGGAAGACGCGGCGCTCGATGGTGCGCCGCTTGCCATCCTTGACTTCGATTTCTTCCTCGGTCGGCACGATGACGTCGAAGATCTTATCCTTCATGCCCATCGTCGCGATGCGCTGTTCAAGGTTGTGGCGGACTTTGTTCTCCTGCCCCGAGTAGCAGTGCACGACGTACCACTGGCGGCTGGTATCTTCGACCGCGCCCGGCTCGCTGGGGGCCGGGGCCTCGACCGCGCCGACCGGCTCACTTTCCGCTTCGACCGCCGAATCCAACTCGGCCTCCAGCGCGCTCTCGGCGTTCGTATCGGCTTCAGACTCGAGGCCGATTGGCTCGGCCGCTGCTGCCATCGGCTCTTCAGCCGGCGCCGAGTCGCGCTCTTCGATGTCGTTCTGATCACTCATGCGTCACCCTGAGCCCGCCACCAGCAGCTTGAACAGTTCGGCAAACAGAAAATCGGCCGAGCCGAGGAAGATGGCGCCGACGATTATGACGCCGAGCACGACGGCGGTGAGGTTGCGCGCCTCAGGCCAGGTAGGCCAGACGACTTTGCGTAGCTCGCCCACCGTCTCGCGATAGAACTTGACGAGCGCGTTCGGTTCTTTGACGACCGGTTGTGCTTTCGACATACACTTCCTTCCAGACAGCCAAGACACCGCAGACCTGCAGCGGTGTCTTGGTCAACTCAGGCAGGCCAGGAGGGACTCGAACCCCCAACACCCGCTTTTGGAGAGCGGTACTCTGCCAATTGAGCTACTGGCCTGTGCACGGGCGGATCGCGATCCGCCCCTACTTTGCCTCGCTACTTCGCCTCGCGGTGCAGGGTATGCTTCTTGCAGCGCGCGCAGAACTTCTTGAGCTCCAACCGATTAGGGTCGTTGCGGCGGTTCTTCTCAGAAGTGTAGTTACGCTCCTTGCACTCCGTACATTGAAATGTGATGATCGGTCGAACGTCCTTCTTGGCCATCTCAGTCAATCACTTTCGTGATGACGCCGGCGCCGACGGTCAGGCCACCTTCGCGGATGGCGAAGCGGCTGCCCGCTTCCAGCGCCACCGGCGTGATCAACTCCACACTCATGTTCACATTGTCCCCCGGCATCACCATCTCCACCCCCGCCGGCAACGTGATGCTCCCCGTCACGTCCATCGTCCGGACGTAGAACTGCGGCCGGTACCCGCCAAAGAACGCTTTGTGCCGCCCGCCCTCATCCTTCTTCA
>Ga0114938_1001846_pt1 | contig 13976 bp, 9 predicted proteins | sample AshMeaBigSpring_FD_88675 | JGI IMG/M metagenome (GOLD analysis project Ga0114938, IMG submission 88675) | Groundwater microbial communities from Big Spring, Nevada to study Microbial Dark Matter (Phase II) - Ash Meadows Big Spring | ecosystem: Environmental > Aquatic > Deep subsurface >...
ATATGACTCACGGGGGAACAACTTTTGGACATTGGGGGGGAGCAAATAACCCTGCATATTCAGCAATGTGTAGTTCGTACGATTATGATGCTCCGATTAGTGAGCCTGGATGGACTACTGAAAAGTATTTTTTACTTCGTGATTTATTGAAGAAATATCTTTCTACAGGTGATACATTACCAAATGTACCAAAAGCTTTTCCTGTAATAACTATCCCTGAAATTAAGTTTATGCAGGTTGCACCTTTATTTAGCAATTTACCTGAGCCAAAAAGTACGGTTAATATTCAACCGATGGAACAGTTCAATCAGGGCTGGGGTAGTATTCTATACAGGACAACACTTGATCGTGATCTTAAAGGAGGAGCTGGTATGAAAATTACAGAAGTACACGATTGGGCCCAAGTATATGCCAATGGTAAGCTGCTTGCTCGACTTGACCGTCGTAAAGGGCAATTCACGTTAACTTTACCTGCTTTAAAAAAAGGTACTCGGATTGATATTTTAGTTGAAGCTATGGGGCGTGTTAATTTTGATCAATCAATACACGACCGTAAAGGTATTACAGAAAAGGTTGAGATTATATTAGACGGAACAACTAAAGAATTAAAGAATTGGAAAGTGTATAATCTACCAGTTGATTATTCATTTGCAATAAATAAAAAATATGCAAAAGGAGGAGCACAAAAGTTGCCTGCATATTATAGAGCTACATTTGATTTACAAAAAGTAGGGGATACTTTTCTAGATTTATCTACCTGGGGGAAAGGAATGGTTTGGGTGAATGGACATGCAATGGGGCGTTTCTGGGAAATTGGTCCACAACAAACATTGTTTATGCCGGGCTGTTGGTTGAAAAAAGGTAAAAATGAAATTATTGTTTTAGATCTTAAAGGTCCTGTTGTGCCTTCTATCAAAGGTCTTGAGAAACCAATTCTTGACGTATTGCGCGAGAAAGCTCCTGAAACCCATCGTAAAAATGGCGAGAACCTGAAATTGGCGAATGAGCAAATAATACATAAAGGAGTATTCACTCCTGGCAATGGATGGCAGGAAGTTCGATTTGATCGAGCTTTTAAAGGACGTTTTTTCTGCTTAGAAGCTTTGTCTCCACAAGCAAATAATAATATCGCTGCAATAGCCGAATTAGAAATTCTTGGTGCAGATGGAAGACCAGTTTCACGTGAGCATTGGAAAATTCGCTATGCTGATAGTGAAGAAACACGTAGTGGAAATAGAACGGCTGATAAAATATTCGATTTGCAAGAATCTACTTTCTGGATGACTGTGGATAATGCTGCTTATCCACATCAATTGGTTATTGATCTAAATAAAAATGAAACGATATCGGGTTTCCGCTATTTGCCTCGCGCAGAAAAAGACTACCCTGGTATGATTCGTGAGTATAATGTCTATGTTAAGTCCGTAGATTTTAGCTATTAATTAACTGAGGGTCTATTGCAGATTGAAAAAATTTGCAATAGATTCTTATTTTTTTATGCTATTTTGGTCATTGTATATCGATGTTTTTTAGCAACACCAATATAGGTGAAATATTTGATACACCCTCACAAATTGCATATCTTTTTGATATGCAATTTGTGAGGGTATATTGTTTGTAATATTTGAGCAGTTTACTGCGGATATAAGGATATACTCGATCGTTCTGTTTTTTTGCCTATAATTGAGAGAGCTTGGAATTATTTATCTACCGTTGCTTTACAGCCTGATAGTAAGATTGGTTATGTAGAACCGATCGGAGATAATGTTTTCTCCGGACAGGTCGTTGACTCAAACTCAAGTTCTAATTTGGGAGTTGGCGCTTTTTTGCTTGCTGCTTGTGAACGCATAAGATTTCTTCAAGCGGAGTAAGTCTTAATTCAACATCAGACTCATATATGGTTTGAGTTTGTTTAATATCTTAGCTGTAAGTTGACTAATGTTCAATTGTAAATGTGCGCCTGGAAGTCGGCTGTCACAAAACATACATTTACCATTAAAGAGATAATAATATCCGTTATTACTGGATAACTGGTTGTCAGTAAGTTCTATCTGCATCTCATCCTTTGGGTAAAATGAAGCATAAAGTTGCAGTACAGATTTGACGTTAACAATGCGTCCCATACCTATAGGGACAGAAGGATAACTTTCATTTTCAATAGGTGTGTTAATGCATACTTTGTTTTTCCCAGTTTCTTTTCTTATTGCCCACAAAAGGCTGTTTTCTACTTCCATATTATTTGCCAATAACTCTTCTACTCGTACGTACTCAGCTGTTTTGTATAGGATGGCCATGCCAATAATTTCTTTCTTTTTTATCGCATAAAAGATCTCGCCGTTGCTGATTAGAAGGTCTTGAAGAATAACCTTAAAATCTTTTCTTGTATGTTGAATGCAGCACGGACGTTTTTTTATATTTTCATTTAAATATTTAAATAGTTCGATGTTGTATTCTAATGTTTTTTTTATAATTATCTCTTGTGATGGGACGAAATCGGGAACGATCATCTCTTTTTTTGTATACTTAAAAACGGATGCATATCCTAGTTTGGAATAGTAATCAAACAACCATGGCTCCGCAGGAATGAGAGTTGAGAAAAACACTCCTTCATTGTACATGCGTGCAAGGCTTTGTGATATTAGTTCTTTCATAATCCCTTTTCCTTGAAATTCGGGATGTGTGCAGGCACCTGAAATATAGGATGTGGGTACTTCTTGTCCGCAAAATGTCATTGGATAAGGAATCATCTGTAAAGCAGATATAAGATCCCCGCCACTCTCTATAGACATATTGATCTGTTTGGTGTAGCGAGTTCGGAAATACATTTCTATAAAATCGTTACTATCGTTAAAACAGTGCTTCCACAATGCTTTTACTTTTTCTTTCATAATTACTTATAATTTTTTAGTTTAAAAAAGATTTTTTCTTTGTAAGAACTCTCTTTTCATGAGTTCATGATAGATATTCTTCTCTAAGATTTCAGGTTATGATATTTGATGGAAAAGTTTGAAAATTTTACGCTAGTGCTTATCTTAGGTTCTACTACAAACGAAGTGAGTTGCTTAAGACAATAAAACTTCATTGCGGTAAGATACAAATATTATTTGAATAAAATCCTAAAACAGTTTATTAAACTGGCACATACGTCTTGTTTTCTCCGGGATACGGTCCTATTTTCTCCGAGATACGGTCCTATTTTCTCCGAGATACGGTCCTATTTCTTCCGAGATACGGTCCTATTTTCTCCGAGGTACGGTCCTATTTTATAAACCTTTTTTTGCTTAAAATGATGTCGATAGTCAAATTCGGCATTTAGGTTGGCAATGTGTTATATCTATTCAGTAGAAATAACCATCTTTATTTTGTTTGTTTGAGAACAAGACTGCTTCTTTACTTTGTTTATTATGTGTCTTTTTGTTAATAAAAATAGGTTTTTCTTGTTTTTGTATTTGATTATTTCTATATTGCGAGGGTTAATCTCGCAGTGATGCTTTCAGTTTGTAATCCTTAATCTTTTATATAATGAATATGACACTTAATAACACGCTGCCTTCATATCCTGCTTTTGTAGAAGGCATTAGAAGAGCGCCCGACCGTGGGTTCTCTCTCACAAAGTCGCAAACAGCTCTTGCTTTAAAGAATGCGTTGCGTTACATTCCACAAGAACTTCATGAAGCGATCGCTCCTGAATTTATGGAGGAACTACGTACGCGAGGACGTATTTATGGTTATCGCTTTCGCCCAGAAGGAGATATAAAGGCCAAACCTATAGATCAATATAAGGGTAATTGCTTGGAAGGCAAAGCTATGCAGGTAATGATCGACAATAATCTTTGTTTTGATATTGCATTATATCCTTATGAGTTAGTTACCTATGGTGAAACAGGCCAAGTTTGTCAAAACTGGATGCAGTATCGACTGATTATGCATTATTTGGAAGAGATGACTCAAGAGCAGACTTTGGTGGTTGAATCTGGGCATCCATTGGGCTTGTTCCGTTCTAAGCCCGAAGCCCCTCGAGTAATTATCACTAATTCGATGATGATTGGCCAATACGATAATCTGAATGATTGGCACATTGCTGCTCAGATGGGAGTTGCTAATTACGGGCAAATGACTGCAGGCGGCTGGATGTATATTGGTCCGCAGGGTATTGTTCATGGTACATATAACACATTATTAAATGCAGGTCGTCTCAAATTGGGTATTTCTTCCGATCAGGATCTGCGTGGACATCTATTCGTCTCTTCAGGTCTGGGGGGAATGAGTGGGGCGCAACCTAAAGCTGCAGAAATAGCCGGCGCCGTTGCTATCATTGCTGAGGTAGATGCTTCTCGTATCGAAACCAGATTTAATCAAGGATGGGTTAGTCACGTGACAAGCAACCTTCAAGAGGCTTATCAAATGGCACATGATGCCATAATCAGTAAAAAATCATGTTCGATTGCTTATCATGGCAATGTAGTAGAGTTATTGGAATACGCAGTAGAAAAAGATATAAAGATAGAACTACTTTCAGATCAAACCTCTTGTCACGCCGCTTACGAAGGTGGTTATTGCCCGGTTGGTATTAGTTTCGAGAAACGTACTGAACTTTTGCATCAATCTCCTGAAGAGTTTCGCCGTTTAGTTGACTGCTCTTTAAGACGTCATTTTGAAGTGATCAAGAAACTAGTGGAGCGCGGAACTTATTTCTTTGATTATGGTAACTCGTTTATGAAATCCATTTATGATTCGGGTGTGAAAGAAATTTCTCGCAATGGCGTAGATGAAAAGGACGGTTTTATCTGGCCTAGTTACGTCGAAGATATCATGGGTCCTCAACTCTTTGATTATGGATATGGTCCATTTAGATGGGTTTGTTTAAGTGGCAAACATGAAGACCTTATCAAAACAGATCATGCTGCGATGGAATGTATTGACGTGAATCGAAGAGGACAAGATCTAGATAATTACAATTGGATACGTGATGCTGAGAAGAATCGTCTAGTAGTTGGTACCCAAGCACGCATCTTGTATCAAGATGCGGTTGGAAGAATGAATATTGCATTGAAGTTCAATGAAATGGTCAGACGTGGAGAGGTCGGTCCTATTATGTTGGGGCGTGATCACCACGATGTCAGTGGTACGGATTCTCCTTTTAGAGAAACTTCCAACATTAAAGATGGTAGTAACGTAATGGCTGATATGGCTGTACAATGTTTTGCCGGTAACTGTGCGCGCGGCATGAGCCTTGTTGCTCTTCATAATGGAGGCGGCGTAGGTATTGGAAAAGCCATCAATGGTGGCTTCGGTATGGTATGCGATGGAAGTGAAAGAGTAGATGACATTCTTCGTTCCGCAATGTTGTGGGATGTGATGGGAGGAGTGGCACGTCGCTCATGGGCTCGTAATGAACATGCCATGGAAACATGTGAAGAGTTTAATGTTTCACATAAAGATAGTTATCATATTACGATGCCTTATGTGGCAGATGACGAATTAATTGAAAGAACAATTACAAAATAACGTTTCTGAGTATTTTAGAACTAAAATCATTAAATCAAAACTATTATGAGTTGGAATAAAATTGTAGAGTGTGTACCAAATTTCAGTGAAGGAAGAGATTTGCAAAAAATAGACCAAATAGTAGAAACTTTTCGTGGAAAACCCGGGGTCAAACTATTGGACTACAGTCATGATGAAGATCACAATCGAATGGTTGTCACACTTGTCGGTGAAGTTGAAGCTTTGAAGGAAGCAGTTGTTGAGGCGATTGGCGTAGCAGTTAAGATAATAGATTTGAATCATCACACCGGTCAACATCCCCGAATGGGAGCAGTAGATGTCGTTCCTTTCATTCCAATTAAAAATGTTACAATGGAAGAGGCAATCGCACTTTCTAAAGAGGTCGGAGAGCGAGTTGCTCAACAATATGATCTACCTGTTTTTTTGTATGAAAAGTCTGCTTCCTCAACTAATCGTGAAAATCTTGCCGTCATTCGTAAGGGAGAGTTCGAAGGAATGGCTGATAAGATCCAACAACCGGAATGGAAACCAGATTTTGGACCTGCAGAATGTCATCCAACAGCCGGTGTTGTAGCAATAGGTGCACGTATGCCGTTGGTTGCTTACAATATAAATTTAAATACAAACAATTTGGAAGTTGCGAATAAAATTGCTAAAAATATCCGTCATATTAATGGCGGTCTGCGCTACGTGAAAGCAATGGGGGTTGAACTGAAAGAGCGTAATATCACTCAAGTCTCTATCAATATGACTGATTATACTCGTACTGCTCTTTATCGTGCTTTTGAATTAGTACGTATTGAGGCGCGGCGTTATGGCGTTTCTATTGTTGGTAGTGAAATTATCGGTTTAGTTCCGATGGAAGCATTGATTGATACTGCATCCTATTATTTAGGTTTGGAGAATTTCTCAATGCAGCAAGTACTAGAGGCCCGTATAATGGAATAATGAATGGCTCAAAATCATACCGATATGTGTGAAAACCTGATTATATTTAATGCTCGTATTGTTACTCCTTTAGGTGTCTCGGCATGTAAAGGAAAAGGTATGTCGAAACTTTCTATCATCGAGAATGGCACGGTTGAAGTTACTAAAGGCATTATCACTTACGTTGGCAAAAATCGGGGGGAGAGTCGTGATGGTTTTTATCACCATTATTGGCACTATAATGCTCGCGGACATTGTTTATTACCAGGTTTTGTTGATTCTCATACTCATTTTGTGTTTGGAGGCGAACGGGCTGAAGAGTTCTCTTGGCGTTTGCAAGGTGAAAGCTATATGTCCATTATGGAGAAAGGTGGAGGTATTGCTAGTACTGTGAAAGCGACCCGAGAGTTAAACTTCATCAAGATGCGTTCTAATGCAGAGGCTTTTCTAAAAAAGATGAGTGCTATGGGGGTTACTACCGTTGAAGGGAAAAGTGGATATGGCTTGGATCGGGATACGGAGTTGCTGCAACTGAAGGTGATGCGTAGCTTGAATAACGAGGATAAGAAACGTATTGACGTAGTACCCACATTCCTAGGTGCACATGCTGTCCCCGAGGAATATAAAGGTAGAACCGACGACTATGTTGACTTCTTGATTCAGACAATGCTTCCTCATATCCGGCAAAATGAACTTGCTGAGTTTTGTGATGTTTTCTGCGAAAAAGGAGTCTTCTCGATTGAGCAATCTCGACGTCTGCTCCTTGCTGCCAAAGAGTGTGGTTTTCGTTTGAAGCTCCATGCTGACGAGATTGTTCCTTTAGGAGGAGCTGAGCTGGCTGCGGAACTTGGCGCACAATCCGCCGATCACCTGCTTCATGCTTCTGATAATGGGATTCGTGCAATGGCAGATAGAGATGTAGTTGCTACACTTCTTCCTTTAACTGCCTTCGCTTTGAAAGAGCCTTATGCCAGAGGTCGGGAAATGATTGACGCTGGTTGTGCTGTGGCATTGGCAACTGATCTTAATCCGGGTAGTTGTTTTTCGGGTTCCATACCTTTGACTTTTGCTTTAGCTTGTATATACATGCGACTGACTATTGAGGAAGCAATTACCGCATTAACTTTGAATGGTGCTGCTGCGCTCAACCGTGCCGATTCGATCGGTAGTATTGAATTGGGAAAGAAAGGGGACTTTGTAGTTCTCAACTCACCCGATTATCATGTCCTACCTTACTATATAGGGATGAATAGTGTGATAATGACTATCAAAGAGGGAGCGCTATTCCCTGTTTCTTAACCAAAAAATAACCAAAAGATTAACCTTTAAATTATTATACCATGTTACATGAACTTACAATAAACGAATTTTTAAATAAAGTGGCAGGTAATGATCCTGTTCCGGGTGGTGGAAGCATCGCTGCATTAAACGGTGCTTTAGCTTCTGCTCTTGCTACAATGGTCGGAAGACTGACGATTGGGAAAAAAGGATATGAATCGACAGAGGAACTTATGCGACAAATTGTTGAACAGATGGTTGCACTGCAACAAGATTTTGTTGAATTGATTGATAAGGATTCTGAAGCGTATAACTCCGTATTTGCTTGTTTTAAAATGCCTAAAGCTACTGATGAAGATAAAGCTGCTCGTAGTGCTGCTATACAATTGGCAACTAAAAATGCAGCTTTGATTCCGATGGAGGTTGCTCGTAAAGCATATGCTATGATGCCTTATATTGCTGACGTTGCGAATTTAGGAAATCGAAATGCAGTAACTGATGCCTGCGTAGCTATGATGGCAGCTCGGTCGGCTGTTTTAGGGGCTTTGTTGAATGTAAGAATTAATCTAGGATCTTTGAAAGATAAAGAATTCGTTGGTCAACTTCAACAGGAGGCCGACGAAATGGAACGGAATGCGTGCATGAGAGAAAAGGAATTGTTAAACGCTGTAGGTCAAGAATTAAGAGTATGAGTAACAATAATGTCTATCTAGTCGGTTCAGGTGACCTCACATTTGAGATCATTGAACGTATTATCAATGAGAATCTGAAATTAGAGTTGGCTCCTCAAGCCATTGAAAGAATACAGAAGTGCCGCGATTATCTTGATTCTAAGATTGCCTCCTCTAAAGAGCCTATTTATGGCATTACTACAGGGTTTGGGTCTCTGTGCTGTAAGAATATCTCTAAGGATGAACTGGGAATGCTTCAGGAAAACCTTATCAAGAGTCATGCATGTAGTGTGGGTGAAGAAATTCGTCCAGTTATTATCAAACTAATGATGCTTTTGAAAGCACATGCCCTCTCTTTGGGTCATAGTGGAGTACAGGTGATCACAGTACAACGCATCCTCGATTTCTTCAACAATGATGTGATGCCTATTGTGTATGATAGAGGTTCTCTGGGTGCTTCGGGCGACTTAGCTCCATTGGCAAATCTTTTCCTACCCCTGATTGGAGTGGGCGATGTTTATTACAAAGGTAAGAAGTGTGAAGCGATTAGCGTACTCGATGAGTTTGGTTGGGAACCGGTTAAGTTGATGAGCAAAGAGGGACTGGCTTTATTGAATGGTACTCAGTTTATGAGTGCTAATGGTGTGTTTGCTATTTTAAAGGCTTTGCGGATTACCCGAAGAGCTGACATGATAGGGGCTTTGTCTTTAGAAGCTTTTGATGGTCGTATTGATCCGTTTATGGATTGTATCCAACAAATTCGTCCTCATAAAGGACAAATCGAAACTGCTGATGCTTTCCGCAGAATTCTAGATGGAAGTCAGATTATAGCTCAACATAAGAAGCATGTGCAAGATCCATATTCGTTCCGATGCATACCTCAAGTCCACGGAGCAACAAAAGATGCAATTCGTTATGTGGCTTCGGTATTATTAACTGAAATAAATTCCGTAACTGATAATCCTACTATCTTCCCGGAACAAGATCAGATTATTTCGGGTGGCAACTTCCACGGACAACCATTAGCTATCTCCTATGATTTTTTAGCTATTGCTTTGGCTGAGTTAGGAAATATCTCTGAAAGACGCGTGGCACAACTTATTATGGGACTTCGGGGACTTCCTGAATTTCTTGTTGCGAATCCTGGGTTAAATTCGGGTTTTATGATTCCTCAATATGCCGCAGCTTCAATGGTTAGTCAAAACAAGATGTATTGTTTTGCTGCATCTAGCGATTCAATCGTTTCTTCTAACGGACAGGAAGACCATGTCAGTATGGGGGCTAATGCGGCTACCAAACTTTATAAGGTGATGGATAATCTTGAACATATCTTGGCTATTGAACTGATGAATGCTGCACAAGGTGTAGAGTTTAGACGCCCATTGAAATCTTCTCCAATTTTGGAACATTTCTTGGCTGAATATCGAAAAGAGGTTCCTTTTGTAAAAGATGATATCGTCATGTATAAAGAGATTCATCGCACCGTTTCATTTTTAAATAGAATTAAAATCTAATTCTTTTACAATCTGTTTTTTGTTAATAATTGTGTTTTAGCCGAATATATCTGAAAGAACTTTTTTAAGATATATTCGGCTTTTCATATTGTATAATTTAGTTGGCGGCGTTCTCTATTCGTTTTCATTAACTTTTATTTCTATATGCATTGCTAAATGATAATATTTATCAAATACAACATAAAACTAAGGAAACTTAATTATATAGATTCGTTTTTCTAATTATCTTTGTTCCGATTATTGGATTTAAAAGTTAAATACGAATGGAATAAAAGTATTAATAAGCTAAAAAAAGATCAATGATAGGGCATTCAAAAGAAGCTTCACAGAAAGCAAATTTAAGAGTAAAAATTATCGTAAAAGCTACTCAACTATTTACGAATCATGGTATCAAAAGTATCACCATGGATTATATTGCAACTTCTTTAGGTATTTCGAAACGAACACTTTATGAAGTTTTTTCAGATAAAGAAGCGTTGTTGAAAGAATGCTTGCTAAAAGTTCATCATGAGCGAGATCAATATTTAAAAGACACTCTTGGTCAATCAGACAATGTTTTGGAAGTTATTTTAGCTCTTTTTAAAAGAAATATAGAAGCTCTTCATAATACGAATAAGCGTTTCTTTGCGGATATAAAAAAATATCCGAAGGTCTATGAAATAATGAAGATTAAACAAAATTCTGACTCCAAAAATGCAATGGACTTTTTTAAATTAGGAATCGAACAAGGAATTTTTCGTTCGGATGTTAATTATCCAATCGTAAATATGCTAGTTCGTGAGCAGTTTAACGTCCTGCTTAATACTGAAATTTGTGATGAGTATTCGTTTGTAGAAGTTTATGAATCGATTATGTTTACCTATATTCGTGGCATCTCTACAGAAAAAGGTGCGGTTGTTTTAGATGATTTTATTTTAGAATACAGAAACAATCAACTTAAATAAGAAAGAGAGAGTCTTTATTCTTTCCTATTGTGTGAAGTTGTTTTTTTATATATAAAGATCTTTCTTAAGATTGTAAACGGCAGCGGTTGATACGAATTGTAATAAATTCATTTAAACTTTTATAGTCATTTTCTTCTGAATAAATCATTATAGAATTTTCTTCTTAGTATTAATCGACGGCAGAAGATGATTGGTTAGAAGGATCGATTAATCGAAAATAATATATAAGTGTATTCTTGCGTTGCAACAAATGGAGTGTATAGTTGCTTTTCTTTTTCATGCTTTTATATATCTTTGCAATGATTTTCAATAGAATGATATGAAGAATTATTTAAAATATTCATTGGCATTAGGTTGGGCTGTTCTTTTGGCACTGATTGGGTTTCATTGGCTTCCTTCCATTCATGTAAGTGGACACACCATGAGGCGAGTCGATTTGCTTAGTGATATCCGTATTCCCGAGCCCGATCCAATTCTAGCCGACTTAGACAGTCTGCCTCTTCCTCCAATTAAAAAACCTATGTTTGTAGATACTTGCCGTAATGGAATGACTTGTATCGAGGATTATAGTGATTCAACTTATCGTGGAATGAATCCTTTTTATAAAGCAATAGATCGCTTAAAGTCTAAGGGTGGTTTCATACGTGTGGCTGTCTTTGGAGATTCTTTTATTGAAGCAGACATTTTTACTGCTGATTTACGGGAAATGCTTCAGAAAAAATTTGGTGGCTGTGGAGTTGGATATGTTACAATAACATCGATGACTAACGGTTATCGTCCCACTGTTCGTCATTCTTTTAACGGGTGGGTTAGTCATTCTGTCACAGATACTTCTTTCTTCGATAAGAAGAAACAGGGAGTTTCCGGTCACTATTTCATTCCTCGCAATGGGGCTTACGTCGAGTTGGCTGGTCAGAAAAAATATGCTTCTCTGCTTGATACCTGTCAGAAAGCATCTATATTTTTCTATAACAGGGATACTGTAAGCCTCTCTGTCCAAATAAATAGGCAGACTACCGAAAAACATTTAATTAAACCTTCTCGGCAAATTCAGAAATTCCAAGTAGATGGTAAGATCGGTAGTATCCGTTGGAAAATCGAGAAAGCCGACTCTACGTTGTTCTACGGTCTGGCAATGGATGGCAAGCAGGGAGTGATTGTCGATAACTTCTCTTTGAGAGGAAGTTCTGGATTGTCGTTGCGCGGTATTCCACAGGAAACGATGGCTGCTTTCAATGCACAACGTCCCTATGATCTGATTATTCTGGAATATGGATTAAATGTTGCTTCTAAATATACCAGAAATTATGATTCTTATCAAAAGGGTCTCTTGAAAGCTATCGAACATCTAAAAGCTGGCTTTCCTCAGTCCGGCATACTTCTACTTAGTGTCGGAGATCGGGATTATAAAACGGAAGAGGGAGAACTACGTACTATGCCTGGAATTAAGAACTTGGTAAGGTATCAACAAAATGCTGCTGCGAAAAGTAACATTGCTTTTTGGAATATGTTTGAAGCGATGGGAGGTGAGGGTAGTATGGCAAAACTCGTACATGCCAAACCTTCTATGGCTAATTACGATTATACTCATATTAATTTCCGAGGTGGAAAGCATCTGGCGGGATTGCTTTATGAAACGCTGCTATATGGAAAGCAGCAATATGATAGGAGGCGTGAATATGAGCAGAAGTAGTCTGCTATTTCCACTATTGATGAGTGCAATGTTTTTTTGCATTCCTATTGCTTTTGCTCAGGATCGTTTGCCTATACGTCCTAGGTTGAGTTCGATAATGAGAGAAATGAAGCCTTTGCGTGATTTGATTAAACGGAAAGATACAGTCGTTGTTAAAACGGTTTTTCCTACGGAATTTAAAGGAACAAGTGAGAACATTATTGTCGATAGCACTAAATTATTGACTCCTATTTTTGAGCGCTTGAGGCAGATACGTTCCGGTATTTCTGATGATACCCTACGGATCGTTCATGTTGGTGACAGTCATGTTCGTGGACATGTTTTCCCTCAAACGACAGGAAGTCGTTTGAAAAATGTTTTCGGCTCTGTTGATTATATCGATAAAGGAATAAATGGAGCAACTTGCTTAACCTTTACTCACCCTGATCGCTTAGCTGATATTGTTGCACAAAATCCTGATTTTATCATTCTTTCGTTAGGTACCAATGAAAGTTATGGGTTGAGATATAATGCAAATACTCATTATTACCAGATCGATGAACTCGTTAAACTTCTGCAAAAGAGCTTGCCAGGCATTCCAATTTTGCTTACTACACCGCCGGGATCTTACCTGCATCTACGACAGCGAAAACGAAGGCGTGTTTATTCAATGAATCCCAATACATCTCTAGCTACTGAGACCATAAAGAAATACGGACGTGAACACCATTTACCAACATGGGATCTATACAATATTGTAGGTGGAAAAGAACGTGCTTGTAAAAACTGGATGGAGGCAAAGTTGATGCGTTCTGATCATGTACATTATTTACCCGAGGGATATATTTTACAAGGAAATTTATTGTTTCAAGCCTTAATTAAAGCCTACAACTTATATGTTGCCTATTGATATTGATTTTAGTCGTCTTAAAGAGGTGCTTACTTATAGCCCTGAAGCACCAATGATTTTTAGTAGTGGTATTTTCATGTGGCTCTTTGCCGTTTTTATGATTGTATATGCTCTTTTGCAGCATAAATACACTGCGCGTATCCTGTTTGTCACTCTCTTTTCTTATTACTTTTATTATAAAAGTAGTGGAACATATTTCTTCTTATTGGCTCTTGTTACGGTCTGTGATTTTATTCTTGCTTATTTCATGGATAAAATGACGGGGCATTGGAAACGAAAATTTTTAGTCGTTTTGAGTGTCGGAATCAATCTAGGGTTGCTCTGTTATTTTAAATATACCAACTTTTTTGGAGAACTAATATCTTCTATTGCTGGAAGAGAATTTACTGCTTTGGATATTTTCTTACCTGTGGGCATTTCTTTCTTTACTTTTCAGTCGTTAAGTTATACGATCGATGTATACCGTAAGGATATTAAGCCATTGACCAATATTCTCGATTATGCTTTTTATGTCTCATTCTTTCCGCAATTAGTGGCAGGACCGATTGTACG
>Ga0114938_1001847_pt1 | contig 13968 bp, 8 predicted proteins | sample AshMeaBigSpring_FD_88675 | JGI IMG/M metagenome (GOLD analysis project Ga0114938, IMG submission 88675) | Groundwater microbial communities from Big Spring, Nevada to study Microbial Dark Matter (Phase II) - Ash Meadows Big Spring | ecosystem: Environmental > Aquatic > Deep subsurface >...
CATAGTAGTCGGCTTTTCTGTTTTTAGTAAAAGTGATATTATTCCAAGTTGCGCGTCATGACATGCGTGATCAGAGAATCCACAAAGCATTAGGTGAAGAATAATGAATTAACTTAACGGTAATTTGATTTTTTTTAGAGAAAAGTATTTTTTTCCCGAAAAATGATATGCATCGTAAATAAATAAAAAAAAATGATATGCATCATCTTATCTCCATAGAAATCCGAACATATATTTTATAGGTAAGGATTTGTATTTTTAAGAGTGTTTTTAACATATAAATATGGTCGAGAATTTATAAAAATACGCACTATACACAACATTACTCGAAGTAACCATCCTACACTATAGAGTCTTTTTGTTTTTTTCAATTTTTTACCACGCCATACACATTATAATAAAGCGCAGGAATTGAGTACAGAGTCAAAATAGTGGCAATAATAGTTCACCAAATAACGGTCCAAGAGAGCGAACCCCAAAAAGCATCTTGAAATGCAGTAGGCAAGAGACCAAATACGGTCGTCAGAGCCGTCACAATCTGTGGCATCATACGAGTCTTGCCTCCGTCAATCACCATATCATACGGTGACATACCTGCGTCTCTATTGCGATTTATCTTATCAATAAGAATAATAGCATTGGTGACTACAAGGCCCATCAGAGAGATGAAACCAATACCCATCGGCATATTATATCCGACCGAGCTATTAAAGAGATTGACTCACCAGAGACCCACATTGACTCCCAGAAGACCCAAGATAATGGTATAAAGGATAATCAACGGCATCGAATACGAATTGAATACAAACACAAGTATGACAAAAATCAAAAGCACAGATGTTACGAGAGCAGTTGCAACGGCAATCAGAAGTTCACGATTTGCCTCAAATTCTCCTCATTTCTTAAAAGTAACTCCTTCTGGAAAAGCATAGGAAGCTGCGAAATTATTGAGAGATATGAGTAAATCTCATGCCTTATACCCTTCTCGTACATCTGATTCGACCGAGATAGTGAGATCTCCATCGACTCTTCGTACTTCTACGAGAGCATTACGAAATTCATATTTTACCAGCGAAGCAAGTGTCATGGGGCCATTTGGAGTCTGAAGAGTTTGAGACAAAATCTGATTGATATCCAGCTGATCATACTGCGTATCACTCTTTACGACGATATCTATATCTTCGTCGTCTATTGTCACAGATCCAGCCTTGACTCATCGGGCACCATTAGAAATCTCTCAATATATCTGAAGTGGGGAGAGCCCTGCAGCAGCGACACGATCACGGTAAATACTCATAACAATTTCTCCAGGACTGTCCTGACTCGTATTGTTCACATTTTTTGTCCCGGGAAGTTCTTTGAGGTACATCTCAAAGTCACGGACAACTTTTTTGAGATCAGGCAGTTGATTGGTCTGTTCTGCCAAAAGTTTGATACTCACAGGAGAGCCGGTAGGTGGACCATTTTGTTCACTTTTTATAGCTACTTCGAGACCATTTGTTTGGAGAGGAGAGAGTTTTTCGAGAAAGAGCTTTTCCATCTCTTTACTTTTCCGTTGTCAGAGCTTTTTTCGGTCAATCGTCGGGGTGAGCTCCACATAGATACTCAGAGAGTTATCGAGAAATTTAAATGTGGAAAACTTCACTTCAGGGAAACCCGTAATGCGATCTTCTACCATGATTCACTCAGCACGAGTTTTTTCGATAAGAGTACTCTGTTCTGTTCATGGGGGAGCCGAAATAGTAATGAAAACGAATGGAGAGTCATCGGAAGGAAATAAACTACCACCGAGCAAGCGAGGGGCGAGAAAAACGAAAGAAAGTATTGTCAGAATTACTGGTCACCAGATGAGCATCCTCCGGCGAAACAGAGTATCCATCCACCATTTCAGTGTGCCTTCATACCATTCTTCTATTCTTTCAAGCAACAATTCACGATAGGTCTGACTCTCAGGCGGTCTTTGTTCCTTTCCTTTTCTTTCTTCTGCCAACAAAGCGCGTTCATCTGGTGTCATATGTAGCTCTACAAAAGGACTTTTGATATACCATTTTTGATTTTTTGCAATACGGACAAAGAGGGAAGAATTCGTCGACAGAGCCAGAAACAACGTCGCAAGCAATGTTGAAAATACCGTAATAGGAATATAGGAAAGGAATTTTCCAATAATGCCCGGCAAGACCATCATCGGCACAAATACAATCAGAGTAACAGCCGTACTTGAGATGACGGAAAGTTTGAGTTCATTGATTGCCAACAGTACAGCCATGCTCGGACTAAATCAAAGTTTCGTTTTTTTGGTCGTCTCTTCGATAATCACCAGTGTGAGATCTATCGCAATACCAAAGGAAAGAACAAGAGAAAAATTGGTCATGAAATTGAGCGAGAGGTCAAGCCAATTGAGTGTGAGAATTGATATCAGAAAGGCAAGTGGGATAGAGATAGCAGCAATAAGTGATTCTTTGATACCAATAAAGAAAAAGACACAACCAAACACCAGAATCAGCGTCTGGACAGCATTCCATCCGAGATTAGCGTAATCCTCAGAAATAACTTCTGCCAAATCAAAACCATATTCAATATGCCACTCAGGACCAAAACTTGCCACCTGTTCTTCAAGGATTTTTCGTACTTCTTTTGCAGTAGAAAAAACACTCTTACGAGGCTGCTTATTAAAAGTCATTTGCACAAATGGCATATCCACATTTTCACCCTGATTCATCCGTTCCTGTGCAGTATTTTTCCAGGTACGCTTGAGGGTCGCAAACTCACCAAGAGGAATAGCACCACCATCCGCAATATTAATTGGTATTCTGAGAAGAGACTCAAAAGATTCTACATCTCCCTCAATGCGAAAATCATATGATTTTGTATCAAGTGCAAATGTGCCAATAGGAAAAGACTGATTATATTGTCGTATAATATCTGCTACTTTTGCAGGAGATATCTGCAGGGCAGCCATTTTAGCACCATGGACAATAACCTCTAATTCAGAAATATCACTGCCATCAATAACAACAGTGTCGATATTGTATTTTCCTTCAAATTTTTTCTGAATTTCATTAGCACGTTGGAGGAGAATATCCCGTGAAGTACGCTTGTCAGTATGAGAGAGAAATACCGAGAAAAGACGCTGACTCTCGGTACTAATCTCATTCACCGATGGATCAGTCGCGTCAGTTGGGAGATCAGCGAGACTGACGCTGTCTTTGATCTGTTGAACAACCTTATCAGTATCAGCCTCTGCCTTGAGGGTTACAACAATATTTGAAAACCCTTGACGGCTCGAAGACGAAATCGTATCAATACCTTGAATGCTTTTTATTTGTTTTTCAATACGCGTCGTGATGAGACTATCAATATCTTCTGGGGAAGCTCCAATATAGGCAGTACCTATCGAAACAAGTCAAAACTTTATATCAGGTGAACTCTCTTTTGGAATAGAAATAATACCAGAAAACCCGAGCAAAAAGATCAATACAACCGCCATAATACCGATTCGATAGTTTCGAACCCAAAAACCATAGAATCAAGAAAGAAGTGTATCACGGAGAGAAGACATAGCGGAAGAGAAAAAAGACAAGACGAACTATCAACAATACACTATTTTATTTCTTTCGTAAAACGAAATCAGTAGGATTATAATTTTTCATATCTGAAAGTATAATCTGGGTGGCATCCGGAAGATCAGACAAAATCTCAATCCTATCACCCCAGAGAGTGCCGAGGACAACGCTTATTTTTTTGACAGACAAAATACCAGCCTCATCAACTACAAGTGTTGATATTTCTCATTGACCAGGAGCTAGGAGGGTGACAGCTGTAATAGGTATAATAGGAAACAATGAAACCATAGGTATCTGCAGAGTAGCAAAATCTCCAAATACTGTAACAGCGTCATTGATAGCGACAGTCACAGAGAAATTGAGTCACTGATTGGCAATGGGGCTGATATTGGCGACAGAACCCTTGAGTGCTTGCCCACGATAATTGATCTGCACTGCTGTTCCTACTTGAATCTGATTAAGCATGGCACTCTCTACAGTAATAGTACATTCAGCATCTTTACTCGCGATCTCTACCATCGCTCGACCAGGCGTCACTTCTTCACCTTCATCCACTTGGATTGCCCCGATTACACCATTCACTGGAGCGCTGACCGTCAATCGTTCAAACAAACTCTCTGCATTTCTGACACGGATAGAAGCTGCCTCGACAGATTGAGCAAGTTGCTTGAGTGTCAAATCATGAGTTTTTTGTGTTGTCTCATAGGCATTCTTTGCCAACTGAAGTCCAGACTCAGCGGCTCTGAGAGTATTTTCTACTGTGATTTTTGTCTGTGCGAGGCTACTCGCACCATTATCGGAAGCGAGCTTGACGGCTTGTTCTCGAGCGAGTCGTTCATTTTGATAGGTTGCCAAAAATGTTTGAGATGTATTAAGAAATGCAACGAGTGCGGTAGAAATACCACTGTATTGTCATTGATAGACATCAATAGTTGCTCTCTGAGCAGTGAGCGTCGCAGGAGGAAATATGGTAGCGTCTGTCACAGAATTGATCAACACTGTCTCAACGGCACTCAGAAGTGAATTGACAAGCGTATGAGCTTTTTGAAGTTCAGTTATACGATCCAACAGGGGAAGTGATGTATCCGGAGACCATTTTTTGTATGTGAGCAATTTTCGGAGAATATCCTCTGCAACTATCTTTTGCTGACTATCTTTAGCAGATAAGAGATATTCATAGGAGTCATTGAGTGTTTTGTTTTGTTCAGAAACACCGAGCAATGTATCAGTGGAATCCAGGACATTTGCCAAGAAAGATTGAAAATTTTGTAATTGATTATCATAGCTTGTTTCAAAGGCGTCGAGTTGTTTCTGTTGGGAAGCAATAAAATTTGCAAGCTCTAATTCAGCCTTTGAGAGAGGAGTGGTAGTATCTCATGAAGTACCAGATGCAAGAGCTGCTGCATTTCTCTCAGCTTGTGCAAGTGTTTCCTGCATACTTATTTGAGTAGCGAGAAAATCTTTTTCCGCTTTTTCATAGGCTATCTGCGCACTTGAAAGGGCTTGTCAGAGAGACGCAGAGGTAGATGCGAGCGTCAGTTTAGCATTTTCAAGAGCGATAGTAGCCTCTGCTCATGTATTACTTGCTGTACCGTACATATCCTCCAGCTGTATGAGTGTTTGCCCCGCTACCACCATTTGTCATGGCTTGACGAGGAGATTTGCCACACGCCCACTTGCTTGAGCAGTGAGTTTGACTTGTGTACCAGCTTTGACGAGAGCAGTCTTTTCGACAAAAGTATTTTTAGAAAGAGCTGATGCGAGGACGACATCTATATCATACGGGGGTTTGGTATTTTCAGTAAGAGCAGACTTTCAACACCCTGATAACAAAAAAATGAGTACAAGAAAAAAGGAAAGAGAGTATTTCATAAAAGAAAAATTATTGTTGAAATTCAGTGTGCATATACGCCATAAACTCTGCCATATCATCCGTCTTGATCATACCAATAGCCTTCTCATGTTTTGTGATCACCATCAGTGTATCACCTGGTTTGATATCGAGCATATTCCTCACATCTTGAGGAATAACAATCTGTCATTTTGTTCCAACAGTCACCGTGGTATGCATTTTCATATCACACGATATGTGTTTCTGTGGAGAAGATTTTTTCATAATAAAAGTATGATTAAGTATACTCATTCATACCAAGTATACTGGGGATACTATAAAAATCAAATAATTATCCTATTTCTTTATGTATTCTATCAGCAATATTTGTCATAGATTCTGGAGACTCTCGATGTGCTCGAGATGCGTCGAGATCACCCTCTTGAAAAAGAGGAATAATATGAAGATGAAAGTGATCAGGAACACCAAACCCCTCTGTAAGGAAGCTCACACGTGGACAACCAGTTGCTCGCTGAATAGCTGGTCAGAGAATATTTTTAGCAACAAGAAAAATATGAGTCATCAGTGTATCAGGAAGATCAAGAATATTCCCAATTTCTTCTTTTGGTACCACCAGAGTATGGCCAAGATGATGAGGGTCTATCGAGAGAAATGCAAAACATAGCGTATCTTCATAGATTTTGTAACTAGGGATTTCTCCTTGTATAATACTTGTAAAAATAGAGGACATAAAAAAATGAAATAATATTACATAGTAAGGTTGCTCTTTTGTCGTTTTTGAATATATTTCTCGTATCTTACTTTTATCAATAATTACATGAGATACGGTCTATTTTCGTATAGTACTTCCAATATAGGTGATGAGGTCCAGAGTATCGCTGCAAAGCAGTTCTTGCCACCAGAAATATTGACATATTTTGACCGCGATAACATCGATAATACCGATATTTCTGAAAAAACAAAACTTATCATGAATGGCTGGTTCACACACAAACCAGAGAATTGGCCGCCAAAAAACACACTTCTCGACCCCCTATTAATTTCATTCCATATAGCAAATGAGTGGTGAAGTTCAGCAAAAAAACTTCTAACAAAAGAATCGCTTGATTTTTATACAAAACATGGACCCATAGGATGTAGAGATTTGGATACAGAAACCTTGCTCAGAGAAAAGGGAATTGATGCCTATTTTTCAGGCTGTCTTACTCTCACACTTAAGAATAAATTTAAGAAACGAAATAACACAATATACATAGTAGATGTTGATGAAAAAGTAATAAAATTTATACCGAAAAGTATCAGAAAAAATGCAAAGCTGATAACACATATAGTATGATCTTGGAGACGATATGATTCAAGCTATAAATTTTCTTTGGCACAAAAAAGACTTGATGAATATGCACAAGCGAAGCTCGTTATAACTTCTCGTATCCATTGTGCACTCCCTTGTCTTGCATTCGGAACCCCAGTTATTTTTATTCATCAAAATTTAGCAGATCCACGTTTTAGTGGGTTATTGGAATATCTTCATCATTATTCTGTATCAAATATCTTGACTGGAAATACTATCGTTGATTGGGAAAATATTCAACACAACCCAAGAGATATCAGTATTCTCAGAGAAAAACTCAAGGACACATGCATATGATTCATCGGAAAAAATTATTATGATAATAAAAGAGTTTTTGAGGAAGGGGTCTCTATTATAAATGCTTCAAAAAATAGAACTGAAAACCTAAAAAAGTCACTCAAAACATGGTTAACCCATAAAGAAGTCTCAGAGATCATTCTCGTTGATTGGAGCTGTGACATACCACTTGAAATTGCCTTAAAAGAGTTTTTACATGACAAGAGAATTACTATAATAAGAGCAGAAAACCAGAATCGGTGGTTACTCTCAAAATCTTTTAATCTCGCAGCTGATTTTGTCACAAAAGATAAAATACTCAAATTAGACGCAGACATTCTGCTCAAAGAAGATTTCTTCCAAAAACATGTTCTTGAAAATGGCAATTTTTATAGAGGAAATTGGAAAAATGCTCGAGATCACAACGAACAACATCTCATGGGAGTAGGATTCTTTTATACTGATGATATTCTCAAAATAGGTGGATACAATGAACTATTAACAACATGGGGATATGATGATAATGATTTGTACAATAGACTTAAAGAAAATAACATATCAGAAATTGAGATTGACAATGACTCTCTCTACCATACGCCTCATGGTGATGACATGAGGTTTAAATATCAAAAATCTTCAAGAAATAAAAGTTTAGAAATTGGGAAAAACGCACTTTTAACACAAAGATATACATGGAACAAGAAGAAAAAAAGGAATTTTTGGAAAATCATGCAAATAAATACAAATAGTTATGTAGTTACAGAAAAAAAATATGACCGTATAATGAATCATATAAGAGACACGCTTCTACGAAATATAATTCTCTTCATACATATTCCTTTTATACTTATTAAAAATCCAAAAATAACCCTTAAAATAGTACAAATTTTATGGAAAAGATAAATATAATAAAAAATGATGTGTGTTTTATAGGGTGAAGCTGAAAAAAAAGGACCGAAATGAGATCAGAAATTTTGTTATATGGTTTACATAAACATACGCTCTCCATCGCTAGAATAAATATATGTTATGCTAATTCAAGACAAGCGCTGGGGATGAGGTATTCAAAACACTCTTATTCCCTGAATTATCATATCAAATTTTGGTGTAATTTACTCCCAAGAATAGCTTATGAAAATATATATGCGTTTTTTGCTTTGTTGAGTAATAAAAAAACAATAAAAACTTCAAAAGTTCTATTTTTATCAGGATACAGTAACTATATAGTATTTACTGTTAAAATATTTGCTTTTTTATACCAAAAGCCGATTTTATTTGATGCTCACTGAAGCCTCTATTATCAAAGAATAATAGGTACAGAGGATTATCCAGAAAGTTCGATCTATGCAAAAATATTATTTCATATAGATAAACTCTGTGCAATCTATGTTGATAAATATATCACCCTGAGTCATTCTTATGTGCAAACTCTATCTTCAGATTTTAATCTAAAAAAAGAAAAATTTATACCAATATATGTAGGATTTTATGATGCGCACGACAGAGAGGATAGTGACATTCATGTAAAAGATATCGATATTTTCCTACCCTCTAACAACAAATTATTCCATGGCATACCAGAGACAATACAACTTCTATCATTACTAGCCAAGAAAAAAACAAATTTAAAATCGGTATTAACAAATAGTATATTCTACAAAAAAAGAATCAAAAAACTCGGATTAGAAAAAAATATTGAAATCACAGATTGGTTGACCAACATCACAAAAACTGAATATCTAAAGGGGACAAAAATCGTTTTTTGACCCATGTGAAAATCAAGACTCAATGATATTGATTTTTCAACAAAGATGAATGAAGCTCTGGCTTATGGAAAAGTATTAGTAGCACAAAATACACCTTCAGCAAGAGAATTGTTGCGCGATGGGGTTAATGCAATTCTCATAGACATGAACGATCTGGAATGAGGTGCGCAAAAAATAATAGACATACTCGAAGATGAAGAAAAAAGAAAAAAAATGGAGGAAGAGTCTCTCAAAACATATGAAAAATATCTCAAACCCGAGATAGTTGTAAAAGAATTAGTAGACTATATAAAAAAAGCTTAATAGAGGATCTTTTTTATCCTCGATGCAAGGCTTTTATGCAACCAAATAAAAAACACTTTTATCATTTTAAAGACATACAAATTCCAAAATCTCCGTCATGAATCTATTTTTATCCAATCATTTGGCCAAAAATTCTTATTTTGAAGGGGGGCTCATAGAGTATATCTTTGCCTAGGGCAAATGATTATCTTATCTGAATATGTATTGAGCCAAGCACCCCACCAACTAAAAGAAGACACTGAACAAATACAGTCATGACATAGACTCATAAGATATAAATCTTCAGAATCTTTATTATTCTCCATAAAAATAAAATTATAACTGAGACCTTTAAAAAAAATTTTTGCTGAAGAAATATCATCAGAAAAGACAAGAATATTTTTATCTTTTCCAACAATTTTTAATGCATTATAGTAATATTTTTTCGAAGGAGAATAAATACGCATAGTATTTATCATGTCAGTAAAGCGAAGATGTAGGGCACAGCTTTTTGAAAAATCAATATTTTTATATTTCTCAGCAACGCGAGCAATACCTGTAGGATTAAAATGAAGCCAGCTACGAACCAGGTTTTTATCAGTAAAATATTTCTCTGACATAAAATACCCCCGAATATCAATACCTTTTTCTATCTTTAGAGCGTTAGGGTCAAAATCTAAGAAAAAATTTTTATCTTGGGGGTAGATTTTTTTGATACCGAGGGGGGTTGACACTTTTTCAAGAGAATCATTGAGCAAAAATACATCTTGTCCTTTCCATGCTGGACAATAAAATTTTACCCCCAAGCGCTTTGCTGTTAAACGAAGAAAAACATACTGAAACAGCTGATTTCCTAACCTTCACATACTGCCAAGCTGACTAAAAGAAACAATTTCTCAATCAATATTATGAGGCAAAGTTTCACTCCATAGACAACCCAAGTCTTTCAACCAACACTCCCAAACTGCTTTATTTTTAAAATAACTATTTGGCAGAAGGGTTACCTCTCTTCAGGCAAGTAAGCCAGCAATAGCAAAATGAAGCCTATTAGTCACAATTCGCTCGTACCGAGCAGCAAGCAGAATATATGCCTGAGGGGTTTTACAAACCTTAGCAGAATCTTGATACAGATTACTCATAGGAATAGTCTTGGAATCCTCCTTATCATGGCGAAGAAAAATACCTAACCTTTCAACTGGGTCAGGAATATGTTCTGTAAATTGATATCCGAGAGCAAGATCTGGAGCCAATTGAGCATCTTCTGAAAATTTAAAACTCTCTTTCTCTCTCACCCAAATTTTTTTATACGGTAAGTTCTCTGTTTGATTAAAAAAAGTCTGAGGGAAAATAGTTATTGGCTTCTTGTATTCAAAAAGTTTTTTTCGAATATTGATAGCATCATACTGTGAACCCATATTACCACCTCCATTAAAAACAAACTCATCAGCCCAATCGCATATAACTTGATCAAACTGATGTGGATGAGTATGATGGTTAACACATTTATATTCAATTCAGAATTCTTCAAATAATTGTCAAGCTGCTTCCTCTATCAACCAATCTCCAACATTACCCCAAGAGACAACAAAACCAATCCTTTTACCAACAAGAGGTTCAAAAATTTTTCGAAAACTTTCTCTCGGAAGAAGTGGTCAGTAACTCATCAATAAAATATCAAAAATGGTGGGTGATAGTGGACTCGAACCACTGACTTCTTCCATGTCATAGAAGCACTCTAACCAGCTGAGCTAATCACCCGTGTCATTGCACTCAAGATACAAGAAAAAGGAGCGCAGACAGAATGTGATTGTAAGAAAAATGAATGAAATGCAAATAAAAATACTTTTATGAACGCCACAATTCTATCATACGTTCTTGTTCTGGGGTAAGCTTCTTTGGCATTCGGGCTTCTATTTTGAGATAGAGATCACCTACCTTTCTACCACTCTTCTTACCCTTACCTGAGACCTTGAGACGAGTTCCAGGCTTGGTACAAGCAGGCACAGTGACACGAAAACTCGAACCGCTCACTTCTAAGGAAAGCTTGGTACCCAGAAGAATATCCCACACGGGAATCTCCACCGTCTGCGCAATATCCAGGTCTTCTTTTTCGGATGAAGAATATGTCGCACGTGTACCCCGTCTCTGCCCTCAAAGTCCTCATAAAATATCCCCCAAATCAAACTCAAATGATTGTGAAGAACGTGCTCACCCCGTAGTGCCAAAAATATCACCAAAATCAAAACCAGAAAAACTCTGTCATCCAGGATTTCATCATCCCATATTCCCAAAATCAGCGGTACCAAACATATCATACTGTTTTCGTTTTTGAGTGTCAGAAAGTGTCTGGTATGCCTCATTGATTTCCTTAAACTTTTCTTCTGCTTTCTTGTCTCATTGATGGCGGTCAGGATGCCACTGCATTGCGAGCTTCTTGTAGGCTTTTTTTATTTCAGCCTCACTTGATCATTTCGCTATTCAGAGAATGTCATAATAGTCTTTTTTCATGGAAAAATGATATGAAACTATCACCAAAATGCAAGAGGTGCTAAAATATTGACAAATATAATATTTTTATTATATTAATTTCATTCTACATTGATCATTCATCAAATTATGACCAAAATACCCACACAAAAATCAGATATACGAGATCTCAGTACAGTAGCTGTGATGGATTTCTCTTCTGCCCCTGAAATATCTCTACATAGAAACTCTCTTAGAACCCATAATGGAGTTATTGTACCAACTACAGACATTGAAACAATAAAAGGAATGACGCAACAAAAAATAGCCGTCATCGTAGACCAGTCAATATGAACTGACATATTAGAAGAACTCATGACTACCTCTGATACATTTATTGCAGAAAATCCTGATATGTCATTGAGAATATTTTATCTGCGATGGTCCCACAATATCCCATCAGTATCATGATGACGCTTGCGTATCATAGATGCAAATAGAGTAGCAGCCCACGACCTCCCTATTCATATCAATAGATCGCTCTACAAAGCTCGACTTCCATATTTTTTGAGAGAAGGATACGACATAGAAATTTCCTCTGAATTGCATGATATTGCTGGAGAAAAATACAGACCCATTACTATTAAGAAACATTTAAAAAGCGAAATAGATAGTGCAGCAGAATATTCTGATGCAACTGAGTATGTTTTTGTCATGGAAAAGAAAGTAAAAAAAATGTACCAGGTCACTGAGGGATGAAGACTAGAAGAATGCAGATGGGATGAAGAAAAAATACACCTACCTCATACAGTGAATGTAACAGGTTTTCATGCTATTTACAGCAAAGAATATAACCGTTTTTACCGCATTGACTCAGACTATGATCTCTCAGAAATCAATCCAGAAAAAACAAGACCAGGAAAAATAGACTACACAAGTGTGGGACTTATGATTCACAACAAAGAGCTTTTCATGCTCGATGCAAGCTGACAACCCATAAAAATTGAAGAAGATGGCTTCATATTGAGTCAAAAATATAATAGCTTGACACCACCGGGACCATTGCCACTCATCACATATAAGAGCTCTGAAGATGAAGAATAGAGGCAATAGATAAAACAACAAAAACTACCAATTCCCATTTTTTCCCTATACTGTCAGCAATACACGGAACAAGAAAATATTCCTGTTCTCTCTCATCAATTTTTATTATGAAAAAACCATACGTACTCATCGTCTGACGCCCAAATGTCGGAAAAAGTAGTCTCTTTAATGCCTTCACAGGGAGAAAGATTTCTATTGTTGACGAGGTAGCCAATACCACTCGTGATGTCATCGAATACCCAATGGTCGACTTTGCAACCGAGTTTCAATGGACTATCGCCGATAGTGGAGGTCTCAATTTCGGAACTCAACACCAGATTCTCCAAGATGTAAACAAGCGAGTCGACGAATGTGCCAAACAAGCTGACCTCATTCTCCTCGTCGTCGAATATGATCGTCTCACCGATATCGATGACCATATCATCGCAACACTCCGAAAAACAGGAAAACCTATCTGGATCGTCGCCAACAAAGCAGATAATTCTGTCCGAGCTAATGAAGCCTACCAGCATCTCTCAACAGGATTTCCTGTCTACCCTGTCAGTGCTTCTCATCGAAAAATTGATGATCTCGAAGAAGCAGTGGTGACATTTCTCAAAAACAAATTCCCAGAACAGAAAGCAAATCCAGAAGAAGAATGAATTCGTATTGCGCTCGTCGGTCGTCCAAATGTCGGGAAAAGTAGTACCTTTAATGCCCTCATCTGATACGACAAAGTAGTGGTCTCCCCAGAAGCCGGAACGACACGAGACGCGACAGATACACGACTTGTTTACAAAGATCAAGCTATCACGCTCATCGACACAGCGGGGTTTCGAAAACCAGGGAAAGTCGGCATCTACAATGTAGAGAGCTGGTCAGTTCTCAGAACCAAAGCTGCTGTCGAACGGGCAGATATCTGTGTGCTCCTCATCGATTCAGTTGAAGGGGTTGTCCAACAAGATAAACACATTATCGCCGAAGTGCTTGAGCAGAAAAAAGGCATTATCATCATGGTCAATAAGTGGGACTTGTCTCAAAAGAAAACAGATATGGAACTCGATATGTTCAAAAATCGCTATCTCGCCTATCTCCAGAGAGAGTTTGCGTTTTGTCCATGGGCGATGACTGTGTTTGCAACAGCGAGTGAGGGAAAGGGGGTGAAAGAAATCCTCGACCATGCTATCGGTATCTATGCTGAGCGACACAAGAGAATCTCAACAGGAGAATTCAATCGATTTCTCACGCGCACCTGTCTCGAGCATGCTCCACGTGGAAGTCGTAAAATCCACAATCCTCGTGTCTACTACGGTTCACAAGTTGCTGTCG
>Ga0114938_1001848_pt1 | contig 13968 bp, 12 predicted proteins | sample AshMeaBigSpring_FD_88675 | JGI IMG/M metagenome (GOLD analysis project Ga0114938, IMG submission 88675) | Groundwater microbial communities from Big Spring, Nevada to study Microbial Dark Matter (Phase II) - Ash Meadows Big Spring | ecosystem: Environmental > Aquatic > Deep subsurface >...
CCTCGCAGCGCGCGCCTGCAGCCGAGGCAGCTCGCTCGCCGGGACGCGCTCCCAGGCGGCACGCTGGCCCAGCGACTGCGACCACTCGCGCCAGTGCTCGACGTCTCGCAGCAGCACGCTGACGGTGACGTGGGTGGTACGCACCTGGTCGAACCCGGCGGCGGCGAAGATCTGCTCGACGCCGTCGTCGCTGTCGAAGGCGTTGGGCTCCACCGGCGCACGTGCGTCCAGCGCGTCTCCCGGCAGGTAGGGGTCGAGCAACTCACCCAGGGCGTCTACGGCCGGGTCGAACCCGCCGAACGTCGTCACCCCCACCCGGCCGCCAGGCCGCAGCAGCCCCCGCCAGGCCTCCAGCGCCACCACCGGGTCGGGCAGGAAGAACAGCACCAGCGAGGACGTGACCACGTCGAACCGTCCGCGCGGCAGCTGCGGGGCCATCGCGTCACCGAGCAGCCACTCGATGTCGTCCCGCTCGAGGTCTGCGGCGGCGCGACGAGCCTGCTCCAGCATGCCCACGGACGCGTCCAGGCCTAGCACCGTGCCTCCGGGTGACACCCGGTCGGCCAGCAGGAACGTGGCCGCGCCCTTGCCGCAGCCGACGTCCAGGACGGCTTCACCGGGTGAGGGCGCGAGGGCGTCCACGAGCCCCTGGGCGATGGGACCGAACCAGGGGACTCCGACGTCGTCGTACCGATCGGCCACCAGGTCGAAGACGGCGGCGACCTGCCGGCTGCGCTCGTCCATGGGCGCAGACCGTAGCCGGGCCGCTAGAAGACCGCGCGCGGCAGCTCGCGCTCCTTGAGGATGTCGCTCATCCCCCAGATGAACGCCTGCCCGTGGGCGATCCGGAAGATCTGGTGGATCGGGTCGTCGGCGTCGCCGACCCCGGCGAGGAAGGGCATGTCCTGCTCGATGAGCCGGTGCCGCAGCGCCGGGTCGTCGAGGAACTCGACGGCCCCGGTGACCCGCATCGTCTTCGCGGTGGCCAGGTCACCCCCGTTGTAGAAGCAGACCTCCACCTTCGGGTTGGCGACCAGCTGCTGGTAGACGTCCTTCGGCGCCAGGGTCTGGAAGTAGAACCCGGTCGGGTCGGCGAACCAGAACAGCCAGCCGCGCACGTGCGGCTGGTCCCCGTCCGCGGTGGCCAGGAAGCACACCGGGTACTGGGTGGCGAACGCGATCGCATCCTTGAGGTCCATGACGTCCCCTTCCCTGTGAACCACCTTCCGGCCCGCCCGGAAGGCTGAGTCTCCAGCGCGCGCGGGTGACCCGGCTCCCCCCGCGTGCCGGGCCACCCCGTATGTCCACGCTCAGCTCGTGAATGCCGTCAGGTTCGGCGTGCCGTTGACGTACGACCCGTTCGAGACGTAGACCGTGCCGCCCAGGACGGTCGGCTGGGTGGGGTAGTCCAGCGAGCCTGCAGGCGTCGTGGCCGTCCTCAGGCTCCCGCCGGTGGCCACCACGACCAGGCTGCCCTCTCCCTCCTGGGCCCAGGTGTCGAAGCCAACGACCGGGTTGACGGTGACCCAGAGCCTGCCACCCGCGTCGAACGCGATGCCGTCCGCCCGCACCAGGGTGTCGCCCTGGGCGTAGACGCTCGGCTCGCCGGGGGAGCCGTCGGGCCGTAGCGGCACCCGCACGACCATCCCCTGGTCGTAGGAGGTCACGTACAACGAGCCATGGCGGGCGGCGATGCCGTTCGCGCCGAGGAAGTCGACCGGAGCCAGCAGCTCGGACGTCAGCCACGGCTGTGTGGGGTTCGACTGCCGGTGGGCCGGCCCGCGCCAGACGGCACCCGCCGCGCTGTCGGCCACGAACAGCGTGCCCATCCGCACCAGCAGCCCATTCGGGACGCTGCTGGCCGGCAGGGCCATCAGCGGCCGCAGCCCAGCCGGGGTCATGCGGTACACGCCCGTAGCCGGGCTGTCGGCGTACTCGCCCCCCACGCTGAGGGCGAAGTTGAGCACGGCCACGACGACGCGGCCGGTCGCGTCGACGGCCACGCCCATCAGCTGCCCGTACGGCCCGAGGTCGACCCGGGGACCGATGGGTTGCTGCGTCCCGTCGGGGCTGACGCGCACGACCTGGCCGTCGTTGTCTCCCTCACCGTAGTAGGTGACGCTCATCACCAGGTTGCCCCGGCCGTCGGGCGCCATGCTCTCGGCGAAGGCTCCGAACGCGTAGCCGGTCGTGTCGATGCTGGTCACCAGACGCGACTGCAGGTGGGTGGGATCGATCGCGCGTGCCCCCGCCGAGGCCGGTGCGACGCTGCCCACCGCCGTCAGTACGGCGACGACCAGCGCCACCGTGAGTCTGCCGAGTGGTCTGCCGGACATGTCTGGTCTCCTCTCTGCGCCCTCACGCGGTGGGAGCCGCGGGAAGGAAGAACTCCAACGGGATGCCGTCAGGGTCGTGGAAGTTCAGGTGCCACCCGAACGGCGAGGCAGCGATGCCCGCCTCGTGCACACCCATGTCGCGCAGCCGCCGGTGCCAACCGTGCAGCTCGTCCCGGCGGGCGCAGACGAACCCGACGTGGTCCAGGCCCACCCTGGTCTGGGTGAACGGCTCCGGCTCGACGTCGGGGTCCTCGCGCAGGTGGAGCGCCTGACCGTGCCCGGCCACGAAGACCTTCGTGGGTGCGGGGTCGTCTATCTCGGCCACCAGGATCAGGTCGAACAGCCGTGCGTACCAGTCGGCGCTCTTCTCGATGTCGTGGACGCTCAGGGCGATGTGCTGCAGGACGGGTGTCGCCATCCCGGAGCCTCCTCCCGAACCTCGCCGACTTCCGCTCCCACCGTGCGCCGAGGCACCCCTGCGCCGCATCGGTGGAACCACGCAAGAATCGCGGGCACGACGTGTGGTCCTTCGTCCGTTCCTGGCTGCTGGATGCCGAGCAAGACTGGGTGGGTGCTGGTGGGTCGGGCGGGGGAGTTGGACCACCTCGACCGGGTGCTGGCAGACCTCATGCGCGGTCGTGGCCAGGTGCTGCGGGTCGTCGGTGACCCAGGGTGCGGGCGTACGGCCTTCCTGGACGCCGCCGTGCGGCGGGCTGCGCGGCGTGGCGCGCGCGTCGCGCGGATGCGCGCGGTGGTCGAGTCGCAGGACATCTCCTTGGCCCTGGTGCGGGACCTGTTGCGGGTGCTCGACGTGCCGGCGTCGACGGCGACCGGCGGGACCGACGCGCTCGTCGCCGCCGTCGTGGCGGCCACGGACCAGCGGCCCCTGCTGCTCGCCGTGGACGACGTGCAGGACGCCGACCCTGCATCGGCCCGAGCCGTCGCCGCGGCGGCCGGCCGCACTGCGGACCGGCCGGTCACGGTCGTCGTGACCGAGCGCACGCCTGTGACCCGGTGCTGCGTTGCGCCGGACTCGTGGCCGATGCTGCGGCTCGAGCCCCTCGCCGACGACGCCGCGCGGGCCGTGGTGAGGGCAGTCCTCGGTCCCGGGGGCTCGGAGTCCGTCGTCGCTGCCGTCGTCGACCTCGTCGGCGGCACACCCGGGGCGCTGGTGGCAGCGGCGAGCTCGCTCACCCCGGCGCAGGCGCGCGGCGTGCTCACGCTGCCAGCGGTGCTGCCCGTTGGGGCCACCGTGGAGGGAGCGTGGGGCCGGGTGCTGGACGCCCTGCCGCCGCAGGCACGCGAGGCGCTGCTCGTGCTGGCCGTGGTCGGTCCCGACCACCCCGACCTGCTGGCCGCCACGTTGGCGCAGCGTGGCCTGCGGGGGTCCGCCCTCATCGCCGCCGAAGCTCGTGGGCTGGTCCACTGCCCCGGGCCCGGACGGGTCGAGATGAGGGACCGGGTGCTGAGGGCTGTGGTGCTCACCCGCGCCGACGCCGACTCCATCCGCCGGGTGCACGGCCTCGCCGCCGAGGTCGGCGTGTCGGCCGGTGTCGAGCCGGCCGAAACCGCCCGCCACCTCGTACACAGCACGGCGCTGCCCGACGCCGACGTCGCCGCCGCGCTGGAGGCCCAGGCACGGTTCTGCGCCGCGCGTGGCCAGGCCGGGGACGCCGCGCTCGCCCTCGAGGGGGCAGCTCGGCTGACCCCGGACCCCGGGCTGCGGCAGGCCCGGGCGATGGCGGCCGTCCGCGGGCGGATCGAGACAGGCGTCGAGGGGACGGGTGCCCGCGAGCTGCTGGAGCTGGTCGGGCCGGGCCCGCTTCCTCCCGGCGACGACGGGTGGGTGCGCTGGCTGCACGTTCTCGCCCAGCCCGACCTCCCGGGGCAGCTCGAGGCTGCGCTCGCCGGAGCGTCCGCCGCCCGTCGGTCGTCCGACCACGGGGTGCTGCGCGCCCTGCTGTGGGAGGCGGCCGAGACCGCATGGCTGCTCGGACGGGCCGAGCTCGGGCTGGCCGTCGCGGCCGAGTACGCCCAGCACGACCGGGCCGGTAGCCCGTCGGATCGGCAGGAGCCCGCGTGGGTGGCGGACGCGCTCCTGGCCGCGGCCCTGAGCCAGGTGGGCAGGCTCAGCGAGGCGCGCGAACTGCGCCGAGACGCGCTCGGCCACGCCGACGAGCTCGACCCCGACACCTGCCCGCTCCCCATGCTGCTCGACGCAGTCGCTCTCGACGACATGCTGCTCGCCGACACGCCCGGGTCGGCCACGCGGCTGGCCCGGGCAGCCGTCCGGGCACCAGCCGAGGGGTACGGGCCGCAGGCCTGCCTGTGGGGCATCCGGGCCTGGCGGGACCGAGCCGAGGGCTCCTGGCAGTCGGCCCTGCGCCGGACCGACGAGGGCCTTGCCCTCAGCCTGCGGACCCACGCGCCGGTGACGGTGTGCGGGCTGCTCGCTCTGTCGGTCGAGCTGGCCGCGCTGCGCGGCGACACGGCCCGGCTGGCGGACGACGCGACGTCTCTGCGCAGCCTCGCGGGCCGGCTCGGCGACGCCCGGCGCTCGTGCACGCTCGAGCGATCCCTGGGCCTGGACGCTCTCGGGCGCGGCGACCTCGGCGGGGCGCTGGCCCACCTGCAGGAGGCTGCCGACGTGCCCTTCCTGGGCCGCGGCCTGCGCGACGGCGTGCTCTCCGCACGGGTCGACCTGGTGGAGGTGCTGGTGCGGCTCGGGGACAGACCGCAGGCCCGGGATCGGGCCGGCGCCGTGGCCGGCCTGCTCGAGCAGATGGAGCAGCCGCTCGCCTCCGCGTGGGCGGCGCGGGTAGGCGCGCTCACCGCCGACGACGGCGAGGCAGACGAGCGGTTCGAGCAGGCGCTGCAGTCGCACGCCGCCGGCGGCGACCCGTTCGAGCACGGCCGCACCGCGCTGCTCTACGGCGAGCACCTGCGGCGAACCCGCCGGCGGGCCGAGGCGAGGCGCCACCTGGCTCACGCCGAGGTGGTGTTCACGCGGCTGGGCGCCCGGCCCTGGCAGCGGCGGGCGGCCGAGGAGCTGCGGGTGGCCGGCGGCCCGGCGGCAGCCACGTCCAGCGCCCCGCTGGCCGCCCTGACCTCGCAGGAGCGGAACGTCGCCCGCGCCGTGGCGCAGGGCCGCAGCACCCGGGAGGTGGCCGAGCTGCTCGTGGTCTCGCCTCGCACGGTGGAGTCGCACCTGACGCGGATCTACCGCAAGCTCGGCGTCCGCGGTCGAACCGCCCTGGCCGCCGCGCTGGCGAGCCGGTCCGAGCCGTCCTCCTGACCTCCCCCGGCCCGGCCCGGTCGGGACCTCCTGCTCTGCCGCCCACCGCAGGTGCGCGGAAGCGTGGAGAAGTGACAGCCAACGCTGCAGTGGTGGCTGCCCCCGACGGGTCGCTGGGAACCCGCATCGACTGCGACGACCTCTGCCGCTACTACCACGTGGGCGGAAGCGAGGTGCGCGCCCTCGACGACGTGGACCTGCACGTGGACGAGAGCGCCTTCGTCGTGGTGCTCGGCGCGTCCGGCTCGGGCAAGACCACCCTGCTCAACATGCTCGGGGCGCTGGACACCCCCACCGCCGGGTCGGTGCGGGTGAACGGCGTCGACATCACGCACGCCACCCGCGAGGCACGCCGCCAGGTGCGCCGGCGCACGGTGAGCTTCGTCTTCCAGAGCTTCAACATCTTCCCCGGGCTCACCGCCGCCGAGAACGTGCAGTTCGGTGCGGACGCCGCGGGGCGGGACGACTCCGCCGACGTGGCCCACCGGGTGCTGGCGCAGGTGGGGCTGGCCGAGCGCGCCCGCCACTTCCCGCACCAACTCTCCGGCGGGGAGCAGCAACGGGTGGCCATCGCCCGCGCGCTGGCCACCGGAAACCCGATCATCCTGGCCGACGAGCCGACCGGCGAGCTCGACTTCCGCACCGGCGTGGCGATCCTCGAGTTGCTGCGCGAGCAGGCCGAGGCCGGCAAGACGGTAGTCGTCGTGACCCACAACCGGGAGATCTCCCGGGTCGCCGACCGGGTGGTCGAGCTCTCCAGCGGGCACATCGTCTCCGACGGGCCTCCGAGCGGCGGCCGGGCGGCCGTCGGTGACCTGCACTGGTGAAGCCGCCATGACCACCTCGACCCTGACCAAGCCCCCGTCCACCCGTCAGCACCGATCGCGCCCGCCGCAGCACCGGCACCCCCGGCACTCCTCCATGGCCGTGCTGTGGCTGCGCTGGATCGGTCGGGACCTGCGCCATCGCTGGCTGCTGGTCACCGCCATCGCCCTCGTCCTCGCGCTGGGCACCGGGACCTACGCGGCCCTGTCGAGCACCGGGGAGTGGCGCACGCAGTCCAACGACGCATCGTTCGCGCTGCTGAGGCTGCACGACGTCGAGGTGTCCCTGACTCCCGGCGCCGTGCTGCCGGAGGGAGCGCTTGCCGCACTGCTGGCGTCCTCGGCCAGCGCGGACACGGTGACCAGCTCGACCGAGCGGCTCGTGGTGCCCACCCAGGTTCTGGTGGTGACCCCGGATGGCGACGAGGTGCTGGTGCCCGGCCGGGTGGTGGGGACGTCCCTGGACGCCGATGTGGACGCCGTGCACGTCGACGCCGGACGGGCGGTCGAGCCGGCCGACCGGGTGCCGACCGTGGTCGTGGAGCAGAAGTTCGCCGCCGCCCTCGACCTGCCCAGCGATGGCATCGTGACGGTGCGGGGGGTCGAGGTCCCCTACGTCGGCGTCGGGATGGGCCCGGAGGACTTCATCGTCGACACCGGTGGGGTCGGGTTCTTCGCCGCAGACTCGGGGTTCGCCGTCACCTACACGTCGCTGGACGGCGCCCAGCGCATCGCGGACGCGCCCGGCGTGGTGAACGGCCTGGTGCTCACCCTCGAGCCCGGGACCGACCCCGACGAGGTGGTCGCCGATCTCAAGGACACCTTCGCCAGCGCGGACCCCCCGGTGGCCGCCACGGTGACCACCCGCGACGACGAGCTCTCGCACCAGGTGCTCTACGACGACATCGAGGGCGACAGCCGGTTCTGGACCGTCGTGTCGATGCTCATGGTGGCCGGCGCCACCCTCGCCGCGGTCAACCTCATCGGCCGGGTGATGGAGGGCCAGCGCCGCGAGATCGGCATCGGGATGGCGCTCGGCTCACCTAGGCGCCGCCTGGCGATCCGTCCGTTCGTGCTCGCCCTGTCCATCGCCGTGCTCGGCGTCCTGCTCGGCCTGGCCGTGGGGGCGCTGCTCGTCGGGCCACTGCGGGACGTGTACACCACGCTGCTGCCGCTGCCGGTGTGGAAGACGCCGTTCGTGGTCGAGCCCTTCCTCGTGGCGGCTGCCGTCGGCGTCCTGGTGCCGATGCTGGCCACGGCCTTCCCGGTACGCCGCGCCCTGCGCGTCCAGCCGGTCGAGGCGATCCGGGTCGGCCACCTGGCCGCCACCGGAGCGGGCTGGTCGGGCCTGGCCCGGCATCTGCCCGGGCGGTCCTTCGGGCAGCTCCCGGTGCGCAACGTGCTGCGCACCCCGCGCCGGACGGCCCTGACCGCACTCGGCGTGGCCTCAGCCATCGGCCTGCTCGTGGGCCTCGGCGGGCTGCTCGACTCCTTCCAGGCGACGCTGGACGTCGGCGAGGCCGAGGCGACCACCACCGCCCCCGACCGCCTCGAGGTGATGCTGGACGGGCTGCACCCGGTCACCGACGCGACCGTGACCGGGCTCTCCTCGACCCCGGGTGTCGCCTCCATCACGGCGGCGGTGGAGCTGCCCGCCAGCGCCCGGACATCGGTCGGCTCGGTCGACCTGATGGTCGAGGTGCTCGACCCGGCCAGCGCGCCCTGGCGCCCGACCGTCACCGCGGGCGACGCCGCCGGCGGCCTGCTGCTCACCCAGATCGCCGCCAGCGAGCTGGGGGTCCAACCCGGCGACACCGTCACGCTGGAGCACCCGACGGTCACCGCCGCCGGCCTGGTGCCTCGCGAGACGACCATGCAGGTCGCGGGCACCCACCCGTACCCGCTGCGACCGTTCGCCTACCTCGACCCCGCCACCGCCTCGGTGTTCGGCACCTCCGGTCTGGCGAGCGCCGTCGTCGTCGAGCCCGCGTCGGGAGCCGACCTCGACGACCTGCGCACCGCGCTGGCCCGGGTGCCCGGCGTCGCGAGCGTGACCTCACCCCTCGATCTGGTCGAGCAGATGTCAGGGACCCTCGACATGTTCACCGGCATCCTCGGCGTCGTCGCACTCGTGGCGCTGCTGCTCGCGATCCTCATCGCGATCAACTCGGCGAGCATCTCGGCCGAGGAGCGCCGCCGGGAGCACGCCACCATGCTCGCCTACGGGCTGTCCCAGCGGCTGGTGCTCGGCCTGAGCATGCTCGAGGGCGTGCTGATCGGGCTCCTCGGCACGATCATCGGGCTGGCACTGGGCTGGGCGCTGACCCGGCTGATGGTCTACGGACAACTCCCCCAGACCCTGCCCGAGGTGGCCATGACCGCCGAGGTAGGGGGCCGCACCGTGCTCATCGCGGTCGTCCTCGGCGTTGCCGCCGTCGCGCTCGCCCCGCTCGTCACCGCTCGGCGGCTGGCCCGCATGGACGTCCCCGGGACGCTGCGCCTGGTCGAATAGCAGCCCGGTGCCCCGCCACTGTGGTCAGCCGTTGGACAGCGCCCCGCCGTCCACGACCACCAGGGACCCGGTCATGAACGAGGCCCCGCCCGAGCAGAGGAACACCACGACGTCGGCGATCTCGCGCGGCTGACCGATGCGTCCCACCGGGTGCACGGAGGCGATGGCCTCGCCCAGCGCCGGCATCTCTACCAGCGCCCGGGTGATCGTGCCGCCTCCGCGGGCCAGCAGCGCCGGAATCTCGTGCTTCATGCCGTAGCAGACGCCGAAGAGGTTGACGTCGATGACGCGGCGCACCTCCTCGTCGGGCAGGTCGGCGGTGGGCATCTGGTGCCCTTCGATGCCGGCGTTGTTGAAGGCCGCGTCCAGCCCGCCGGAGCTGGAGACGGCCGTGGCCACGGCCGCCACCACGTCGGACTCGACGGTCACGTCGCAGCGCACCGCCACCGCCTGCCCGCCCCCGCCCGAGATCTGCCCGACCGTGGCTGCGGCACCCTGCTCGTCGACGTCGGCCACCACCACCGACGCGCCCGCGGCTGCCAACGCCAGCGACCTCGCCTGCCCGATCCCGGACCCTCCGCCGGTCACCAGCACCACCTTGCCCGCCAGGTCGCTCATCCCACCCGCTCCTCTCGTCGGTCGCCCCAGGGCACAGGCTGTCCCTGCGGCCCCGTCGCGTTGTTCGCCGTCGGGGAGGGCATCGAGGCCACGCAAGGGTGGTGGGGTCACCTGATCCAGCTCGCGATCGGGGCGGGTCTGGGCGCCCTGGCGTCGTTCGTGCCGAAGGTGGGCGGCCCGCTGCTGATCGTCCTCGGGGTGGTGCCCGTCATCCTCATGCTGAGCACCGCCGCGCCGGCGGGCGTGGTCGCCTCGTCGGTCGGCATCGTCTGGCTGCCGCTCGTGCTCTCCGGGGTGTTCTCCACCCTGGCCGGCTACGCCCGGCGGCCCGTCCCGCCGACGCCGGACCGGCCGGCGGAGTAGCCCGACACGTCGAGGTCAGGCGTGCAGCACAACGCCGGCGATGGCAGCGGCGTGGCACGCGGCAGCGGCAAGTGTCAGCGCGTGGAAGACCTCGTGGTAGCCGAACACACGCGGCGCGGGGTCTGGCCACCGAGTGGCGAACACGAGTGCCCCGAGCGAGTACAGGACGCCCCCGGCGAACAGCAGCGCGTTCGCGTGCCCGGGAGCCGAGCGGGCGAGGTCGGGCAGCACCCCGAGGGCCACCCAGCCCAGGGCGAGGTACATCGGGCCGAACAGCCAGCGGGGTGCCCGGTGCCAGGCCAGCCGGGTGACGACGCCGGCAGCAGCACCTCCCCAGGCGAGCGCCAGGAGCACCCAGGCCTTCGCCCCCTCGAGCACCAGCAGGCAGATCGGCGTGTAGGACCCGGCGATGAACACGAAGATCATCGAGTGATCGACCCGCTGCATCCAGGCCCGCACCGCCGGCCGCCACCTGCCGCGGTGGTAGGCGGCGCTCACCGTGAACAGGGCCGTCATGGCCAGCACCCAAACACCGACCCCGGCTCGGGCCCGGGGGCTGTCGGCCAGCGCCAGCACCACCAGGCCGAGCACGGCCCCCACCGGCGCGGCGTAGGCGTGCAGAAGACCGCGCAACCGGGGCCGGACCACCCCGGTCGCAGCGGTGCCCAGCACGGCGCTCACGCCAGCACGCTAGCCAGGCCGGGCCAGCGTCGCCAGCACCTCACGAACTCCTGGACACCGGTGCCGATCTGGACCCATCATGATCGGGCGCGGCACGCTGTGGCGTGCGTGGGTGCAACCGAGCCGCGGAGGTCTCGTGCTCGACGAACGGCTGCTGGGCAAAGTGCTGGACGCGGCTGCCGAGGTCGACCGGGTTGCGGCCCTCGACGAGGTGCCCCACCTGCTCACCGCACTCAGCGAGCTCGTCCGCTGCGACGTCCTGTTCTGGAACCGTTACGCGTTCAGACCGCACCTGCAGGAGTTCGCTCTCGTCGACGCGACCACCACCCGCCCCGCGGTTCGGGCACCCCTCGACGGCTGGCTCGCGCACCTCGGCGAGCACCCCATCATGTCCGGGCGGCACGGGCCGGTGGTCACCCTCAGCGACGTGCTGAACCCGCCGGAGCTCGAGCGCACGTGGCTGTTCCAGGAGGCGCTGAAGCCCGTGGGTCTGCGGCACGAGATGGGACTCGAGCTCTCGCACCCCTCGGACGAGATGAGCGTGGTGGTCTTCTCCCGTGGCCCGGGTCGGGACTTCGGCGAGCGCGACCGTCTGCTGCTGCGACTGCTGCGCCCCCATGTGGACGCAGCCCTGCGTCGCGCAGGACGACCTCGACCACGACTGACCGGGAGGGAGCGCGGCGTGCTGCTGCTCGTGCGGGAGGGGCTGACCGACGCGCAGGTGGCCCGCAGGCTCGGCATCGCCGAGGCGACCGTGGGCAAGCACCTCGAGCACGTGTACGCGCGGGTGGGCGCGCGTAGCCGCGTCCAGGTGCTGGCCTTGTGCGCCGACGAGCTGGACCACCCCCCGCCCACACGAGTGGCGCCCGGACGGGGGGCGGTCGCAGCGACGATCAGCCTCCCCTACCCACGTGCCGCATCTGGGTAGCCACCGTCCAGTCGCCGATCGACGTCCCGAGCTGCAGCCCACGGTCGACGGCGGTGCGGAAGTGGAACCCCACCAGCACGCGGGAGTCGCCGTTCTCCTGAGCCGCCTGCGAGAACCGGCCGAAGGACCGCAGCACCGGCACCGGGTCGGAGCACCGCTGTCCTTCCGGCAGGGTCAGGCTGCAGGCGTCGAACCGCACCCGATCGGTGTTCAGCACGCCCCGGAGCACGGCCGCGGCAGCGGCGCCCTCGGCGGCGTGGGCCGACTCGTAGTCCGGGATCGGTGGCGTGACCACCAGGGGCGTCCAGGTCGGGTCGGGCTCGGTGGCTGGGTTGCCGTCCGTCCCGGCCTCCCGGATGGCGGTCACCGGCCGCCAGAACAGGTAGCGGTACTTGGTCTCGAACGACGCGACGTAGGTGTCGGCAAGAGCGGTGTTGAGCAGGCCGAACAGCCTCGCGCTGCGCCAGGCGTCGAGGTGCCGCCCCTCGGCCACCGTACGCGCGATCCGGTTCCAGGCCAGCGGCGAGCTCTCCACCCAGAACTGAGCGATCTCGGTCTGCTCGGCGCTGCGCTCGCTCGGGGTGCCGATCCCGTCCCCGCCGAGCCGCTTGACCTCGGTGAAGTCGGCGGTGTACTGCGCGCTGCCCAGCGCGGGTGGGGGCGGCGGCACGAACTGGTCGGCGGAGGACAGCACGAACGGGTCGACCGTGCTCCAGCCCGGCCCGAAGGCGAAGGGCCGGTCAGGGGTGAAGCGCCACTGCCCCGGACTCGTGCCCTGCGGGAAGGCCGGGTCCGCCAGCGGCTGGTTCGAGCCGTCGCCGGCACGCAGGGCGAGGACGGCCGCAGCCGCCGCCGCGCCCACCGCCTGGCCGTCGGCCTTGGCGGGGCCGGCCGGGACGGCGGCCAGCTTCTGGGCGTATTCCTCTTCGACCAGCTGGGCCCCGGCCTGGCCGCACTCCGACGGGAACGGCGCGGGGATGGCGAGCAGCGTGGGAACCAGCACGTCCCGCGATGCCTGGGCGACGGCGGCCGCCACTGACGCCGTGCGCGGAGCGCGTCCGTCGTACACGTAAGGCTCGAACCGCCGCTGGATCGCGTTGAGCGCGTCGTGCACGGCGATGTGCATCATGGCGTACGCGTGCGACTCGCTCAGCGGGTTGTCGGTGGGTGCGATGCAGGCGGCCTTGGCCGCTTCGCCCGCGATCGCGTTCCAGGAACGGACGACCTCGCCGCTGGCAGCACCACGATCGACGGGACCGCCTGAAGGTCGTTGGGTCCCAGCAGCCGACGCCGTTCCGGACGCGATCAGCGCTGCGACGCCCAGAGCGGCCGCAACCTCCCAGACCGGCCTCGACCGACTCGTCTTCGCTCTCATGGGGTTCCTCCTCCCCCGGGACAGCCGACCGACCGTCCCCGTCGTGCGCGGTCGACCGTCGACCACGGGTCCGAGAATCCGGCCGAGGAGGACGGGCAGGCCATACGACGAACTCCGTACCACGGCGCCGCAGGACTCCTCGCCCTGGCGCCGTGGCGGGGTCGGCCTAGCGTCGAATCGTGGGCCGGCGATTCAACCCACAGCCGGTTCAGTCGCTCCGCCGCAGCACGGGTGGGGTCGCGGTCGTGATCGTCCTGCTCGTCCTGCTCGTCGTCGCCGTGGTGGCGGTGGTCCGCTACGTGCTGGGGACCGGGATCGGCGGGGGGTTCGCCGCCGGGACCGAGCCGAAGCGGCTCGAGACCACGACGCAGGCCTCGGCCGTGCGGATCGAGAACGACTGCGGTCCGGTCGACGTGCAGGAGGGCTCGGACGACGTGGTGCGTTCCGAGGACCGCGTGAGCGCGTGGAAGCGGCCAGCTCGGCCGGCTCGGTGACCGTCGCCTACCGCTGAGCACGTCCCCACGCGGCCGCGGCCCTTGCGGTCGACGGCAGTGCTGGGCCAGGGTAGACCACCGTGACGGGGGTGACGCAGGAGACGAGCCGCCCGGCCAAGCGGCGACGCAGCCGCGGCCGGACGGTGGCCTGGGCGCTCGGGGTGCTGCTCGTCGTGGTGCTGGTGCTGCTGGCCGGGGCCACCTGGTACGTCAGCAACCTGCTCATCGACCGGATGTCCATCAAGGACTACTCCGACGACCTGCCCGACACCGTCGTGGGCGCGGACGCCCAGACCCTCACGCTCGAGATGGACGAGGACCCTGCCACCGACGAGCGCGGCATCGCCATCGCCGGGGTGCAGTTCGGCGACAGCGACGCCTACCTGCAGGTGGGACCGGTCACCTCCACCGACGGGTCGCAGGTCACCCGGTCGGTCACGACCGTCCTCGGTGACCCGCCACCGGCGGGGACGTCCGCGCGGGTCGAGTACGACTACTTTCCGGGCGACCCGCAGGTAGGGCTGGGCCTGGACTTCACCGAG
>Ga0114938_1001849_pt1 | contig 13963 bp, 7 predicted proteins | sample AshMeaBigSpring_FD_88675 | JGI IMG/M metagenome (GOLD analysis project Ga0114938, IMG submission 88675) | Groundwater microbial communities from Big Spring, Nevada to study Microbial Dark Matter (Phase II) - Ash Meadows Big Spring | ecosystem: Environmental > Aquatic > Deep subsurface >...
GAATTATTTCCATTGCCACATTACAATAGATTATGTTTCTTAAAAAACAAAATTCAAAATCCCAACATTATTGTTGGAGATTATACTTATTACGATGATTTTGAAGATGTAAATAATTTCGAAAAAAACGTAAAATATCATTTCGATTTTATTGGCGATAAACTAATCATTGGTAAGTTTTGTATGATAGCATCGAATGTTCAATTTATAATGAATGGTGCTAATCATCTAACAAATGCGGTAAGCACTTACCCTTTTGCCATTTTTGGCAATGATTGGCAACATGCTATGGATGGAAAAACATATCCAAACAAACAAGATACAATTATAGGTAACGATGTTTGGATAGGTTATAATGCTACCATTATGCCAGGTATAAAAATAGGTGATGGAGCCATTATAGCAACCAATGCTACAGTTGCAAAAAATGTAGAACCATACAGTATTGTTGCAGGAAATCCTGCTACTTGTATTCGAAAAAGATTTTCTGATGCCGATATAGAATGGTTGTTACAACTACAATGGTGGAATTGGGAAGAAGAGAAAATTTCCAAATATGTGCATTTATTAACCGATCAAAATGTACAAAACTTAAAACTTGCAGTTGAACAAAACCTGATATAAATAGTTAAAATTGAATTATATCTCCAAGAGAAAAACCAAAAAACAGTTAATTCGTAACCAAACAATACATTTATACAGATTGTAACTTAATATTACACACAATTTTTTCTCATTGAATACACTTGTACGCAAAATTTGCTGTTCTATTGTACTGCTAACTGTTTTTTTTACAGTAAAAGCTCAGCAATTTGTAACCGTTAGTGGCACTGTATACGATGTAACTGCAAGAAACCCTTTAGAAGCAGTTGCTGTTCTTAGCACATCTGGCAGAGGCACCATTACCGATTCTTTAGGTAGATATAGCCTTACTGTTTTAGCAAAAGATTCTATTTGGTTTTCACTCATTAATAAATTTACAAGAAAATATGCTGTTGATACCATTACCAACTTAAGCGGTTTTGATGTAAGCGTACACGTAAAAGCAGCAGAATTGCCAACAGTAACGGTTCGAAATTCTAATTATAGGCAAGATTCTATTCAAAACAGAAAAGATTACCAGAAATACTTCGATTTTCAAAAACCTGGCATAAAACTCAGTAGGTCTAACACCTTTAATCCTTCAGGTGGTGTAACAGTAGGTTTAGATTTAAATGAGTTTATAAATATGTTTCGTTTTCGTAGAAACAGAAATTTGCAATTTTTACAAGATCGACTCATTCAACAAGAACACGATAAATACATCAACTTTAGATTTAATAAAGTATTTGTAAAAAAAATTACAAAATTGCAAAGTCCAGAATTGGATAGTTTTATGAAATATTATAGACCCGATTATGAATTCTTAACATCGGTAAACGAATTAGAATTGGGCGTATATATTCAAGAATGTTTTAAAATGTATAAATCTAAGCGTTATAAAGGAAGTTTAAGACGGAGAGATGATTAAACAATTCTTTTCACCGAATAAAATACTGAATAATAGCTTTAATTAATACATTCGTAAAGAAAATAATAAGATAAGTTTATGAAAAGTTTTTTTCTGTTGTTAGTAAGTTGTAGCATAGTACAAATGGCATTTTCGCAACGAATAGATTCTACAATGGGTAAATATGCTGAAGATTACCAACAAGAAAAAATTCATATTCATTTCGATAAAACTATTTATAACCGTGGAGAAACAATTTGGTACAAGTCTTATTTAATTGCTGGTATAGAACCATCTACATATAGCAAAAACTTTTATGTAGATTGGTTTGATGATAAAGGAAAACTTTTAAAACACACCATGGCTCCCATTTTTGAGGCAAGTGCAAGGGGGCAATTTGAAATTCCTGAAAATTATACAGGAAAAATGTTACATGCAAAAGCCTACACACAATGGATGTTGAATTTTGATACTGCATTTTTATTTCATAAAGATATTCAGGTAGATCAAACGATTCCATATACTCCACCCAAAACAGTAAATGCTAAAACAAGCACAGCAACCAATACAACAGATAATTCAACTACAAAAACATCGGCAACAGATAATGAAATAAAAGCTACGATACAGTTTTTTCCAGAAGGAGGTGAAATGGTGGTTGGTGTAAGTAAACGAGTAGCCTTTTTAGCCAATAATCAATATGGTTTACCGGTAAAAGTTTCAGGAGCCATAAAAAGCAGTAAAGATGAATTAATAGATTCTTTTATTACCGAACACAACGGAATGGGTAGTGTGTTTATTGAGCCTGTAGCCAACGAAAAATACACAGCATTTTGGACAGATGAATATGGAAAACAACATACCGATACTTTACCAATTGCCAAAAACAATACAGTTGCACTACAAGTACAATCACTGAAAGGAAAAGCCTTATTCTTTGTAAATAGAACAAGTGAAATTTCTGAAACCAGTAAAATGGTATATGTAATAGCACACATGCATCAACACCAAGTGTACAAATCTCGAATTAATCTTTCTGAAAAAATGGCAACAATTGGTGAAATTCCTACAAAAGATTTACCAACAGGTGTTTTACAAATTACTATGTTCGATGTAAATTATGTACCTATTGCAGAACGTGTTGTTTTTGTAAATAATTATCAATTTTTGTTTACGCCAGAAATACGAGTTACCAAAAAATCGATAGATAAACGAGGAAAAAATACCATTGAAATAGAAACCAAAGATTCTGCATTTACCAATATGTCGGTTTCTATAACCGATGCATCTTTATTAAATAATAGCAATAGCAATATTGTTTCTAGTTTACTTTTAAGTGCAGATTTAAAAGGATACATTCATAATCCTGCTTATTATTTTTCGAGTAAAGCCGATTCTGTGCAGCAACATTTAGATTTGGTGATGCTTACACATGGTTGGAGGAGATTTAAGTGGAATGAAGTAACTGCTGGTCAATTACCATTTATTACCCAACCAAAAGAAACCGATTATTTACAATTAAAAGGTACTATTTATGGCAATGCTTATGCAAAATCTAAACCCAACCAAACGATAATTTTGTTTTTACAAGCAAAAGATAGTAGCAAGCAAACCCTATTTTTACCCGTAGACAGAATGGGAAATTTTGCTCAAAGAGGTATTATGTTTTACGATACCATTAAAATATTTTATCAATTAAGTGGCGAAAAATCATTAACCGATAGGGTAGAAGTTCGTTTTCAAAATGGTTTATTACAAGCACCATTAAAAAAATATGGTAGCAATTATACGAGTCCGTTTTTATTACCATATACACTAAAAGACAGTACATTATTAGAGAGAAGTAAATTTTTCTTTAATGAAAAAGAAAAAGTTGCCAAACGGTTAGCAGCAGCACAATTAGATGAAGTAACTGTAAAAACCAAAGTAAAATCGAAAACAGAAATTTTAGACGAAAAATATGCAAGTGGCATGTTTAGTGGAGGAGATAGCTATCAATTTGATGTGTTGAACGATCCGATAGCTCAAGCTGCTTTAGATGTTTTTTCTTATTTACAAGGAAGGGTGGCTGGTTTACAAATTAACAATTCTGGGGCAGATGTTTCATTAAGTTGGAGAGGCGGAACTCCAGATATTTTTTTAGATGAAATGAGAACTGATGCAGATCAATTACGTAATATTTCTATGAACGATGTAGCCTATATAAAAGTATTTCGTCCTCCTTTTTTTGGTGCTCCAGGAGGAGGAAGTGGTGGAGCAATAGCTGTTTACACTAGAAAAGGAGGCGACACAAAAACCACTCCAGGCTCAGGTTTGGCAACACAAATTTTAGCAGGTTATACACCATACAAAGAATTTTTTAATCCAAATTATAGCACTACAACATCTACCGTAAACGATGTACGCACAACATTATATTGGAATCCATATTTATTAACTGATGGAAAAAATAGAACGGTACAAATAGAGTTTTACAACAACGATATTTCGAATCGTTTTCGCTTAATTATCGAAGGCATCAATAGCGATGGAAAACTTACCCGTGTTGAAAAAATAATCGAATAAATAAATCTTCTAAAAATTCATTCTATAAAATTGGCAATCAGTCTATAAGATTGGTTGCCAATGTCCTAATTTTGAGCTTTCTGCAATCAATCAATTAAGGTTAGAATGAACAATCGGCTTCAAGCATTAGCATCACAACTAGAAGGAGAACTTTTTTTCGATAATACCATGCGTATTTTATATGCAACAGATGCATCTGCATATAGAGAAATGCCGTTAGCCGTTTGTATTCCTAAATCAAAATCAGATTTAATAAAACTCATTCAATTTGCTAGAACAGAAAAAACATCACTAATTCCAAGAACTGCAGGTACATCATTAGCCGGTCAAGTTGTAGGAAATGGAATAATTGTAGATGTATCTAAACATTTTACCCAAATACTAGAAATCAATACCCAAGAAAATTGGGTACGTGTACAACCTGGTGTGGTGAGAGATGAATTAAATATGTTTTTAAAACCACATGGTTTATTTTTTGGTCCAGAAACCTCAACAGCCAATAGAGCCATGATTGGTGGAATGGTGGGTAATAATTCTTGTGGATCTAATTCTGTAGTTTATAGAAGTACAAGAGAACATGTGTTAGAAATAACCGCTTTGTTGAGTGATGGATCTGAAGTGGTTTTTAAATCGTTAACCATAGATGAATTTCATCAAAAATGTGAAGGCAATACATTAGAAGCCAATATTTATAAATCTACTAGAAGCATTCTTAGCAACTACGATAATCAACAAGAAATACGAAAAGAATTTCCTAAAAAAACCATTGAACGTAGAAATACAGGTTATGCTGTAGACATATTGTTAGATTCTGCACCATTTACTGCTGGTGAAGCCGATTTTAATTTTTGTAAATTAATTGCAGGCTCAGAAGGAACATTGGCACTAATAACAGAGATAAAATTAAATGTAGTTCCACTGCCACCAAAAGAAATTGGATTATTGTGTATTCATTTTAACACCGTAAACGAATCGTTAAGAGCCAATTTAATTGCGTTGAAATATGCACCAAGTGCTAGTGAATTAATAGATCATTATATTTTAGAATGCACAAAAGACAATATTGAACAAAGTAAAAACAGATTTTTTGTGCAAGGCGATCCGGGTGCAATTTTAGTGGTAGAATTTGCAAGAAATACAAGAGAAGAAATTCAAGCAATAGCTACAAAAGTTGAAGCTGAAATGAGGGCAGCTGGTTTGGGTTATCATTTTCCATTATTATTTGGTCAAGATTCTAAAAAAATATGGACACTTAGAAAAGCTGGTTTGGGTTTACTAAGTAATTTGCCCGGTGACGAAAAAGCAGTGCCTGTTATTGAAGACACAGCTGTAGATGTAAACGATTTGCCCGATTTTATTGAAGAGTTTAATAAAATTTTACAACAATACAATTTACATGCAGTGCATTATGCACATGCTGGTTCTGGCGAAATTCACCTTAGACCCATTATTAATTTAAAAACTGTAGAGGGCAATCAACTATTTAGAACGATTGCAGAAGAAATTGCTACGTTGGTAAAAAAATACAAAGGATCGTTAAGTGGAGAACATGGAGATGGACGATTGAGAGGTGAATTTATTGAACAAATGGTGGGCTCAAAAAATTATCAATTACTTAAAAAGGTAAAGCAAACTTGGGATCCTGAAAACATTTTTAATCCCAATAAAATTGTAGATACGCCATCTATGAATTCGATGTTGCGTTACACACCGGGTCAGCAAACGCCTACATTTAATACTGTTTTTCGTTATCATAATCAAGATGTTTTGCAACATGCAGAACAATGTAATGGTTCTGGTGATTGTAGAAAATCGCATCTTTCTGGTGGAACGATGTGTCCATCTTATATGGCTACAAAAAACGAAAAAGACACCACAAGAGCAAGAGCCAATATTTTAAGAGAATTTTTAACCAATTCAAACAAAATCAATCGCTTTAATCATCAAGAAATTTATGAAGTGATGGATTTGTGTTTAAGTTGCAAAGGTTGCAAATCTGAATGTCCATCGAATGTAGATGTGGCAAAGTTAAAAGCAGAGTTTTTACAACATTATTACGATGCCAATGGTGTTCCATTTAGATCGACAATGATTGCAAATTTTAGTAAATCTGCAAAATTGGGTTCTTTAACACCAAGGTTGTATAACTTTTTTATGACCACACCCTTGTTGAGCAACACCATTAAAAGTGTAGTAGGTTTTGCCAAAGAAAGGTCTATGCCTACACTACATACCATTACTTTACAAAAATGGTTTGCCAAAAGAGGCGGCTCTAAAAACGCTGGTAAAAAAGTGTATTTGTTTTGTGATGAATTTACCAATTACAACGATACTACTATTGGCATAAAAGCCATTGAATTATTGGAAAAATTGGGCTATCAAGTAATTATTCCTGAACATACAGAAAGTGGTAGAACATGGCTTTCTAAAGGATTGTTACGAGCTGCACAAACCATAGCCAATACAAATGTTGGTTTGTTGAAAGATATTATTACAAATGAAACACCATTAATAGGTATTGAACCATCGGCTATATTAACGTTTAGAGATGAATATGTAGATTTGGTAAGTGACGATTTATTACCTGCAGCAAAACAATTGGCAAAAAATGCTTTATTAATAGATGAGTTTATTGCTAGAGAAATAGATTTAGGCAATATTTCAAAAACCAATTTTACAACAGCCAAACGAACCATACAATTGCATGGACATTGTCAGCAAAAATCGGTTTCTTCCGTTGCTCCATCGGTTAAAATAATGTCTTTACCAGAAAACTATACGGTAGAAACCATACCATCAGGATGTTGTGGAATGGCAGGATCTTTTGGATACGAAAAAGAACATTACGAATTATCGATGAAAATAGGCGAATTGGTATTGTTTCCAACTGTTCGTAAACAAAGTAATGATGTAATTATTGCAGCTACAGGTACAAGCTGTCGCCATCAAATAAAAGATGGAACAGGCAAAAAAGCCAAGCATACGATTGAGGTTTTGTATGAAGCATTGGTGTAAACAATTGAAACAAAAGCATATCACATGTTTATGTGGTTGCTAAAAATTATACTGCTGCTAATTTTGCTAATCATGAGCAAAACGAAACGGTTGTATATCTACCTAGTAACATTAAGTATTATTAGTGGCAGCTATTTATATACATCGTTTCTTAAAAAAACAATAAAAGCAAAAACATCCACTCTTCAAAAAGTAGACTTTGGGTGTTCATTTGTTTTAGATAGATATAGTTTATAAAAACAACCAATATAACCTAAAACCAACTGCAAAAAAAAGCTGCTTCTACAATAGAAAGCAGCTTTTTTATTCGATATAAAAGGTCAATTACATACCCATTCTAAAACCACCTGGCATTTGGTTTTGAAGCATTTCCATCATCATTTTTTGAAAATCTTCATTCGTAATTTTTTTACCTTTCTTGGGTTCTTTCAATTCTTTTGTATCAACGCTAGTTTTTATATCAACAGCTGTAAATACAGTAGCTCCATTATCTACACTCACTTCTAAAACAGCACCAGGTAAAGATGCATTTGCTTCAGGACCAACAGCCACAGGTATATTTTCAGCAAACCAAGCTACAACTTCTACCTCTTTTAGTGGTGGCATTTTGGTAGATTTTGTAGAATCTAGTTGTGCATTATTTGCTCCAGAAAAAGTTCTCATAATTGCAACAGGTGCTCCACTCGTTGGTTGCATTTTTCTAACCGCTTTTCTACAAGTATATCCTAATATTTGTTTGGTTTCACTGTAAATTTTCCAAGGCAATTTTTTAATTGAATCTGTAATTAAAAAGTTTTTTCCACCCAATTCTGTGCTTTGAACAGACGTGTTGTTGGCAAAGTTTTTATACAAATCCCCACCATCTGAACCACCACCTGCTCTAAATATTACTCTATTTCCACCACCTGGTCCACCAGCAAATGGATCTGGTGCTTCATCTTCTGGCAACATTCTGTATAATGAAGTAGAGTCGTTGAAAAATAAAATGTGTTTACTAGTTCTAAACTCAGGAATCATAGCCCTCATTTGCTCGTCGGTAATTCTTTTCCAAACATTAACTTTTCGCTCATAAGTAATAGTTCCCTCCTTAATTTGTGCTTGGCTACTCAATGAAATAGCTACCACAATAGCCATCATTATTCTTACTTTCATACAAGTGTTTTTTACTGATTGGTTGATTAATTTTTCAAAAGTAGATGCAGACATTGTTAATGAAAATGGTTGAATCGTTAATTAAGGTTAATGGCTTCAATAATCGGTGAAATAGATAATTACCTTTGCCAAATACAAAAAGTGCATGAAACAATTTCACCTAATAAAACCGTTAATGATTGCAGCAATTCTTTTGCTAGCATTGTTTCAGGGTTATTGGCTTACGAAGTTGTACAACGATGAATACCACAATCTTAAAAAAACAACCGATGTAATTTTTAGAGAAACATTGTACAAACTACAACGTCAACGTTTTGAAAAAGATTCTCAACTTACAGCTAAACCCATTATCGCAAATATTGCCAACAATCAACAACCAACAGCAACCATTGTTCCTGCTTCAAAAAGCAAAAAAGAAACGGTAGCTTTTTCATCTATCACCATCAATAAAAGTGTAGATTCTGTATCGGGTTTTCGAAGAAAAATAGCCGATAGTTTACAAAAAAGATTAAGTGTTCCTCCTCCAGAATTGTTAGAGGTAATGATGCGTTTTAAAAAACATGCTAATGATAGTGACATGATGTTGCTTCGTTTAGATACTTTACAAAACAAAATGATTTCGTTTGCTCAATTTGCAGATAAACCCATTTCTATTTTTGTTCGAAAAAAAGCAAAAGACAGTTCACTTAAAATATTGAATGATAGCAATATCAATATTATCAGTTTTTCTAAAACATTTACAAAAGTTATAGATTCTACAACACCCAATAAAACAGCTCCAAAAATTTCGTTTACAACAGCTAGCAATCAATCCAAAACGGTAGCGTCACCAATTGTAAAATATTTTGCTAATAACAAAACAATTAATGATTCTATACCTGTAAAAACAGTAGATTCTGCATATAAAAATGAATTGGCAAAGGCAAAGTGTAATGTGCCTTGTAAATTAACGTTTAAAGTGTGTGATTCTACTTGTTCTATAACACCCATAGCTGCAAAAGATACGGGTAAAAATTTTGTTACATCTACTGTTTATTTAGGCTTTAATACACCGTTTGCATACAATGCTCAGTTTAGTAAAGTGCCCATGTTTATTTTGCAAAAAATGCAATTACAAATAGCGGGTTCTTTATTGCTAATGGGTATTGTAGTGTTTGCATTTATTGCTATGTATAATAGCTTAAACGAGCAACGAAAGCTAGCCGTAATTAAAAACGAATTTATTAGCAATATTACCCATGAGCTAAAAACCCCCATAGCAACAGTTAATGTAGCAATTGAGGCTTTAAGAAGTTTTAATGCCATTAATGACCCAGAAAAAACAAAAGAGTATTTAAACATTTCTGCTTCTGAACTCAACCGATTAAGTTTATTGGTAGACAATGTTTTAAAGCTATCTATGTTCGAAAACAAAGCCATTATTTTAAATAAAGAATGGGTAGCCGTAGAATCGCTAATTAAAGATGTATTGAATAGCTTGCAACTACAATTTCAAAAGAAAAAAGCAACCATACATTTTGCAGAAACAAATATCAATGCAACCATTTGGGCCGATAAATTGCATTTAACAAGTGTGTTGTACAACTTGTTAGACAATGCATTAAAATACAGCACCAATCCCATTCAAATACACATTAAAATGGGGTTAGAAAACAACCAAATGAGTATACAAATTACTGATAATGGTTTAGGCATTCCAGCTGCATATCAACAAAAAATATTCGATAAATTTTTTAGAGTACCTACCAACGATCGGCACAATATTAAAGGATATGGTTTAGGATTAAGTTATGTAGCACATATTGTAAACATGCACAACGGTAGTATACAAGTGCAAAGCGAAGAAGGAAAGGGTAGCACTTTTACAGTAAAACTTCCAGAAAAATAACGCAGTAAAACGAACTAAATTGAACTGTTATGGCTATTAAAATATTATATGTAGAAGATGAATTGTTTTTAGGAAAAATTGTAAAAGAAACATTAGAATCGAAAGGTTTTGAAGTAGTGATGGAAGATGATGGAAGTAACGTATTACGTGTTTTTGAAGACGAACAGCCAGATATTTGTGTACTAGATGTAATGTTGCCTAATAGAAACGGATTTGAGTTAGCAGCTGATATTAGAGAACAAAATACAGATGTACCCATTATTTTTCTTACAGCAAAAACACAAACTGATGATGTTGTAAGAGGGTTTACCATTGGTGCAAACGATTATATACGAAAACCATTTAGCGTTGAAGAATTAATAGTACGTATTCAAAATGCCTTACGCATAAAATCAAACGAAACAACGCTTATTCATTCAGATATTATTCCGCTCAACAAATACCAATTGCACCTTAACAAACAGGTTTTACAATTCCAAGAAACCGAAAAAAAGCTGAGTTACAGAGAAGCTGAATTACTAAAATATCTATACCAACATAAAAATACAATTGTAGATAGACGTGCCGTTTTAAACCATATTTGGGGCAATGATTCTTTTTTTAACAGCAGAAATTTAGACGTATATATCACCAAATTAAGAGGCTATTTAAAAGACGATAGTTCTCTAGAAATTTTAACCATAAAAGGTATTGGTTATCGATTTGTTGTCTAAAAATACATTAACCTAGTTTAACGTTTCAATCAAGTTGATTAACCCTTGTTGCAGTTAGCTCACAATATTTTTGAGCCATCATAAAAAACAACTGCAATGAAATATTTGTACCAAACTATTCTATCCATTTTATTGATTGTAAGCAGCACTGTTGCTGCACAAAATAAGACCACAACCATTATAGGTTCGGTTTATGACAGTGCTGTAAATAAAGGATTAGCGTATGCAACCGTTTCTATCGTTGCTGCTAAAGATTCTACTTTGGTAACGTTTACAAGAGCCGATTCATCCGGATTTTTTTCTTTTCAATCCATCAAACCTGGTAAGTATATTTTATCTGCATCTTACGTTGGATTTGCCACTATTTGGAAACCTTTTGACATAAACGAAAATACTACAACAAATTTGGGCAACATTGCTTTAACAAATGTTAATCAACTAAACGATGTAACAGTGGTTGGTAAACGACCACCTGTTACCATTAACAACGATACATTAGAATTTAATACCGAAAACTTTAAAACTGCTCCCAATGCTGTGGTAGAAGATTTGCTGAAACGATTGCCAGGTGTAGTTGTAGATGCAGATGGAACTGTTCGGGTAAACGGACAAATTGTTCGTAGAATTTTGGTAGATGGAAAAGAGTTTTTTACTGGAGATCCTAAAATTGCTACCAAAAATTTAGAAGCAAGTGCTATAGATAAAGTACAAGTTTTTGACAGAAAAAGTGATAGGGCACAATTTACAGGTATTGATGACGGCAATTCTGAGAAAGCACTGAATTTGAAATTAAAAAGCGATAGAAAAAATGCTGTTTTTGGCAGAGCAACAGCAGGTGCAGGCAATAATGAAAGATATGATGCACAAACAAACTTGAACAAGTTTGGTGGCGATAAGCAAGTTAGTTTTATTGGGATGGCCAACAATACTAATAAACAAGGTTTTAGCATTTCTGATGTTATGAATTTTACAGGAGAATTAGGCAGAGGAATGAGAGGTGGAGGCGGCGTTAACATTCGAGTAAACGATGGCAACAGCGATAATGGATTACCCATTAGTGGATTGGGGCAAAATCAACAAGGTATTGCTACAACTTATGCAGGTGGATTGAACTATAACAATACATTTAATAAAAAAACCGATTTCAATAGTAATCTATTGTTTAGTGATGTAGCATTACAAACAGATAGACTTACTGCAAGACAATTATTTTTACCCAATAACACAAGCAATTTTAATTTCGATAGCAGCTACGCTTTTAGAAAAAACCAACAGCAAAGAGTAAACTTTATTATCGATCATAAAATCGACAGCTTTACCTCTATTCGTTTTACACCACAATTTACCTTACAACAAAATCAAAACAATCGAACAAATAACTATGCTACCAAAAACAACAAAGGCGTTTTATTAAACAATGGATTTAGTAAAAATAATGTAGATGCTACTGCTTTCAATTTTGCAGGAACAGCTTTGTTTAGAAAACGATTTAAGAAAAAAGGAAGAACTATTTCCGTGAATCTTAATAATTCATACAATGAAAGCAAATCAGATGGTGACTTATACACGTTAAATAGTTTTTACAATTCAGTAGGTGTTGCAAAAGATTCTATCATTCATCAGCAAAACAATCGTATTGCTTACACAAGAAGCATAGAAACAATGGTAACGTACACAGAACCTTGGAACAAAAAGTCACTTGTAGAATTTTCTGGTTATTACAATTTCAATTCTAGCGAAAGCAATCGCTCTACATTCGACTTTAATAACCAAAGCAAATCGTTTGATATTGTAAACAATAATTTAACCAATAATTTTAGTAGTTCGTATAATTACGCAGGGGCAAATATTGGTTTTAGAACCAATCAAGGCAAATACAGTTATGGCATCGCTACATCGGTACAATCGGCTATTTTAAAAAGCATCAACAACACAACAAGCAGCATTATTCAGCAAAATTTTACCGATGTGTTGCCGTCTGCAAACATTTCATACCGACCAAAGCAAAACACAAGCATCAATTTCAATTACAACACATCTACCCAACAACCCACAGCCATTCAGTTGCAGCCAATTGCAGATAATAGCAATCCACTAAACATTGTATATGGCAATCCCAATTTAAAACGTAGTTATAGGCAGTCTGTATCGCTCAATTATTTTTCTGCCAACATGTATAAACAAAGAAATTTATTTGCTTTTGTATCTGCCAATTTTACCAACAATGCCATTGCTTATGCTGATAGTATTTTTATAGATGGATCTAGAAGTACAAGACCTGTAAATGTAAATGGCAATTACCTCATTTTTGGAAACATCAATTATGGTTTCGCCATAAAAAAATTAAAGAGTAGAATAGATGCAAGTTTTAATGCCAACCTCATTAGAAATGCAAGTTTTGTAAATGGAGTACAAAATGTAATTCGAAACAACAGCTTTGGACCATCTTTAAACTACACATTTACACTAGAAAACAAATTAGATATTATTGCCAATAGTCGTTTAAATTTTAATACTTCAAAAAATGATTTGCAGCCACAATTAAGCAATCGTTTCATACAACAAGTTTATGGTTTAGATGTAACGAATTATTTGCCAAAGGGTTTTGTATTCAATAGCAATTTTAGCTACACCATCAATACCGGACGAGCAGATGGGTTTAACACCAACATACCATTTTGGAATGCTTCATTAGCCAAAAGCTTCTTAAAAAATAAACGAGCCGAATTAAAGTTTTCGGTATTTGATTTACTCAATAAAAACGTTGGAATCAACAGAGTTGCCAATCAAAACTATATTGAAGATGTACAATACAACGTATTGCAACGTTATTTTTTACTCAGTTGCACTTTTAGTTTAAACAAATCAAGCAGCGTTAATAGTGGTCCAAGAGTAATGGTAAGAAGTTTTGGAGGTAATTAATTCAAATACTTAAAACAACAATCAATCAAATAAAAAAGCAGAGAATTTCTTTGCTTTTTTTATTTGGTAACCAGCAGTAGTAATGCTATTTGGCATCCGTTGCGTTTTCTATGGTTTTTCCAAATTATTATTGATAGATATAGTTTTGATTATATGGTTGATTGTTTCTAATAACAGCAGCGATAGTCAATGCTATTTTGTTTCTGATGCCATTTATGA
>Ga0114938_1001852_pt1 | contig 13956 bp, 11 predicted proteins | sample AshMeaBigSpring_FD_88675 | JGI IMG/M metagenome (GOLD analysis project Ga0114938, IMG submission 88675) | Groundwater microbial communities from Big Spring, Nevada to study Microbial Dark Matter (Phase II) - Ash Meadows Big Spring | ecosystem: Environmental > Aquatic > Deep subsurface >...
AAGCGCCGCGACCACGGGGGCGTCATCTTCATCGACCTGCGCGACCGCGAGGGGCTGGTGCAGGTCGTCTTCGACCCGGACCGCCCGGAGGTCTTCCAGCTCGCCGAGTCCGTGCGCAGCGAGTATGTCCTGGCGGTCACGGGGCTGGTGCGACCCCGCCCGCCTGGGACCGAGAACCGGGAGCGCGCCACCGGCATGATCGAGGTCCTTGGTACAGGCCTGACGGTCCTCAACAGCGCCGAGACCCCTCCCTTCCAGCTCGACGAGTACCACCAGGACGCCTCCGAGGAGCTGCGCCTGCGCTATCGGTACCTCGACCTGCGCCGCCCTGAGATGCAGGAGCGCCTGCGCCTGCGCAGCAAGGTGACCCGAACCCTGCGCCGCTACCTGGACGATCACGGCTTCCTCGACATCGAGACCCCCATCCTCACCAAGTCCACCCCGGAGGGCGCGCGCGACTATCTGGTCCCCAGCCGGACGCACCCTGGGCACTTCTTCGCCCTGCCCCAGTCGCCGCAGCTCTTCAAGCAGCTCCTCATGATGTCCGGGATGGACCGCTACTACCAGGTGGCCCGTTGCTTCCGCGACGAGGACCTGCGCGCCGACCGCCAGCCGGAGTTTACCCAGCTCGACATCGAGGTCTCCTTCATGGACGAGGACGGCCTCATGGGGCTGATGGAGGAGATGATCCGCGTCCTGTTCCGCGAGGTGCGCGGTGAGGAGCTCCCCGACCCGTTGCCGCGCATGACCTATGCCGAGGCGGTGCGGCGCTATGGCTCGGACCGGCCCGACCTGCGCTGCCCCCTGGAGCTGGTGGACGTGGGGGACCTGATGCGGGAGGTGGAATTCAAGGTCTTCTCAGGCCCTGCCAGGGACCCGGACGGCCGCGTCGCGGCTCTGCGCCTCCCGGCGGGGGGCGAGCTGACGCGCAAGGAGATCGACGACTATACCAAGTTCGTCGGCATCTACGGGGCCAAGGGGCTCGCCTATGTCAAGGTCAACGAGTGGGCGGCCAAGGGCCGGGAGGGGCTCCAATCGCCCATCCTCAAGTTCCTGCCGGACGAAGCGGTGGACGCCATCATGGCCCGCACCGGGGCGGTCGACGGGGACCTGATCTTCTTTGGTGCCGACAAGGCCAAGGTGGTCAACGAGGCCCTCGGCGCCCTGCGGGTGCGCCTGGGCCAGGACCGTGGCCTCATGGCCGAGGGCTGGCACCCCCTCTGGGTGGTGGACTTCCCCATGTTCGAGCACGACGAGCAGAGCGGGCGCTGGGTAGCCATCCATCACCCCTTCACCGCCCCCAAGGAGGCGCATATCCCCCTGCTGGCGACCGATCCAGGGGCCTGCGCCTCGCGCGCCTACGATATGGTGCTCAACGGCCGCGAGATTGGCGGTGGCTCCATCCGTATCCACCGCTCCGACCTGCAAAGCCGCATCTTTCGGCTGCTCAACATCTCCGATGAGCAGGCCGAGGACCGCTTCGGCTTCCTGCTCCAGGCCCTCAAGTTCGGTGCCCCGCCCCATGGCGGCATAGCCTTCGGGCTCGACCGCCTGGTGATGCTCATGGCCGGTGCCGAGTCCATCCGCGACGTCATGGCCTTCCCCAAGACCCAGTCCGCCGCCTGTCCCCTGACCTCGGCCCCCTCGACGGTGGACGAGGCCCAGCTCAAAGAGCTCGCGCTACGCTTGCGCACCCGCCCCGAGGCGGGCTGATGGCCTGCCCGCCGGCCCCCCCGCCGTCGCGGCCGGCCAGGGGGGACGTGGCGGGCTCGGTGGCAGATCGGCCCCACGCGCGGCCGTCATCGGACCAGGGGAAGCGCTACAAGCGCCCGGAGTCGGTCCTGGTGGTGCCCTTCACCCAGGGCGGGGACTTCCTGCTGCTGCGCCGCACCAGCCCCCGGGATTTCTGGCAATCCGTCACCGGGAGCCTGCGCCCGGGCGAGGGGCCCAGGTCCGCGGCGCTGCGCGAGCTGCGTGAGGAGACCGGGCTCCTCGGTGCCGCCTACCTCCGTGACATGGGCGAATCCCGCCTCTTTCCCATCATACCCGCCTGGCGGGCCCGCTACGCACCGGGTGTCTGCTTCAACCGGGAGCATTGGTTCGCCCTGTGTCTTCCGAACCGCCGCCTGATTCGCCTCAACCCCGCCGAGCACATGGAGTACCGCTGGCTCCCCGCCGCCCGGGCCCGGGCCCAGGCGAGCTCCTGGACCAACCGCGACGCCATCCGCCGGCTGGCCTGCATGGGTTGAGTCGAACCGTTGCGCCCGTCGTTCCCGGGGCCGCGCTGGCCCCAGGCGCGACGATGGCACAGATGGCGTCGATCCCGCTGGGGCCGGGTTGAGGGAACGATCATGGCCATGCGCACCTGTCATGATGCGGGATGGCGCGCATCGCCATGGTCGTTAGCGGCTCCTGAGCCCGGCCTCGTACCAACCCTTGGTCTGGTTGACGATCCTGACCACCAGCAGCATCACCGGGACCTCGATGAGCACGCCGACCACCGTGGCCAGGGCCGCGCCGGACTGGAAGCCGAACAGCGAGATGGCCGCGGCCACCGCCAGCTCGAAGAAGTTGGATGCCCCGATCAGGGCCGAGGGGCAGGCGACGCTGTGCTTCTCACCCACCGCCCGGTTGAGCCCGTAGGCCAACGCGGAGTTGAAGAAGACCTGGATCAGGATGGGTACCGCCAGCAGGGCGATGATCAGGGGCTGCTCGATGATGGCCTCGCCCTGGAAGGCGAACAGCAGCACCAGGGTGGCGAGCAGGGCCAGGATGGAGGCGTGGCCGAGGGTGGACAGCGTGGCATCGAAGCGCGCCTGACCTTGTCTGAGCAGGGCCTTGCGCCAGGCCTGGGCGATGATGACCGGGATAACGATATACAGCACCACCGAGGTGAGCAGCGTGTCCCAGGGGACGACGATGGCCGACAGCCCCAGCAGCAGGCCGACGATCGGGGCGAAGGCAAACACCATGATGGTGTCGTTGAGCGCCACCTGGGACAGGGTGAAATAGGGGTCGCCGTCCGACAGCCGGCTCCACACGAATACCATGGCGGTGCAGGGTGCGGCGGCCAGCAGGATGAGGCCGGCGACATAGCTGTCCAACTGCTCTGCCGGCAGCCAGGGGGCGAACCAATGGCGGATGAACAGCAAGGCGAGGAGGGCCATGGAGAAGGGCTTCACCGCCCAGTTGATGAACAGCGTCACGCCAATACCCCGCCAGTGCTCCTTCACCTGGTGCAGGGCGCCGAAGTCGATCTTCATCAGCATCGGGATGATCATCACCCAGATCAGCAGACCCACCGGGATGTTGACCTGGGCGACCTCCATGCGCCCCAGGGCCTGGAAGGGTGCCGGCACGAGCTGGCCGAGTGTGACCCCGGCAACGATGCACAGTGCGACCCATAGGGTCAGCCAACGCTCGAACAGGTTCATGGGGGCGCCGGCGGCGCGCTTGGCGGTGACCTCGCATTGGGCGGTCATGGGTAGTGCCTCAGTTAGGGTGAAAGTCGCGCCGGGAGCGTGTGCAAACCCTCCCTCCAATCGCATACGGTCGCTTCGACGCGACCCGTACCCCTGTGGGGGAGGTCCAGGGAGGGGGCACGATCATGGCGATGCTCACCTTTGGCGGGCATCCGTGGGCATGATCGCCTCCCGGCGACGACCGCATTGCGGGCAGGTCAGGGCGGATGCCGTCACGGCCCTAGAGCCCCAGGGCCTCGCGCACCGCCGGGACCAAGCGGGCGCGGATGTCGTCGCGCACCTCGATAAAGCGCTCCAGCGGCTCCCCGTGGGGGTCGTGGAAGGGCAGGTGAATGGCGGGCACCGGCCGGGGGAAGATCGGGCAGGTCTCCTTGGCGTTGTCGCAGACGGTCACCACCAGATCGATGGACTCGTCCATCACCGCATCCACGTCCTTGGGGTACAGACCGTCGGTGGGGAGCCCGATCTCGGCCAGGGCAGCAATGGCCCCCTCCGCCACCTTGGGTTGCGGCTTGGTGCCGGCCGAGAGGGCGCGCACCTGGCCGGCGAGGTCGTGGTTGACCAGGACCTCGGCCATTTGAGAGCGGCAGGAATTGCCCGTGCAGAGGATGAGGACGGTCTTTGCGGCCGGTCCGCTCATGAGTGGTCTCCTTCGTTGCGTCGAGTGGTTGGGGATGGGGGCGCACGGGGCGAAAGGGTGTGGGCGCTGCCAGCACGAATCCGGTCGTGGCCCTGCGGCTCAGCGGCCGAGCCGGTCGAGCTCCGTCGGCGCGCCTTGCCCCGTCTCCGCCTTGGGGGCGATCAGGCCACAGGCGCTTTCGCTTGTGTTGCCCGGAGCAGGGATGGGCCTGAACCGCCGTCGGGGAACCCCAGCCGGCTGGCGCTGGCTACCCCGCGGATTGCACATCGCTGGGCGGCAGGCGCCCGATTTCGTCCAGCCTCTTCTGGAGCTTGAGCTTGTCCAGGGATCCAAACGGCAAGTTGACAAAGATGTCGATGCGATTCTCCAGCTCACGCAAGGCCTGCCGGAAGGCCATCATGCGCGTCACCTCGTCGCCCTCCACGGCTGCCGGGTCAGGGATACCCCAGTGCGCGGTCATGGGCTGTCCCGGCCAGACCGGGCAGACCTCAGCGGCGGCGCGGTCGCAGACCGTGAACACGAAGTCCATCTTGGGGGCCTCTGGGGTCCCAAACTCCGCCCAGTCCTTGCTGCGCAGCCCCTCGGTCACGAAGTTGTTGCGCCTCAGGACCTCGAGGGCCAGTGGGTGGACCTGCCCCTTGGGGAGGCTGCCGGCGCTGTAGCCGTGGAAGCGGCCCCGACCCAAGCGATTGATCAGGCATTCCGCGAGGATGCTCCGGGCGGAGTTGCCGGTGCAGATAAACAGGACGTTGAAGCTCTGCTCAGTCACGATGCCGTTCCTCCTTTGGAGTTGTGCTGTCTGTCTTGGCGCCGTCTTGTCCGACCGCGTCGGCGGCCCCGGCGGGCGCCGTGCCCAGCGCCCGGGTCCTCTTTCCCGGCAGCGGGCACAGGCGCGACCCTGCGTCCCGGGCCGATTGGGCATCTCTAAGAGGACAGCGGTCCGTCATCCGTCCGGCCCGTCGCCGTTGCGCCAGGTGTGGCGACCTGTGCGCACAGGATCGGCCAGGACCAGGATCGACGCCGCCAGTATATGCAGATGATTGCATATATTGCAAACGGCATGGGTTGGCCGGCACCAAGGGGTCACAGGGTCTCGCGCCCTCAGGGGTGGCCCCGCCTTCCCCTGGGGTGCCTGGGCGGCGATCCGGCGCCTCGGCGACCCTGGTCGGGGCCTCGCGACGGGTTTGGGCCAGGCGCCGCGACGAAACGCCTTTCGCCCAGTCGCCGAAGGCCGCCTCACGAGGCGTCAGGCGCAGCGGGCCGCCGCGGGTCGGCTCGGCGCGGCGCGCAGCGCCTGCTCGTCCTCAGCGAAGGGGCCCTGTCCGCATAGCCCCTTGGCGGCCTCGCCCAAGACGCCCCGGACCCAGGTCGGGATGGCCGGATTGATCCGGTAATACACCCAGATCCCCTCCCGTCGATCTGCCACCAGGCCGATCTCCCGTAGCTGTCCCAAGCTTCGTGAGATGTGGGGCTGGCTGGCACCCAGGGCATGGGTCAGTTCACAGACGCACAGCTCGTCGTGGTGCATCAGCAAGGTGACGCAGCGCAGGCGCGTGTCGTGAGCCAGTGCGGCAAACAGTGCGGTTGCTTCGATTTCCATCGCCATGAATGTATGTTCGCAAGAAGGTACGGGCAACGGTATGCTTCCGGGCTGGTCGTCCCCGGTTGTCGTCACCCGTGAGGAAGGCGCGCGAGGCCCCGGTGGCCATGGCCCCCATCGGTGTGGCACCACGGCCGCCTTGGGTCAGGACCGGACACACTTCGGCCCGCGTTTCAACACCATCCGATGCCGAAATAGCGGTATGACGTCGCCACGACTCCTCGTCTGCGCCTTGTTGATCCTTGCCGGGGGTGCGTGGGCCGCGGACGCGACGCCCTCCCAGGCGCCGGACGCCTGGACGACCACCCGAGACCTGTCCTACGCGAAACGGGCGGCTGTCTGCCCAGTCAATGGCGGGGAGGTCACCGCGCACCTGGCCTTTTTCGATTCTCGCAGGTTTCGCCTGAAGGTCATCGATCTCGGGGCGAGTCCCGAGCCATCCTATCCAACCCTGGCCGACGCCTTCCAGGCCGAGGGGGCCGTGGCGGGTGTCAATGGCGGCTTCTTCCACCCCGACTGGCGGCCATCCGGGCTGGTGATCGCCGAGGGACGCCGGATCAACCGGTTCGAGACCCCGAGACTCCTCAGCGGCGTCGTCTATAGCGACAGCATGGGCACCCAACTCGTTCGGCGGGGCCAGTTCCAGGACCATGCAGGCATCCAGGCCCTGTTGCAGAGCGGCCCCTACCTGGTGGAAGGCGGGCGCCCGGTACGCGGCCTGTCCGCGGCCGATCCCAACCGCCGTACCTTCATCGCCACGGATTGGCGCGGGCATTGGGTCCTGGGCGCCACCCTGAGCCCTCTCTCTCTGGCCGACCTCGCCGAATGCCTCGCCTCACCGGGCGCCCTGACCCCTTGGCGGGTCGATCGGGCCCTCAATCTCGACGGCGGGTCCTCGACCGGATTCTTCTTCGGTGGGCAGATCGGCAGGGCTGAGGCGCTCCTGCATCCCGGAAAACGGGTCCGCAACCTCCTGGGCGTGGTGCCGCGCTGAGGCCAGGGGTGCCTCTGCCACCCGCTTCGCAAGCCCGAGTCCAGGCACCCGATCATCACCCGTAGCACCGGACCGCCCTTTGGGCTATTTCAACACCTGGAAGAGGTTGTTGAAGTCGTCGGTCCAGGGGGCCAGCCCGGGGATCCGGGCGAGCTCGGCGGCGGCCTCCTGGATGCCCTCCTGGTCCAGGGCTTCGGGCTTGCGTGCCACCAGCATCCAGTCGGTGCGGCGCAGGTCCGAGCCCTCCGCGTCGTCGTGGATGAGCACCGCGGCGAGCCCCTTGGCCCGAGCGATCTCATCGACCACCGGCGGGAGCCAGAGGAAGCGGTTGGTGAGGTGGAAGGCGACGATGCCGTTCTCGTCCAGGTGCCGCAGGTAGAGGTCCATGGCCTCGGCGGTGATGAGGTGGACGGGGACCGAGTCGCCGGAGAAGGCGTCCACGGCGAGGACATCGAAGCCCTGGGGCGGCTCGCGCTCCAGGGACAGGCGCGCGTCCCCGAGGACGGTCTCGACGCGGGCCTGGCTCTCGCCCATGAAGCTGAACTCGCCCTGGGCCAACTCCATCACCTGGGGGTTGATCTCGTAGAAGCGGTAGACGTCGCCGGGCCGGCCGTAGACCGCGAGGGTCCCGGCCCCCAGACCGATCAGGCCCACCTTCTTCTGGTGGGGGTCGGTGTTGGCGATGGCGCGCCCGACCCCGGAGGTCGGGCCGTAATAGGTCGTCGGCTCCATCCGACGCTCCGGGGCCAGGTACTGCTCGCCGTGCTTGATGGAGCCGTGGTAGAGCTGGCGGACGTTGTCCCGCGGGTCGTCACGCTCGGCGTCCAGGCTCAGGAGGTTGCCGTAGAAGTTGCGGGTGATGCGCCGCGTGTCGGCAAAGTCGTCGGCGATCTGGACGTAAAGGAACCAGCTACAGGCCGCCGCCAGTACCGCGGCAGCCCCCTGGAGGGCCTTGGACGGACGCAGGACGGCCATGGCCAGCAGGGCCGTGAGGACGAAGCCGATCCCCAGCTCGTAGTAGGCGGGCAGGACCCTGGGGGCGATCAGGGCGACACTGATCCCGCCCAGGGCCCCGCCGAGGGAGAGCATCAGATAGAAGCGGGTCAGGTAGCGGGGGCTCGGGCGCATCTGGGCCAGCTCCCCATGCAGGAACATGCATAGGACGAAGAGCCCGAGCGCGTAGACGGGGATGGCGACGAAGATGTTCACCCCGATGCTGCTGTCCTGCAGCCCATAGGCGCACAGCAGGAGCAGGGCGGCGGTGGGCGGCAGGAACCAACGCCGCCGGTACCAGCGGTCGCTCTCGAAGCAGAGGACGAAGGTCAGCAGGTAAAGGGTGAGGGGGAGCAGCCACAGGAAGGGGATGGCCGCGACGTTCTGGGTCATGTGGTTGGTGATGGCCACCAGGAGCCAGGAGCCCATGGCCGAGAGGCCGACCCAGAGGAGGTAATCGCGCGGGCCGGGGTCCCAGTCGCCCTCGGCCTCATGGGTACGGGTATGGGCCTCGGGGGGCAGGGCATGGGCATGGCGCAGGAAGTACAGGGCCGCCCCGGCACATAGCAGGGTGAAGATGGCATAGACGGCGGACCAGGCATAGGCCTGGGTGGCCAGCGCCGCCCGCGGCTCCAGGATGAACGGGTAGCTCATCAGGGCGAGCAGGGAGGCGAGGTTCGACAGGGAGAAGTAGCGGTAGACGTGGGCACCGATCAGGGTCCGCGAGACCCAGGACTGGATGAGGGGGCCCGTGGTGGAGAGCAGGAAGTAAGGCAGCCCGATGGTGGCCACCAAAAGGCCCAGAATCCACAGGGTCGGGTCCTCATCGCCGGCGGGCTTCCACTGGGGCCCGGCCAGGATGGGCAGGAAGGCCAGGCTCAGGGCCAGCAGGGCCAGGTGCAGCATGGCCTGCCGGCGCGGGGCCAGGTGCCGCGAGACCCAGTCCGAGTATGCATAGCCGGCCAGCAGGGTCACCTGGAAGAAGACCAGACAGATGGCCCACACCGCTGCGGACCCGCCGAACCAGGGCAGGATCTGCTTGGCGATCAGGGGTTGGACCAGGAAGAGCAGGAAGGCGCTGGAGAAGATGGTGCCGGCGAAGAGCAGCTTGGACGCTGAGCGGTGCATGGGTGCGGAAGGCTCCGTGGGCAAGGCTATCCCACGGTCCGTCCGGGGGATTATGGAGCCTAGCCGATCCCGATGCGGGTGGCAAACGGCAGTGGATAGGCACAGGCGGCGGCCGTCGCACCCTGCGCCATGACGGGGTGAAGGCGCGGGCGGGCTTGAACAAATCCTTGCGCTGAACGCAGACTTGTCCCCGCCACCCATGCACGCCCAGGCCGCCAAGAGAATAATCCATGCCTGCAAAGCCCATCGAATTCCTGCGCTTCGTCCACCTGGGCGGGCCCAGCCTGTGGACCTACCGACCGGTGCTGGAGGCGCTGGTCGACATCGGTTACCTGGAGGATTCCCCCTCGGACAGCATCCCGGGTTTCCCGGAGCGGCTTGCCGGGATGCTCCCCGGCCTGGTGGAGCACCGGTGCAGCTACGGCGAGCGCGGCGGCTTTCTGCGCCGGTTGGCCGAGGGGACCTGGCCCGCCCACATCCTGGAGCATGTCACCCTAGAACTGCAGCACCTCTCGGGTATGCCGGGGGGATTCGGGAGGGCACGCAGCACCTCGACCCGCGGGGTCTACAAGGTCGCGGTCCGGGCCTGGCACCAGGACATCACCCGCACCGCCTTCGCCCTCGGCCGGGACCTGCTGCTGGCCGCCATGGATCCAGGGACCTATGGGCCATTCGACGTCGCCGGGGCCGTCGGGACCCTGCGCGAGATGGCCGATGACCTCCTGTTGGGCCCCAGCACCCAGAGCATCGTGGACGCGGCCACCGCCAAGGACAGGCGCATCCCCGCCATCCGGCTCACCGCTGGCAACCTGGTACAGCTCGGTTACGGGGCCCGGGCCAGACGCATCTGGACGGCGGAGACCGATGCCACCCCGGCCATCGCCGAGGGCATCGCCGGGGACAAGGAACTGACCAAGCGCCTGCTCTCGGCCTGTGGGGTCCCAGTGCCCCAGGGGCGGCGGGTCGAGGGCCCGGAGGCCGCCTGGCAGGCGGCTCTCGCCATGGGCCCGCCGCTGGTCGTCAAGCCGGTGGACGGCAATCACGGGCGCGGGGTCTCCATGGACCTGTACGAGCGCCCGGACATCGAGGCCGCCTATCGGGTGGCGGCGCGGGAGGGGAGCGGGGTCCTGGTCGAGCGTTGCGTTGCGGGGAACGAGCACCGGCTGCTGGTGGTGGGTGGACGCATGGTTGCCGCTGCCCGCGGCGAGGAGACCTGGATCGTCGGCGACGGTCGTTCCACGGTCGCCCGGCTCATCGAGGATCAGGTCAACAGCGACCCCAGGCGGGGCGAGACAGAGGACCACGCCCTCAACTTCATCCGCATGGAGACGGACCCCGCCGTCGCCCTGGAGGTGCAACGCCAGGGGTTCGGTCGAGATGACGTGCCTGAGGCCGGCCGGCGCATCCTGATCCAGCGCAATGGCAATGCCGTCCACGACTGCACCGGGCAAGTCCACCCCGACACCGCCGCCATAGCGGTGCGCGCGGCCCGCATCGTCGGGCTCGACATTGCCGGCATTGACCTGGTGGTGGGGGATATTGCCCAACCCCTCGGTCCCCAGGGCGGGGCCCTGGTCGAGGTCAATGCCGGCCCCAGCCTGATCACCCACATCAAGCCTCAGGGTGGGCAGCACCCGGTCGGGCGCGCGATCGTCGACCACCTGTTTCCGAACGGCGACATGGGCCGCATCCCCGTGGTGGGCGTTGCCGGCAGCCGGGGCACGACCCGGGTCGCCCGGCTGCTCGGCTGGCTCCTGGCAGGGGACGGCAGGCAGGTCGGCGTGGCATGCAGCGAGGGGCTCTTCCTTGGCCCCCAGTGCATCGATCCAGGGGACTGCGGCCACTTCGAGCCGGCCCAGCGCCTCCTGGTCAACCCCACGGTGGAGGTCGCCATCCTCGAGAATGGGAGGGACGCCATGCTCCGCGAGGGGCTCGCCTACGACCGCTGCCAGGTCGGTGTCCTCACCGCCATAGACCCGAGCGCGCTCCCCGATGACGGTTACGTCACCAGCCCGGAGCGTCTGTGCGCCCTGATGCGCACCCAGGTGGACGTGGTCCTGCCCGGGGGGGCTGCCGTGCTCAATGCCGCCGATCCGCTGGTGGCGGAGATGGCCCACCTGAGCGATGGTGAGGTGATCTACTTTGCCACTGACCCTCGGCATCCGCTGATCTTGGCCCACAGGGCATCCGGCGGGCGGGCGGTGACCCTGGGCGCTGGCCGGGTCCTGCTCCAGCAGGGCGAGGGCGAGATCGCGGTGGCCGAGCGGCTTGCCCCGCCCTGGCGCGGGGGGGACGCCGATCCGGACCAGCTTGAGGGTCTGCTGGCTGCCGTCGCCGCCGGCTGGGCCCTTGGCCTTGCCCCTGACCAGATCTCACGCCAGATGTCTGACCAGAGGTAGCGAGGCATTGACCGCCATTGCATGCCCAAGGGCCCGGCTTGGCGATCTCAGAAGGCCGCGAGGAAGCGCTGGACGAAGGTATCGTAGTCGGCATCCGGCAGGCGATTGATGCCGGCTGCCGCCTTGCGTCCCCCCCCCGTGGCGAACTGGCGGCATAGGGTGTCGGCACCCTCCGGGGCGATCAGGGGGGCGCGTACGCTGACCACGAAGCCGCCCTCGGGCAGACGGGTGAGCAGGGCATGGGCGCGGTCGGGCACGCCCTGGGCCAGGTCATTGGCCAGGACCCCGCTGACCCGCCTGGCCCAGCGTTCGGCCGGGAGGATATAGACGGCGTGGCGGTCGGTGGCCAGCTCCGCGATGGCCTCGGCGGCACGTGCCATATCGTCGGCGAAACCGGCCCTGAGGGTGGCGAAGGCCTCATCCTGGCGGACGAAGTCGAGGGGGTCCGCATAAGGGGCCAGGCGGCGGAACAGGACCTCAGGCGGGAAGTGGAGATCCTCGACCCGCTCCCCGTAGCCGTTGTAGTTGAGACAGATCCCCAGCTCGCGCAGATCCGCCAGGTCGTCCGCGGCCAGGTCCAGGGGCTCGGCGGCGCGCCGGGCGGCCTGGTCAAAGTTGTCACCAAAGGTCCCGACCACTGCCCAGGCGCGGAAGCGCCCCCCCAGGGCCCCATCCACCAGCAGGCTGGTCCCCTGGTCCGACAGGGTGCCGATGTGGGCCTCGAGCAGGGGGTGGCGCGGGATGTCACCGGCGAAGTGATGGTCGAAGTAGCGGACCCTGACCCCCTGCCCCAAGAGCCGCAGCAGGGGGGCGCGGTTCTTGTCCAGCGACAGGTCGAGGACCGTCACCTCATCCCCTGGGGCGGCCTGTACCCGCCCGAGCAGGGCGATGTCGCGCTTGACCCCGGTGACCAGGACCGTCTCGCCCGGTTGTGCCAGGCGCAGTTGCTGGAGGGCGCAGAGCCCATCGGCGTCGCCATTAAAGACATCGAATCGGGTCATGGTCTACTTGGTGCTTGGACGGAATTCTCTCAACGGCCTGATAAAAGAGTCTGCTATGATCTGGCCCCAAGATCGGGGTTGTCGTCCGCCCAGCTTCGATAGGGCTTGAACAGAATTAGCAACCCCCTGAGTCTACGTGATGCGCGCGGGCGGGACAAAAGGATTTCCCGGCCCGCTGCCCCTGAATCCGAAGAGAATCCAATAACCTTCGTTATTCCACGTCCCATGCGCCAGGTTATCGACCCTCAGCGCGTAGCATGGCTGGAGCGGCCCAGGGCAGGGCGTGGCCCAATGGCACGCCGTTGATGGGGCCGCGAGACCCATCGCCGGGGTGCTGTGGGAGCGGCGCCCTCGCCGCGACTGGACAGGCTGTGGGAGCGGCGCCCTTCAGGGATGCCCCTGATCCCGAATGCCGCGCGGCGGCAGGTCATCTCGGCGTTCCCTTCAGCGGGTGCTTGTCCAGACGGAGTGCTGGCCGTACCCTCTGCGCTGGCCTCCGCGATCCAAGGCTGTTGGGGTGGCCCGCGCGGGGCCAGGCGTTGAAGCTGGGCCTGGAAGTGTGCTTCAGCCCTGCCGTCTCCCTTGGTCCCGGCCACCGGGCGGTTGGGCTGACTATCGCCCCCTACCCCTTACTCGCCCCTCCTCGTCTATAGGTTCCGACGAACCCAATGAAGCCACGGGTCTACATCGAAACCACGGTCGTCAGCTACCTGACGGCGAGGCCGAGCCGAGACCTGATCATGGCCGCGCGTCAGGAAGTGACCCGCGAGGTGTGGGACCGACTGTTAGATGAGTGTGAGTGCTTCGTATCGGCGGTCGTGGTGATGGAAGCGGCGAAAGGCGATGAGACCGCCGCAGTACGCCGACTGGCCGCGATTCAGACGATGCCCGTACTGCATGTCGGCCATGAAGCCGAGCGCCTAGCCCAGATCCTGGTCTCAGAGAAGGCCATCCCCACCGAGTACAGCGAAGACGCCCTTCATGTGGCAACCGCAGCGCTGAACGGCATGGACCTCCTTGTGACCTGGAACTTCACCCACATCAACAACGCGGCCACCCGGCACAAGATCCGGGCGTTAGTCGAAGCTCAGGGCTTGGCGTGCCCTGAGCTCTGCTCCCCGGAAGAGGTCTTTGGAGGACTGGAATGATCGACCCCATCGTTGAAGAAGTGCGCGGGTTCCGCAAGGAGCACGCCCAAAGATTCAATTTCGACCTTCATGCTATCTGCGCCGACATCCGACAGTTCGAGGCGTCTTGTGGGCATGTGGTTGTGGAGCTGCCGCCGAAAAAGTTGGAAGCCGCGGTGAACAGGGTTCGTACTGGGCAAACAAGTAAGCGATCCAGCCCCCTTTAACTCGCCAGGGCACAAGTCAAGACCCGTGGGAGCGGCGCCCTCGCCGCGACTGGACCTCGCCGACCGATGTGTGGCCAAGGCGGGTCGCGCCGGGGGCGGCGCTCCCACAATGGGCAGCGGTGCATCGATGGGTTTCGCTTCGCTCTACCCATCCTACGGGCTACGGTCGCATGCGGTGTGCGCGGCGGCCCCGGGTTTCGCTATCGCTGCACCCGGGCTACGGTGCCGGGTGCGCGGCCTGGGTGCGCGGCGGCCCCGGGTTTCGCTATCGCTGCACCCGGGCTACGGTCGCATGCGGTGTGCGCGGCGGCCCCGGGTTTCGCTATCGCTGCACCCGGGCTACGGTCGCATGCGGTGTGCGCGGC
>Ga0114938_1001853_pt1 | contig 13952 bp, 12 predicted proteins | sample AshMeaBigSpring_FD_88675 | JGI IMG/M metagenome (GOLD analysis project Ga0114938, IMG submission 88675) | Groundwater microbial communities from Big Spring, Nevada to study Microbial Dark Matter (Phase II) - Ash Meadows Big Spring | ecosystem: Environmental > Aquatic > Deep subsurface >...
ATGCGAAACAGGGGCGGTGGCGCGGCTGCACGGGCCGCGGACGGCAATCCGTTGCAGATGCCGTTGTGGGCGCCGCAGGAGGCCGCGCCGGGCTGGCACGTCCGCATCAGCCGGCGCGCGCGCCGGTTGTCGATGCGCGTCTTCCCGGGCGGTCGCGTCGAGGTGGTCGTGCCGCCGGGCGTCGGCATTCCCGCGATCGAGCGCTTCGTCGCCCGCCACCGCGACTGGGCGGAGCGCCGTTCGCGCGAGTATGCGCTGCTCGCGCCCCACGGCCACTCGCGCCGGCCGGAGTCCATCGAACTGGCGCTGCCCGGTCGTCGCTGGAACGTCGCGTACCACGAGGCCGGCCGCACCTCCGTGCACGACACCGGCGACGGCGTGCTGCAAGTGCGGACCACAGGGCCCTCGGACCGTCACGTGAGCGCCGCGCTGCTCCGCTGGCTCGCCGGCGTCGCGGCGGCCGAGCTCGGCCCGCGGCTCGACGCGTTGTCCGCGGAGCTCGCCATCGACTATGCGAAGCTGCACCTGCGTCGACAGCGGACCCGCTGGGGCAGCTGCTCGGCCGCCGGCACGATCAGCCTCAACGTCTGCCTCCTGTTCCAGCGTCCGGCCGTGGTGCGCTACCTGATGATCCACGAGTTGTGCCACCGGCGGCACATGAACCACTCCGATCGCTACTGGCGGCTCGTCGAGTCGTACGAGCCTCATTGGCGCGCGCTCGATGCCGAGTTGCTCAAGGGCTGGCGCCACGTGCCGGCCTGGGTGTTCCCGGGTTGAGCGGCGCACCTGTCCGGACAATGCTGTGTAAGATAGGAATCCCGCCCCGCAGCTCGTGCCCCCGATGACCGAGAGACTCCAGAACATCAACGTCGCGTCGAGCGAACTGCTGCCGACGCCCGAGCAGGTCAAGCGCGAGATGCCGCTGCCGCCGGCGGCCGAAGAGTTCGTGTTCCGCAGCCGCAGCGCGCTGCGTCGCATCCTCGACCGCGAGGATCCGCGGATGTTCGTGGTGGTGGGGCCGTGCTCGATCCACGATCCCGTCGCCGCGCGCGAGTACGCCACGCGGCTGCGCGAGCTCGCCGGGCGTGTCGAGCGGACGATGCTGGTGCTGATGCGCGTCTACTTCGAGAAGCCGCGCACCACGATCGGCTGGAAGGGGTTGATCAACGACCCCGACATGGACGACTCCTTTCACATCGAGAAGGGCATCCGCCTGGCCCGCGAGCTGCTGCTGTTCCTGGCGGACATCGGCCTGCCTGCGGCGACCGAGGCGCTCGACCCGATCATGCCGCAGTACCTCTCCGAGCTCGTCACCTGGACGGCGATCGGCGCGCGCACCACCGAGTCGCAGACGCACCGCGAGATGGCGAGCGGTCTTTCGACGCCCGTCGGGTTCAAGAACGGCACCGACGGCTCGCTGTCCGTGGCGATCAACGCACTGCAGTCGGCGCGCCACCCGCACCACTTCCTCGGCATCACGCAGCAGGGCCAGTCGGCCGTGTTCCGCACGCTCGGCAACAAGTACGGGCATATCGTGCTCAGGGGTGGCGGCGGACGCACCAATTACGACTCGGTGAGCATCGCGATCTGCGAACGCGAGCTCGAGAAGGCGGGGCTGCCGGGCAGCATCGTCGTGGACTGCAGCCACGGCAACTCGAACAAGGACCCCGGCCTGCAGTCGCTGGTGGCCGAGAACGTGGTCAACCAGATCCTCGAGGGCAACCGGTCGATCTGCGGTGTCATGCTCGAGAGCAACCTGCACTGGGGTAACCAGCCGATCCCGGCCCGCCGCGCCGACCTCGAATACGGCGTGTCGGTGACCGACGCCTGCATCGACTGGGAGACGACCGAGGGCCTGTTGCAGTCGCTCGATGCACGGCTGCGCTCCGCGCCGAGGTTCGCGAAAGGGCCGGCGGCGGCCTGAGCACCGCGGATGAGGATTCCAGCATGACTGTCGCCAAGCAATACGACCTGATCGTCAAAAACGTCCGCGTCGTCCGCCCGAACAGGCACTCGGTGCAGAAGTGCGACGTCGCCATCCAGGACGGCCGGTTCGCCCGGGTGGCAAGAGAGATCCCGGCGGAGGCGGCGCGCACGGTCGTCGACGGCAAGGGCCTGCTCGCGTTCCCGGGGCTCGTCGACCCGCACATGCACACCGGCATTTACGCGCCGCTCGCCGAGGACGCGGTGAGCGAGAGCCGCGCGGCGGCGCAGGGCGGTGTCACCTCGAGCATCAACTACTTCCGCACGGGCCAGTACTACCTGAACAAGGGTGGTCCGTACGCCGATTTCTACCCCGAGGTGCTCGAGATCTCGAAGGGGCGCTTCCACGTCGACTACGCGTACCACCTCGCGCCGATGGACCGCGGCCACATCGACGAGATCCCGATGCTCGTCGAGAAGCACGGCGTGACGTCCTTCAAGATCTACATGTTCTACGGCGGCTACGGGCTGCACGGCGCGTCGAGCTACCAGCACGAGTTCCTGATGATCGACGAGGACGAGAAGTACGACATCGCGCACTTCGAGTTCGTGATGCGCGGCGTGCAGCGCGCGATGCAGCAGTTCAAGGACAACCGCGACTACATCAGCCTGAGCCTGCACTGCGAGACGGCCGAAATCATGGCGGCCTACACGAAGATCGTGCAGCAGGAAGGCAGGCTCACCGGGCTGCGAGCCTACAGCGCGGCGCGCCCGCCGCACTCCGAGGGTCTCGCGATCTGCATCGCGTCCTACCTCGCGCACGAGACCGACTGCATCAACATCAACCTGCTGCACCTCACTTCGCGCAAGGCGGTCGAGGCGGCACTCAAGATGGCCAAGGCCTTCCCGCACGTGAACTTCCGCCGCGAGGTGACGGTGGGGCACCTGTGCCTCGACTACGACGCGCCGACGGGCGTGCTCGCCAAGGTCAACCCGCCGATCCGCTCGCGCGACGACGTCGAGTACCTCTGGGAGACGCTGCTCGACGGCAAGATCGACTGGGTGTGCAGCGACCACGCCTGCTGCCGCCACGAGATGAAGGTCGACGCGAAGAAGCCGGACGAGGTGTTCCTCGGCAAGTCGGGCTTCGGCGGCACCGAATACCTGCTGTCGGGCGTGGCGAGCGAGGGCCGCAAGCGCGGCCTTTCGTGGAACCGCATCGCGGAGCTCACCTCGTGGAACGCCGCGCAGCGTTTCGGCCTGAAGAGCAAGGGCGACGTCGCCCCGGGTTACGACGCCGACCTCGTGCTGTTCGACCCAAACAAATCGTTCGTGGTGCGCGCGGCGGAGTCCGAGTCCACGCAGGGCTACACCCCGTTCGAGGGCATGGAACTCACGGGCAAGGTCGTGACGACCTTCCTGCGCGGCAACGTGATCTACGACAAGGGCAAGGTCGTGGGGCCGGCGCGCGGGCAATACCTGTCGCGGCCCTGCTGAGGCTTGCGGGGATCGCCATCCCGAAATCCGGCCGCGCTGTTACCATCGAACATACCAGCTTCTAACGGCTCAAGGAGAACGACCATGACGATCAAGGCAGGCGACAAGATGCCCGCGGGCGTGCTGACCACCCCGGGCCCCGAGGGTCCGCAGAAGATCTCGACCGACCAGCTCTTTGCCGGCAAGAAGGTGGTGCTGTTCTCGGTGCCGGGCGCCTTCACCCCGACGTGCGACGCACGGCACCTGCCGGGCTTCATCCAGCACGCCGCAGACTTCAAGGCCAAGGGCGTGGACACCGTCGCCTGCATGGCCGTGAACGACGTGTTCGTGATGAAGGCCTGGGACAAGGCGTCGGCGGTCGACGGCAAGTTGCTGATGCTCGCCGACGGCAATGCCGAGTACTCGAAGGCCCTCGGCCTCGAGTTGGATGCGACCGGATTCGGCATGGGCATCCGTGGCAAGCGCTTCGCGATCATCGTGGAGAATGGTGTCGTCAAGCAGGTGCTGGTCGAGGCGCCAGGCGAATTCAAGGTGTCGAGCGCCGAGCACGTCCTGAGCCAGCTCTGACGGCGTGGTGCTGAATCGCCGCATCCTGTTCGCGAGGGTGCCGCAGGGCCTCCCGGTGCCTGCCGATTTCGGGCAGGACACCGCGGAGGTGCCGCGCCCGGCGGCGGGCCAGTTCCTGTCCCGCACGCTCTGGCTGTCGCTCGACCCCTACTTGCGCAACGTGATGAAGGGGCACGCCTTGTACGGCGTCGCCCTGCGTCCGGGCGATCCGATGCACGGCGAGACCGTGGCGCAGGTGGTCGAGTCCCGCCATCCCGGCTTCGTCGCAGGCGACTGCGTGGTGGGGAAGAACGGCTGGCAGGAGTTCGCGCTGTCGGACGGGCAGGGCGTGCGCAAGGTCGATCCCGCGGTGGCACCGGTCAGCGCCGCGCTCGGCGTGCTCGGCATGCCGGGGCTCGCCGGGTATGCGGGGCTCGTGTACCTCGGCGAGCCGCGCCCCGGTCAGACCGTGCTCGTTTCCGCCGCCACCGGTGCGGTCGGTGGCACGGTCGGCCAGCTCGCGCGGCGCATGGGCGCCCGCGCCGTCGGCATCGCGGGTTCCGACGAGAAATGCCGCTACGCCGTCGAGGAACTCGGCTACGAGGCGTGCCTGAACCATCGCACGGGCGACCTGCAGGCAGCGATCCGGCAGGCGTGCCCCGACGGCGTGGACGTCTACTTCGACAACGTCGGCGGCGACGTGCTGGTGGCCGCGATCGCCAACCTGGCGCTGCACGCCCGCATCGTGCTGTGCGGCATGCCGGCGGCCTACAGCCTCGACGCGCCGCCGGCACACGGGCCGTGGCTCGGTCCGGTGGTCGGGGCGCGGGCGACGATCAGGGGCCTCGTCGTGTACGACCACTTCCACCGCCTGGGCGAGATGCAGAAGGTCGTCGGGCGGTGGATCCGCGAGGGCAGGTTCCGGTACCGCGAGGACGTCACGGAGGGCCTCGAGAATGCGCCAGCGGCGTTCTGCCGGCTGATGCGCGGCGAGAACTTCGGCAAGAGCCTCGTGCGCGTGGCGACGGCCTGACGCGGCCGCGTCAGGCGAAGTACTCCTGCAACATCCGGGCTCGCGCCGCGGGCGCGGCCGGCCGGGGCTGGGTGCGGGCGTCGGCGAGGTGACGCGCGGCCCGTCGCGCGCCCGCATATCGCACGTCCCCGGCGTCGTCGAGCAGCAGCACCGGCTGGCGCACGCCCTTCAGGATGTCGCGCACCGCCGCTTCGAGCGCGGCACGAGCCGCGTCACCGTAGCTCGGCAGCTGCTTCACGATCTCGACGAGGTTCGCCTGCAGGCGTTCCGGGTCGAGGTCCGGGTCGTGCTTGCGTGCGGCGGCGGCCGACCGGTCGAACCACGGCCAGCTCGCTTCCGCGTCGCGCATCTGCTGCCAGATCTCGAGCAGATGCGTGCCGTGGCGGTCGGGCACGAGCGGCGGGCAATAGTGCCGCGCATACACGCGTCGGTCGCGCGATCGCACCATTGGCAGGGCGTCGAGCGCCAGGCGCCGCACGAGCTGCGGATGGTGCGCCGCCAGCGCGACGGCGAAGCAGGTGCCGAGCCCCTCCGCGAACACGTCCACCGTGGAGCACCCGAGGGCTTCGAGCAGCTCGGTCAGTGCGGTGACGTAGCTGCCGAGGCTCGGGTAGGGCAATGGATGCGACTCGCCGAGGCCGGGCAGGTCGGGTGCGATCGTGAGACGGTCGCGACCGAGCACTTCGTCCAGAGGACGCAGCGCGCACGAGCCACCCGGGACGTCGTGCAGCATGAGCAGCGGCACGCCATCACGGCCGCGCCGCCGGACGCGGACCTGGCCGTGCACGAGGTCCACGTAGGACTGGCGCTCCCCGTGCGCATCCCCCGGCGCCGCGGCCGCGGGCGGCCTCCACTCAGAGCGCGGCAGATCGGCGTGCCGGAGCAGGTCGAGCAGGCGCGTGCGCCACGCGGGCGTCTGCGGCGGGATGCGTTCGACGCTGCACGACGAGGGCAACGACTGCGGCAGCGCGTCGAGGAATCCGTACAGCACGTCGTCCTCGCGGCACATGAAGACGGTGCGCGAGCGCAGCCGGGGAATGTTCGGCGCCGCGAGATGCCGCAGCGCCGCGCCGTAGGCGCTCGTCCAGTGCCGGCCCGCCATGAACAGGTCGGCGGCGTATTCGTGCAGGTCGAGGTCGCCCGGCAGGGCGAGCGCCATGCGCGTCGCCGCGGACCGGGCGAACCAGGGGAACCAGCGGTGGAAGTCGAGCACCGTGCTCCACTGCTGCACCAGGTGGCTGCCGTCGGCCACCGGCTCGAAGGGCAGCAGGTACTGCTGCAGGTCATCGGGCGAGGCGGGTCGCGGCGGCAGCGCGAGCCCGTCCAGGATCGTCAGGGCGGCGCGTTCCGGGTGGTCGGCGGCGAACTGCAGCGCGATCTTGGAGCCGCCGCGGAAGCCGTAGAGCGCGCAGCGCTCGATGCCGAGCGCGTCGAGCGTGGCCGCCAGAGCGGCGGCGAAGTCGGGGATTTCGGGCGCCGCGTGCGGCAGCGGCGTGGAGTTGCCGTACCCCGGCGTGTCGAGGGCGATCACCGTGAAGTGATCGCCCAGCCACTCGATGTTCGGGACGTGCAGGACGGAGGATCGCGGGGAGTCGTGCAGCATCACCACGACCGGTCCACGCCCGCCGTAGCGGAAGTGGACCTGGCCGTGGGGGACGTCGACGAATCCCTTGAGGACCGCCGTCATCCGCCGAGTTGCTTCTCGAGTTCGGGCACGAGGGTGAACAGGTCGCCCACGAGGCCGATGTCCGCGGCCTCGAAGATCGGCGCCTCGGCGTCCTTGTTGATGGCGACGATGGTGCGCGCGTCCTTGATGCCGGTCATGTGCTGGATGGCGCCCGAGATGCCGATGCCGATGTACAGCTCCGGCGCGATGATCTTGCCGGTCTGTCCGACCTGCAGGTCGTTCGGCACGTACCCCGCGTCCACCGCGGCGCGCGATGCGCCCACGGCCGCGCCCATCTTGTCGGCGAGGCTGTAGATGATCTTGAAGCCATCGGCACTGCCGAGCGCCCGACCGCCGGCCACGACGCGAGCGGCCGTCTGCAGGTCCGGGCGGCCCGTCGTCGCGCCGGAACGCGACACGAAGCGCGTGTGCGTCGGCAGGGCGACGCCTGCGTCCACTTTCTCGATCGCCGCGCTGCCACCCGGGGCGGCGGCTTCGAACGAGGCCACGCGGACCGTGCCGACCACGATCGAGCCGGCCGGCCCCTCGACAGTGAGCACTGCGTTGCCGGCGTAGATCGGGCGCTTGAACACATGCGCGCCCTCGACGGCCGCGATGTCGCTCACCTGGCCGACGCCGAGCAGCGCCGCGACGCGCGGCATCAGGTCCTTGCCGAAGGTGGTGGAGGGACCGAGGACGTGCGTGTAGCCGGCGGCGAGCTTTGCCACCTGCGGTGCCAGCACGGCGGCCAGCGGCTCGGCGTTGGCGGCGTTGTCGGCGACCAGCACCTTGCCGACGCCGGCGATGGTCGCGGCCTGGGCCGCGACGGCCGCGCCGTCCGCGGCGAGGACCAGCACGTCGATCGAGCTGCCGCCGATCTTCGACGCGCAGCTCACGCACTTCGGAGTGCTCGGGTTGAGCTTGGCGCCGTCGTGTTCCGCGATGACGAGGATCTTGCTCATTACACCAACCCCTTCTTCTTGAGCGCGTCGACCAGTTCGGCGACGTCCTTCACCATGATGCCCTTGGAGCGCTGCGGCGGCGGCTCGACCCGCACGCTCTTGAACGCCGGCACGTCGCCCACCCCGAAGTCACCGGGCGACATCGTGTCGAGCGGCTTCTTCTTGGCCTTCATGATGTCGGGCAGCTTCACGTAGCGCGGCTCGTTCAGGCGCAGGTCGACGCTCATCACCGCCGGCAGGTCGACCTCGTTCACCTCGAGGCCGGCATCCACCTCGCGTGTCACGGTGGCCTTGCCGTCGCCGATTTCGATCTTCGAGCAGGACACGGCCTGCGGACGGTCCCACAGCGCGGCGAGCATCTGCGGCGTCTGGCCGTTGTCGTCGTCGATGGCCTGCTTGCCGAGCAGCACGAGGAACGGCTGCTCCTTGTCGATCAGCTGGCGGAAGATCTTCGCCACCGACAGGGGCGGCACCGCGGCGTCGGACTGCACGAGGATCGCGCGGTCGGCGCCCATCGCGAGCGCAGTGCGCAGCTGCTGCTGCGTGTCGGCCACGCCGATGCTCACGGCCAGCACTTCGTCGGCGAGGCCTTTTTCCTTGATTCGCAACGCTTCTTCGAGCGCGATCTCGTCGAAGGGGTTCAGGCTCATCTTCACCCCTTCCGTGATCACTCCCGTGTTGTCGGGCTTCACCCGGACGCGGACGTTGTAGTCCACCACGCGTTTCACGCCAACCATGATTCTGCGCACGCGCCTGACTCCTCTAGCTAGTCGTTCGAAACGGGATCTTGCATTGCAGCATCATACCAGCCCGAGCCGGGCCAGCCGCTCGATCACGGCCTGCTGGGTGGCGGCGAACTGGGCGCGCTGAGGGATGACCACGTGGCCATCGGCGTCGAGCAGGGTATTGGCCGGATGGACCGGGGTGCCGCCGTACACCGGGGCGAACAACTCGAGCCTTTGGCGAGCGAGCAGGTTGCCCATGCCGGGCCGGCGCCGATAGCGTCGCAAGGCCGCGAGGTCGATTTCGGCGCAGGCCACGGCGCTCTCGCCGAAACCCGCCTCGATCCGGACCTCGCCCAGGTAATCCACGATCTTCGACATGCCGTCGGTGGAGCCCGCCGCGAGGCCGGACTCGAGGAAACCGCCCGTGTTGGCCGACACGACGTAGGCGAGGTTCTCGATCGCCCGGGCGCGCTTGGCGACGTCCTTCGGCGTGAGCCGCGGGCTGCCCACCTCGCTGGTCGAGTGCAGGAACACCTCGGCGCCCCGCAGCGCCAGGGCGCGCGCGATCTCGGGGTAGAGGATCTCCTCCGAGGCGATGGCGGCCAGCCGGCCGATGTCCGTGCGGGCCACCGGGAACACGCCGTCGAGCCCGTACAGGTCGAGGTAACGATCCCAGACGTCGTGCGGCGTCGGCGCGAACATCGACACGAGGCGGCGGTAACGCAGCACGGTCTCGCCCGACGGGGCGATCACGAAGCTCGCCTGGAAGTAGATGCCAGGGAATGCGGCATCGGTCTCGTAGGCGTTGCCGGACAGGTAAACGTCATTGTCGCCGGCGATCCGGGCCAAGGCTTGGTATTCGGTGCCGTCCGCCGCGAGCGCCGCCTTGTCCGCCCACTCGGGGATCGACTCGGCCAACGGGTAGCCGGTCAGGAAGTACTCGGGGAGCACGACGAGCCTCACGTCCTGCCCGAGAAAGCCCTTGGCGGCCCGGACGTGGTGGCCGATGCGCCCGATGGACTCGGCCATGAGGGCGCGGGCCGACGCCCGGTCAGGGCAGCGGTTCACGGCCCGGCAGGCGACCTGCAACGCGAGGGCACGGTAGGCGAGCGACTCGGCGGGGGTGTCCTGGGGCATCGTCGGGCTTTTCAGGGGCGCTCTGCGCGGGGAGCCCTAAACCGTAGGGGAGCCGGCCTGAGCCTGTCAAACGGTGCCTGCGACGGCCCCAAGCGTGCCTAGGCGCCCCAGCCGCGCTTCTCGTCGAGCTGGCGCGTGAGGTTTAGGAGCCGGCGGTAACTTTCGTACCGGCGAGGGTCGATCGCCCCCGACTCAACCGCCGCCTGCACGGCGCACTGCGGCTCGCGCAGGTGCAGGCAGTCGAGGAACCGGCACTCGTGGGCGCGGGCTGCAATCTCGTCGAAACCGAGCTGTACGTCCTTCAGTGGCACCACGGGTGGAGCGTAGTCCCGCACGCCGGGCGAGTCGGCGATCTCGCCCCAGGGCGTGCGCAGGATGGCGGAGGAAACCGTCGTGTGGCGGCCCTCGCCGGATCCCTCCGACAGCCCGCCCGTCGCGCGCAGGGCCTCGCCGGCCAGGGCGTTCAGCAGCGACGACTTGCCCACGCCCGACTGGCCCGCCAGCAGGCTGCGCCGCCCGGCCAGCCGCTCGATGAGGGCCGGCAAGCCTGTCCCGGACCGCGCCGACACCGGTACGACAGGCAGTCCGAGTGAGCGGAAGGCCTCGATGAAAGACAGGTCACCGGCGTCGGCGGGGAGGTCCTGTTTGTTGACGATCAACAGGGCGTCGATGCCGGCATAGCGGGCACCGGCGATGTAGCGGTCGACGATGAACGGGTCGCAGGCGGGGCGGGGCGCCACCACGACGCCGAGCTGGTCGAGGTTGGACGCCAGCGACTCGCTGCGACCGCGGCTGTCGGATCGGCAGAGCACGTTGCGGCGCGGCAGGCGCTCGGTGACGGTCCACTCGTCGTCGCCGGGCGTGATCTGCAGGCTCACCTCGTCGCCGGCGACGAGGTCGAGGTTCTTGCGCTTGAGCTTGCAGGGGACTCGCTCACCCATGGAGCGCAGCACGACGACCCGGCGTCCGTAGGACTCGACGACGCAGCCGGTGTCCTGGCGATCGGTCACGGCGTAGCGGCAGTTGGAGCACACAGGGCCCGAAGGCGCGCGATGCGGGCTGCCGGCGGCGGGTGCGAGTCGTGGAAGGCCGAATAGAGCGGGTCCGGAGTGAGCGTCGTGGCGTTGTCCTTGTAGAGCGTGACGAGCGCTTCCGCCAGCGAGCGCCCGTCGGCGTGGCTGGCGGCGAACGCATCGGCTTCGTATTCGTGGCGGCGCGACCATGCCGCGAGCAGCGGCGAGAACATCCAGGTGAAGGCGGGCACGGCCAGCAAGAACAGCAACAGCGCCGCGGCGTCACTGGCGTTCGGGACGCCCAGTGCCGTGTAGAACCAGGCCTGGCGCGACAACCAGCCGAGCACCGCAAACCCCGTCAGGCTGAGCGCGGCGCCGACGACGAGGCGCTGCGGGATGTGGCGCAGTTTGAAATGCGCGAGCTCGTGCGCAAGCACCGACTCGATCTGCGCCGGGCCGAGGCTCGAGAGCAACGTGTCGAAGAAGACGATGCGCTTCTCGCGACCGAGGCCCGTGAAATAGGCGTTGCCGTGCGCGGACCGCCGCGACCCGTCCATCACGTAGACGGCCTTCGCGTGGAACTCGCAGCGCGCGAGCAGGGCATCGATGCGCGCACGGAGCGCCTGGTCCTCGAGCGGGGAGAACCTGTTGAACAGCGGGGCGCACAGGCGCGGCCAGGCCCAAGTGACCAGCAGGGTGAACGCGAGCCAGGCACCCCAGCCGACGAGCCACCACCCGGAGCCGGCCTTGGCCATGATCCAGAGGACGCCGGCAGCGACCGTGCCGCCGAGCACGAGGCCCAGTGCCCACGCCTTCAATTGGTCTGCCAGGAAAGTGCCGGGCGTGGTCCGGTTGAACCCGAAGCGCTGCTCGAGCACGAACGTCCGGTAGATGCCGAACGGCAGGCCCGCGAGCGTCAGCACGGCAAAGACCGCGAGCACGTGCAGCGTGCCGTTGACGACACCGGGCTGCGCGAATCGTGCGACCCAGTCGCCGAGCAGCGCGATGCCGCCTCCGAGCGTGACCGCCAGCACGACAGCCGCATCGTAGATCGACTCGAAGATGCCCAGTCGCTGCCGGGCGCTCGCGTAATCGGCGGCTTTCGCGTGCTCCCCGGCGCTGACTGCTGATTCGAAGCCAGCCGGCACGGCGCCGCGATGTGCCATGACGTGCGCAATCTGGCGCCGTGCGAGCCAGGCCTGCACGGCGACGTGAGCGAACAGCGCAACCAGGAAAGCGAGCGTGAGCGGGTGCATAGGCGTCGAAAGGGCGGGGCAGAGCTTAGCGTTTGCTAGAATGCCCGACAATTCGCATTCCAAGTCGCGCGCATGACGGTCAGCCTCGACAACCTCGTCTGGATAGACCTCGAGATGACGGGCTTGAACCCCGAGGCCGACCACATCATCGAGATTGCCACGATCGTCACCGACGCCCAGTTGAACGTGATCGCCGAGGGGCCGGTCATTGCCATTCACCAGCCCGAAGCCGTATTGGCCGGCATGGATGACTGGAACCGCCGGACGCACGGCGAATCGGGCCTGATCGACCGCGTACGGCGCAGCCCGTTTGGCGCCATCGATGCGGAAGTGCGGACGCTCGAGTTCCTGAGCCAGCACGCCGAGCCCGGTGCCTCGCCGATGTGCGGCAACAGCATCTGCCAGGACCGGCGCTTTCTCGCGCGCGAGATGCCGGTGCTGGAGAAGTTCTTCCACTACCGGAATCTCGACGTCAGCACGTTGAAGGAACTCGCGCGACGCTGGGCACCGGACGTCCTGGCAGGGTTGCAGAAGACCTCGAAACACCTCGCGTTGGAGGACATCCGGGAGTCGGTTGATGAGTTGAGGTATTACCGTGCGTCGCTTTTTCGCGGATGAGGCATGCTGCAACACCTGCTTAGTCGGTGATTCCTAAATGAAGGAAGAACTCCAGACTCGACTAATGGTTTGCATCGCGCATTGCATGCGCCCATTGGCTCGGATGTTGCTGCGGTCTGGCATTGGTTTCCCGCAATTTGCCGAAATCTCGAAACAGGCCTTCCTGCTCGAGGCGCAGTCGGAAAAGGACGGACGGGGAAGATCGGCGAATCTATCGAGAATCGCAATTAAGACCGGCCTCTCCAGAAAGGAAGTTGCTCGTTTGAGTAAACGGCTGTCAGATGCTTGCACGAAGAGCCGCTCAGAGCGTCTGGTGGATTTCCAGAGTCTGCATGCCGAGAGAGTCCTGCAGCTGTGGCACTCGGGGGCCCGTTTCGTTGACCATCGGGGGTCTCCGAGAGAATTACCCTTCTTGGATGATGAGATTTCCTTCAGTGCCTTAGTGAAGGCAGCTGGGGGCGATGTTCCCGCAGGAGCAGTACGGGCTGAACTGCTGGCGGCAGGCGCAATTCTGGAGACAGAGGACGGTCTGTTGCGACCCGTCAAGAGGCATTTCGTGCCTTCAGATGTGGGCGAGGAACTATTGGTCGGCTTCACCCACATGATCTACCCCGTATTAGAGGGGGTCGCTAGGAATACCGACGAACGATGCAGTGTCCCGTTCATTCAGCGGCTCGTATATTCCGACAGGCTATCCCCAGATGCTGCGCCACTTTTCCGCAGGGTCGCGCGAGAGCAGGTGACGGCGTTTGTTGAGTCCGTCGATGACTGGCTGAGTGCAAATGAGTTACCTGACTCTGGTTCGCGGCAGCCGTCTCGTTATGGAATCGGCGTGTTCTATTTTGAAGGGCCGCCTTCTGTGCCGATTGACGCTCTAGAAACCGCAGATGACAAGTAGTTTCGGCGCCTTCGAAGTCTTGCGTCAGCCCCAAGTGCAATCGAATAGTCACGCACAAGAAACAAGGCCCGGAGCCAATCGCTCCGGGCCTCTGTTTAGTGTGCGCAGCTAGCCGTCTACAGCGTCTTGAGAGAGGACGCCGTCAAAGGCGACTTGGGTGCTGACTGAACGCCAATTGCCGCGACCGATTGTCCTGGGGCAAGCTGTAGGGCGCCCCGAGAGAGAGCGGCAGAGTAATCAATACGCAGGCTCCCGACGGAGAGAGTCGCGACAGCGGCATCAACCGCCTTAACGCTGCCGACAACCATCACCGGAGTTGAGCCGGGGACGTATTGGGCACTGGAAAGGGACAAAGACTTTGCCCTGTACGCACCTGCGTCATCAGGAACACCCGTCACAGTGGCAACAATGATTTCGCCTCTTGCGATTCGGTCACCCAACGCCTTCATATGAGCAGCTGAGCCGCCAAATCTGAATGTCTGCCCTAGCACTACAACCAGATTCTTGGTTGCGTCTAACGAGTCAATTGGACCGTGAGCGACGATTCCATTGGCCGCCATGGTCTCCAGATCGCCGCCGATGATGGCGCGCTTCGACTTCTGGCGGTCGCCGCCAATGATGGCGTCGGTCGAAACGTCGCCACCGATGATGGCGTTGGCGCGGACATCGCCACCGATG
>Ga0114938_1001854_pt1 | contig 13950 bp, 14 predicted proteins | sample AshMeaBigSpring_FD_88675 | JGI IMG/M metagenome (GOLD analysis project Ga0114938, IMG submission 88675) | Groundwater microbial communities from Big Spring, Nevada to study Microbial Dark Matter (Phase II) - Ash Meadows Big Spring | ecosystem: Environmental > Aquatic > Deep subsurface >...
CCTGAGCCTGGGCCAGGCCCTATTCGTCTGGCACCACGTCCTGGGGAACCCGCGCGTTCCCAAGGCGCTGACTCCTTACCTGGGAACGGATGCCGGCCAACTGGATGCGGGCGTGATCCCGGAAATCGTGCGCTTCCTCGAAGCGGGCCGGAGCGTGGGCGTGTGCCACGGCAGGGCGGAGTCCGGCCCGCGCGCACTGGGCCACCGCAGCATCCTGCTCGACCCGCGCATCCCCGACGGCAAGGAGCGCCTGAACCGGGAGGTCAAGCACCGCGAATGGTACCGCCCGTACGCGCCCATGGTCCTGGGCGACTGGGGCGTGCCGAGCAAGTACATGTCCTACATCATCCCCACCAACGCCGCGGAATTGCCGGCCGTGACGCATGTCGACGGCACCACCCGGCCGCAGATCGTGGAGGACGGCGACGAACCATTCGTGGTCGAGCTGCTAAGAACCTGGCGCGGGAAGACCGGCTGCGGCCTGCTGCTCAACACCTCCTTCAACTGCCAGGAGCCGCTGGTCAACACCGTGGAACAAGCCCGCGCCACCTGGAAGCGCACGGGGCTCGATGTGCTGGTGACGCCGCAGGGGATCGAGGTAAAGGGTGATTGAAAATCAATCTTTGTCTGGACGATTTTCAGCCGTTAATTGAGCTGGCGGCACCGCCCTCCGTAGCGGCGGGTGGGGTGCCGGAGACGCGCGGCGAACGGCGCTTGGCGCACTCAGGGCATCAGCGCTGGTGCTCGGGTGGTGGTCGACGGCATGACGGAGGCCTGAGCCTCAGCCAGGCACTCTTCGGCTGGCATCACGTGATCGGCCGCAATGCAGAAATCGGGAGCGGCTGCCGGCGAACCGAGAGAGGCCCTCACAGACCAAAGGCTTTCATTTTGCGCCAGAGCGTCACCGCGCTGATCTCCAGCGCTTCAGCCGTCCTGCGCCGGCTGCCGTTATGCTGCGCCAAGACTTCTTGGATGGCGCGTGCTTGAGCGGCGTGCAACGGATTTTGGGGATTGGCCCGCGAAAGGGTCGAAACGACGACCGGGGGCAGCATATCGTCGGGGAGATGCTGGACGTCGATGATATGCCCGGTACAGAGGATGGCGGCACGCTCCATCGCATTCTCAAGCTCACGGATGTTTCCGGGAAACTCGTGGGTCATAAAGACACTCATAACGTCGGGCGAAACGGATCGGATGCGCTTGTTCAGGAGGACGTTGAAGCGCTTGAGGAAATGTTCCACCAGCAGAGGAATGTCTTCCCGGCGTGCGCTCAAGGCGGGAAGTGTCAGGTTGATCACTTTCAAGCGATAATAGAGGTCCCCCCGGAATTTGCCCTGCTGCACGCTGCGGGATAGATCCTGATTGGTTGCGGCGATGATGCGCACATTCGCTTTGACCGGTTGGACCGAACCCAAGGGTTCGTATTCCTTTTCCTGAAGGAAACGCAGCAGCTTGGCCTGCAGGGCCGGCGCGATGTCCCCGATTTCATCCAGGAACAAGGTTCCCCCCTCCGCGCGGGCGACCCGACCTGGCTTGTTCCGGCGGGCATCGGTGAACGCCCCCTTCATATAACCGAAAAGCTCCGACTCCAGGAGCGTATCCGGAAGCGCCGAGCAGTTCACCGCCACAAGGGGCCGGGCGCTGCGCGGGCCGAGAGTGTGCAGGGCCCGCGCGACCAGCTCCTTGCCGGACCCGCTGGGGCCCTCGATCAGGACCGTGCTGGCGCTTTCGGCAATAGCTGGCAGGATGCCGAGCAGCTTCAAGACGGCCGGGTTCTTGCTGATGATGTCAGACGTCACAAATTTTTGGGTGAGCTGGCGCCGGATGTCCTCAAAACAGGACAAATCCCGGAAGGTCTCCACCCCGCCGATGATTCTTCCCCTCGCCGAGCGCAGGACGGCCGTGCTGATGCTGATGGGCAACACGTCTCCGCGGCGGTTCAGGACATCGACCGGCACATCGATCGCCTCTCGGCCCGTTTCCAGGGTGCGTTTCATGGCGCAGGTGCTCTGGCAGATGTTGGCCCGGAAGACATCGAAGCATTTCTGGCCGATGGCGCGGCGGCGGGGGGTGCCCGTAATTCGTTCGGCGGCCCGGTTGAAAGAGGTGATCTTCCAGTTCAGGTCGATCGTGAAAACCCCGTCGGCGACGCTGTCCAGGATGGGTTGAATCAACGCAGACGGCTTTTGTCGATCATCGGACACTTGGGCTCCTCCGGTCACCGGCACTCGGATACCGCTGATCGACTAAGCATCCGGGCGACGGTTCATTTCAGTTATGCAATCGTTTTGAAGAAGTGTTTCATTATTGAATGATAACCTATCGGCTGTGCCATTTCCACCAAAACCTCATAACCAGCAACTATCTAAACAATTTCAGAAGCCTATCTTCATGGCCGGCCGTCTGGCCCGATCGTTGCTATCCCTTGCAGCGGGGAGGGACAGATGCTGTTGGCCATACCCCTTTTCGGTCCCCGGGTGTCTCCGCGGTTCGACCACGCCCAACGCCTGATGCTGGTGACCCTGGAGGAGGGCCGCGTAACCTCCCGTGAGGAAATTCTGCTGGGCCCGCTGGCGGGGTGGCAGCGTGTCGAGAAATTAAAGGACCTCGGCGTCGACATTGTCATTTGCGGGGGGATCGACCGGGAATCCGCTTGCCAGCTGGGCGAGTATCACATCCGGGTCATCCCGCTGATGTCCGGTGAAGCCATTCGGGTCCTGCGGGATTTCAAAGCCGGCAAAATTGCGCCGCCATCGGATGGTCGCTGATCCTCAGGCGGCTTTCAGGCAGGACAAGAGCAGCCATGGGCATGCCGAGGCGCTGCGGCAAAAGCGGAACGCCCAGGCGTCCGGCAAGGAAAAGGACCTCTGCCGGGGGGGCGGTTCAATGGGTGTGCCCCAAATGCGGGATGTGCTTTCCCTGCGGCCAAGGCATTTGCCGCACCGAGTCCCTGTGCACCGTTTGCGGCACACGCTTGGTCCGGCAAGGCTCATGGCGCCGCGGGGCGATTAAAAAAACAAAGGTCCGCCAAAAGACCTGAACCGGCAACCTTGCAGTCTGCAACGGTATGATCCGATGAAACCAGGCGGCTGCCGGGCCGGAGGCTGCGGCGGACCCCAAGCGCCCATTTGCGCGGACATTCGAACGGAGGCTGTTCATGAAAAAAACGATCTACACGCTTTGTTTTATGTGTTCCGTCCGGTGCCCCATTGCCGTGGTGGTCGAGGACGACGAGGTCGTCAGCATTGAGGGCAACCCCCACGTTCCGGCCATGAAAGGCGGTGTGTGCCCGAAGGGGGCGGCGGCGATGGGATGGATCAACGACCCGCAGCGGGTGCGTGCGCCGATGATCCGGACCGGCCCCCGCGGTTCCGGGCAATGGAAGACCGTCAGTTGGGATGCCGCCCTGGATTACACCGCGGAGCGCTGCAAGGACATCTTCGCCAAATACGGCAGCAAGACGGCGGTGTACTGCGAACGGGTCAATCTGGTGACCGATTTGTCCAAAACGTTCATGAAAGCGATCGGTTCGCCGAATTATTTCTCGCACGATACCGTCTGCAAGGGATCCATCAATACCGCCTGCCGGTCGCTGATCGGTTATACGGACGCCCAGATCAACGCCGACTGGGGCAACGCGCGGCACGTCGTGCTGTATGGCCGGAACCTCTTCGAGAGCATGGAAGTGAAGTCGGTGAACGCGCTCCTGGATGCGATGGAAAAGGGTGCCAAGCTCACCTACATCGACCCGCGGGTGAGCATCACCGCCGCGAAATCCAACCGGTACCTGATGATCCGGCCGGGGACGGACCTGGCCCTGAATTACGCCCTGATGCATGTCATCATCCGTGAGCATCACTTCTACGACGTGAAATATGTGGATCGCTGGGTGGAGGGCTTCGATGCGCTGAGCGCCTTCGTCAATCCCTATACTCCCGAGTGGGCCGAGGCGGAGACCGGTATTCCTGCCGCGGAAATCGTCCAGCTCGCCAAGGAGCTCAACGAGGCCAAACCCGCGGTCATCTTCCACTACGGCTACCGAGGGTCCGGGCATCCCAACGAAATCTACCTGCGGCGCTCCATCATGATGCTGAACGCCCTGATGGGCAGCATCGAATCCAAGGGCGGGGTGTTCATCAAAAAGGGGCCCAAGGACGCCGGGCTCAGCGGCGGGATCCGCAAGTTCTCCGACCAGTCGTTTCCTAAAATGCCCGATGGCCGGCGCTTCGACGGCTGCGGGCAGGAAAAGTTTCCGATTGCAGACCCGGCGCACGGCGTGGGCGCCATGTTTGCGCCAGCGGTCCTAAAGGAGGACCCCTATCCGCTCAAGGTGCTCTTTGCCTTTCGCTACGACCCGCTTTATTCGCTGACCGACTACCAGCAGACCCTGCGCGCGTTCGAAAAGTTGGACCTGATTGTGTCCTGCGACATCAATTTCGGCGGGACGACCTCCCGAGCCGATGTCATTCTGCCGGAATCATTTTTTCTGGAACGGTCCGATCCGCTCCAGATGGCCGCCGGCCTGAAGCCGGCCATCAACCGCCGGGTGGCCTGCATCAAGCCGCGCTTCGATACCCGGCCCATGTGGTGGATTCTCAAGCAGCTGGCCGAGCGCCTGGGAGTGGGGTCGTATTTTCCCTACGAGACCATCGAGGACATTTGGAACTACCAGCTGGCGGACCTGGGAATTCCGCTCGATCGATTCGAAAAAAAGGGCTTCGTGTCGCTCAGCGAAAAGCCGATCCTGTGGGACCGCGAGAAAGGCATCGCTTTCAAAACGCCTTCGGGCAAGATCGAGTTCGTCTCCAGCCTTCTGGAGTCCCACGGCTTCCCGTCGCTTCCGTCCTATGAACCGCTGGAAACGCCGCCGGACCGATTCCGGCTGATCGTCGGTCGGTGTGTCGCCCACACCAACGTAATGACCCAGAACAACCCTTATCTCCATGAGTTGGTGCCCGAGAACACCCTCTGGATCCATGAGCGTCGGGCGGCCGCGCTGGGGATTCAAGACCTGGACCTTGTGGAAATCGCCTCAGCGGTGGGCACCGGCCGACTCAAGGCGTTTGTCACGGATCTGATTCATCCGGAGGCCGTCTTTATGCTGCACGGGTTCGGACATCAGGAAATGGAGTCCAAACGGAGCTATCAGCGCGGGGTGGCGGATGCCATGCTTCAGGAGGCCCTGGTGGACCCGGTGGGCGGAAGCCCGGCCTTTGATCACACCCTGGTCAGCGTGAAACGGGTTTGACGGCAAAGGAGCCAAGAATGGGAAACTACCTGATTTACACCGACCCGACCAAATGCACCGCTTGTCATGCCTGCGAGATTGCCTGCAAGGCAAAAAATCAAGTACCGGCCGGCGCGACGCTGGGCAAAATCGTTGTCATGGGGCCCAAGCTCATCAACGGGCAGCCCCGGATGTCCTCGCTGTTCATCCCGTGCTTTCATTGCGAGGACGCCTGGTGCCTCAACGCCTGCCCGGTCGGCGCCATCCGCAAGCGCAGCCAGGACGGATTAGTCTACATCCTGCGCGAGCTGTGCGTGGGGTGCAAGTCATGCATCCTGGCCTGCCCCTGGCACATCCCGCAGTGGGACGCCGCCGCCGGAAAGGCCATGAAATGTGATTTGTGCATGGACCGCATCGATGCCGGCCTCGAGCCGGCCTGCGTGGCGGTGTGTCCCACCGATGCGCTGCATTTCGGCGAACCGGCCGAGCTCTCGCAACGCAGCCGGGAGCAGTACGGGTTGAGCCTGCTGGGCCGGAGCCAGACGCGCTATGGTCATTGACCTTCAGGCGGCCAGGCCTCCGGCGACCTTCCCCAAGGGAGGGGTGCATCCCAAAGAATGGAAGGACCGCACCGCCGGTCTGGCGATAGAAAAAATACCTCCGCCGCCCCGAGTCTGTCTGTTTTTGAAGCAGCACGTCGGCGCGGGCTGTGAGGTGGCGGTCAAAAAAGCGCCCGTTTCGCCGCCGCATGATAATCTGCTGTTCAGCCGGCATCCCGGGCGCATCTATCAGCAACTGGTTGACCGCAAGGCCACCGTCCGCATCGGCGATTTGATCGGTTCGACCGGAAATCATCTGGGCGCCGCCCTGCACGCGAGCCTGGGCGGCCGGGTGGAAGGGGTGGTCGACGCGTTGCACCCCATGACGGGCAAGGCCCCTGCCGTGGTCATCTCCGGGGACCCGGAGGCCGTAGCCCCCGCCTACGGTTTCGAGGACTGGCGGCGATTCCCGCGCCGGGAGCTGCTGGACCGGATCCGCAGGGCGGGCGTCGTCGGCCTGGGTGGCGCCGGCTTTCCCACCCACTCCAAGCTGGACATCGATCCGCAGGTCGCGCTGGACACTTTGATTATAAACGGCTCCGAATGTGAACCCTATCTCAGCTGCGATCACCGCATCATGGTGGAGCACGCCGCCGAGGTGATCGAGGGGGCCAAAATCATTCTGACGATCCTCGGGATCCGCGCCTGCGTCATCGGCGTGGAGGACAACAAGCCCGACGCCATCGACATTCTTGAGCGAACCATCGACGACCACCGCGCGGAAAATGATTTTCGAATCGCCGTCCAGCCCCTGCGGGTCAAATATCCTCAGGGGTCGGCTGACCAGATCATCCAAAGCGTCACGGGGCGCGTACGGCCGTCCGGTCAGCGCTCTTCCAGCATCGGCGTCATCGTTCAGAACGTTTACACGACCAAGTCTATTTATGACGCTGTGGTCCAAAGCAAGCCCTTCTACGAACGCGTCGTCACCGTTTCCGGCCAGGGGATCGCGCGCCCGGCTAATCTGCTCGTGCCCATCGGCATCCACTTGGCGGATATCGTCGCGTATTTAGGCGGAACCACCGATGCCCTGGCCAAAGTCGTGATCGGCGGGCCGATGATGGGATTTGCGGTATCCAGCCTGGACGTTCCGATCACCAAGACCACCGCCGGTGTATTGTTTTTGACCCGCGACGAGATCGATGCGCAGGACTACGGTCCTTGCATCCGCTGCGGGTTCTGTTTGGATGCCTGCCCCATGGGGCTCGAGCCGAATATGATCGGCATCTATGTGGAAGCGGGGCGGGGGGCTGAAGCCGCCCAGTTCGGGCTGGTGGACGATTGTTTCGAGTGCGGCAGCTGCGCCTACGTTTGTCCGGCCAAACGGCCGCTGGTGCAGTTCATCCGCTTGGCCCGCATCCAAATCCGTGAAGCGGAAAGGAAAAAAGAAAAGCAGAAATGACGCGGACCGACCTCGTTGTATCGGTTTCACCGCATGTCAAGCAGCGGGTGACGACGGCCACCATCATGTGGACGGTCGCGGCCTGCCTGACCCCGCCGCTGATTCTCTCTGTTTTTATATTCGGCGTGCAGACCCTGTTGATCACGCTGGTCAGCGTCGGCGCCTGTGTCGCCACCGAGGCGGTCTCCCAAAAGGCCCTGGGCCGGCCGGTGCAGGTCCGCGACGGCAGCGCCGTGATTACCGGGCTGCTGCTGGCTTTCGTCATACCTCCGGGGGTCCCCTGGTGGACACCGGTTACGGGCGCCGTCATGGCGATCTTCGTGACCAAGGCCCTCATGGGAGGGCTCGGGTTCAACATCTTCAACCCGGCGCTGATCGGCAGGGCCTTTCTGGTGGCTACCTACCCGGTGATGATGACGACGGCCTGGCTCGAGCCGCTGCGGGATGCCGCGGTTTTCAAGCACGTGGGTCCGGGAGTCGACGCCGTCTCCACGGCCACCCCGCTGCACGTGCTGAAGCACTACGGAATGTCCGCCTTCATCGAAAAGTTCGGCTCCCTCTCCACCGTTTATGCTGACTTTTTTTTCGGGCTGAGGCCGGGCTGCATCGGGGAGACCTCCGTTCTGCTGCTTCTGATCGGCGGGTTCGTCTTAATCTATAAGCGCTATATCAGCTGGCATATCCCCACGGCCGTCCTCGCCTCCGTGGGACTGCTCACCTGGATTTTCGGCGGCGACACCTTATTTACCGGCAATCCCCTTCTGGCCGTTCTTTCCGGAGGCGTCATCCTGGGGGCGTTTTTTATGGCCACCGATTATGTCACCTCGCCCAGCCAGAAAGCCGGCCAGCTCATCTTCGGCGCCGGGATCGGTGCCCTGACCGTCCTGATTCGACTGAAAGGGGGCTATCCGGAGGGGATCTGCTACGCCATCCTGCTGATGAACCCTTTGACCCCCGCTTTGGATCAATGGTTCAGGCCCAAGCGGTTTTCGGCGGGGGCACCATGAAAGAAATTTTAAAAATCGCCATCGCGTTGACCATCGCCTGCCTGATCGCCGGTGGCGTGATGGGCGGGGTGTTCATCGCCACGGCCAAGGCCAAAAAGCGCAACGACCAGTTGAACCTGCAACAGACCCTCTTCGGCCTGCTGGGCTACGGTCCAAACCGCTCGGCACCCGCCGATCTGAAAGTTCATACGATTTATCGCTACATCCTTGCGGACGATGGCGGAACGTATAGCGGCTATCTGATGCCGGCGGCGGGAAGTCCAAGCGACCACGAACTGCTCATCGTCGATCTCAACGGAAAATTCATCCGGCGGCAGGAACTGACCCTTCCGCCGGAAAAGGCCACGGATGAGCAGGACCGAAAGCAGGCCATCATGGAGGTGCTGGGCCCGCGCACGACCGCGAACCCTGCGGACGCCCTCATGATCGCCGGAACGGTGGCGGAACGGCGCGCCTACGTCGTGACCGGTAAATTTCCCGGTTACAAAAACGCGATTCATGTCATGGTGGCCCTGAAGCCGGATTTCAGCATTCTGGGGCTGGAGATTACCGCCCATGAGGAGGATCCGGGGCTGGGCGGGGAGATTGAAAAAGCCTATTTTAAAAACCAGTTCAGGCACAAGGCGTTCGAGGAAGTCAAGCATCTTAAAGTCACAACGGTCCCGCTGGCGGAGGAGCACCGGCGCTTCCTGGAGGCGGAGGGTGCTCCGGCCCGAATGCTGCCGGAGACCGATGCCGAGCGTTCGGCGAATAAGTTTCAGCGGGATGACATCCACGCCATCAGCGGAGCGACGATCTCCAGCGCCGCGGTGGCCAATGGTGTCAGGCGGTTGGTCCGCAACGCCGCGCAACGGATCAGCTTGTTGGACCAGATGATCCGGGAGAACCGGATCCCGGCCGCCTTTTGACCCCCCTCCGGCGGCCGCATGCCACGCCCTCAGCGCTGTTGCCGGGGGATTAAGCGCTTTACGGAAATTGCAACATGGTGACACCTCCCAAGACCCATTCGCAGCTGTTTTTGAACGGCCTGTTGAACGAGAACCCCATATTCCGTTTGGCCCTCAGCATGTGTCCGGCCGTGGGGCTCAGCACCAGCGTCATGAACGGGTTGCTGCTGGGGATCGCAGTGTTGTTTGTCCAGGTGTGTTCCAGCTGCACCATCTCACTGATCAAGAATTTCATTCACCCCCGCATCCGGATTCCCACCTACACCTTGACGATCGCCACCTGGGTCACGGTGATCGACCTGGTGCTGGCGGCCTACGTCCCGGTCGCCTACAAGGCGATGGGGATTTTTGTGCGGCTGATCGTGGCCTTTGCGATCATCACGATGCGTCTGGAGGTCTTTGCCTGCAAGCACGGCCTGGCGCCGTCCTTTTGGGACGGTATGGGAATGGGGTTCGGGTTCCTGTTCGGCATGACCATCTTGGGCGCGATCCGGGAAATTTTAGGCATGGGGTCTTTCCTGGGCTACGACGTGCTCGGGTTTCGCCCGCTGCTCTTCTTCGTTTTGCCGGCGGCGGGGTTTTTCACGGTGGGCTTCATGATGGCCATCTTCAATTACGTCGAAACCTTCGGCAGACACCGCAAAAAGGGATGTTGAAATGCACCGGGCCTTGAACCGAATAGCGGGTGCAACCGCCGGCCTTCCTCAGAAGCTGCAGCGGATGGGCCTCATTGGCCTGTTCATCGGGATCCTTCTGGTCGGCGGCTGCCGGACCGAACATCCGTATGTCCAGAATGCCGCCTTCACGGCAGACGATGAGATCACGATCACCTTCGCCGGTCCGGTGGACGCTGCCTGGGCACGCGATCCGGGGAATTTCTCCGTCAACGAAAAAGCCGACCCCGACATTCGGGTCGGCCTGCGCGAGGCGGTGCTCAGCGCGGACGGCAAAAAGCTGACCCTCCGCTGGGCGGAGCCGCTGAACCGCCAGAACAGTCATCGCCTGGTCCTCCAGGAAATCAGCGCCGACGGCCAATCGCGGGGGAGCGCCGATCTGACGGTGGCGAAGCCGTATAGCGGGACGCTCCTCACGATCCTCATCGGAGCCATGATCATCCAGAACTTCGTATTTTCCAAATACCTGGGGCTGTGCGTGTTTTTCGGTACCTCCCGCAAGAAATCGACTGCGGTCGGAATGGGCATCACCTTTACGACCGTGATCGTTTTCTCGTCGCTGCTGTCCTGGCTGCTCTACCAGTTCGTGCTCAAGCCCTTCCGGCTGGATTATCTGCAGGTGGTGGTCTTCATCGGCCTGGTGTCGCTGACGGTGCAGGGGGTCGACACCATCCTGCGCAAGGTCAACCCCAGGCTGTTCAAGGCCTTCGGCGTGTATCTGGTGCTGGTGATTGCCAACTGCATCATCATCGCGGTCCCTTTGACGCTGGCGCAGAACGAATACGATATGTGGGAAAGCCTGATGCTGGCATTGGGGGCGGGGCTCGGCTTTCTGATCGCACTTTTCCTGATGTCGTCGGTCCGCGAACGGATCGAATTTGCCAACATCCCGGAATCCTACCGGGGCCTTCCGATCGCGTTTATCGTCGCCGGCCTGTTCGCTCTGTCCTTTATGGGTTTTTCCGGCATGTCCCTGTTTTGACGACTGCGCACACAGCTCCAGATCAGCGTGGGACGTCGTTTTTTTCAGATGCGAGGAAACCATGGATCCTGCTTACATTCACCTGGCATTGGGCGGCCTGGCCCTGTTGGGGTGCATCGGCATTTTTTTCGGCATCGGGCTCGGCCTGGCCGCGCACAAATTCGCGGTAGAAATCAACCCCAAGGTCGAGGCGGTGCAGGCGGTGCTGGCCGGCGGGCAGTGAGGCGCCTGCGGGTTCGCCGGGTGCGAAGCCTATGCGGAGGCGGTGGTCACCGATCCGAACGTTTCTCCGGCGCTCTGTTTTCCCGGGAAGGCGGAGGTCGCCGAAGCCGTCGCTAAAATCACCGGCAAGGAACTGGGGTCCATCGAAGGGGCCGTGGCCGTGGTCCATTGCGCCCGATGCCTGAGAAGCCATTACGAAAAATACGATTATGTCGGCTACGGCAGCTGCTCCGCCGCAAGCCTGGCCTTTGCCGGTCCGACCGATTGCCAGTTCGGCTGCGTGGGTTTTGGTGATTGCGCGCGCGCCTGTCCGTTCGGGGCGATCGCGATGGTTCACCATTTTCCGGTCATCGACCTGGATATCTGCACCGGCTGCGGTATTTGCACCAACGCCTGCCCCAAGGGTCTGTTCAGCCTCATTCCCCGCCGCGCGAGAGTCGTGGTGCGCTGCAGCAGCCGGGACAGCGGCAAAGAAACTCACCGCATCTGCTCGTCGGGCTGTTTGCATTGCCTGTCCTGTGTGCGGGCATGCCCGGCCGGAGCCGTGGCCCTTGTGGACGGCCTCATTCGGGTGGATCATCAGCGTTGCCTGGAGTATGGGACGGCCTGTCGCGAAGCCTGCCTGCAAGCCTGCTTCATGATCCATGTGATCCAGCCCTTCCAGGCGCATCCTCTGCTGAGATCCCCGGACGAGATCACGCCCCAAGAGGCCTTAGCGCTTTGAGGCCGGAGGGAACGCCGATATGGGAGCATGGTCGCTGCTGGCTGGGGTCGGCCTTTTACTCGTCGTCGTGGCGGTTTGGTTCCTGGTTCACTATTGGCTGAACCCCGGCCTGAAGGCGCCGGACGGCAAAGCCCGCATCACCGGGAAATGCGGGGACACGATGGAAATAGGCCTTCAATTTAATCGCGGTATCGTTATAACGTCCACCCACTGGACAGACGGCTGCACTTACAGTTTCAACTGCGGCCTGGCGGCGGCGGGTCTGGCCAAAGGTAAAACCGCTGAGGCTCTTTTTGATATCGACGCCGGGATGATCCAGCAGTCCATCGGCGGACTGCCGTCCGACTATCGGCATTGTGCGGAGCTGGCGGCGGAAACCCTGCATGCCGCTGCCGATGATTACATGCGAAAAGGCCTAAGCGGATCGGGGGGCATTCGCCTCAATAGCGACGGGTAAGGGCTGCGGACACCCGCGGCGAGCGGCGCTTGGCGCACTCCGGGCAGTAGCGGTGGTGCTCTTTCGTGTCCGGATGGTGGTCTACGGCGCGGTCGTGGGCGACCTCTAAAAATTTCGGGGTGGCGAAGCGCCTGCCGCAGCCCTCGCAAGTGGCCAGGGGGTGGCGGCCGATCACTTCGTCGCGGATCGAGATGGTACGCACGTTCTCGTCATCGCTGACCGCAATGACCTGGGTGGGGCAGATGTTGGCGCAGGTGCCGCAGCCCACGCAGCGGCCTTCGACCGGCACGACGAATTGCTGCTTGCTGCGCACCTCGAATTTGAGGGCGGCCGCGCCGACGATTTCGCGGCACACCCGCACGCACAAGCCGCAGCGGATGCAGCCGTCGGGCGGCGGGTCGATGGGCAGCTTGAAATCGGCCGCCAGCTTGAGCAGGTGCGGGCTCTGGGGCGCCAGCTTCAAGAGGTTCTTGACCGCCTTAATGCGTGCGGCTTGAACCGAAACGCTTTCGGTTTGGACCGACATGCCGGCCACGCACTTGGTCAGGCAGGCGCGCCGGACCTCCGGTGCGGCGTCCGGGAGGGTGACCTCCACCACGCACAGGCGACACGTGCCGCTGGGGCGGCTGAGCGCGGCATGAAAGCAAATAGTGGGAAGCTTGACGCTGCGGGCGTGCAGAAGATCCAGCAGGTTCCCGCCTTCCTCGGCTTCCACATCTCGACCGTTGACGCGGATCGTAATCATCGTTTTTCCATCCCAGACCTCAAACCGTGAGAAGCCGCAGGCAGTCCTGGGGGAACCGGTGGGTGCCCTTGCCTTCGATGCTGACCTCGATCAGGGCGTCCGGGTCGTTCTTGGTCGTGTCGGGATCCGTGATGATGCCGTGGCGGCCGACATACTGGTCCATGTGCGGCCCCCAGCTTTCGTCCTCGGATCTGCGGAAAATTTCAACTTTCTGGCCTCGGTGAAACGCCATGGCAACACTCCTCTTCCAGTCGGCTCAGGCGGGGTGGTTGTCCGTGTGCATGCGGGCGGTCTGCCGGCGCGCGCAGGCATGGCAGAGCCGGCGGTCGGCGACCACCGGGCTGACGCCTTCGGTTCGTTTCTGCAAGAAATCAAGATAGCGTTGCGGCCCCAACACGGCGCCACAGCCCTCACACAACTCCAGTTTCTGGCGGTTGAGAATCGTTCCGCAGTAGGATAGCAGCCGCTCGCCGCCGCGGTCAACCACGCGGATGGCCTGGTTGGGGCAGTTGGCGGCGCAGGCGCCGCACAGGATGCAGCGCTCCGCCGTCACGCGGAAGTCCGTCGGTCGCGGGTGGTCGAAGTCGAGAAAGCCGAACTCGAGGGCGTCGACGCCCATCATGTCGCGGCAGACCTCCACGCATTTGCCGCAGCGCAGACAAATATCGCAGCGCAGGCAGCGCCGAGCCTCTTCGCGCACGACGTTCTCGGTGTAGCCCAACTCCACCTGCTGGAAGGTGGTGCGCCGGCGCTCCAGATTGAGCAGCGGCATCTCCGGCCGCCGCAGGGTCATCTTGGTGCTGGCCGGGACCTCCATCCACTCCACGCGCGCGCGGCGCACCGGCACCGGGGGCATCATGGGCTGGGGAATCCCGGAAAGATAGCGGTCGATGGCCTCGGCGGCGCGCTTGCCGGCGCCGATGGCCTCCACCACCGTCGCGGGCCCGGTGACGGCGTCGCCGCC
>Ga0114938_1001855_pt1 | contig 13945 bp, 9 predicted proteins | sample AshMeaBigSpring_FD_88675 | JGI IMG/M metagenome (GOLD analysis project Ga0114938, IMG submission 88675) | Groundwater microbial communities from Big Spring, Nevada to study Microbial Dark Matter (Phase II) - Ash Meadows Big Spring | ecosystem: Environmental > Aquatic > Deep subsurface >...
CCTGCGGGTGCAGCGCTGTACACTGCTTCCCTGCACCATGCCCACGTTGCCGTCACTGCCGATCGCCGCAGCGCTGCCGGAACTGGCCCTCGCGCTCGCCCACGGCCGACAGGTCGTGCTCGAGGCGCCGCCGGGCGCCGGCAAGAGCACGGTCGTCCCGCTGGCGCTCCTCGATGCGCGCTGGCGCGGCGACGGCCGCATCGTGATGCTCGAGCCGCGCCGCCTGGCCGCGCGCGCGGTGGCCGAGCGCATGGCGGCAACGCTCGGCGAATCGGCCGGCGAGCGCGTGGGGTTCCGCACCCGGCTCGAGACGCGCGTCGGCCCCGCCACGCGCATCGAGGTGGTCACGGAAGGCATCCTCACGCGCATGCTGCAACGCGACCCGGCACTCGAGGGCGTCGCGTGCGTGGTGTTCGACGAGTTCCACGAGCGCAACCTGCAGGGCGACCTCGGGCTCGCGCTCGCGCTCGACTGCCAGCGCCACCTGCGACCCGACTTGCGCCTGCTCGTGATGTCCGCCACCCTCGACGGCGAAGCGCTCGCCCGCGTGCTCGACGACGCGCGTTTCGTGCGCTCGCCGGGGCGCACGTTCGACGTCGAGACGATCTACGCGCCTGCGCCGGCGGGCACCGCGGCACCGCCACTGCCGCGACTGGTCGCCCATCGCATCCTGCAGGCGCTCGAATCGCACCCGGGCGACCTGCTTGCGTTCCTGCCGGGCGCCGGCGAGATCCGCCGGGTGGTCCAGGTGCTCGAGGCGGAGCTTGCAGTCGGGCGTCACGCCGTGCTGCCGCTGTACGGTGACCTCGCCACGGCCGCGCAGGACGCCGCCCTGCGACCCGACCCCGAGGGGCGACGCAAGGTGATCGTCGCCACCAACATCGCCGAGACCAGCCTTACCATCGACGGCGTGCGCATCGTCGTCGATTGCGGCCTCGAGCGACGCCAGCGCTTCGATCCCTCGACCGGCATGAGTCGCCTCGAGACCGTGCGCATCGCCCGCTCGTCGGCGGACCAGCGCCGCGGGCGCGCCGGGCGGACGGCACCCGGCGTCTGCCACCGGCTGTGGAGCGAGTCGGCGCAAGCGTCGCTGCTGCCGCACGCCCCGGCCGAGATCCTCGAAGCCGACCTCGCGCCACTCGCACTCGAGCTGGCGTGCTGGGGCGTGCAGGACGCGGGCACCCTCGCCTGGCTCGATCCTCCGCCGGCCGCGACGCTCGCCCAGGCGCGCGAACTGCTGGTGCGCCTCGAGGCGCTCGACACGGCTGGTCGCGTGACAGGTCTCGGGCGCGAGATGGCCGCGCTCGGCGTGCACCCGCGACTCGCGCACCTGGTGCTGCGCGCCCGCTCGCTCGGCTGCGTCCGTCTCGGCTGCGAGATCGCCGCAGTGCTGTCGGAACGCGACCCGTTGCGCGGCGGTGGGACCCGCACGCCGGACCCCGACCTGCGCACGCGCGTCGAGGCGCTGCGTGGCCAGGCGTTGCCGCCGGGGGTCGTCGCGGACCGACCGGCGCTGCGGCGTATCGAACGCGTCGTGCAGCAGCTGGAGCGGCAGCTCGACCGCCTGCGCTCGAGCCAGCCGTCCGCCAACGCAACGGTGGACGAAGCCGATGCCTTCGGCCTGCTGCTCGCATTCGCCTACCCGGATCGCATCGGTCGCGCTCGCGTGCCCGGCTCCGGGCGCTACGTGTTGAGCGGCGGCCGCGGCGCCGTGCTGCCCGGGCCGGCTGCGCTCGCGCGATCCGAGTACATCGTGGTCGCGGCGCTCGATGCCGGGGAACGCGAGGCGCGCATCCAGCTCGCGGCGCCCGTGGAACTCGCAGCGCTGCTCGAACACTTCGCGCATCTCCTCGAGGACACCGAGCGCGTCGAGTGGGATCCGCGCACGGCGACCGTCTCGGCACGGCGCGTACGCAGTCTCGGCGGCCTGGTGATCGAGGACGCGCCGCTGCGCAGCCCGGGCGCGCTGGCCACGGCCGCCATGATCGACGGCATTCGCGCGCTCGGCCTCGACTGCCTGCCGTGGACGCGCGAGCTCGAGCAGTGGCGCGCGCGCGTGGCGTTCGCGCGCGCCAACGACCCGCGCGGCAGCGCGGCGTGGCCCGACGTGTCCGATGCTGCGCTGCTCGAAGCGGCCGGGCAGTGGCTGGCGCCGTGGCTCGACGGCATCACGCGCCGCGACCAGCTCGGGCGCGTGGACCTGCGCGGCGCGCTGCACGGCCTGCTCGACTGGGACGCACAACGGCGCCTCGACGCGTTCGCGCCCACGCACCTCACCGTGCCCAGCGGATCGCGCATCGCCATCGACTACGCGACCGGCGTCCCGACGCTGTCGGTGCGGCTGCAGGAGGTCTTCGGCCTCTCCGCCTCGCCACGCGTGGCCGACGGTCGCGTGCCGGTGACGATGGAACTGCTGTCGCCCGCAAGGCGCCCGGTCCAGGTGACGCGCGACCTCGAGAGCTTCTGGACACGCGGCTACCACGAGGTGCGCAAGGAACTGAAAGGGCGCTACCCGAAGCACTACTGGCCGGACGATCCGCACGACGCCACGCCCACGCGCCGCGTGCGTCCCCCGGGCACCTGAGCGGTCACTCGGCGCGCAGCGCCTCGACCGGATCGAGCTTCGCGGCGCTCATGGCCGGCAGGATGCCGGCCACGAGCCCGATCACCACCGACAGGCCGAGCGCGAGCCCCATGAACAGGGTCGAGAAGCTGACCGGCAGCTGGCTCACGGCCTCACCGAGCAACCACGCGACCGTCGCGCCGAACAACAGTCCGGCGAACCCGCCGAACAACGAGAGCACGACCGCCTCGGCGAGGAACAACGACAGGACCTGCCTGCGGCCGGCGCCCAGCGCGCGCAGCAGTCCCACTTCGCCGGTACGCTCGCGCACCGCGATGGTCATGATCGTGAAGATGCCGACTGCGCCCACCAGCAGCGAGATGCTGCCGAGCGCGGCCACCGCGAAGGTCAGCACACCCAGCACCGACCCCAGCGTGTCGAGCATCTGCTGCTGCGTGGTGATCGTGAAGTCCTCGTCGCCGTGGCGGGCCATGAGCACGCGGCGGATGCCCGCCACCACCTCGTCCACCGGCGCCGTTTCCTCGTACAGCACGTCGACCTCGAACAGGCTGTCGCGGTCGAAGAGCTCGAGCGCCCGCGCCGCGGGGACGTACACCGTGTCGTCGAGGTCGAAGCCGATCATCGTGCCCTTCGCGCGCATGACGCCCACCACGCGATAGCGCTCGCTGCCCACGCGCACGTTCGCGCCGAGTGCGTTCGCGTCGCCGAACAGCTGGTCTTTCATCTTCGAGCCAAGCACCGCGAGGTTGCGCGGCGCCCGCGGATCGTCCGGCGGCAGGAACGTACCGCTCGCCACCTCGAAGCGGAACGCGTCGGCGAACTCGTGCCCCACGCCGTACACCGTGACGCGCCGTTTGCGGCCGTTGCCCTCCACCTCGGCGTTGCCCTGCACCACCGGCACCGCCGCGGTCATGTACGGCACGCGGCGCAGCGCTTCGGCGTCGTCGATGGTGAGCGGCCGCACGGTGCCGAACACGCCGATCGACCCGCCCATGGTCTGCGTGGTGCCGGGCGTGATGCCCACGATGTTGGTGCCGAACTGCGTGAACTCGGCGACCACGAACTGCCGCACGCCCTCGCCGATCGACGTGAGCAGCACCACCGCGGCGACGCCGACCGCGATGCCGAGCGCGGTGAGCAGCGCGCGCAGGCGGTGAGCGACGACCGAGCCGCCGGTGAATTTCACGAGGTCGGCGGCGCGCATGCCTCAGCGCCTCCCGGCCAGCGCGACGACGGGGTCGAGCCTGGCCGCGCGCCGTGCCGGCATGAGCCCGAATACCACGCCGCTCGCCACGGCGATCACCAGCGCGAGCACCACCGCGCACGGCGGTGCGCCGACGGGCAGCGCCGGATAGAGCCGGCCGATCAGGGCGTTTGCGCCATACCCGACGACCAGCCCGGCCAGTGCGCCTGCGACGGAGAGCAGCACGGCTTCGGTGAGGAACAGCGCCGTGATCTGCCGGCCGCGCGCACCGAGTGCCTTGAGCAGCCCGACCTCGGCCGTGCGCTGGCTGACCGCCACCAGCATCACGTTCATGATCAGGATGCCCGCCACGGCGAGGCTGATCGAGGCGATGCCCGCCAGCGTGAGCGTCAGCGCGGTGAAGATGCGGTTGAACGTGGCCAGCACCGCGTCCTGGGTGATGACGGTGACGTCCTCCTCGCCCTGGTGGCGCGCCTTGATCGTCTCGAGGACCGTGAGCCTGGTGCGCGCAATGGCGTCGTGGTCACTCGCCTGGACCAGGATGCGAAACAGGGACTCGGTATTGAAGATCTGCTGCGCGCTGCTCACCGGGATGATCACGAGTTCCTGCAGGTCGAAGCCCACCGCGCGGCCCGACTCGCCGAGCACGCCGATCACGCGGAAGCGACGGTCGCCGATGCGCACCGACGATCCGACCGCCGGCCGCTGCGGAAACAGTTCGGAAGCCACCTTGGTGCCGATCACGCACACCGCCATGTCGCGATCGAGCTCGCCGGGCGGCAGGAACCGGCCCTGCCCCATCGACAGCTTGCGCACGTAATAGAAGTCGGCGGTGGAGCCGATCACCGGCACCTCGCGCGCGAGGCCCCCGGAACTGACGGGCGCCGAACCGACGACCAGCGGCGCGATACGCTCGATGCCCGGCACCCGCAACAGCGCCCGCGCGTCCTCGAGCGTGAGGTCGCGCGGCGTCTCCCCCGCGAACAGCCCGGGTTGCACGCCGGTCGTCTCCGAGCGGCCGGGCAGCACGATCAGCAGGTCGGTGCCGAGCGCCTGGAACTCGCCCGTCACGTAGCGGCGCGCACCCTCGCCGAGCGACGTGAGCACCACGACGGCTGCGACGCCGATCGACATGGCAATGAGCATCATCACGCTGCGCAGCCGCGCCCGGAACAGCGACTCCGCCGCCAGGTGCAGCAGGTCGGCGGCTCTCATCCCGCGGCCCCGGGCGTTGGTGCGTCGTGGACCACGCGCCCGTCGCGCATGCGGATCTGGCGCCGCGAGCGCGCCGCGACCTCGTCGTCGTGGGTGACGACGAGCAGTGAGATGCCGCCGGCATTGAGCGACTCGAGTGCCGCGAGCACCTCGGCGCCTGACACATGGTCGAGGTTGCCGGTGGGCTCGTCGGCCAGCAGCACCGTCGGCCGCATCACCATGGCGCGCGCGATCGCGACGCGCTGGCGCTGCCCGCCCGAGAGCTGCGCCGGCCGGTGATGCGCGCGGTCGGTGAGGCTCAGTGCGGCGAGCACTTCCTCGGTGCGCGCGCGGCGCGCCGCCGGCGCATGGCCTGCAAGCACCATGGGCAGTTCTACGTTCTCGAACGCCGTAAGCCGCGGGACGAGGTGGAACGACTGGAAGATGAAACCGATGCGCCGCGCCCGCACGTCGGCGAGCGCGTCGTCGTCGAGGTCGGTGGTCTCGCGGCCGTCGAGCACGTACTGGCCCGCGGTCGGCCGGTCGAGCAGGCCGATCACGTTGAGCAGCGTCGACTTGCCGGAGCCGCTCGGTCCCATGATCGAGACGTACTCGCCGTCGGCGATCGTGAGCGTGACGCCGTCGAGCGCGCGCACCAGCTGGTCGCCCACCTGGAAATGGCGGTCGATGGATCGCAGTTCGATCACGGCGGCCCCGGGCTCAGCGCGCCACGGCCGGCACACCGTCGGCGAGGCCTTCGCGGTCGATCGAGACGACGACCCGCGCGCCGGCGTCGATCCCCGCGGTGACCTCCGTGTACTCCCAGTTGCCGATGCCCGTCGTCACGTCACGCAAGCGGACGGTACCGTCCTCGAGCACGTAGACCTGCTTGCCTTCGATGAGCGCGCGGGTGGGCACGCGCAGCACGTCGGCGCGCTCGGCGAGCATCACCTCGACGTCGGCACTGTAGCCGGGCAGCAGGAGCGCATCGCCCAGTTCGTCGATTTCCGCTTCGACCTCGACAGTCCGCGCCTGCTTCTCGGTGTCGATCACGTAAGGCGCCACGCGGCGCACGTGCGCCTTGAAACTGCGGTCACGGAACGCGTCCAGCGTGACGCGAGCCGGCATCCCCTCGCGCACGCGTGGCGCATCCACCTCGTCGATGGGCGCGGTGATGTAAATGCAGCTGGTGTCGACGACATCCACCGCCGGCGGCGTCGGGATGCCCACCGGTGACGGCGTGACGAATTCGCCGATCTCGCCGTTGATCTCGGCCACCGTTCCCGCGAAGGGTGCACGCAGCAGCGTGCGCTCGAGGGTGGCGCGCGCTGCATCGATGCGCGATTCGCTCACGCGCACCTGCTCGGCCGCAGCACGGCACGCCGCCTCGCGCGCGTCCGCTTCGCCCTCGGCGCGCTCCGCGAGTTCGATCGACACCAGCTTGCGCTCGACCAGCGACGCGAGGCGATTCGATTCGCGGCGGGCCACCCTGGCGGACACGCAGGCTTCCTCGCGCCGGGCGCGCGCGGCCGCGGCATCGCGCTCGGTGACGGCGAGCTGCGCGCGGATGTCGTCGTTCCACAGCTCGAGCAGCACCTGCCCGGCCTCGACACGGTCGCCCTTCTTCACCGGCAGCCTCGCGATCTGGCCGCCGGCGGGCGGCGCGAGCTTGGCGCGCTGGCAGGCCTTCACCGTGCCCGCCCGGGTGTTGGTGACCGTTTCTGCGACCGTGCCGCGGCCCACCTCGACCACTTCGACCGGGATCGGCTCCGGACGGCCGAGCCACAGCGCCGCGCCGACGCCCACGACCGCGAGGCCAGCAAGGATCCCGATCGTGCGCCACTTCATCCAGTGTCTCCCGCAGCGTCAGCGTGACGATTGCAGCACCCACGCCGGCCGCGCGCAATTCGGGACGTTCGCGTGGGCGCGGGGTCCAATCCGCGACTTTGGCGCGCCGACCGCCCTAAACTGTGCTGCATGGCGAAATCGGTTCGCAGCTCATCCCGGCCGATGGCAGCGCGTTCGCTGCTGCTCGTGCTGGTCCTGGCGGGACTCGCGGCATGCACGCCGTTCCGCGCCGAGCTGCCCGGCGGCCCGCCGACGGCCGACCCCGGTTACGCCCTCCTGCAGGCAGCACAAACACGGATCGGAGCGCCGTACCGGTATGGTGGTGCCGGTCCCGACGCCTTCGACTGCAGCGGCCTGGTGAGCTACGCGCACCACCAGGTCGGAATCGCCGTGCCGCGCACGGCCGCCCAGCAGTTTGCCGCCGCCACGCCGGTCAAGCGTGGCGAACTGCGGCCGGGCGACCTGGTGTTCTTCCGACTCGAGGGCCGCAACGTGAGCCACGTCGGCATCTACGCAGGCGACGGTCGCTTCGTGCACGCCCCGCAGCGTGGCGGCAACGTGCGCATGGCGAGCCTGGACGAGGAACACTTCCGGCGCAGCTTCGCGGGCGGCGGGCGCCTGTACGCGCATCCCTAGCCGCGTCGCAGCTCACGCCTGCGGCCGGCGGGACGCCGGGCGTGCATTCGCATGCTTCAGCGCCAGGAACGCGACGGCGACCGCGGTCGCATCGCCCACGGCCGTGTGTCGGCCGACCGTGGGCACGTCGAGCGCGGCGAGGATGTCGTCGAGCGCCTGTGCGGGATGATCGTCCGGGTTCCGCTGCAGCATGCGCCGCCGGTAGATCTCACGGATGTCGAAGCGGCGTCCGTCGAGCAGCCCCCCGCCCGCCCACTGCGCCGCGCGCTCGAGCATCATGCAGTCGAAGCCGATGCAGTACCCGAGCAGCGGCCGCTCGCCGAGCCAGGCCACGAACTCCGTCACCGCCTGCTGCGGGGGCACGCCGTGCTCGACGTCGGCCGGCAACAGGCGGTGGTACTTCACGGCCTCGCGGTCGATGGCCGCGTTCGTGCGCACCATCCGCTCGAAGCGCTCGCTCAGGATCACCTGCCGGCCCCGCACGGGCACCGCGGCGATGCTCAGGATCTCGGCCGATTTCGGATCGAGGCTCGTGGTCTCGAGGTCGAGCGACACGAGTTCCGGTTCGTCGTAAGGCGAGACGCTGGCGAGCGAGCGCCACCAGCGGCTCAGTCCGCGCAGGTTCACACGCCTCTCCGATAGCGCGACGACAGGAAGGACTGGAAGTCCTTCACGATCCGCAGTGCATCGCGCAGCAGCTCGCGATCGAGCCGGCGCATCCGGCCGAGCTGGACTTCGTTGGCCGGCACCTCGCCCTCGCGCACGGCTTCGAGCTGCTGGCCGAGCCGCACGCGCAGCATGATCGCGAACGACTGCCGCAGGTCGGTGCCGAGCTGCGTGCTGAGCGCACCCGCCCCGACCAGCGCGTCGATGCGGTCGAACGTGGACGTGCAGCGCAGGCCCCGCTCGACCGCCATCAGCCGCACGCCGTGCACCACCGGGAAGATACCGCCCTTCTTGAGGTCCACGGCGCTGCCCTTGCCGCGCAACCCACCGAAGAGCGTGAGCGGCGTGCTGAACTCGATCGCTGGCAGGACGAACTGGTGCAGCCACAGCGCATCGCGCCCGAGCGCGAGGAGCGCGTCGCGCACCGGGTCGAAGAGTTCGAGATCGCCAGCGACCGGCTGCGCGTCGATCATGATTGCCGCACGCATGAGGCCTTCGGCGGACGTATCGCCGCGCAGCGAGCTGACGCGATCGATCCACGTCCGGCCTTCGCCGCGCCACAGGGGGTTCGAGACCATCACGCCGCCCGGGCAGGGCGGATAGCCCATCGCAGCGAGACCTTCGCTGAAAGCCTGCGCCCCGGCGGCCACCGCCGCATCCGACAGCCCCGCCGCCAGCACCAGGCCGTTGTCCTGGTCGGTCTTGAGCAGTTGCTCGCCGCGCCCCTCGCTGCCCATCACCACGAGGCAGCAGCGGGCGCGCGTCCCGGCATCGAAACTGAACTCGAACAGCCGCGACATCAGGCGCTGGTTGAGCACGCTCACCAGCTCCGCGAGGTACTGCATGCGTGCGCCGTTCGCGTACAGCGTGCGCACCAGCCCGTTGATCTCGCGTGCCGCCGCCGCGAGCTCCTCGCGCGACTCCGCACGTGCCACGCGCAGGCCAATGACGTGCGAGTGGCTGGAATAGTGGCTCAGCAATTCCGCGAGCCCGAGCGTGCCGCGAATCGCGCCGTCCTCGAACACCGCGATGCGCTCGATGCGCCGGCGGGTCATCGTCACCAGCGCCTGGAACAGCGGTTCGTCGGACGTGCAGCCGACCACCGGCCGGCTCACGATCGTGCCGACCGCGCTCTCGAGCGGCAGGTGGCGGAGCGCGATCGACTCGAGGAGGTCCGTGCGCGTGGCGATGCCGAGGCCTTGCTCGCCGTTTACGAACACGCAGTCCACGTGCTTGTCGCGCATGCGGCGTGCCGCCTCGTCGAGCGCGCAGTCCTCGGGCACGATCACCGCCTCGCCGAGCAGTGCATCGCCCACCTTGGTCAGCATCAGCTCGCCGAGGTCCGAAGCGCCGCTCGGGGCCGTTTCGGCGAGCGCGGTGCGCTTGGCCAGCGAATCGACGAAGTGCGCCGCAAAGCGTCCGTTGGACTCGACGGCCTTGCGGAACGCCGCCGCGGGGATCACCCACAGCAGCGAGTCCTCGATGGCCTCGTAGTGGTGCCGGGCCCGGCCAGCGAGCACCGCCGTGGCGCCGAAGTAATCGGACGGCCCGAACTCGGCGAACGTGCGTGGCACGCCGTCGCCCTCGTCGACCGCGGCGACGCCGCCCTTCATCAGCACGTACACCGCGGACGAACTCCCGCCCTCCTCCAGCACGCGGGTGCCGGCGGGCACGAACTCGATGTCGATCGCGGCGGCGAGCGCACGGGCTTGCTCCGGCGTGAGCAGGTCGAAGGGCGGCGAGGCGAAGTCGAATTCCTGTCCGTGGGCGCTCATTTTAAAGGTTTAAAGGTGCCGGTGTTACGGTTACGGCTACAGCTACGGCTACGGCTACGGCTGCTGCGGATCAGACAAACGAACGTTCGCTACGCCTGCCGTAACCGTAACCGTAACACCGGCACCTTTAAAAGGAAGGCCGGGGCGGCGGTCAGCCGGCCCCGGCCCAGAGCGTCAGTCCGCCGCTCAGTGGTGGGTGGCCTCTCCGGCGCCGCGCGGCACGCGGATGTCCTCCACCAGGTGCTGGATGTGCTCCGGCGGCGGGGCCGTCAGGTGGCTCACCGCATACGTCACGGCGAAGTTTAGCAACATGCCCACGAAGCCGATGCCCTCCGGCGAGATGCCGAGGAACCACTGGTCCGCGCCGGCCGTCGGGTTCACGAACTTGAAGTGGATGATGTACCAGGCCGTGAACACGATGCCGACCACCATGCCCGAGATCGCGCCCTGCATGTTGGCGCGCTTGTCGAAGATCCCGAGGAAGATCGCCGGGAAGAACGACGCCGCCGCCAGGCCGAACGCGAACGCCACCACCTGGGCGACGAACGCTGGCGGATAGATACCGAGCAGGCCAGCGATCACCACGGCGAATGCCGCAGCGATGCGCGCAAAGAGCAACTCCCGTTTCTCGGTGATGCCTGGCATCAGCATCTTCTTCAGCAGGTCGTGCGAGATGGCCGACGAGATCACCAGCAGCAGGCCCGCCGCGGTCGAGAGCGCCGCCGCGAGGCCGCCCGCCGCGACGAGCGCGATCACCCACGCCGGGAGCTGCGCGATCTCCGGGTTGGCGAGCACCATGATGTCGCGGTCGATGGTCATCTCGTTGTCGTCGCCCTTGGCGTAGAACATGCGGCCGTCGCCGTTCTTGTCCTCCCACTTGATGAGGCCGGTCTTCTCCCAGTTCTTGATCCAGCTCGGCGCCTCGGCGTAGAGCGCGCCCGCGCCGTCCGCGCCGTTGATGGTCTGGATCATGTTGAGGCGCGCGAACGCCGCCACGGCCGGGGCCGTCGTGTAGAGGATGGCGATGAACACCAGCGCCCAGCCGGCGGAGACGCGCGCGTCACGCACCTTCGGCACCGTGAAGAAGCGCACAATCACGTGCGGCAAGCCGGCCGTGCCGATCATCAGCGCCGCGGTGATGCAGAACACGTCGATCAGCGGTTTTTGCCCGCTCGTGTACGGCGCGAAGCCGAGTTCGGTGCTGAGCCCGTCGAGCTTGTCGAGCAGGTGGCCGCCACCGTCGGTGAGCTCACTGCCGAAACCGAGCTGCGGGATCGCGTTGCCGGTGAGGAGAATGGAGATGAAGACCGCCGGCACCATGTAGGCGAAGATCAGCACGCAGTACTGGGCCACCTGCGTATAGGTGATGCCCTTCATGCCACCGAGCACGGCGTAGAAGAACACGATCGCCATGCCGACGATCACGCCCGTGTTGATGTCCACCTCGAGGAAGCGCGAGAACACGATGCCGACGCCGCGCATCTGCCCCGCGACGTAGGTGAACGACACGAAGATCGCGCAGATGACCGCCACGGTGCGGGCCGTGTTCGAGTAGTAGCGGTCGCCGATGAAGTCCGGGATGGTGAACTTGCCGAACTTGCGCAGGTAGGGCGCGAGCAGCAGGGCGAGCAGCACGTAGCCGCCGGTCCAGCCCATGAGGTAGACGGCTCCGTCGTAACCCATGAACGAGATCAGGCCGGCCATCGAGATGAACGACGCGGCCGACATCCAGTCGGCGGCCGTGGCCATGCCGTTGACGACCGGGCTCACGCCGCCACCGGCGACGTAGAAATCGCGTGTGTGCGCCGCGCGCGCCCAGAGGGCAATGCCGATGTAGAGCGCGAAGCTCGCACCGACGATCAGGTAGGTCCAGGCTAGAACTGACATGTGGTATCCCCCGGCTTATCTGTGGCGCGGCTCAGTCTTCGTGCACGTCGAATTCGCGGTCGAGCTTGTTCATGATCCCGACGTACACGAAGATCAGGATGACGAACACGTAGATCGATCCTTGCTGCGCGAACCAGAAACCGAGCTTGAAGCCGCCGATCTGGATCTTGTCGAGCGCGTCGTGCAGCAGGATGCCGAAGCCGTACGACACCACGAACCACACTGCGAGCAGCGTGAGCAGCGTGCTGAGGTTGCGCTTCCAGTAGGCCTGTCTCTTGTCGGGCGTCATCGAATTACCCTCCTCCCCGGTGCAGGGTTGAACGCGAATCTAGCAAGGGCCCGGGGCGGACCCTCTGCGACATTGGTCGTAGACGCGGCTCAGCGGTTCATGCGCTCGGCGACGAGGTTCGCGACCACCGACGGGTCGGCGAGCGTCGAGATGTCGCCGAGCTGGTCGTGCTCGTTGGCCGCGATCTTGCGCAGGATGCGGCGCATGATCTTGCCAGAGCGGGTCTTGGGCAGGCCCGGCGCCCACTGGATGAAGTCGGGCGTGGCGATCGGGCCGATCTCGCGCCGCACCCACTCGCGCAGTTCCTTGCGCAGTTCCTCGGTGGGCTCCGCATCGACCACCAGCGTCACGTAGGCATAGATGCCCTGGCCCTTGATGTCGTGCGGGCAGCCCACCACGGCAGCCTCGGCGACCTTGGCGTGGGCCACCAGCGCGCTCTCGACCTCGGCCGTGCCGAGGCGGTGTCCGGCGACGTTCAGCACGTCGTCCACGCGGCCGGTGATCCAGTAGTAGCCGTCCTCGTCGCGCCGCGCGCCGTCGCCGGTGAAGTAGCGGCCGGGGAAGGTCTTGAAGTAGGTGTCGATGAAGCGCTGGTGGTCGCCGAACACCGTGCGCATCTGGCCGGGCCAGCTGTCCGTGATCACGAGGTTGCCTTCGCAGGCGCCCTCGAGTGCCTGGCCTTCATTGTCGACGATCGCCGGCTTCACGCCGAAGAACGGCAGCGTCGCCGAGCCCGGCTTCTGTGCAATCGCCCCGGGCAGCGGCGTGATCAGGATGCCGCCGGTCTCGGTCTGCCACCACGTATCGACGATCGGGCAGCGGTCGTCGCCCACGACCCGGTGGTACCACTCCCACGCCTCCGGGTTGATCGGCTCGCCCACGGTGCCCAGCAGGCGCAGCGTCTTGCGCGAGAATTTCTTCACCGGCCCCTCGCCCTCGCGCATCAGCGCGCGCAGCGCGGTGGGCGCGGTGTAGAACAGCGTCACCTTGTGCTTGTCGCACACCTGCCAGAAGCGGCTCGAATCGGGGTAGTTCGGCACGCCCTCGAACATCAGCGAGGTGGCGCCGTTCGCGAGCGGCCCGTACACCACATAGCTGTGGCCCGTGACCCAGCCGACGTCGGCGGTGCACCAGAAGATGTCGTCTTCGTGCAGGTCGAACACGGCCTCGTGCGTGAGTGACGCATAGACGAGGTAGCCACCGGTGGTGTGCAGCACGCCCTTCGGCTTGCCGGTGGAGCCCGACGTGTAGAGGATGAACAGCGGGTCCTCGGCGTCCATCGCGACCGGCGCGCACTCGTCAGGCTGCCCGTCCACCACCTCGTGGTACCACTGGTCGCGGCCGTACATGGCCACGTTCGAGCCCGTGCGTTTCACCACCAGCACGTGCTGCACGGTCTCGGTGCCCGGGCTCGACAGCGCCTGGTCCACGTTGGCCTTGAGCGGCACCTTCTTGCCGCCGCGGATGCCCTCGTCGGCGGTGATCACCACCGTGGAGGCACAGTCGGAGATGCGGCCCGCCAGCGAATCGGGCGAGAAGCCGCCGAACACCACGGAGTGGATCGCGCCGATGCGCGCGCAGGCAAACATCGCAACCGCGGCCTCGGGAATCATCGGCAGGTAGATGGTGACTCGGTCGCCCTTCTGCACGCCGAGCGCCTTGAGCGCGTTGGCCAGCTTGCAGACCCGGTGATACAGCTCGCGGTAGGTGATCGCCTGGGACTCGCCGGGGTTGTCGCCCTCCCAGAGGATGGCGGTCTTGTCGCCGCGCGTGGCGAGGTGCCGGTCGAGGCAGTTGGCCGCCACGTTGAGCTGGCCATCCTCGTACCAGCGGATGTGGAAGTTCGCGGCGTCGTAGCTCAC
>Ga0114938_1001856_pt1 | contig 13945 bp, 10 predicted proteins | sample AshMeaBigSpring_FD_88675 | JGI IMG/M metagenome (GOLD analysis project Ga0114938, IMG submission 88675) | Groundwater microbial communities from Big Spring, Nevada to study Microbial Dark Matter (Phase II) - Ash Meadows Big Spring | ecosystem: Environmental > Aquatic > Deep subsurface >...
AGCTGAAAAGCGATCCCGACTGGCTGTCCGACCCGCGCATGCCCGTCCCTCCTGCCGATGGCAGAGAGGAATCATGTTCGCACGGCCGAGTCGAGTGGAGGGTTTTTCAGTGGCCTGTTAAAGCTCGATTATTCGGACCCCCGTTCACCTTTCTTTTAGTATGTCTATTAGGGTAACTTTTAACAACGTCGCGCTAAGTTGGACGCAACCCGGAAACCGGGAACTCGGTGCCTAAAATGCCGGGAAGCGTCAGACAGTCAGAGGCAGGACAATGAGTGTTGCGTTGGACGTCGCGCGGCAGCGCGCGCCCGTCGGGGACGAGCAGTTCCGCGGCGAGTATCTGCAGGCTCTCCGGTTGATCGAGCGTCTGCATCGGCTACTTCTCGATGTCATCAAGGACGAGTTCGACCGCCTCGGCGGTGCCGATCTCAACAGCGTGCAGGCGCTGCTGCTCTACAATATCGGCGAGAGCGAGCTGACCGCCGGCGAGCTCAAGACACGCGGCTACTATCTCGGCTCGAACGTGTCGTACAATCTGAAGAAGCTCGTCGACATGGGCTACATCCACTACAAGCGCTCGGATGTGGACCGCCGCTCGGTGCGCGTGAGCCTGACCGACAAGGGCATGGACGCCTGCGACGTGGTCAAGAAGCTCTATCAGCGCCAGCTCGGCTCGATCGAGGCCGTCGGCGAGGTCTCGAGCGAGGACTTCCGGACGCTGAACCGCGCGCTCGTTCGCCTCGAGCGGTTCTGGTCGGATCAGATCCGCTACCGCCTCTGAGCCGCTGCGGCTGAGACATCGATCGGGCGGGCGCCGGCCGACGCTGGCGTCCGCCCGATCATGTTGACGCTGTGTTCGCGCTCCCGACACCAGGTGATGCGCGCGCGCCACCCTGCCTCGCGCGATGTGGACGTGGACACCCGATCGCCGCCGCGGCATTGGACAATCGATTGCAAATCGTTAACCTGTCGGGAACTAGGCTGCCGGGTGGCTCCGGAAGACCCCTCAGCACTTGCGACGAGCAGAACAATCATGAGCATGGCCAGCCGCCGCGGCGCCAAGGCGCCGAGCCCCGGTATTCGCGCTTTTTCCTACCCTCGCGCGCGGCTCGTGCCGGCTGCTGTGCTGGTGGCCGCGCTGCTGTCGATGGCAGGGCCCGCTGCCGCGGAGGGCGAGCAGCCCTGGAATCCTTTCCGCTCCTCGCCGATCACCACCGGCGCAACGCAGTCCTACGACCGCTCGTTCGTCAAGGAGTGGGAGGCGAACCCGCCGCGCGGCTTCCCGACGCTGTCGGCCTCCAACATCGAGCCGATGAAGACGGCAATCAAGCGCTACACCGAAATCGAGGCGCGTGGCGGCTTCCGCCCGGTCCCCGACCAGCAGATGCAGGTCGGCTCCAGCGGGCCGGCCGTCGGCCTCCTGCGCGAGCGCCTGCTCGCCTCGGGCGACCTCAAGGAGAGCTCGGGCTTTCTCGAGCAGTTCGACTATTACCTCGAGAAGGCGGTGAAGCGGTTCCAGGCCTCGAACGGGCTGACGCCCACCGGGGTCGTCGAGAAGCGCACGATTGCGGCGCTCAACGTGCCGGCCTCCGCCCGGCTCCGCCAGCTCAAGACGAACCTCGCCCGCCTGCAGGAGTTCGTGCGCGGGATGCCGAAGAAGTACGTGGTCGTGAACATTCCCTCGGCCCAGATCGAGGCGGTGGAGAGCGACCGCGTCGTCTCGCGCCACGCCGGCGTCGTCGGCAAGATCGACCGGCCGACCCCGCTGCTGCGCTCGGCTGTGCACGAGATGAACTTCAATCCGGTGTGGACGCTGCCGCCGACCGTCATCGACAAGGACCTGATCCCCAAGGGGCAGGAGATGCAGCGGCGCAACCAGAACGTGCTCGCCAAGTACGGCATCGACGCCTACGACGGCAACGGCCGGAAGCTCGATCCCGCATCGATCAACTGGAGCTCGGGCGCGCCGCGCAATCTCCAGTACCGCCAGCAGCCGGGCAAGGACAATCCGCTCGGCTTCCTCAAGATCAACTTCCACAACAACTACTCGGTCTACATGCACGACACGCCGTCGGAGACCCTGTTCGGGCGCAACTTCCGCGCCGCGAGCTCGGGTTGCGTGCGTGTTGCGGGCATCGAGCACCTCGCCAACTGGATGCTCGCCGACACCGGCGGGTGGAGCCCCGAGCGCATCCAGAAGATGAAGGAGACGGGCGAGAAGCTGAACGTGGCGTTGAAGCGGCCGGTGCCGCTCTACTTCGTCTACGTGACCGCGTGGGTCACCGAGGACGGCGTCGTCAACTTCCGCCGGGATCTCTACAATAGGGATGGCGTCGGCGCGGTCGCGGGCGCCTATTGACGCGCACGAGACATGCCCCTCGCGCAGACGTGCGGCGACATTTGCCGGCGGCGTTGCTATAGATTGGCATTTGAGACCCAATCAGCGTGACGCCCGGGCGTGTGCCGGGCGCGGGCCCAGTTCAATGCGTGTGACTCCGCCGATCCGGTTTCGCCTCGCAAGCGTCGTGCTCGCGGCTGGTCTATGTATCGCAGCGCTCGCCGCCGGTTCACCGGCAGCCGCGCAGACCACGGGGCCGGCGCAGGCATCCCCCGCAGCTCCGGCCGCTCCGGCAGTTGCAGGCGAGCCCTGGCTCACCCGCCAGTGGAACGCACTCAAGAATCTCGCCGGCGCTGGGCCGGAACGAGTGGTAGTTCCGGCCGGCAGCCCTGGCGCGGCCAAGCCGGGCGCTCCACCGCCGGGCGTGACGGTCAGCAAGCCGCTCGCCCGCGAGATCATCGAATGGGACGAGTACGTGGCGCGCTTCGATGCCGTCGACGTTGTCGAGATGCGGGCGCGCATCTCCGGATATCTCACGGACGTGCATTTCAAGGACGGCCAGCACGTCAGGAAGGGCGACCCGCTGTTCACGATCGACCCGCGGCCGTTCGAGCGCGCGCTCGACCAGGCCAAGGCCGAGCTGGCGCAGGCGCGGACCAAGGTCGAGAACTCTTCCAAGGACGTCGAGCGCGGCCGGCCGCTGCTCGACCGCAAGATCCTGTCGGAGAAGGTGTTCGACGACCGCGAGAACCTGAAGCGCGATGCCGAGGCCGCGGTGAAGGTCGCCGATGCGAAGGTCAAGACCGCCGAGCTCGATCTCTCCTTCACGCGCATCGCCGCGCCGATCAGCGGCCGCATCAGCCGCGCGATCATCGGCCCCGGCAACTGGGTCAGCGCCGGCGGCTCGAGCAACGCGACGCTGCTCACCTCGATCGTCACGCAGGACCCGATCCACATCTACTTCGACGTGAGCGAGAACAACCTCATCAAGTACAAGCGCCTGCGCCAGCAGGGCACGTCCGGCAGCGGCGCCGAGGTCGGCGGGGCGGTGCAGATCGCGCTGCCCGATGAGACCAGCTTTCCGCACACCGGAAAGCTCGATTTCTCGGACAACCGGCTCGACCCGGGCACCGGCACGCTGCGCGCCCGCGCCCTCGTCGACAACAAGGACGGCCTCTTCTCGCCCGGCATGTTCGCGCGGCTGCGCATTGCCGGCTCGGCGCGCAACATGAGGCTGCTGTTGCCGGACGAGGCGATCGGCACCGACCAGATCAACAAGTTCGTCTATGTCGTCACCGAGGACGGAACCGCCAGCCGCAAGGCCGTGACTCTCGGTCCGCTTCACGAGGGGCTGCGCGTCGTGCGTGCGGGGCTCACGGCGGACGACTGGGTGGTGATCCGTGGTATCCAGCGCGCCCGCCCCGGCCAGAAAGTCACGCCCAAGCGCGAGCCGCTGCAGCTCTCCGCGGCACCGGCGGAGGCTGACGCGGTGAAGAAGCAGTAGCGAGCTGATCCGGGCAGGCATCATGCGTCTCAGCCACTTCTTCATCGCCCGGCCGATCTTCGCGGCGGTCATCTCGCTGTTCGTGACCATCATCGGCGCGATCGCCTACAACGGCCTCGCGGTCACCCAGTTCCCCGAGATCGTGCCGCCGACCATCACCGTCAATACGTCCTATCCGGGAGCGAGCGCCCAGACCGTCGCTGACACCGTCGCCGCCGTGATCGAGCAGGAGGTGAATGGTGTCGACGGCATGATCTACATGTACTCGAACTCGACCAGCGACGGCGCGCTGAGCCTGACGGTCACGTTCGACATCGGGACCGACGTCGACAAGGCGCAGGTGCTCGTCCAGAACCGCGTGGCCTCCGCCGAGCCCCGCCTGCCGGAGGAGGTGCGCCGCAACGGCATCACGACGCGCAAGAACAACCCCGACCAGTTGCTCGCGGTGCACCTCGTCTCGCCCGACGGCACCTACGACCAGGTCTACATCTCGAACTACGGCCTGCTCAACGTGCGCGACGTGCTCGCCCGCATCGAGGGCGTCGGCTCCGTGCTGATGTTCGGCGCGCGCGAGTATGCGATGCGCATCTGGCTCGACCCGGAGCGCATCGCCGGCCTCGGGCTCACCGCCGAGGAGGTGCTGGCGAGCCTGCGCCAGCAGAACCTGCAGGTGGCGGGCGGCGCCATCGGCGAGCCGCCGATCGCGCGCACCGGCGCCTTCCGGAAGCCACTGCAGCTCAAGGGGCGGCTGCGCGAGCCGGACGAGTTCGAGCAGATCGTCGTCAAGACCGGCGCCGACGGACGCATCGTGCGGCTGAAAGACGTGGCCCGCGTCGAGCTCGGAGCGCTGAGCTACAGCACGTTCGGCTACCAGAACAAGTATGCCGCGACTGTGCTGTTCATGACGCAGTCGCCCGGCACCGACGCACTGAAGGCTGCCAACACCGTCAAGCGCACGATGGCGGAGCTGTCGAAGAGCTTCCCCAAGGGCCTCGAGTACCGGATCATCTACAATCCGACCGAATTCATCGAGGTCTCGATCCGCGCGCTCTACAGGACGATGCTAGAGGCGGTGGCGCTGGTCGTGCTGGTGGTGCTGGTCTTCCTGCAGACGTGGCGCGCGACGCTGATCCCGGTCGTCGCCATTCCGGTCTCGCTGATCGGCACGTTTGCCGTGATGCTCGCGTTCGGCTTCTCGATCAACATGCTGACGCTGTTCGGCCTCGTGCTGGCGGTCGGCATCGTGGTCGACGATGCGATCGTGGTCGTCGAGAACGTGGAGCGGCGCCTCCGCGACGGCCGGTCGCCGGTCGAGGCCTCGCGGGTGTCGATGGACGAGGTGGGAACGGCGCTGATCGCGATCGCGGTCGTGCTGTCGGCGGTGTTCATCCCGACCGCATTCGTCGGCGGCATCACCGGCCAGTTCTACCGCCAGTTCGCGGTCACTGTCGCGACGGCGACGATCATCTCCGCGTTCGTCTCGCTGACGCTGAGCCCGGCGCTGACCTCGCTGCTGTTCAAGCCGCACGGTGCCCACCGGCGTGACAGCGCACTGATGGCGCCGGTGCATGCGCTGTTCCGCGGCTTCAACGCGGCGTTCGATGCCCTGGCGCGCGGCTATGCCCGGCTCGTGCGCGGCCTCGTGCGCATCGCCGTGCCGCTGCTCGCCATCTATGTCGGACTGATCGGTCTTGCCGTCTGGCTGGTCCAGCGCACGCCAGCGGGCTTCATCTCGCAGCTCGATCGCGGCTTGCTGATCTGCGCCTTCCAGCTGCCGCCCGGCGCCTCCCTCGACCGCACCAACGAGGTGATGAAGAAGGTCAACGAGATCATCCTGGCGACACCGGGCGCAGCCTACACCAACGTCAACGTCGGCCGCTCGGGCGCGACATTTACCAATGCCTCCAACGCCGGCGGCGTCTTCGTCGTGCTCGAGCCGTTCGAGGTACGCCAGAAGAAAGGGCTGACGGTTCAAAAGATCGCGGCTGACTTGCGCGCCAGGTTCGCCACCGAGATCGACACCGCGCAGAGCTTCGTGTTCATTCCGCCGCCGGTGCGCGGCGTCGGCTCCTCGGCCGGGTTCTCGATGCGGCTCCAGGACCGGGCCGGCGTCGGACCTGCCGAGCTCGGCCGGATCGCCGGTGAGCTGATCCGCGAGGCCAACACCACGCCAGGCCTCGTCAACGTGTTCACGACGTTCCAGACCGCCACACCGCAGGTCTTCGTCGACGTCGACCGCACCAAGGCCCAGATGCTGAAGGTGCCGGTGCAGGCCGTGTTCGAGGCTCTGCGCATCTACATGGGCTCGGCCTACGTCAACGACTTCAACATGTTCGGCCGGCCCTACCGCGTGCAGGCGCAGGCGGAAGGCGCATTCCGCCTCGATCCCGACAACGTCAGCCGGCTGCGCGTGCGCAACAGCGACGGCCAGATGGTGCCGCTCGGCAGCCTCGTGATATTTCGCGAGACCGCGGGGCCGGACCGCGTGCCGCGCTACAATCTCTTCCCAACCGTCGAGATCAGCGGCGCGAGTGCGGCGGGCGTCAGCTCCGGCCAGGCGCTCGAGCTCATGCGCGGCGTCGCGGCGCGAACGCTGCCGGAAGGCATCGGCTACGAGTGGACCGACCTCTCGTACCAGGAGGCCAAGGTCGGCCGCACCGGCTACTATATCTTCCTCCTCTCCGTCCTGTTCGTATTCCTCGCACTCGCCGCACAGTACGAGAGCTGGTCGCTGCCGCTCGCGATCATGCTGATCGTGCCGATGTGCCTGCTCTCGGCCGTCCTCGGCGTCTGGATGCACGGGCAGGACATCAACATCCTGACCCAGATCGGCTTCATCGTGCTGATCGGGCTCGCCGCCAAGAACGCAATCCTCATCGTCGAGTTCGCGCGGCAGAAGGAGGAGCAGGGCATGGGGCTCGTCGATGCGGCGGTCGATGCCTGCCTGTTGCGGCTGAGGCCCATCCTGATGACCTCGCTCTCCTTCACGCTCGGCGTGCTGCCGCTCTATTATGCAAAGGGCCCGGGCGCGGAGATGCGCATCGCGCTCGGCACCAGCGTGTTCTGGGGCATGATCGGCGTGACACTGTTCGGGCTGATCTTCACGCCCGTGTTCTACGTCGTGGTGCGGCGCCTTGCGATGCGCAGGCGCAGGCGCACCGCGACAGGCAGCGGCCCGAGCGGCATTGCGCCCGCCCCGCAGCCGGCGGAGTAGCGCCGCTCACGTCGCGCGCCTGCCTTCGACGATCCGCTTGCCCAGTGCGTGCCGGTGCACCTCGGAGGGGCCGTCGTAGATGCGGAAGCCGCGCACGTCGCGGAAGATGCGCATCACCGCCGTGTCGCCGGTCATGCCGGTGCCGCCGAGGATCTGCAGCGAACGGTCGACGATGCGCATGATCGCCTCCGAGCAGATCACCTTCGCCATCGAGCTCTCGGTGCCGCCCCGCCCGCCACGGTCGAGCACCCAGGCGCAATGGCGGATCGCGAGGCGGGCGACGTGCATGTCCATGGCATTGTCGGCCAGCATGAAGCTGACGCCCTGGTGCTCGCCGAGTCGCTTGCCGAAGCTCGAGCGCTTGCGCGCATAGTCGGTCGCGATGTCGTGGCACCGCTCCGCCGCGCCGAGCCAGCGCATGCAATGGGTGAGGCGCGCGGGCGCGAGCCGCACCTGGGCATAGCGAAAGCCCTTTCCGACCTCGCCGAGAACGTCGTCGCCCGCGACCTTGAGGCCATTGATATCGACCACCCAGTGGCCGCCCATGAGGCTCGTGTCCATCGTCTCGGGCAGCCGCGCGAGCTTGAACGCAGGGTGCGGCAGCGGCGCGAGGAACATCGTCGCCTCGCCCGGACCCTCGCCGGTGCGCGCCATGATGATCGCGAAGGCGGCGCCATCCGCGCCGGTGATCATCCACTTCCTGCCGCGAATGACCCAGCCGTTGCCTTCGGGCACGGCGCGCGTCGCGAGCATCGCGGGGTCGGCGCCGGCGCCGCCGTCGGGCTCGGTCATGGCGAAGCAGGAGCGCACCGCGGCCGTCGCCAGAGGGCGCAGGTATTTCTCGCGCTGCGCCGGTGTCGCCACGACATCGAGCAGGTGAATGTTGCCTTCGTCCGGCGCATGGCAGTGGAGCGCGATCGGCCCGAGCATCGAGTAGCCCGCGGCCTCCAGCACCGCCGCCTTGCCGACGTGGTCGAGACCGTGCCCGCCGAGCTCCTTCGGCACGTGCACGCCGAGAAGGCCGGCGGAACGCGCCTTCCCGTTGAGCTCGCGCCGCAGCTCATCGGTCGGCCCGTGCTGGCCCCAGCGCGGATCGGCCTCGAACGGGATGACGTCATCGACGACGAACGCGCGCACCCGCGCCGCAAGCGCGACAACCTCGTCGGGCAGGGTGAAGTCCATCGCGGGCTCCTCGTCCGGTTGCCGCAACGGGCTCGACCCGCTGCCCCGCGACGATGCCTCGCGGGGCTGCGGGGCACAAGGCTCGTCCGGCCGCCCCATCGGCCATGGCACGCATGCTTTCGCGCACCTCGACGCCATGGCGCCTAGCTTGGCGGTGGCCGTGACGGTCGCGGCGGACCGGGCGGCAAAGCCGGACTGGCCGGCACCGCTCCCTACCCTTCGCGCCCCGATCTCAGGAGAATGCGGGCGGCCCCTACCGCCCGTCCGACATTGGACGGTTCATCTAGTCCGCTGCATGCGACGACATGGGTTCAGTAGCGGATAACCGGCGCGAGACCCTTGGTGCCTGCCCCGAGGAGTTGCGGCAGCAGACGCGGCGCATCCTCGAACGCAATTTCCGCAGTCAGCAGCGTGTCGAGCCGCGGGTCGGCGAGGAGCGCGAGTGCGGCCTCGAGACGGCGGCGATGGGACCAGCGGGCGCGGCGGCGCGCCGCAACCGCTCCGACCTGCGAGGCGACGAGCTTGAGCCTCCGGCTGTGGAACGCGCCGCCGAGCGGCACAGGCGTCGCCCCCGCGCCGTACCAACTCAACTCGACGATCGTCGCCTCCTCGCCCGCACATGCGATCGCCGTGGCGAGGCCCGCCTCCGTCGCAGACGTGTGGAACACGACGTCGGCTTCGGCGGGCGCCGCCTCGGGCGTCGCAAAGGCGATGCCGAGCGCCTCGGCAAGGCTGCGGCGCTCCCGGACCACGTCGACCAGCGTGACCTCGGCACCTGGGAGGCGCGCCGCCAGATATCCGACCAGCAGCCCGACGATGCCGCCGCCGACGACCGCGATCCGGTCGGCAGCGCCCGCGCCGGCATCCCAGAGCGCGTTGAGTGCGGTTTCCATATTAGCCGCCAGGACCGCGCGCCGCGGCGGCACGCCATCGGGCACCGGCACGGCCATGGCCAGCGGCGCGAGAAACCGCGTCTGATGCGGGTGCAACACGAACACCGGCCGGTCGCGAAGCTTTTTTGGCCCGTCCTCCACGATGCCTGTCGCGCAATAGCCGTATTTGACCGGAAAGGGGAAATCGCCGTCCTGCAGCGGCGCACGCATGCGCTGCCACTCGCACTCGCCGACAAGCCCGGCCGAGACGAGGCGTTCCGTCCCGCGGCTCACTCCGCTAAAGAGCGTGCGGACGAGCACCTGGTCCGCGGCGGGGGGGCAGAGCGTCTCCTCGCGGATCTCGACCTTGCCCTTGGCGGTGTACCAGAGCGCGCGGGCGGTTGATCGGGTGGCGGCCATCGTCGTCGATCCGGGTGCGGGAGCGCCCACGAGGAGCTGAGCTGGGGTTTCGATCGCATGCAAGAAAAGACTAGCACTGCCCCATCGGCGAGCGCCAACGCTGCGGTCAGCGTGGTTACGACGCCGGCCGGCCTGCAGGCAATGCCCGAACTCACACGGCGCCGCCGGATCGTGATCGCGCTCAACGTCGCAACCTGGCTGCTGCTCATGTGGGCTGCCGCCACCGTGCTCGCGGCTGGCGGCTGGACGCTCATCGACACCGTACTGCTCGTCGCTTTCGCCATCGGCTCGCCGTGGACCGTGCTCGGCTTCTGGAATTCGGTGATCGGGCTCTGGTTACTCCACGTCCACCCCGATCCGATGGCCGAGGTCGCGCCCTACGCGGCCGCCGGCGACACGACCGTTCCGATCGGCGTCCGCACTGCCGTGTTCATGACGCTCCGCAACGAGGATCCGCAGCGCGCCTTCCTGCGGCTGAGGACCATCAAGCAGAGCATCGATGCAACCGGCTCGGGCGAGGAGTTCAGCTACTTCGTGCTCTCCGACACCAATCTGCCCGAGGTCGCCGCCGCCGAGGCGACCACCGCCGAGGTCTGGAAGAAAGAGCTCGGGCCGGGCGAAGCCGATCGCGTCAACTACCGCCGCCGCACCGACAACACCGGATTCAAGGCCGGCAATGTGCGCGACTTCTGCGAGCGCTGGGGCAAGGACTACGAGCTGATGCTGCCGCTCGATGCCGACAGCCTGATGAGCGGCGAGGCGATCGTCGGGCTCGTGCGCATGATGCAGGCCCACCCGCGCATCGGCATCCTCCAGAGCCTCGTCGTCGGCATGCCATCGGAAAGCGCCTTCGCCCGCATCTTCCAGTTCGGCATGCGCCACGGCATGCGCACCTACACCATGGGCCAGGCCTGGTGGGTCGGCGATTGCGGACCGTTCTGGGGCCACAACGCGCTCGTGCGCATCAAGCCGTTTGTCGAGGAGTGCCATCTGCCCGTGCTGCCCGGCGGACCGCCGCTCGGCGGCCACGTGCTCTCCCACGACCAGGTCGAGGCGACACTGATGCGTCGCGCCGGCTACGAGGTGCGCGTGCTGCCGGTCGAGAACGGGAGCTGGGAGGAGAACCCGCCGACCATGCTCGACTTTGCAAAGCGCGACGTGCGCTGGTGCCAGGGCAACATGCAGTACATCAAGCTGCTCGACACGCCGGGCCTGCTGGCGATGAGCCGGTTCCAGCTCGTCTGGGCGATCCTGATGTTCCTCGGGCTCCCGGCCTGGACGCTGATGATCGCGCTGCTCCCGGTGGCCGGCTGGCAGCATTGGATGGTCTACGATTTCCCGCACGGCCTCGCGATCGCGCTCTATGTCGGCTTCTTCCTGATGTACCTCAGCCCGAAGATCGCGGGCCTCCTCGACACCGTGTCGACCAGGGGTGGCGTCGACCGCTACGGCGGCGCGCTGCGGTTCGGCTCGAGCGCGGCGATCGAGCTCGTGTTCTCCTTCCTGCAGGGTGCGGTCTCGACCATCCGCACGACCATCTTCATGCTCGGCCTGCCGTTCGGGAAATCGGTGCTATGGGGCGGTCAGTCGCGCGACGCCTATGGCATCTCGTGGCGGACCGCTTGGGAGAACCTTTGGCCGCAGACGCTGTTCGGCACGGTCGTGTGCGGTCTCATGTGGCTCGTCGAGCCGCAGCTCTTCTGGTGGAGCCTGCCGCTGACGCTCGGCTACCTCGTCGCCATGCCGTTCGCGGTGGCGACCGCCGCTCCGGCAGTCGGGCGATGGTTCAAGCACGTCGGCCTCTGCGGTATTCCCGAGGATTTCGCGCCGCCCGAGGAGGTGCGGAAGGTGATGGGGACGTAGCAGGCCCATGGCGGCCACCGCGCGTGCGGCTGCAGCTACTCATCCCGATTGTCGCGCTGCAGGTCTGAAGAGCATCATCGGGCAGCACTCCCTGGTACTCGAGCACCAGGCGATGCTCGGATCGCTCGTGGAGACCTGCAAGCTCATCGCCGTTGATCTGCTGGCACCGGCGCCGGATCGTGTCGGTCTGCAGGCAATGCTGCAGCATCCGCAGTGCGGTGGCACGAGTGTCGCCTAGAGCGCTTTCCACGAGCGTTGCATCGTGGCCGGTGTGCCTCCCCTCCCATCGCGGGGAGGGGTCGGGGGTGGGGGGACAATTGAGCGTCATACCAACGCATCTCGCTCGGTTCATACCCCAGTCCCACCCCACCCCTGACCCCTCCCCATCAAGGGGAGGGGGATGCGCAGTTAGCAAGGGGAGGGGGATGCGCAGTGAGCCACATCAACTGGAATCTGCGCTAGTCGTGGGCCTTCTGGCCGTAGCTCGTGAATCTTGTGAGGACCCGCAGCATCTCGGCATCCGAGAGCAGGCTCGGCGCGCCGAGCGTCAGCACCTTGTAATACTGTTCTGCCAGAACCTCGACCTCGAGCGCGAGTTCCAGCGCTGCAGAAAGCGACGGCCCCATCGCGATCTGGCCATGGTTCGCCATCAGGCATGCATTTCGATTGCGCAGACCCTCCGCCACGAGTTGAGCCAGGTCATCGGATCCGAACGTGGCATAGGGCACGAGCGGAATGTCGATCCCGCCCGCCGCCGCCACCATGTAGTGAAACGCCGGGATCGGCTTTTGTGCGCAGGCAAGCACGGTCGCGTGCAGTGAATGGGCATGAACGACCGCATGCATGTCGGGCCGCGTCTGGTAGACGGCCTGATGGATCTGCCATTCGCTGGACGGCTTGCGCTGATTTGGCCGACCGCCGCCGCGATTTTCGACGAGCACGATGTCGGCCGGCTCAATCTCCTCGTATCTCATGCCGGTTGGCGTGATCAGCATGCCGTCGCGGAACCTTGCCGAGACATTGCCTGAGCGACCGGGCGAGAGTCCCGTGCGGCTCATCTCCAGAGCCGCTGCGACGACGGCCTTGCGCAACTCCTCTTCGGCGGCTTTCGGGTTCGCGGTCTTGTTCGTTCTGCTCATCGCCGGCCTGCTGCCCTCATCGCCTGCTCGGGATAGAGCGAGAGTAGACCAGCTCGCGTTGCCGCGCAGACCCCGCGCTCGGTCACGAAGCCCGTCACCAGGCGGGCGGGGGTCACGTCGAAGCCCGGGTTGCGCGCCGGTGAGCCGGGTGCCGCAATCTCGACGGTGATCACGGTCCCATCGGACAAGCGGCCCGGCATCTCGAGTACCTCATCCGGTGCGCGCTCTTCGATGGGGATCTTGCGGCCGCTGTCCATCGTCCAATCGATCGTGGAATGGGGCAGAGCGACGTAGAACGGCACATCATTGTCCTTGGCGGCGAGCGCCTTGAGATACGTGCCGATCTTGTTCGCCACGTCGCCGTTTGCCGTCACGCGGTCGGTGCCGACAATGCACATATCGACCAAGCCCTGCTGCATGTAGTGCCCGCCGGCATTGTCGACGATGATCGAATGCGGCACGCCATGCTGGCCGAGCTCGAAGGCGGTCAGTGAGGCTCCCTGATTGCGTGGGCGCGTCTCATCGACCCAAACATGCACCGGGATGCCCGCTTCGTGCGCCTGATAGATGGGCGACGTCGCGGTTCCCCAGGCGACGCACGCCAGCCACCCGGCGTTGCAATGGGTCAGAATGTCGACCGGCTCGCCCCTAGCCTTTTTCGCGGCGATCCTCTTGATGATTTCCAGGCCGTGCAGTCCGATCATGCGGCATGTCTCAACGTCCTCGTCGCAGATTTCAGTGGCACGCCTGTAGCCCGCAGCAACACGCTTCGCGGGCGGGAGCTGGCCGACCGCCTTCTGCATCTCGTCGAGCGCCCACCTGAGATTGATGGCCGTCGGCCGCTGCTCGGCCAGATCGGCGACGGCCTTCCTCAGGTTCGCGTCCGATGGGTCCTCGTGCAGCGCCAGGCAGACACCGTACGCCGCCGTCGCCCCGATCAGGGGCGCACCGCGCACCTGCATGGACCTGATGGCATGGGCGGCGTGCGCCGCCGTTTGCAGCACCTGCGTCGCGGTCCGATGTGGAAGCTGCGTCTGATCAATGATCTCGACGCTCCATCCATCCGTGCGGATCCAGATCATCCGCTGCTTCTGACCGTTGAGCTTCATTGCGCGTGAACCTCTTCAGCGTCGTCGAACGCGCCATCGCTTGGCCGATCGGGTGCGGCGAGCGGGCATGAGGCGCCGCCTCCACGTGCGTCGAGCCGGATGCATTGCGTCAAGTGCGCCATTGCGGACCGTCCGTCCGTCGACTGCCAGGCGTCGACGGTTCGGCCGGCGAAGTCTCGTTAAAGGAAGCTATACGGTTCCACATCCACCGTCAGCCTGAGATCCCCCTTGATATCCGGCAGATCCGCGAGCCAGGCGCGGACATAGCTCTGCACGTCGGTCTCGCGCGGCGCCTTGACCAGCA
>Ga0114938_1001857_pt1 | contig 13943 bp, 8 predicted proteins | sample AshMeaBigSpring_FD_88675 | JGI IMG/M metagenome (GOLD analysis project Ga0114938, IMG submission 88675) | Groundwater microbial communities from Big Spring, Nevada to study Microbial Dark Matter (Phase II) - Ash Meadows Big Spring | ecosystem: Environmental > Aquatic > Deep subsurface >...
ACACCCGCCAACCCCTCTTCCTGACAGCCCAAACCTTCACTCCTCTGCTCCTACTGCATAATCCGGGTTGAATGCGATCGAGAAGATCGCGAGTATGAGGTGCAGCCTGTTCAGATCTCAGAATGGTAGACAACGCTCCTCGAAAGGCATCCTGAAGCATTCGGGGGATCAAGAAGGAAGCCGGAGAGGAAGGGAGATTTCGAGGGCGAACGCAACGAGTGGGCCGTGGAATACGCCAACGCGGTCTGGTGCGCTGAAATCAATTTTATACCGATGATGCAAGGCATAGGCTCCGAGGCCAGCAGCACCTTGAACTCCATAACCAAAAATCGGAGCAACTTACCAATCGGAGATTGAACGCTTCACAACCAATGCGTAGACAGATCAAATCCGCACGCCACCGCCTATTTCAAGCTCCTGCTGGCTCAAATACGGGGTCCACTTCATTTTTGTCTTTAACTGATCCCTGAGTAATATAAAATTTCATCTTCGCTTCAACTGACACAAGAAAATGACCAAAGAAGATCCCTTTACAGAGCGTGATTCCCAATTCAATTGGGCTAAGTGTGACATCGAACAGCGGTTCGGATTCAAAGGAGGGCGGTTTACGGCACCGAATAATATTTTCACGTTTATTTTTGGATGCTTTCTTACGGTAGTCTTTTTCGCACTGGTCATATATTTAGCGAAGCCAGTCTCCATCCTATCACCGTACACCAACATGTTTCTAGAACGCGGCACGATTCCCTACGCAACGATGCTGCTTTTTTTTTGGTCCATCGCCATTCTGTTCGTGAAGTCACAAAAACTGTCGCTTCAAAGAAAGGTACTCAAGATTCAACCGGTTCCGATTGACCCAGATTTTGTTCTTAACCGGGAAACGGCGAAAGAGGTTTTAATGCGACTGCGTGGAATTGCCGATGAAACGACAAATTTCCTACTTATGAACAGGGTGGATCGGGCACTGTCAAATCTACAAAACATCGGCCATATCGCGGACATTTCCGATATTTTGCGAACACAGACCCAGTATGATGAGGAGCAGTTGGCGTCGGGCTACGGACTGCTGAACGGATTTGTTTGGGCAATTCCTGTTCTTGGTTTTATCGGCACCGTCTTGGGTCTCAGCCATGCGATCGGTGCTTTTGGAGAAACCCTGCGCGCCGGAACAGATCTGAATGGACTTCGTGCATCGCTGCAAACTGTTGCGGGTGGTCTTGGTCTGGGATTTGACACGACACTAATTGCTCTTGTTTGCACACTAATTATTCAACTTCTTCTTACATTCATGCAGAATAAAGAGTCTGAATTCCTCGATGAGTGCAACGAGTACTGCCACGCGCATATTATTTCTAAGTTAAAACTAGCTTGAGATGAGAAGAAGTCTTCGAAAACCGAAGGTCAATGTAAATTTCTTTTTTTTCCAAGATATAATCACAGCGGCTCTCGGTGTGATATTATTTATTGCGCTGATCCTTGCCCTCAACATTGATACGACAACCAATAATGGGCAAAATAAGGAACGGTCCTCGGTACTTCTGGCGGCAGAATCAAGGCTTAACGCGCTGCTGTCTCAACTTGCCGAAAAACGGTCGCTTCTGAAGCAACTGAGCACACTGGTGGGACCGATGGACAAAGATGCTCTAGAGAGGGAGGTTCGGTTCCTTCGCAGCGAGTTGCAATCGTGGTCAGGTACCCTTGCCACGAAAAGCACCCCTCTCGCGATTGCTTCTAACTCGATAGAACTTGACGCCGCACTTCAGAGCAGAAAAAGCGATCTTGCAGCGCTGGAGAAGGAGACACAAACTGTGAATGCTAGCCTAAATGCTGCTTCACAGGCAACAACGGAGCTTGAGGCAAAACTTAAAGACCTCGAAAGTGAGTTGCTTGCCCAAGAACAATTGAAGAACCGAATCTGGTTGATTCCGCAATCCAGTGGGACATCCAAAGCACCGCTTCTTATAACACTTGCTTCCGGCGGATGCGAGTTTCAGCGTTTTGGTAAAGTGACCGAAAAAAGAATTCTCAACGGTACGAATCTGCAGTTCATTCTCAGCGCGATTTTGAAAGGGTTTTCCAAAGAGGAGCATTACGTCGTTCTATACTTTAAACCATCAGCTCTCAGTAGTTTTGATGCAGCGCGACGCTACGTAAACAGCAAAGGATTCGAGGTTGGAACGGATGTGATTTCCGAGGATACAGTTTTGGACTTCTCTCCATCGGTACCATGAGAAGTCGATGGGACAGAAAAGAAGGAAGTTTGGACCTGCTGTTGAACACGCTTTGTGATGTGTTTGGGAGCTTTATTATGATCGCCTTGATTCTTGTTCTGCCTACCGGGATTTCCCACATTAGCGCGCCAGTAGCAGGTGAAGAGATTTTGAGTCGCCGGATTTTGACTGCCGAAGCGGAAATAGAAAAACTCGACCAGAAGATTGCGTCATCGGGAGTTGACGACGAATTCAACCGACTCAAAACTGAAAAAAGTAAAATCGAGTCAACGATCAAAACACTGAAGGAGCAATCACGGGTCATGGGCGAGCAACGCGCCAAACAACTTTCTGCATCCATTCGAGATGTGACAAAGGAGGATGCCGTTCTCCTTGATAAAATTAAAAAAGCTCAATTGGACCAAGAAGCAGCAAAAAATGCATTGGACGAATTAAACAAATTTCAAGCAAACCTCACCTCGCGAATTGATGCGATCAACTGTAAAGTTCTCGATGCAAAAAAAGCTAGAACTCAAGAAATGCGTTTGCCACGTGAACGCCCAACGTCTAAAGATGCTACGAATGTAATTTTTCGCTATGGGAGGATACACCCCCTACTTTCAGAACCCGCTTCTGGAATCAGAAACAGAGATTCTCTGGAATGGAACCAAAAAGGAGACGATGCGATGTTGGTTAAGCCTATTGAAGGTAAAGGCATTCTGCCCGCCGACAAGAGCCGTATAGCCAATTGGTCAGAATCAGTGCCCAATGATTGTTTTGTGGCCTGCTATGTATATGCTGATTCCATCGAGGCTTTTCGGGATTTTCGAAAAGTTATCCAAGATAAAAATATGGAGATTGGATGGGAACCCGTTTCAGAAGGAAGGGGACTGATTTTTTCCTCCCATGGCAGCAGTCCGAATCCGCAGTAAAAGCCTAATCTTCTGCGCCTTGACTAGGTTCTGAAGTGTACTCTAAGAGTTGTCATTTTCTTTCCGAACCTTGTCAATATTCGAGTCCGCAATATCGGCCATCATCGTGAGAAAGCCCTGGTAAAGAACGGTCATGACAAAAATTCCGATTCCATATGCGAACCCCAAGAATAGCCACATCCATGCCGCGCTGTCATTTTCCTTTGCAAGGCCTTTAATCCAACAGACAACTCCCGTGAGTGCGGCAACGACTGCTGCTGCATAGGCCAGGATTGTTATGCAATATACAACTTGGCGAAATATCGGGTAAGCCGTGTCGGCGCGCATCGAATCAACAAAATCTTTTTTGTCATTCATAATTTGAGTTTTTGTTTTTTTACTCCTGCAGTTGGGCATCAAAACGAAATCTGCTGTGTTGTTTATAGGTATCCAAGCGTTGGCATCTAAATCGTACAGCGTATCAGTCTCGTGAAACTGCCCAGAATTAAGGCCCGCTTGTATTTCAGCCTTTGAAAACTGTCCGAGGGATTTTCCTTTTCGCGCAAGGTCAACTCTTCGCTCCCCCGCACCCGGAAGGCCCTGCGTTTTTAAATAGGATTCAATTTCGACCTGACGGCTATTATATAGTCCCAACTCTTCTTTTTGCGCAATCTTTTCTGCTTCCCTGGCAGCTGCGGCTTCAGCCACAACAGCAGCTTCGGCGTGGGCCGCATGGGCCGCCATCTCGCTTTGCCTTTGGGACAAAGTATCCACGAGCGCTTGGACATCGATTAGGTCAGTTCCTTGATAAACGGCGTGCATCGTAGAAATTTCGCCCGTTTCGAGCATTTTAAGAATCTGCTCTTGAGAGTATGGACCAGATCGATTTCCTTTCCAGACGACGAAATAATCAATCATAACGGTTTCTTCAGATCCAGGCCGGAGAAAAGCGGTGGAAGTGTAATAGAAGACAAGGATTCGAGTCCAGCCGCTTTCATGGCTTTTTTCAAGACTTCTTTTCTTTCACCCGTGAATCGGAAGAGTGGTGTCAGGGGTATTGGCGTACCTACCGTGCGGTATGACTGGCCGTCGCTTTCCCTGTCGAAGAGTCGCGCTGGCGCGTTTTCGTTGATCGTTCCGTTTAGACCGAAGAGCGCGTCTGGAGGGGAGATTTTGTCACTTAAGACCGGTCTGCCGGCAAAATCAACGTAACCGGCAAAATCAAGTCCACTATTAACGACAGCGACAGTGACTGCCCGGTTAAACGAGGCCTCTTTTTGAAAAGAGGTTGTCTTGGAAAATATATCGCCAAGTTTGTTTGCGGCTCGTTCGGACGTTTCCGGGAACATCCAACTTCCGGATACGATCCGTTCGCCGCCAAGCTTATCTTTAACGTCCGTGAGAAATGCCTTTGCTCCTGGAGTGAAATGCACACCCCAAGCGTATGGGCGGACCGAAACCAAATCTTGGATCTGCTGCGCTACAAAGGCCATGTAAACAGGGGATTTTTCGTTGGTTGCGGTCGCTCGGTCAATGAGCTCCCACACCGAGTGAACAATGTTACCATTGTTTGCCATGAACGACTTTGGCGACATAGCCGAGTAGACCGTCGAAAAAGTCGAGAGCCGCTTGTCACCGGCAAATTTTGCCCTTGTGGAGTTTTCATGCGATTCCGACGAAAACGAGCGGAGTGAAAACTTTATTGAATTTCCGTCATAACGGGGATCGAAGACTTTTCCTGAGTAGTCGAGTCGGCCATCCGCCCCGGGATCGGAGCTGAGGGGTGCACCTTGAGTGTAGATGATGCGGTCCGGGCTGCCAGTGATCGATGCCTGGTAGATTTTGTCACTGTAGGGGTCATTGAGCAATTTATCGTATGCGGCATCTTCGCGTGGAAGGAGGGTTTGCGGATGTAGATCCATCGCCTCGCCCCCATTTTTGCAGGCTATCCAAGCGGACGGATCATCCGGAAAAAGAAGGCGTGCCATGAACTCTTCGATACCGGGTTGCGCTGGTTGCGCGAGCCTAGCTGCACGGACATCGGACAAGAATATCATTTCGGAGGCTCCGAGTTTTGCAAGTGCTTCCTGATACTCTTTGACGTTCGTGGCCCGGGCCATTCCATCCAAAGCCTCGTCGCACTGGGTGAGACCGGATTTGAGGGTTTCCAGTTTGCTCCTCGTAATCTCCACACGGGAAGCCAAGTCTGCCGGAATTTTCAATGCGGGAAGACGTGATTCCGCGAGAGGCCTCCAAGCATCCGCAGCCATGGATGCAGAAGCCAAGACGGTTCGGAATTCAACTATTGATTGGTCTTTTTCCAGCAGAGGCTTATTCTTGCATTCAAAGGCATCCAGCAGTTCGGTGAGTTTTGCCGTGTTGCTTTCGCCTTGGCTGGCTAACCAACTCTCAAGGCTTTCACGGCATTTTTCCATACGGGTTTTGAATGTGGTCTGATATTCGCCGGGAAGTGAGGTGATTTCCTTATCGAGCCTGGCAAACCGATCGCTGACATCGGCCGGTATTCCGCCTCCAAATTTATCGCGCTCTGCCAGGACTTCGAATTCCTCAAGATGGGAATCTGCCAGTTTTACTGATGTTTCAACGCTCTTTTGAAACACAGCTGCAGATTCGATCGCTCCGACGAGCTCAGAGGAAAACCTAGGCAGACCTTTCGATTCTGCCTCGCTCGCCAGTCGGGCGGCAGCTGTACAGTGACGTGCTGCAATTTCTGTTCGGATCAGCGCGGCAGATTCCTTCGCACGGAAAAGCCCAAGCAAAAACCACCCGGTGACGGACACAACAACGACCGCCAGCGCAACGGAGGCCGAAACCGTGGCGACCCGCCGCTTTTGGAGGCGCGCAATTTCCGATCGCAGAATCTCGACAAGCCGGGAGACCTTCTCAATAACCTCATGATCGACCTTCATGGAAAACCCTTCTACTGTCTGCCAGTGGCGACTGAGTTCGGACAAGAGTGCGTGCAGCTCGGATGCTGTCGATCCGCCCTTCGCCTGTGTCTTGCTTTCTACAGCTTCCGCGTGGGTGAGTAGGTTTTTTAGGGCTTCCTTGAATTCGGCACTCTTGATAGCTGCATTTTGCTTTTCCGTAAACAATGATCGACCGTCTGCAATGGCGGCGATTTGATCTGGGGGTAGTATAAGCTTATGCTCGACGGCAAGGCCTTCGATTCGTGCGATTAACTCGCGAACTCGAACCCAGTGCCCGGATTTCCCCGCTGATGCCATCTCGGAAAGATATTCGACAATTTTCCCCTCAGCCTGCCTCGCATCGTGTTTGCGCCTGATTTCACGGGCTTCCTGCACCTGCGACGAGTCGGATTCGCGGTCAGGCAATCCAAGAGCCTCGGTGGCAGCAAGAGAACGCAGAATCCTCATCACATCGGCTGATTGAATCGATTCGCCCAGAATGGTCACATAAGAATTGAAAACCTTCTTCTCAATCCGTTCACGTTCGGATTTTGCATTCACATCGGCTGGGTTCAGCTTTTCAATCGTGCGTGCAAGAACAAGTGCCCGCGCATCATCGCGTTCAAGCACTGCTGTTCGAAATTCTTTGTAGATTGAGTGGCTAGAAGTAATGCCCTTGGCGTAAATCACATTCAACTGCTGGACAACGCTTGTTCGGAGTTCGGGTGGAATCGCAAGATGGTTGGCAGAGCACATCTCCCGCCACTGTCCCAACTTTGGAAAGCTCAACGCCTGAGCCTCGTCCATCACCGGAGGATATTCCTCCGCCATCAGCAGAGCTTGGCGCTCATCGCCCGAATCCAGGACCGACTGCAACTGCTCAAGCCTTCCATTCAACTTCCTGCAATGCTCATCAAAATCTGCCGCCAATGCGGACAAAGCGCCAATGTCAGGCAAACCACGCTTGAGCGCGGATTCAATTTTCTCTCGGCATAATTGAGAAGGAGTCATTGCGTGGGGTGTATTGTTATTATTTCAGTTCCAGATTTGTCTTTGCCTATAAAAAAGATATTTTTTTCGAGTGTGTTGATGTCAGCCTGCCGTGATTGGAGCTTCTCATTTTGAGTCACAGCAATTTTAAAATCTTTCTCTTGGGTAGCGTAATAGGATATTAAAGAATCAGCATCGCTTGCGGCATTTAAACTTTTCTGGCCGCAAAGAGCTTCGTAAAGGTCTGAAGGAAGAAGACCATCATTACTTTCTTTGCCTTTTATAATCGCGCGGCTTATTGACTTATTCTGATTAAAGGAGCCTGAAAATGCATTTATGTACTTATTAACTGCATTTTTGTTTTCTTGCTTCCAGCTTTTGTTGAATGTATTGTTTTTGGATTTTATGTAATTTTCAAGACCTGATTTTATATAGCCTGCTATAATGTCTGCAGTTTTTTGCTGCAAGAAAATGGTATTGTAGTCAGCTTGAGCGCCTGAATTCTTATTAAAATACGTTATAAATTTATCTTGTAGGAGGCATACTTTTTGTATAGACTCTTGATCGGTTACGGGCTTCCCTTGATCTTCGTGTTTAAATCCGTCGTCAAGCCAGGATTTTACTGCATCGATCTTTTTCTTGTTATCTTCACTTGGCGGCGTGCTTGGCTTTATTTGAATTCTAGATTCCAGCTGCAATCGTTGCTTTTGAAGATCATCATATTCAACTGCATAGCTAATTTGATTAGAAACGACTTCTCGATAATCTGTAGTATCGCGAGCCGAAAACTTGTAAAAATACGTTATTTTATTTTCAGCCTCTACTCCGGAATGAGTTTTCTTGTTCGAGAGCATGTCAAAAAATCGTTCTTCTAAAATTACAGTATGATTTTTTATTAAAACCGCATTTGGAATAATCCGCTGATCTTTTGTGATCTTTAATGAATTAATAACAACTTTAACTGGCTCAAGTTTATCATCAAGAATGACGAAATAAGGCTTTTCATTTAATTCAAGCTTATTGGCAGCGGTGATTTTCTGTTTTGGGAAAGTTTTTTTGTCTAACGCTAAAATATCTGCTAAAATGAGGTTGTCTGGCGTGCTTGAATCTGGAATATATACATCTTTTTCTGATTTATAATTACCTTCAACTTCTTTTTTGAAGGCATCATCGTCATTGCAATATAGAATTTCGGAGTTTTTAAAAATACCTTCTATTGGCGAGTTTTTAGCTGCAACTTGCATTGAGGCGGTATTTTCTTTATCTCTTTTTTCTTTTTCTGCCCTATCAACTATCTCTTGATTCTTTTTCCTTTCCTCAGCTAATCTCTTTTTTTCATTTTCAATGCTACGTAGCTCCGCCTGTCTTCTGTCATTATTCCATTTATCAGAAATGGTGTTGGCCAGTCTATTTAGATCGTTGTGCAGTGATGGAATATTTGAATTTTTAAGCGGTTTTAATATATCATCGCCATTTTGATCAAAGGTTTTATAGGTTACATCTATGATGTCGCTTGCTTTATTGAATTCAGGTGCCGTTGCGATTTCCTGTTCACTTTCCGAAGTGAATTGAATGTCAGCTTTACGAACAAGATTCCCCAATGAGGTTTGATATCTATTTTTGGCAAGCTCCAATGCCTTTTCGGCTTTATGTTGAAACAAGTAATATGTTCCCCCTCCCACGAAGAGCAAGCATGAGGCCATTGCGAGAATCCATTTGAGACTGGAAGGTTTTTCGCCTTGAGCTTCCCGCTTGCGCTCGCTTAGTTTTTTGGGGCCAAAGTTAGTCGGAAGCGACACAGCTCCGGTTTTTGGTCCGCACAATGGAATTTCTTTTGAGGGGAGCAGCAGTTCCTGCAAATTCGCCGAAAGCGAAGCCTGCTTTTCGGTCGCCTCGTTATTTGTGGTTTCCAGTTGCTGAGGTTTCCCATTTGCTGCCACAGTGGCAAAATCGGTGGAGGGCGGTGGGAGCGAGTTAATCTGTGTGAGATCAATGGTCGGTCTCACGGATTGGGCGGCGGTTGAGCAGAGAGGGGAACTTGCAGGAATGCCACGCCACGCAATTTCCTCTATTCGATCGGTGGGCTGGAGTTCGGTTGAAAAGGATATTCTCCAGGGATTTGGGTGGAGGCAGAGAGATTCACCAATGAGACCGAGGAGCAGGTCGGGTTGGCCGGGGGGTACAATAATCCAGCAGGATTCCGCCGTGATGCCCGGCGCAAGAATAGCAGCATTTTCCGGTTTACCTGTGAAAGATTTCCAGGATTCGGCAGGCAGGTTGAAAATCCTTGAGAAAGAGGAGATCAGGATTTCATCGGTTGAGCAGAATTCCATCGGCCCCTCGTGCCATGAGTCTTTCCAGAACACTCGAGAATTCAAGTTAGAGATCACATCAGCCGGGGTAATGCCGAATCGGATCGCCTCTTGGATTTCAGTAGACGTAAAGATGACGTGGTGGGCGATGTGGTTAGTGCGCCCGGTGTAGTCTGCACCGGAATCCTTGATCCGAGAAATGATGTGAAAAGTCTCACCCGCAACCGAGAGGTGCCGATATTGGACGACGATCCGGTTCAGATGGAGTCCCTCCTGGCGGCTAAACTGTGAAAAACGTTCGACCTCGGCCTGTAGGGCTGCGCGAATTGCGCCGTGTTTGGCAACTGTACCGAACCCGGTACGTCCTGCTTGGAGAAGCCGGGGCGCGCTGGTGTAGATTAGCTGACAGGCCATGCGAGGTTAGTGTGATGGCACGAGATTGGGCTCAATGTGCGACATAAGCCAAAGGAGAGGAACCTCGACAAGAATTGGAGAAATTTTGTTAGGGTCCGGGCTGAAGCTCGGTCGACCGTTGGCGTCGTTGCCGACAAACTCCGGCGAGCAGCCAAACGAACTGACCGGGAAAAACATGACATTTCTCGAAATCGCCTCCGCATTGGCCACGATCGAGGGAGCAACCTCCATGAGAAGCAGGCGGACGATGTCGGAATTATTTCGTACAACGCCGAGGTCAAGGACACCGTTCCCTACCGGATTGCGAAAATGGTGGGCACCGACGAGGTCCTGCCAAACGTCGCATTTGCCAAGTACCAGAGCCAGCGGGGTGTCAATTTTTTCACGGAAATCGATGGCCTTAATCGTCTTCACTCGAACATTGAGTTCCGCGAGAAGTGTATCCTGTTGGTCAAACCGCTGGTCTTTAATTTGCGGATCGTGATGTCCGTTGAGGCGCTTTCTGAACTCCAGATTATAGGTGGGATCGAAAAGAAAAACGATGCCCGAGGCTGCGGCGACATGCTGTGCCCCAGGGGAGTCCACACTATTGCGAGTTGGTTCGAAGTGCTCACCGGCATTGTCGTAGAACACGCTCGAAACCGCCTGATCCGGACGGTCGTGATGCGAAAGGTTGAAGACGAATGGCTTCGGCATCCGCACCTTTCGGCCCATGCGTGGAACCTCAATATACATGTCACCCTCAAGCGCAGTTTTGGCAAGTTTCGCCTCTGCCGGTGACGCGGCGGAGAAGAGTTTGTTCTTCATCTCGGTGAGTTGGATATTTTCCGAGGGATCGCCATCGTAAAAAGCTACGCCAAAACTTTTAAAAAGCGTGGTCTGGAGAACCTTTACCACGACACTCAGAAAGTAGGATTTACCAGAGGAAGGAGCTCCGACAACAGAAAAAATGTGTTGCTTGATGTTTAAAAAACTCGGCGGTAATTTTCTTCGACAATGGGGGCAGGCCAGGTCGGTTACTGGTATTCCCATCGCATCAAGAGCCTGACCGCGATCGTTAAACCTTGTGGCGAAGAATCGAGTCATGGCTTCCTCGCCGAGTATCGAATCTCCGCGAAGTGAGGAGTGGGTGGCAACATGCATCACGTCCCCCCGGTCAAACTGAAGCCAGCAGGCTGGGCAGGTGAACTCACCAGAATCAGCGTTGACCTCTGGACCGGGCAGGGGTGCGGGCTGCGCAATTTGTTTCATTACCGGAATAGCCACGACTTCAGGAGAAGGCGCATGGCGGGCTATAGCCTGCATGGGAAACCCGAGCACCGGTGCTGCTTGTACAAGATAAAATGCGCCGGTACTGTGGGTTTGGTTCAAGATTGCGTTTTTTGTTTCCGACAAAGCTTCGCCGCACGCCTTGGAAAGTTGGCGAAGCGGAGCTGGCCCCGAAAGAACCTCCATACCGGAGTCCAAGATTGCCCAAGAATCAAGGCTGCGCGAAGCGAGCCACTCCTTAGATTTTTTCGTATACGAAAAAAGGAGCAGGTGATTGTCAACAATGACGGCATAATCTTGATCTAAGTCAATAGGGGACTCTGATTTCTGCTCTCCATTGATGAAAATCCCGCTAGCGTTGAATGCTTTCAGCCGAATTTTGCCGTTGGTATTTGAAAATTCACACAAGACGTGATCCGAGTCATCCACGGGGAAATGAGCATCGGTACCACCGATCCATGCTGGAAAATCATCAACGACAGCACATTTTTTGGTGACGCAGTTTACGATGGCAATTTTAGGTTTCAGGAATGACAGCATAATAAATCGTGAAGGCGGTTCCTACCGCATCTATTTGATTTGCTTTGAGCGACGGGAATCATCCCTAGCAGAACCAGAGACTGCTGCTAGATATGGCTGTATAAGGAAAATCAAAAAACTCATCGTAAGTAGACTTTATCAGAAATTTATCTGTGTTTGACGAGAAAAATGTTCATCGAAACGTCCTCCCCGATTCTCTCCTCGCTTGTCGGGCGCGGGGATGGCGAGTGCAAGGTCATCCACAGGACAGGCGCGGTCGATCCCTTTCCTGTTTCAGATTGCTTTACAGATGAGGAGCATTTCTATGTTGAGAAGTGTTGAATGCGACACTTTGTTTTAAGTCAAAGTATTAGACGCGCCCCCCCGCGTAAAATCAACGTCGTTTAATGGAATAAAGTTTGTCTGAATGAATATTTACTGAGGTACTCAGCCCATTCCCCGTGGCCTCGGAGAGGGGGGTGCAAGCTGTTGCCTGCCAATCGTTTTTCATTTCACCCATGAGCTTGGAACACTGCCTGGGGCCAGGCCGGAGCAGCATCACAAAAAATGCCTTTGATCGAACCTTTCCCGTTTTGACCACAGGCGGTAGCATGCCAAAAGAATCTCACGCGGAGTCGCCAAGATGCAGTGCGGGTTTCCTGCCGCTCAGTGACGACGGGATCCACTGCAAAATAAATTTCCGGTAACTCGCGTCATGAAAAGGCACCGGCGCAGGCGGCCCAGTCGGCTCGGCATGTCGTAATATTCTCTCCTGGCAAATCTTTTTTCTTGCCCAAGTGTACATGGAGCGCACAAATTCCATAACTAAACGCCAGCGTCCGGATTTGTTTTTCAGCACTGCACTATCGACAGCTGAGTTTTGTTGCTATGAATCAACTATTTACACCTATTTACCGTTTATTGCTCATCGCGTGTATTGGCACACTTTTTACAATTCATTGCTTTTCGGAGGAGCAGACACCGCCCAAAAAGGCATTTTCCACGCTCAAGACCACTGACGGTGAGGAACTCCGCGATGTCTCAGTCACCGCTATTGACTTAAAGGGCGTTTCGTTATCGCACTCTGACGGAGCTGGACGCTTCGAGTGGACTCGTATCTCCAAAGCAGACCAAATTGCGATGGGATTCGACGCCGAGAAACTTTCCGCACGAAGCGCGGCTGGGATGGAAACCGCTCAGCAAAAGGCTTGTGAAGTAGTGCCCACAAAATTTGGCGATATGCCCGGTTACTGTATAGATTATGACTTCATCCTTCTCAGATCTCTAAACGTCAATGAGATCATAAAATTGGAAGCCGGCGGAAGCATTATAATGGCTGTTCCTGGAGATGACCGCTTCCTCCTCATGTTCTTTAATACATCTTCCCCTGAGAACAGAGACAGTAAATACAAGGGATACTTTCCCGCTCAAGGGTTATTTGAATTCAAGGATAGCGAGGCAGATTCATTTATAAGCATTATAAAAAAATTTCTGGAGTGGGATGCTGTTTCCGACCAGCAACGTCTCAAAGACATAACAAAAAACATTGCCACACTTGGCGGCTATACTTTTTCGTATCACCGCTCTGAACTCGGCCAGGGTTGGTGCGAGATTGAAATAACGGATCCCGATCTTGTTAGAAAATCGATGGCTAGAAATATCACCGTTTTTCCTCCTGCCGCCATAGCGCTTATCAACCTTATCGACTTTCGATCGAAACTGAGAGCAGAATATAATGCCGGCATAAACGACAAGGCCCGCATGCAAAAGAAAGCGGACGATATTCTAAAGTAAAATATGAGCTTTTTTAAATTCGCCCGGGCAGCAAGGGTTTAGCGAAGGTGAGGCACGAGCACTCCGACTGAACTCTAGAACAAGCCCTGCGCTTCACTCTTGGCCACACCTCTCAGCTTTCAACGTCTCTATCTATCTATCCCCAAAACAAAAAAGGTCAGCCATGGAGCAATCCACGCTGGCCTTTATTGTTTATTTGAACGAAGCGATTTACCCGACGAAATACAGGGTCGTTGCCTTGTTGCCGGTCTTCCGGAGTCCAGGAACTTTCGCTACGGCATCACGCACGGCAGAAACCGATTCGCCAGCCTTGTCCACGATGTCGCCCATGGCGATTCCATCGGCCGACTTGATGATATCTGCGCACCGGTCAACGAGAGCGGTCTTGTCAGCTGCAGAAAGACGCTTACGGGTGCCAGGAGCTGCCTTTTCTCCGGTAACGGTCTTGCCGGTCAGTTCTTCGTATTCCTTTTGAAGAGCGGCAACCACGTCCTTGGCTTCGGAGAGCTTTTTGGCAATTTCCGATACGGCTTCGGATTTCAATGCAGCGATTTGCTTGGCTGCGTTTTCTTCGATCGATTTGATTTTTTCTAG
>Ga0114938_1001859_pt1 | contig 13938 bp, 9 predicted proteins | sample AshMeaBigSpring_FD_88675 | JGI IMG/M metagenome (GOLD analysis project Ga0114938, IMG submission 88675) | Groundwater microbial communities from Big Spring, Nevada to study Microbial Dark Matter (Phase II) - Ash Meadows Big Spring | ecosystem: Environmental > Aquatic > Deep subsurface >...
GAAAAGATAGTGCTGCATTAGCAATCTATCTCAAAGATAAATACCCTGAAATGAAGATTGAGTATTTTAATTCAGATACAGGGTGTGAGCTTGAAGAAACAAACATTCTTATCAATCGTTTGGAATCTTATTTGGGCGGTATAACAATCCTCCGAGCCGCCGAAGGTAGTCCTGAGGCAACACCTTTTGAACATTTTCTTAAAGCTAGTGGCAACTTCTTACCTTCGCCTCAAGCGAGATGGTGTACTCAGAAAATGAAACTTGCTGAAATGGAAAGGTTTGTGGGTGATGAACCTACAATATCTTATGTTGGAATACGTGGTGATGAAGATCGTGAAGGTTATATTTCATCAAATCCAAATATCCAAGCAATCTTCCCATTTAGAAGAAATATTTGGAGTTTAGATGTTATAAATCTATTCTTTAACCCTAATAACACTGATAAGTTGGTGGAAATTTATACTGAGATATGTCCAGAAAATCAATTAAAAGAGGCTCTCGATATAATAAAGACTCCACTTACTAAGTCATTTTATTACAGTAAGAAAACAAATGCATTGTTGGATTTAGATGTTAAAATGTTTAATAAGGCTGTTTTTATGTTTCTTAAAACTACAGATTTACCTGTTGGTAAACTCGATTTGTTTCCTCTTATTGATAATGATGAGGTTTTGGTAAAAGCTGATATATTCTCCATACTTGAAGATAGCGGTGTGGGTGTGCCTGCTTACTATAAGCCGATCAAATTTGAAGTAGATGGAAAGTTTGGTGAATATAGTAGGAGTCGTTCAGGATGCTACTTTTGCTTCTTTCAGCAGAAAATAGAATGGATTTGGCTATATGAACAACATCCAGACTTATTTGAAAAAGCGATGAGTTTTGAGAAAGATGGTTATACATGGAATCAGAACGAGAGCTTAGCTGAACTAATTAAACCTGAAAGAGTTCGTCAAATTAAACTAGACGCCATTAAACGTCAGGAATCTAAACGCAAGCGCAGCAAGGGTAATTTGGTCGATATGATTGATGACGACGAAGAAATTACTTGTGCTAATTGCTTCATATAAGAAAGACTACAATGCTTAAATCTAATGTTTTATGGCCTGAAAGTAGGCGTTTCAAATCTAGGACAGAATGGGAACCAGTCGGTTTCTTTTCGGAAGCATTGTGTAACTCTACACTATTTGACCTTAAATTGGGTTTCTTTTCTTCATCAGCCATTAATATATTGGCAGATGGATTCGCGTCATTTTTATACAATGGCGGTCAGATGAGAATGATTATAAATGATATTCTTTCCGAGGATGATAAGAGTGCGATAAATAGTGGTCTATCAGATGCTTCTGAAATTCCATTTTTCGACATTAATAATCTGCAAGGGATAAAAGAGACCTTATCTGAACGTGATAAGCACTTCTTTGAGTGTCTTTCTTGGCTTATTCGAAACAATCGATTAGAAATTAAGATAATAAGACCTGATAAAGGGAATGGTATATCTCATAGCAAAATAGGCATTTTTAATGATGGTCTTAACAAAGTAGCTTTTGATGGTTCTTGTAACTTTTCTCGAACAGCTCTAATTGATAATATTGAGAGCATTTCGGCATTCTGTGATTGGGATAGTAAAAATGACATACTCAGAATCAAGGATATAGAAGAAGATTTTGAACTAACTTTCTCTGAAAAAGACGAATCTGTAACTTATCTTAATGTAGAACAAGTACGTACTAGAATAACGGATACATTTGATAACAAAGAGATCAAACAGCTTCTTGACGATGAGAAAGATATTATTAATAAACACTTTCAAGCATCACTTCCAAGAAGCATAGTCAATGCACTTAATCGAGCAAAGGCTAATATAGACTTCATTATCGATAAAATCGACAACAATTTTAAAAAAAGCACAGAATTATCTGTGAATGAGCCTTGTTTCCCTTATGGACAACCACGTGATTATCAGCTTGAAGCATACAATAAATGGAAGAGTGAACCAAATAAGCAGAAAGGTCTATTTGCTATGGCTACAGGAACTGGTAAAACACTTACTTCTTTGAATTGTCTTCTGAATATTTATAATAAGTTTGGCTTTTACAAAGCTATTATTCTTGTTCCAACGATAACACTGGTTGACCAGTGGGAACAAGAATGCTATAAATTTAATTTTACTAATATCATTAAAGTCTGCTCAAAAAATCATAATTGGCAAAATGAATTAGACAACATAAAGAATAAAGAAGAATTCAATTATAATGATAAAGAGCCATCATATATTATCATAGCAACATACGCCTCTTTTGCAAGAGAGAATATATTTCACAATCTTATGGATTTTAATAAAAAAGCCACAAGACAAATATTATTAATTGCAGATGAAGCACACAATATGGGATCTGGCAGAATCTTGGATAGACTTGATGCTGTCAAAATTGCTCGTCGTATAGGGCTATCAGCAACACCGGAACGTCAGTTTGATGAGAAAGGGAATAAAGCTCTAATGAACTTTTTTGGGTGTCAATCCGATGAATTTACATTTGAATACTCGATGCAAGAAGCTATTGATAACGGATATTTGTGCAGATATTATTATTATCCGCATGTAGTTAGATTGACTGATGATGAAATGACTGAATATATTAAAATATCAGTTCAATTATCAAAGTTCTTCAACTATGATAAAAAAAGCTTTCCACAATCAGATGATATACTTATGCGTCTGTTATTAAAAAGGAAGCGTATTATTCACAAGGCAAAAAATAAAGAGTCGATATTTAGAGAAATATTGGAAAATAGATATAAGGAAAAGGGAAATCTAAAATATACTCTTGTATATGTTCCAGAAGGAACGACTATTGACGACTCAAGTGCAGATGTTTTTGATAATTCTGATACAATAGGTACAGATGAAGAAACAGATCATTTAATTGATAATTACACACAAATAGTAAAAGAAATTAGTCCAACAACTACAGTTAAGAAATTCATATCAGGATTAAAAGAAAGAAACTCTATTCTTGAGAACTTCGCGAATGGAGAACTCGAAGTCCTAACTTCTATGAAATGTTTAGACGAAGGTGTTGATGTTCCTCGAAGTGAATTAGCAATATTCTGCGCTAGCACTGGTAATCCACGACAGTTTATACAAAGACGAGGGCGTATATTGAGATTACATCCAGATAAGCATAATGCTACTATTCATGACTTGGTAGTTGCCCCTGAAATCAATAGTGCTTCGGAAAGTTTTAAAATGGAACGAAGCTTATTAGCAAGTGAATTAAAAAGAGTACGTGACTTTGCTAACATGTCAGAGAATGCTGATTATGCGTACACAGAGCTATCGGAAATTTTATCATATTACGATTTATCATTATTTTAAAAATATAAAGCTATGGCATACATTACAAACGACGATAAAATGTTGCAAGCTGTGCTACTAAATGAAAAGCTGATGAAATTCGGCAATTACACTCCAGCAGAGATTGGTACAATTTATCAAGCGTTAGATTCTGACAACTATGTTATCAACACTGTGGCTCAAATTATCAAGAGGACCGGTGAAGGAGCCTCTGAAAAGGAGTTATGGAAAGAAATTAACGAATACTTAAAAAGAAACGTATGATAATTAAGGAAATTAGAATAAAGAATTTTCGCAGTTATTACGGAGATAAAAATGAGTTTAAGTTTTCTGATGGACTAACACTCATTCTTGGCGATAATGGAGATGGTAAAACAACTTTATTCGAAGCACTACAATGGCTGTTCAACACAACTATAGATAAAGGGAATTTTGACCATATATCTGAAATGTGCAAATCTACATTAGAGATTGGCGATCAGGATGAAGTGTCTGTATATATGTCGTTTGAACATGATGGAGAGAAAAGCGTAGAAAAGTCATTTACATTTGAACGTACGGGAGATAAATCATTCCGACTGGGAACTTTAAACTTTAAAGGCTATGAAACTATAGGTTCAGAAAGAGTACTAGTAAATGGAAAGAACTTACTAGATATATCTTATGACGCATTTATTCAACGATTTAGTATGTTCAAGGGAGAGTCAGAATTAAATGTATTCAATGATAGAACAGCACTAAAACAATTAGTTGATAAGTTTTCCGATATTCGTAAGTTCGATGAACTTGTTGATAATGCGAACTCTTTTAGGGATAAGTCTAATGTAGCTTATCTTAAAGAGATGAAATCTGATGATAAAGTTTCAAAGGAAGCTAAATCATTAGAAATGGAGATAACACACCTTGCAAAAGAAATACATCAAACGAAGAGTGATATAAATGACAAAAAAACATCTATCGAAATTTTCTCTACTCAACTAGAAAAGCTTGAAGCAAGTCAAGAAGCATCTGAAAGATATAAAGATATCGAGGATAGACGTAAAAGTCTTTCAGACAAGAAAGTTAAGTTACTGTCAAGAATAGATGCTGTCGATTATAATCATAGCTTGCTAGATAAACTTTGGGTACTGTGTCCCTTCCCATCAATTTTTAATGAATTTAAGCAGAAATGTTCTGCTTTGAGCAAAGAAAAACGTAGACAGGAAAAGGACTTCGACAGAAAACAAGCTGAAGAAATAGGCAAACTCAAAGCTGTTAAAGAGATTCAAGGAACTTTGATGAATGGCGCAACTGAATTGCCATGGTATCTCCCTACTCCGGAAGTTATGGAGGAATCGATACATGATAATGTATGTAAAGTATGTGGTAGAGTTGCAAAAGAAGGTTCTGATCCGTATAACTTTATGGTTATGAAGTTGGAAGAATACAAAAAGCATGTGGAGATAAAATTAAAGAATGAACTTGAGAGCAAAAAAATAGAAGAGAAATTTCTTTTCAAGAATGAATATATTGAAGAATTGCACAATCTTTCAATATCACTGAGTGGTAGCAATGAATCAAACATCGCAAGAATCGCTCAGGATATAATTGATCGCCGAGAGTTAGTTGATCGTCTAACTCATGATTTAAAAGGGATTGAAGAGAAAATTCAAGATATCATGGATGAAAAGGCAAGATTGCTCATTCAGGCAGGTGATATTCCTGAATCTGTTCTTGAAAAAGATTTCAATGATATTAAAGGATTGTTCAACCAAAAAGGAAGAGCTGAGGTTCGTCTAACAGAGTTAAACAAGGAATTGGAAAAGCTTGAAAATCAAATGAAGGACTGTCAAAACAAAATGGATGATTTAGATCCGCAAAGTTCTAAAGTTAAAGAATTTAGAAATGTTTATAAAGCTCTCGAAGAAATTGCCAATGCATTTGGTGTTGCACAAAAAGAAAACTTGCGAAACTTCCTTGTTGAATTAGAAGAAAAAGCTAACTATTATCTTGAAAAGTTAAGTGTTAACGACTTTCATGGTGAAATTCACCTTGTTCAAACGGCTGATGAATCTACTGAAATAAAACTATTTAGTTCAAATGGTACAGAAATAAAGAAGAAATCTGGTTCGCAAGAAACAGTTATGTATATTTCTATTCTTTTTGCTATTTCTGATTTTACTTCTGAAAAACGAGATGAAGATTATCCTTTAATATTTGATGCAGCGACATCATCTTTTGGAGATTTAAAAGAAGATGACTTCTATAATGTTATTAATACTATTAAGAAACAATGTATCATTGTGACTAAAGACTTTATGACTAAAGGAGTTGTGAGAATGGATGATGTTGATAAATTGAATTGTCCTGTTTACAGAATTAAAAAGGATGAAGGCTTTAATCAAAGCAATCTAGCAACTATTCGTACAACTGTTGAAAAAATAAAAAACTAATGGAAATAATATACGACTTATGGGCAAAACGCAACCCTGAATGGGAAAAACGTTACCAAGATTCTATTATGAACGTCTTTACTGACTACAGTAAGGGTGTAAATCAGTATAAAGAAGTTAGAGGAAAAATTTTTGGTGCTGGTTATGAAATATTTATAATTGCATTTTTTATTGGATTATACCACAATCAGACCAAACCACTTGTTGAAGATAAAGCAAAACGCAAAGTTTTTGGACAGGCTATTATGTATTGGGGAAATATCGAAACAAGAATTGGCAGAAACTCTTATGGCAAAATACGTGAATATATATTTGCCGCACTTGTCGCAAGAACCGACATTGATTGGTTAGCACTTGATAAGGGCGATATTACAGCACGTTCTGTAGTTGACGCGCTAATCAACAAAATGGAAGAATACGCAAATTTTGGCTTTGATTTTATTCAAGAAAAACTCGAAAGTAATCCAAATCACTTCTTTCAAGAATCAGCGTTTTTAAGAGTATTCACATCTTTCCTCTCAAACAATAAAAAGGAAGAAGAACTTGATGATGAACCAGATGATTTGTAACCTCCGTCTATATCTAATTGTCCAATTTATTTTTGTTCATAGCGATAATTATGGTATATTGGATCATTAGTGTCCCGTTAAAATCGGGACAAATTAAAAATTAAATAAATAACCCCGGAATAAGGGGATTAAGTTGCTCTTTGACATCATTGAAATTAGTCTTGTCGAACAGATCACTTAAGTGTGTTTTGTCAGTCAAGGATATGCTTAGAATCTGCAAGACCTCATAAGTCGAACGATTCAGTTTCATATCGTGTTGGACAATGGATACCAAACAATGCGTGATTATTGCAACACTTATCTGTATCCTGACAACATTCTCGGTTGTAGCCCAAAATCTCTTTATTTTGAGATGCTGTTTCAGCCATTTGTATAGGTTATGAAAAGCTTCTCATAACCTATACAAGATATTTAAAGTGATCTCTATCTAAAAAGCTTGTAAGTTGAGCAAAAATGTACTTGTCAATGAACATGCTAGTCTAATTTTAGACTGCGAAGTTACGATTTCAAGTCCGGCGACTCACAAAAGAGCTCGTAAAGTCTGTATTTCAATTGTTTCAAAGAATTCTTTATCCACTTTAACGGGAGATTAATGAAAGTTCATTATAAAGAAGAACAATAATGAAGAATAAAAAACAACACAGTTTAAATATTTTAAGATCTATACTGGAAGATAAAAGAGATGAAGATTACATATTGCCATTTGGGTATTATCTCTCATCACAACGAGACCATTTGTATAACTTAGGTTTTTACATTGATGAATTCGAAAATTATAAAGAATTTGTATTGTTATTTCGTAAAAGATGTGAGCTGTGTAACAACACGCTTGTGTTAGCAAAAAAATACAGAAACATATGGTCTGATAAAGGTCTTTATCGTATAGAAAACAATAGTGTGAAAATTGAGATAATTTGCGACAGTTTATTTTCGTATTCATATTCTATGAACTCACAGTGTGATGATTCAGTAGTTATGGATAAAGAATTAGCAAATAGCTTTTCAGTAAACATGATTAATCGAGAGTTTGTTAATATCAAGGTGGTCTGTAGAGATGGAAATACTGATTATATTGATATTTATAAAAAGGTAAATGTTTCAAATTACCTAGAAAGAGATATGTTGAATAATATTATTTCAATGATTGAGACTGTCTGCTGTGTTTATAATATAAAAAAAAATAAATGAATCTAGAAAATAGTAGTCTATATAAATACGTCTTAAGTGATACAAATATATTCAGTGCAATATATTCAATGGAATCATATATTTATGAAAAAGGATTATTGTCAAAAGAAGATATTGCACTATACTTTAAATTGACAGATAAATTTGATTTTTTGCATATATCCGATGTAATAGATAGATGCCGAAAACGTATTGAGGAGATTCTGAATGACAAAAATAAACTATTCAGCACGCAGGTATATTTCCAAATCAAAAAGAAGAATGAATCTACAAATGATGTTACGTACAGACCTATTCATTCCGCTAGTTTAATTGATCAGATATGTATGGTGAGTTTGCTTAATGCCATTATGTATGAAATTAAGTTTGGCTCTGACAAAGTAAATGAAAACGATAATAAAGAGACGGAACAGAAATATTTTACTAATAAAATGCGACTGTCGGGATTAGCAAAGCTACTTCCATCTAATTTTTATGGAAACATCCCAAGTACTCAACCTGAAAAGCTTTTTGTAGATTGGAAACCAAAATACAAGGAATACTCAGATGTTGTGATCAAAAAATATTACGAATATTCCAAGAGCTATAAATATTCTCATGAGGTTTGTCTAGATATTAAAGATTTCTTTCCAAGTGTTAACCCTAAACATGTATTTGATTTTATTATTGATAAATTATCTACTGAATTTAATTGTCCTAAAGAGTTAAGTTGTTTGCAAATAATAGTTTCAAAGTTACTATATTTTGAACTTTCAAATATCGATGATGAATGGTCTAATGCATATTATGGTACTTGCCCTATTGTTTTTGATGACAAATATTATAGCAAAGGCATTGCTCAAGGATTGCCACAATCTTACTTTTTTGGAAATATCTGCATGATTAAAATAGCACAATGTATAGAGAAATTCTATCCTGGAGATGCTTACTATTATGTTGATGATTCTGTTATTTACACAAATAATAAATTGGATAAAATTGAAAATATAAACGAAAAAATAAAAAAGATTAAATGGGCTATCGGTGAAAGCAAAGAGCTGTATATCAATAAACATTTGTTACAGGAACAAGCTAAATGCAATTACTCAGTTGAGATACATCCAAATGGAAAGAAGAGTACAATAACTCCCATTTCTGAGGCATATAATGGATTGACTTCACTAAAAAACCTTGCTGGTTTAACTTCTAATATAAACAATGCTATTTACTTGTCTGTTGATGAAATAGAAGATACATCTACCGAAAAAAAAATAGAAGCGATTGTTAGTGCTATTGATCGAGCTAAGAAAGAAATCAAGCGCGGGTCCAACTATGATAAATCTTGTTTGTATAGATTAAAGTTATTGAATCGATATCGTAAATTCTTTATTTTTAGGCTTAAAATTATACGGAATCGGAATTCTGATGATATAAATATATTAGATGATTTTTTTCAAAAATATGGAATTAGCCAAGAGATGCAGAGTTTTGACTTGGATAATTTCTTTAAAAAATATGAAGAAGATATTTTTCAAGGAGAGATAAGGCTCTTGTTTTCGTTGTTAAATACCGAATCTATTGAATCTGAAAAATTGCAAACTGCTTTGAATAACTTTGATTATTCATTAGCAAAACGAGGTGAAAAAAATAATATCTCATCCATTCTATATTTGTCAAAAGATATAGATGGTGCTATTATACTCGCAAATTATAAATCGCAGAAATATAAATCATTGCAAACATGGTGTGATTGTCGGTTTAAACTTCCATATAAAGCAACTCCAAAGAAACAACAAGACCATTTAGAGAAAGCAATTATGGATATTCGAAAGAGCACAATTTTTAAAGATGCTGAATACGCCATGGAGATATTTGATCTGTCAAATGAATATAAGAGATGCCTCATTAATGCCGTTATATCACGAATTGTAAATATTCCGTTGAGTGATGATTTGATATTTTACAAACGAGACAATAGATCTGTTAAGTACTATGAATTTAGGCTATTGGCATTTGCACGGAATAGATTCTTTAAATTTGACCGTTTTATGAGTTTGACTTCTGACGTTTTACAGGATGCTGATTGTGATTCTGATGTTGTAGATTACAAAATCATGGATGCTTTGCATATATTTATAGCAAAAGTAAATGATCCAGAAAAAGTAGACTCATTAATTCTTGTTCATAGGCTGGTTAATGGACTCTGGAAGAATGGTTCTAAATTCTTACACTTTTATACTCTTCACAATGAGGAACACTCTATTGAATTAATAAAAAATGTGGTTAGATTGGTCAATACCATAGATTATTTTTCATTAAAGAAATTGGACTTCTACATTCTCTTTTTAGCCTGTTATCTCCATGATATAAGTATGGTTATTCACCCCAACATAGAAGCCTTTTGTGAAGAGAACAACGATACGGATAAAATATATAGTAATTTTATAGAAGCATTGTGTGACAGAAGAAAGCCTGTGGTAAATAAAAACAAACCAGAGATTAAACAATTCATACTAGAGTATTTCAAAACGGTATTTGAATATTTTGAAAACTCAGTTAGGAGTACTCACGCCCAGCAAAGTGCGAAATTTATTATTGATAGATGCGAAACTCCATACCTTAAATTTATAGATAAAACTATTTTGCAAACTGTTGCACATGTATCAGAGGCACACGGATATGATTGCGAAGAAGTTTATGGACGAAAATCATTTGCTAAGACTGAAATATACAGTCTAAAGTATTTGATGATCCTTATTCGAATGGCTGACCTACTAGATTTATCAAAAGACAGAGTTAGCTATTATATAATGAAGGAGAATATCAAACATATGTCAAAGGTATCTCAGTTCCATTGGATTTCACATTACATTACTGATAAGTGTGCTATTAGAGCCTCTTTTAAACCTATTTGTGAAGATGCAAGCGATGGAATAAGTCCATTGGGTAAGGGAGCAATTCTTGAGCAATTAAGTTTCGATATGTACCTAAACACTAGACAGATAACAAAGGTTGAACCATCAAATAAAACACGGTATTGTAGTAAAATTTCCTGTAAGAACCTTTCCAATGAAGACAAATTTGTGATTAGCATCAATGAATCTAATCCTACTACAATGCAAGAGTGCAAGAATGGGGACTGTACTTTTATTTGTAACTGGATTACTATGAAGCACGAATATCTGTTTTCGGAACTTCACGCCCTGTTAAAATATCTCAATGTAGTTAATAATGGGCTATTTAGAACGGCAATTGAAGTTAATGTGCATTATGAAAACAAGAGAGAATTAGATCCAGGTTTTAGTGACATTGTAATGAACTATATTTCTCCAATGCGTTCTTAATTAGCCATTCCTTGAAAAGGATAATTCAGTGAAACATATTTTCCCATGATTGTTTCGCTGAATTTTCCTATAGTGTAATATGCACATTTATATTCGGCGTTTTTTGGAAAAATTGAATAAACATTTTTATTCATGCTGATTAAAGCCCTGGCAAGTTATATAATTGATTAAAATATCTTTTTTCTGTTCTCTATTTGGTAAGCCATCAGCAAATCCCGTATCGCGAACTTTCTTCAAAAAAAGTCAGTGAAGTATCTGGTGTTTTCGGAGGCTTCTCCCCCAAAGCTGTAGACTGCTATAACTTTTCCGAAAAACGCCGAATATATATTTGCATATTACAACAGATTATGCATTTGCCATTTGTGTCCCCTCACAGAAGAGTGAAGATTGAATTTATGCCATCACCCTAGTTGTTAATTAACTTTTGTACTACCACTTGTTGAAATAATTATTAAATTAGGATGTGTTATGGGTTTATTATTTGTATTATTTATAGTATATAAATCATTTTCATTTATTCCTATTTGATCCATTATTTTTTTTATTAATACTTTTTTATTATCGTTTTTACTTAAAGAATGATTATAGACATTTGTAAAAAGCGGTTTGATAAAATTATTCAAAATATCTTCTGTAACAGGAGCACCTATTTTATTATTTAATACATTTTCTTTAAATGCATCCATTGTACACGATTCTAATACTTCTATAGGTAGTGATGGTGTAAAACAAGGACATGTAGTATGTGGACAATTATTTATATTATCAAACCTAAAACTAACTACTTCATTATTTTTAATATTGTCATTATTTGGCTCTAAATATTCAGGAATAGTGTATAAAAAATCGAAATCTCCATTTTTATCTTTATAGAATAAACCAAATGAAGTTATACTCTTATAACTAGGGTTGAAATTTAATATGTTAGTAGGAAAATTATTATTAAATGTGTCAATTATATTTGGTCGATCTTTTAATAACTCCCATTGATATAAATCACCTTGAAACCTAATGAATGGATCTCTGTAATTTCTTTTCTTTATCTTTGCTTGTAAAAAGCATATTCTTATTTCATTATTCTTATTCTTATTATGCGTAATAATTAATAAATCTGCAATCTCTTTTTTTTTGGGTTCTTTGGTATATTTAGATTGATATTCTATATAACCAGGTGTGGAATGTACTTCTTTTACAAATATTGATTCACTAGTATTTGTGTTAAATAATTCTGCCATTTTTCGGAATGATTCTATCTCATTTGTGGGTCTAGGTGGGCTATTAAAAATTGTTTTCATAATTATCTATAAATGATTAATAAATGTAATATCTTGAAATTTAAATTTAATGTAGAATACTAATTTGAATTCAGCATTATTCGTAAAGATCAATCAATAGTTTTTGTTTGTTACTAATGAAAGAGTAGTCATGGTTTATTTATTCTAATATGCTCTTTCTGTTTATCATTAGCAAACTGACTCATTATTGTGGTGCCTTTATGATATTCAAACGAGAAATCCTTTCTTTATAACTTTTGTTTGCTGATCTCAATATCTTCTTGTCGCGTAAAGCTCCATTCTCGTTCATCGTTCACTTTATGATTTCCGGAATCAAGTAGGGGCTTGTACGTTTCTTCGTCTATTGATTTAAAAACACCTTTTCTTCTCTTTTGCAATAAATCTATATTTTGCTTTCGATCTTCGTCGCACCACACAATATTGTCTTTATTAAAACCATTCAAAAAGCAGTACAGATAGGTTGATTGCGTATTAAACTGAATCATCTCTTCGCACTTGACAAACAGTCCCTTTGTGGTATTGTATTTTAAAAAATAACGATTTTTGAGATCAAAGACTTCATACGCACGAATTAATGCTGAAGCACGGTATTTTTCATCTACATTTTCAAAGGTTATATCAAATCCGGATTGGTGGGCATGTAAGGCCATGAATGGGATGTAGGGTATTTCTCCTTCAGCAAACTTATCGTTTCGGTGGTAAACTATGGGATCCTTTTCTTTCCATATAGATCCTTTTTCTGCATGGAAATAAAACTCTACCGTTCTTATGTATATTTGATAATCATTACCAATCTGATAATAACCTTTATAGAGAAAATATGGCGCTAATTCTTTAAAATGACTCGTGAGTTCTTCTCCTTTTTGTGCTCCATGGAATTTGTATAATGCATCTTGTAATGTCATAATATTAATTTAGGGTTTGTTTTTTCATATATGCTAGAGCTTCCAGTGGTTATAAGCCGGCAAAATATACAAGTGGCTGTTGATCATGTGCGATGAACATATAAAAACACCGCATTTATGGTAACGCGGTCAACCAAGTCCTTCACTCATCGAGCAATGACTTCGCAAAAATAAAAAAAAATGTTTGATAAATGATATGGATATTCTAGAAATTACTAAGTAAATCAATTGGGTGTGACACTAAAAGGGCTAACTTAGACACTAAAAAGCCAAACTTAGACACCAACTCTGATACTCCCCAGCGTTTATCATTAACCAATAAACAGAAAGATGTACTAAACTTCTATACTATTCCACGAGGTAGCAAGGAAATATTACAGAGAGTTGTAGTAAGCTATCATACTAAGAATATTGAAAAGTATATCAATTCACTTGTAGATGTTGGCTATTTGGAGATGACTAATCCCGAGAGTCCTAATGCCAGCAATCAGAAATATCGTAAGGCAGTTAAAAAATAATTTATTAGCGCATCTCAAGATGAAATATATACCTACTGCGAGCATAACTCGGAATTGAAGGTTTTTCAATCTTCAACAGCCCATTTATTCTTGCGGTGATGCAAGATTATATTTGTTTACTAGGGCAGTATTGGCATACTTTAAAGGAAAGTGATTATTGACTTATTAACTAAGAAATATTTGAAGGCTATGATTAGTTATGAAGGAATACGGCGGAACTGGACTTTGGACAGTGTTCGCTACCCAAGAGACTACCCAAGAGACTACCCAAGAGACTACCCAAGAGACTACCCAAGAGACTACCCAAGAGACTACCCAAGAGACTACCCAAGAAACTACCCAAGAAACTACCA
>Ga0114938_1001860_pt1 | contig 13933 bp, 13 predicted proteins | sample AshMeaBigSpring_FD_88675 | JGI IMG/M metagenome (GOLD analysis project Ga0114938, IMG submission 88675) | Groundwater microbial communities from Big Spring, Nevada to study Microbial Dark Matter (Phase II) - Ash Meadows Big Spring | ecosystem: Environmental > Aquatic > Deep subsurface >...
GTAGGCGCCGTGGTCGATGCCGGCGAGGTCGTTGTCGTAGGCGACGAGCCCGGTGATGTGGTGGTGGAACTGGGTGGCGTTCTGCCACACGAAGACGCCGTTGCGGTTGCCGTGCGCCACGTTGTTCTCGAAGATCCACAGGTGCTCGTTGGCGCCCGGTGATGGCCAGTGGAACCCGGAGGCGTTCTGGCCGCCTTGGACGCCGACCGCTACCGAGTCGGTGACGGTGCCGCCTGTCCCGCACCCGAGCCAGAAGGCGGTGAGGGTGTGGACGCCGTCGCTGGCGGGGAGGATGTCGGCGGCCACCGCAGATTCGTAGGTCACGTCGAGGGTGGCGTTGTCGAGTGCCCCTTGGCGGCAGCTGTCCCACCAGTAGGCGGCACCGGTGACACCAAAGGCGATGGTGTTGCGGAAGGTGATGCCGTGGGAGGCGTGGGGGACGAAGGCGTGGTTGCCGGCGTTGATGACGACGACGCCTTCGATGAGGCTGCCGCGGGAGGCGTCGCCGAGCATGTGGAAGTGCAGCGGGTACCAGCCCACCTCGTCGGGGACGCCGAGACCGTCGATGGCGACGTTGCGGATCGTCTGGGGTTGGGTCACCGATGGGTGGAACATGACCCGCCCACAGTGCGCAGTGGTGGAGCGGATGACGACATCTCGGGTGAGGTTGACGACCTCGTAGCCGGGCACCAGGGGATGGAACGCCGTCGGCGTGGCACCGTTCCAGGTGGGGTAGCCGGGTGCGAGGATGCGGACGTTGTCGCCCGGGTTCCAGTCGGTGACCGTGCCGGGGCTGCGGGTCCACGCCGTGACGTCGCTTCCCTGGGCGTCGAGGCGGCCATCGTTGTGGATCTCGATCTGGGTCTTGCAGGTGGTGGCGGTGTCCAAGGTGATGGTGTCGCCGGGGCGGAGGACGAGCGTCCCGTGGATGGTGATGTCGCCTCCGGTGACGACCTCACCGTCGACATGCCACGTGGCTCCGGCGGGCACCGTGAACCCATTCGGGTAGTAGCCGCTCACCTCGATTGGTGCGGGGCCGGCGTCCGGTGGAGTGGTTGGAGGGGTCGTCGGCTCCCCTTGGTCTAGGCGGGTGATGGTGAACGGCTCGGCGATGAGGAACTCGTCGCCGTTGGCGTCCACGACACGATGCGTTGCCGCCAGCTGGGCGGCGGCGATCGTGGCCACCAACGTAACGGTGACGGCGACAGTGAGGACCACGAGGAGACGACGGCGGATGCGGGGGCGAGGATGCGCGCTCATACCCTCGTAATGGTCACCCAGGTGCGAGCATCCTGGACGTCGGCCGAGAAGACGCACCCGTGGCGGGGCTACGGATCCCCTCGGGTCGGCGGCATGAAGTCCGGCTGGGCCGCTCGCCGGGGCTACTGGTCGGGAGGCGAACGGGCGGCTAGCCCGAGGGTGCCGCCCGCGTTCTGGGAGGGCGGCCGGTCTTTCGGTCCCAGGCGTCGGCGAACGCTTCGATAGCGGCCTCTTCGTAGAGGGGCACGGCGGCCTCGACGGGTGCCGGGAACCGTGGGTGGTCCTGGGCGAGTTGCCCCGCTCTCTGACGGCTCACCCCGAGCCGTTTACCGATCGCAGTGAGGTTGAGTAGCGGTGTCCGCACCCACGTGGCCTCGCCGTCGGGGGTGCTGGCATCCGTCGCGACGACCGCGGTGACGACCCCTTCCAGGCCGGCGGCGGCGGCGGCCGTCTCCTCTGCGCTCACGGCGATGCGGGCTGCGGCGGCGACGTCGGGGGCACTGACGGTGAGGCGCGGCGAGACGCGACCGTGGGCGGTGGCGGTCACGCGTGCATGTTGGGCAGTGAGCGCTGCCAAGTAGGCGTCTAGGGCGTGCCGGCCTGGCTCTCCCCCACCCGTCTCCCGGTGCATTTCCACCGTCCAGTCGATCATGCGGCTCCTTGCCGGCACCGGACAATGCCGGGGCAGTCGGAATCGGACGACCGATCTCCTTCGACTCCTGGGAATCGTAACTCTCAATCCTTGCCCTAGGCAAGGATTGGATGGCCTCCGGGTTCCATGTGAGGCCTCGGCTGCCTTCACTGCGGTTGACCCGGATCTCGGAACCGACGAAGCGCCTGCTATCGATCCCGCCCTGATGAGCGCATCGGTGGGTCGATGCCTGAAGCAGCCACCACGGAAGACGAGGCGGCCGTCGGTACACCGCCCTGGTCAGCTGGCGTGGGCGATGCGGTGGCGCTGTTGCTCGAGGTGGCGTCGGCGGGAGTCGTCACCGGCGGCGGTGGCGGCTTGGATGCGCAGGTCCCAGCATCGGTCGCAGTGGGGGTCGGTGGCGGTTCCTTTGCCGGCGGAGTGGTCGGCGTCGCCGTAGCGGCCGAGGTCGATTTCGAGCCGGGCGAGCTGGTGGTCGGCGTCGTGGATCCGCTGCAAGCTGGCGGTCATCAGACCGTCGGTCATGACCCACAGCCAGTCGACGCTGTCAAAGGGTGCCTCACGTACCAAGTCGAGGGCTTGGCGGAGATGGGCAGCTCGTTCCTCGTCGCTGCCGGCGGCGTCGGCGTCGGCGACGTGGGCAACGAAGCGCTGTTCATCTGAGGTGACGCCGGTGCGGTACCAGCCGTCTCGAGCACGAGGCAGAAGCTCGATGCCTATCAGGCTCCTGAGCTCGGTGGCGCATTGCTGCAGGGTGGGTTTCTTGGCTCGTTGGTTGGGGGCGTCGGGCCACAGCACGTCGAGCAGCTTGTCGGTGGAGGCTCCCTTGGGGTGGGTGACTAGGTAGGCGAGGAGCTGGATCGAGTGGCGGCGCCGCAGCGGTATCTCGGCGCCGTCGACGAGGAGGCGTGGCCTGCCGAGCACCTGCAGCTCCACGTCGGGAGCCGGCCTCGGTTCGATTTCGACAGCGGCCACCGGGGGCGCGGCGAGTCCGTCGACGGTGATGTGCGACGCCATTGCTTCGATGTAGAGGGTGCCGTAGCCGGTCAGTGTCCAGGAGAACTCGGGGGTGGCGTCGTGGGTCGGCCACGACGTGATGGCGGCTACTCCCCTATCCGGTCCGAACGCCTGAACTGCTGCCATGAGTGCCGGTCGCTGCATGGCGGGCACCTCGGCTGCCAGCACAACGGTGAGCGGCCGGACGGCGCCGTGCCGGCGGGCGACCAGGGCGGTGGTGTCCGGCTTGGAGGTCTGGTTGAGGTGGTCGATCGCAGCGGCGGTGTCGACCTGTTGGCAGCCAGGAGGGGCAGTTTCGCCAATCCACAGCACCGTGAGGTCCGGCCGACTCACGAGCCGGATGGCGATGAGCTCGAGGAGTGGTGTGATGTGGGGGGTGGCGCCGTCTATGGCTATGACGCCGGCAGCTTCGAGGTTGACCCACAGCATCTCGTCTTCGCTGCTTCGCCCGACCCGGATGAGACCCGGAACGGCTGTGGCGGCATCGGTGACGTACCGGTCGGAGATGGCGCTGGTCGGTACCTCCCACACGTCGGTGAGTCGCTCGGAGAGGGTCCAGCCCCTGGGGGTGCGATCTCCGGCACCGGGAACGACCACCCGGGTGAGCTGGTCAGATACGACAACCGCCGCGGGGGTGGGTGGTGTGCCACGAAGGCCGCCGAGCGCCGCCCCCACTGCCCACAGTCCTCGATCGTCGGCGAGCTCGGTTGGAAGTGGCACGGTCGTGTCGGGTTCTGCCGGATCGTGCAGCGGGTCGGGGTGTTCCTCGGCGGGTGCGTCGACGGCGTGGAGGCGGAGCCGGCGACGCCACCACCAGCCGGCAGCGGCCGCTCCCCCAGCTGCCGTGACGACCGCAACGGTGGACCCGGCGGGAAGGTTGGAGGGGTCTGCGTCGGTGGGGTCGCTAGCGGCAACCGCCGGTACTTCCTCGGTGACCCACATCTGGAGGTCTCCCGGCATGGCGGCGTCGGGTTCGACGATGAGTTCCCCGTCGGGGCCCGACGCCAGCCAGTCCTCGTCGGGCGTGGTTTCCTCTTCGACCCAGGCGCCGGTGAGGTCGGCTGTGGTGGAGCCGCCCTCGACCGCGGCCGACGGCCGGCCCCCGTCGAAGGTTGCGGTGCCGTCGGGCAGCGCCACGACCCGGTCCACGTCGGTGGTGTCGACCTCGGTGTCGACGGAGGCGTCTTGCGACGCAGCTGCCTCCTCGTTGCCGCCGGCCGCAGGTGCTTCCCAGTCGGTCAGCGACTCGGCGGGGGCGGGGAGGTTGAGCACTTCGCCTGGGTAGATGAGGTCGGGATCTCCCGAGCGGATGGTGTCTCGGTTCTCGTCGACCATGTCCCGCCAGTAGGGGGCGACTTCTGCGTCGGCGACGTCACGGTCGTAGACGTCCGCGAGGTGTTCGGCGGCGAGTCTCCACTGGTTGTCGCCGGGTTCCACCGTCACCGTGGTCGCTGCGAAGGCGCCTGGAGGCAGGACGGCGTCGGCGGGCAGGGCGAGCCGCCACCCCGGCTGGAGGTCCTCGTCTGTGGCGTTGAGGACGGTGCCGTCTGCCATGGTGCGGCCGACGTTGAGGTCACGGATCTCGGTCCAACGATGCGGATCTCCCAGAGTCTGCCGAGCAATGGACCAGTACGACTGGCGGATCGACGCGACTCGGTAGGTGAGACCGTCGCCACCGCCGTCGGCCTCCTCGTCGGAGACGACCGAAGCGATCGACCGGTGTGTGGATTGCGGTGCGGCGGGGTCGTCGATCACCAGCACCGCGGCGGGCGCTGGGGGTCCGTCGATCACGGGGAGCGGTGTGGCGATGGCAGGTTTGACTGGTCCGAAGCTGGAGACGATCAGGCTCACGGTGGCGACAAGACGGGCGGCGGCGGCCTGGATGCCGGGGAGGGTGGTCGTGCGGCGGGCGACCTTGCCTCGGATGGCGGCAGCGATCTCGACGGCGATGGCCCACACCAGCTGCGCCCACGTGACCCACACGATGACGGCGAGGGCTTTGATGACGAGGGTCTGGTCGATGCCGGTGGTGGTGATGGTTCGCTGAATGGTCTCCCAGGAGGGGATCTCGGTGGGCAGGGGCCAGCCGACGAGGGTTACCAGCAGGTAGGGGATGCCGGCGACGAGACCAATAGTGAAGGCGAGGGCGATCAGGCCTTTGCACACGTCGCCGGCGCGTCTCATGAGCGTCTTCTCCACGTTGCGTCATGGACGATTGGGGGCGGCGTGTGTGGACGGCGGGTGTTCATCATCCCTCTACGGTTCGGGCGCTTGCCGACTCGGTGGCAGTCACGGTCTGAACCCCCATTGGGAGGATCACCGGGTTGAAGCTGATGGTGACAGTGACGGTGATGGTGTCGCCGATGACGGCCGGGGCGCCTGCGTGACCGACGAGGGACAGGTAGTCGTTGGCAGCGGCGATCGCGTCGTCGGGGTCCAGCCGCACGTCCCCGCCGGAACGGATCGAGTCGAGGTCGACGTGCTGGGCACCAGCCCGGGCGGCGTTGTCAGCGATGTTGGTGGCTTCTCGGAGCGCGGCGACCTTCTGGCCGCCGACCAGGACGAGGCCGATGGTGGACATGAGGGCGAGCATCATCACTGCGGCGTAGAGCGCCACGGCGCCTCGTTGCTCGGTGCGGAGTCGATCGACCATCTCGCTACCCGCCTCGATACAGATCAACCACCTCCACCGCCGAAGCCGTGAACGTCCTGGAGCCGGGCACGGCGAGGAGGTCCATGTCGGCGAAGTCGGCGGTGCAGGTGACGGTGACGGTGACGGTCCCGCCGGCGTAGAAGCGGGAGAGGTCGGGAACCACGCTGAGGGTGCGGCACGCCAGACTGCCGGCGTTGAGGTTGGCGGCAGCGATGGCCTGGGCAGCGTCGGCGGCGCCAGCCTCACTGCCGGCGAGGGTGGCGGCCCGGGCGGCTTCGTGGGCGGCGGCTTGGACCGTGTTGTTGGCTTCGACCACTCGGCCGGTGAACAACACTAGAACGACAACAACCGTGAGGAGCGGAACCATGGCGGCGGCTTGGGCGGCGATCGCCCCCCTCTCGCCTAGGAGCAGTGTCAGACGGGGGCGGGTGCGGGGCTTCATCGGTTGGGTTGAGGGATGGTCTGTTCGAGGGGACCGGACGCGGTGACGGTGACCGGCCAGTTCCCGAACGGGATGATCTGGAAGGCGTCGCCGGTGACGGTGACCGTGACGGTGGTGGCGTCGCGGCCAACGCCGATGGTGATGTCGGACATGTAGCCGGCCTGGGTGAGGAACCAGACCGCGGCATCGGCGCCGTCCTGGTCGACGGCCCCTTCCACCTGGGCGGCTTCGACGGCTTCCTGGGCGGCGCCTTGAGCGACCTGGCGGGCGTGCCACCACAGCCCCACCTGGACGGAGAGAAAGACGAACAGGACGAGCGCGGGGAAGATGACCGACAGTTCGAGGGTCATCGCCCCACGCTCGTCCCGTCCACTACGGCGTCGTTGCATCCGGTTAGGGGCTGTTGACGACGTCAGGGATGTTGTTCGCCTGGCTTTGCGCCTTGTTGCTCATGATTGCCGCAACGATGATGGCGATGAAGATCACGAACGCCCCCACCGCTGCCCACTGCAGCGCCAGGGCGCCGGTCTCGTCGCGCATGTCCACGTCGAACCTGGTCGACATGACGGCTTCCACGTAGGTCCCGTAGGCCCCGAGTACTCCGATCATTCCCCTGCTCCTCCCTCTCCTTTTTCTCGCCGGACCCTTTTACAGCCCGGTCACTACGTTGATGTCGTTGGGATTCAGCGTCGTGTCGATCGACAGAATCCCGTAGAGTAGAAACACGACGAGGCCGGCGACGAACAGCACCGAGGGAAGCTGCATCTTGGTGGAGGCCGACTCGGCGATCGCCCGGATGGATGCCAGCTGCTCAGTGCGTAGCGACTCGGCCTTGACGGCCAGCGACTCGCGGATCTGTGACCCTTGGTCACCGGCCAGCTGGGCTGCGGCGGCCACGTCCCGTAGCTCTTCAATGTCCAGCTGTGTGCCGAGTTCGTCGAAGACCTCCCACACGGTCCGGCCGGTGAGTCGGGCCCTTCTGAGCGCGGTGCGGATGTCGGCGTACGCCCAGCCGTCGCCGGCTTCGGCGGCCGCGTTGAGTGCGGTCTCGAGGCCGATCCCACCGGCGAGGTCGGCGGAAACCAAGTCGATGTATGAGGACAGTGCGTGCCGGAACGACGCCTGGCGTCCGGCGACCTCGTCGTTGAGGGGCAGGTCCGGGTACACCCACCCACCAACCCCGAGGACAATCGATATCGACACGATGACAGCGGGAGAGACCGCAACGTCGAACATCGGCAGCACCACCGCCCCAAGGATCCCGAGTGACAATGCGAAGAGGGCACCGCCGATCTTGTGGGTGGCGTGCACCTCGATGGGCCGACCGATGATCCGCAGTTTGCGTTCCAGCAGCCCCATGTCGACCAGGCCGGTGGCTTCGAGGAGCGACACGCCGAATCGTTGCGCTCGAGCAGCGAGCTGGGCGCCGGCGCTGGGGTGCAGATGGCCGGCGGCTGTCGAGGGGCGGCGTTGGGCGAGGTTCTCGAGTGCGACGGGAAGCGGCACCGTTCGGGGCTGCAGCGCACGCACAGCCCGGAACAGGCCGTAGCCGAAACCGGCTCCGATGACGGCCATCATCAGGGTCATCGTCATCACTCCCCCACCCCTACCTCGATGTCGTCGACCCGCCGCAGGTGGAACCGTTCCGGAACAGGGAACTGGGCCATCTTCACCAGCGCGTAGGAGCCAGCGGCGAACATGGCGAGGATCAGCGCCATCACCACCTGGCCGGTGACCGTGTCGTAGGCGGCGATGAACTCGGAGGCGTACAGCGTGACCCCGACGATCGACCCGAGCGCGACGGCGATCACCCCTTTGACTTCGGTGCGGATCCCGGCCCGCTTGGCGTCGATCTCAACCCGCATGTCAACCTCGTCACGGATCGACTCGGCGAGGCGCGACAGCAACGCCGCCAGGTCCCTTGCGTGGTGGCGAGCGGCGTTCAACAGCGCCGCGATCACGAAATCGGCGGTAGGCATCGACAGGTCGTCGGCGAGCCGCTCCAACGCATCTTCCAACGACAAGCGTTCGGCTCGGCGTTTGAAGGCCTGCATGTCAGGTTCGATCGCGGCGCCGGCGACGTTGGCCGCTTCGATGAGGGCCTCTTGGAGACCGTTGCCGGCGGCCACGGTGTCGCGTGTCATCTCTGCCCATGCCGCCAGGGCCTTCTGACGAGCGATGTCTCGTTGCCGAGCCGCCTTGACGCCCAACAGGCGAGGAGAGACGAGCACAAGGACAGCGGTGGCGATGCCGGCCACCGGCCACCCGGATAGCGACCCGACGAACAGGCCGGCCACCGCAGCGCCAACCAAGAGCAGCGTGGCTCGATCGGGCCGTACCGAAGAAGGTACGAGCCGCCTCGGATCCGGGAGCACCGTGACGCCTCGATAGGACACCCACGCCAGCCACACCGCAGCGCCCAAACCCACGCCGATGAGGAGGGCGGTGAGGGTGGCGGTGTTCATGTCTCCCACCACCCGTCCGGTTTCTCCATCAGCATGGGATCGAACCCGGCTGCTACCAGGCGCTCCATCGTCGCCGTCTGGATCCGCCCCGGGTTGGGGACCGCCCGGCCGTCCCTGGCCGGTTTGAACACTGTGTTGTAGGCGATGAGCCGGCCGTCCTGTTCGATACGGCCGGTCAGCTCGATCACCGACGTGACGCGCCGCACCTGACCGACCCAGCCGATGTGAATGATGAGGTCGATCGCCTCGGCGATACGAAGGTTGGCTGCCTCGAGGTCGTACCCGGCTTCGTTGGCGTACACCGCCAAGCGGCCGAGGGCGCTGGACGCTGAGTTGGCGTGGATCGAGCACATCGACCCGTCGTTTCCCTGAGACATGGCTTTCAACATGCCCTCCATCTCACCGCCCCGGATCTCACCCACGATCACCCGCCCCGGGTTCATCCGGAGCACCTCGACGAGCAGGGACGCCAGGGTGATCTCGCCCTCGCCCTCGATGTTGGGAGGACGCGATTCCATCTCCACCACATTGGGATGCAGCTCAGGGAACCGCTTCACGCCGAGCTCGCGGGAGTCCTCAACCGTGACAAGGCGTTCCTCCGGGGGGATCTCGTTGATGAGCGCCCGCAACAGCGTGGTCTTGCCCGTATTGGTTCCCCCGGCAACCACCAGGTTCAATCGCGCTTTGACGGCGGCGGACATCAGCTCGGTGAGGACCCGATCCGACAGGCCGAGGTCCTGGAGCTGTTTGAGGGAGCTCAGCTCCCAGTTGTGCCGGCGAATCGTCACCGCGGGCCGGTCGGTGACACCGCGGATGGCGTGGAGACGATCGCCACCGGGCAGCTGCAGATCCAGCTTCACAGTGGCGTCATCCCACCGCTTCTCCGACAGGCCGAAGCGACGAGCCGCTTTGGTGATGAGGTCCTTGAGTTCCTCGTCCGAGTCAGCGACCGGCTCACCGGGGACGGTGATGCCGTCCGTGTAAGTGATGAACACGGCGTCGTGGCCGTTGATCTCGATATTGGTGACCCTCGGGTCCTCGAGCAGCGGTTGGATGCGACCCAGGCCGTGGAGCCGATCCATCACCTGCCGGATCACCATGCGCTCCTCGGCCTCCGACAGCGGCTGGCGGCTCTCGCGGAACGCCCGCTCGGTGAGGCGCTCGAGCTCCTCCCCCAACAAGGTGCGGGTCAGCTGCCGCTCATCCTCCGGACCGATGGTTCTGCCGTCGTCTTCGGCGGTCTTGATCGCCGAGGCCAGGCGCTCCCCCACCCCTCGCTGCAGACGCCGGACCAGATGCGCGTCAACCATCAGGTCACCTCCGCTACCGCAGTCGGCGTGTCTTGGAGGTCGTCTGACCGATGGGGCGTTGCGCTAGTTGCGTCCGGAGCCTGAGGTCCCAGCCGGCCTGCCAGTTCGTCGGCCAAGCCCCGGGCGGACCGCATCAGCAACGAGCGGCGCAGCGCCCTCGACGATCCTCCATGCACCAACGCCGTCGCGGCCCGGCCGTCGTTCGGGATCTCGGCGAATACCGGCAACCCAAATGATTCCCGTACCTCCGCAGCGCCGTACGGACCATCGCCGGCCAATACCCACCCGACGGTCGCCCCGCCCGCAGCCAGCGCATGCAGGCGGTAGACGGCGCAACGGAGCTCCTCGAGGACGGGTCGAGCCACCACCAACGTCACATCGGCAACCTCTGCAATCTGTGTCGCCGCCGAAGACGGCGACACACGGCCCACATCGGCGATCACGTCAAGGCCGGGATGCTGACGCAGCCAATCAGCGAGCTTGGCGCCGACGTCGTTGAGCACGACGTGGCTTTGGTCGGCAGACTCGCCGCCCACCACCACCGGCGTACCGCCTGGGAGCTGCTGCGTGTGCTGCCACAGCTGCTCCCGACTCAGGCGCCCCTGACGGACCGTGGCAGCGATCGTGGCCAGACCCGGCTGGTCACCCAGGTTGTAGCGAGCGGCCAGCACTCCCCCGTCGGCATCTGCCTCCCACACCAACACTGCCCGTGACGACGGCCACGTGGCCGCCAGCGCCAACACCAACGTGGTTGCGCCAGGAGCGGCACGGGCAGATCCAACAGCGACGAGACTCACCGCCCACCGTCCTCGGGAACCGGCACCTGGACCAGCCGCACCGCACTGGCAGCTGCCGCCGCAGCCACGACCGGGGCGTCTTCGGCGGCGACCCGCAGCGACACAAACCACTCGCCCTGGCTACCCAAAGCCTGGATGTCAAACACCTCGGCGTCAGGAACCAGCACGAATTCGACCATCGGGCCCGGCGCGGCGTCGCCGGAACGCTCAGCGAGACTGCCGATCGCGTCGGACAGCTCCACCGGGTCTCGGACGGTCCGCACAACAGCAACGTGATCGCCGGGCGACAGGAACGGCGACGGGTACTCGCCCGGTGACAGCGCAAGGCCAACCACCGACTCGCCAGGCTCGAGGGCGGTGTTGTCGACGAACAGCGCCGGCGTGATCAACGTGCCTGCTTCGAGATCGACGATGGCGCGGCGCCCGTAGAGGGCGGCAACGTCGGCGGGGGCGACCAACGCCAACGCCTCATCGGTGCTGACCTCGACGCTCTGGAGATGCTCCGGGCCCAGCTCCTGACCGCGAGCCATGTCTACCGCCACGGCCACGACCGGTTGGCTGGCAACGGCTCGGGTGTAGAACACCACCGCAAGGAGCGCGAAGAGAGCCATCAGCAACACCGCCACAACCATCTGCGGTACCTGCGTCCTTCGGGCCGGGTCGGGTGGCTCGAGCCGAAGCTCCCGAGTGGCTCGTTGTCCGTTGGGTGAGGTCCGATCTCTGGTACGCGTCGTCACTGCCTCGATGTCCTTCCTCGATCTAGCCGCCGGTCTCTATCGCCTGAATCTCGTCGACGTCGGCCGAGAACGGTGTCGTTCGTTCAATCGTCCCGTTCCCGCCCATGTACCGGCCCGTCGTCCACGGGTCATCCATCCACCACTCCACCTCGAACACGACAGTGGCCGACGCGTTGAACACTCCACCCGGCAGAATCGCCGACGAATCCTCATACGTGTAATGACAATCCGACGTGGAATCGTCGGCTCCCGGCGTCCAGGCGACACCCGGCCCCGAGCACGTCACCAGACCTGCGTCACCCATCTCCCACTCGACCCGGGTGGGTGTGGCCACCACATAGACGGTCACCGCACCCTGCGACTCGGCCTCCTCGATCGGTTCCCACGGGTAGCCCTCCAGCCACAGCCACGTCTGAGCCCTCACGATCACATCCTCCAACGGCGGAGCCGCCGCCAACGTCGGGTTCGGAGGATCAACCCGGTCCTTGGCGCGATCCACCAGCTCCTGGACAGGCACCGGTGGTGTCACCTCCCACAACACGACACCGTTGTCGACGAAGGCCCACGCAGGGCCACCGGCGTCCTCGTCGAACCAACTGATACACATGGTGTCGTACCAGGCGTACACCCCGGTCGGGTCATAGCGGAGCAGCGCATACTCCTCCGGAGTCAGGTTCCCAACGAAGTCGAACCAAACCTCCGGCAACCCAGCAACGTCGTGCCACACCCCACCCCACTCCTCAGCCTGACGCGTGTTGCTGCAATAGGCCTCCCAGATCACCCGCAGATCCGACGTCGGCGGCTGGCCCGGGCTCTTGCCCGTACACTCACCCCACACATAACCCACATCGTAGAGGTCGCTACCTCCACCGGAGCAATTCGCGCGAGCTGGTTCCGCGAGCAGCATTGCTGCAAGCAGAACCCCGGCAACGAGGCCTATGACTGCGGCAACCCGTCCTCTGTAGGTGCAAACTCGCACGACGCATCCACCTCCCCGGCCAAGGTCGCAACCCTCCACTCCCCAGTTAGCAGCGCCCTATCGTCGTTCTCCATTCGTGCAGACCTGAGGTCTATGCGACCTTCCGGCCCGGGATCGCGGGCGTCATCAGTCCGAGCATTGGTCTCAACGTCGAAGACACCCCAGTCGGGCGGCACCACCATGCAGTCCAAGATGACAAGGGACCAATCCGGCAGGACCTCGACAATCTCTGGATGCGTCTCAGGCCGACCCTGGAAATACAGCCCACGTTCCTGGAGATCCGTGTAGCCCTCGGTCAGGACCTCAAGATGCTCGCCGACAGTTCGGTGCTTGAGCCACGGTGCGTCCGGATCGGCCGGGTTCGACATCGAGTCTCGATCGTCCCAGTAGGCCTCGTACGCGCCAATGGCCGCCTCGGCCACAGCGACCGGCACACACCCTCCAGTCGTGACCACCGACAACTCATCCACGATCCAAGCGCCGTCGCGTTCGACCAGCACCGCGTCGTAGAGCGTCCCCGGGCGGCCCGTCAGCGAGCGGCTGATCAGCGTGCATGCTGTGAGGGACGCTGTCCCGTCACCGATGTCCTCGACCACTCCGGACGGAATCACTCGTCGGATTGTGAGCCTCGCTCCCTTCTCGCGTTCCCGCTGGAACAACGCGATCACCCCGTCCACGACCTCAGAGCTGGCAACCTCCTCTAGCGCCATGCGGTCTATCGGATCCGAGGCTCCCTGTAGTACCCACACGTCCCAGAACGCGTTCCAGCCCGCCAGTACCCCCTCAGGAGTGACGACTGGTCGTGCGGTCGTCGTTGTGGTCGTCGCGGTCGTCGTGGAGGTGGTTGAGGTCGTCGTTGTTCTCGGCGGCCCCGTAGTGCTGGAGGTTGGAGGCACTGTGTCAGATGTCGAACCCTGGCCAGAGCAGCTGGAAGTGAGCAGCCCTAGGCCTGCCACGAGTGTCAGCAGCCGGCGTCTCGTGCGGAGGTGCCGTATTGCGTGTCTGCGCTCTGACACTCTTGTGCTCTCTCCTCTGCGGATTCTCTCCTGCGGACTCTATGGTCAGCACGACATCCTGTTCTTGGACACCGAGACTGTAGAGCAGCGGTACAGATCAGGCAACGGCCCTTGGGGAGGCTACCTGACCGGCCATGCCGGCGGCCCCTGGCCTCACACTCGACAGTGCTTGGCTGCGTCGGGCGCGTCGTCATCGACGCAGGGCGGGGGGCGAAGGGTGGACAGCAGCTGAGGGGGGGCAACTGGGCGTCAGCCACGCAGCCGGGCCTATTGCAGATTGTTCGACCTCGATCCATGGGATTTGATTGTGCAACCGCCCGAAGGCCCCCACCTCATCCGCCTTCGGATCCGGAGCTTCCTGACGCAGCAGCAAACTGCTGACCCGCTCACTGGTCAATATGGTGGGTGTCAGCAGTGATCAGGCTGTTGATGCTCACCTGGGTTCTGGTGGTTCATCGCCCACCCCGCTCGCGGCTCGACCGTGTCGCCACCGGCTCAATACTGACCCGTTTTCACCGTTTGAATTCTGACCCCCTGCTGGTCGGGTCCGTGACTGGCAGTGTTCGGAGTTCGATCCTGGCTGGATTCCGGTCAGGAGGATGGGA
>Ga0114938_1001863_pt1 | contig 13907 bp, 15 predicted proteins | sample AshMeaBigSpring_FD_88675 | JGI IMG/M metagenome (GOLD analysis project Ga0114938, IMG submission 88675) | Groundwater microbial communities from Big Spring, Nevada to study Microbial Dark Matter (Phase II) - Ash Meadows Big Spring | ecosystem: Environmental > Aquatic > Deep subsurface >...
GGAACTGGTGCGAAAAAGTGTAGAATCAAGTTGAAAACGATTCTATAAAAAACAGAAATACGATTAACCTAATTTTGCTTTATAAATCAATAATACCTGGTGTCAAACTTATCAGTTACTTTACTTCAAACCAATCTTCACTGGGAAGATAAAAAGGCAAACCTGCAGATGCTGGAAGAGAAGATTGGTAATATCAAGGAGCGAACAGAAGTGGTGGTACTTCCAGAAATGTTCAGTACAGGGTTTAGTATGAAGCCAGAACAACTGGCAGAAACAATGGAAGGAGAAACGGTGCAATGGATGAAAAGAGTGGCGGCAGAAAAGAAAATCATTCTAACCGGAAGTGTTATTATTAAAGACAACGATAATTATTTCAACCGCCTGATCTGGATGTTGCCCAACGGACAGTCGGGTATATATGATAAACGCCACCGCTTTGCTTTTGCCGGGGAAGACAAACATTATACTGCAGGAAATAAACGATTGATTGCTTCCGTAAAGGGCTGGAAGATCAACCTGCAGGTTTGTTATGACCTTCGTTTTCCCGTCTGGGCCCGGCAAACTCCCCATCTCCCGGGAGAGAGGGGGCTGGGGGGTGAGGCAGAGTATGATGTATTGATTTATGTAGCTAACTGGCCCGAAAGAAGAAGCCTTGCCTGGAAAACGTTATTACAGGCAAGAGCCATCGAGAATCAATGTTATGTAATTGGGGTAAACCGGGTAGGCAATGATGGAAATAATATTTATCACAGCGGTGATAGTTTGATTATTGATCCGATGGGAGAAATAATCTATCACAAAAAAGACGATGAAGATGTTTTTACCACTTCTCTGGACAAACAGCATTTGGAAACAACCAGGGAAAAACTTCCTTTCTTAAAAGACGCAGATGGATTTATGATCTTAAGCGATGGTGAAGAGTAGCTGGCTATTTTCCGGCTTTGTCTTTTTTTATCAGCTCCATCACTTTCTCCACTTTGAAATCTGCATTTCGTTTGATGGCATCAATGGTGGGAAATGATTCAACTTCCGGCTGAACACCTCTTCCGTTCTTGGGTACCGTTTTATCAATAACCAACCGGAATAAAGGAAGACGAAAACGAATACCGGTTATAGGCAGTGTTACATCTGGTATCAGCCAGGCAGAGTTTCCATAGGCGCCGCCGCCTGTTTCTTCACCCACAACAGTAACATTATCCTGTTTTACCAACGCTGCGGCAAATAAGGTTGTGGCCGAAAAGGAATTACCGCCGGTTACTATATAAACCTTACCGTCATAATGATGCTGCTTCTTAGGTTTGAAATAATGTCTTTCAAAATAGCCAAAGTGATAGTTGCCATCGCTTTTTTTCCGGGTAAAAAATCGAATGAAAAGCTTGTTCCAGAAATGATTCGCAATATATTTTTCATATGGGCTACCCCTTCTTACAGCATACAGAGAATCGCTGAGCTTAAATTTTTGTTTGGACAGGTACCGGGTGATAAGCGTAGAATTGGTTACACTGCCGCCGCCATTTCCCCTTACATCAATGATCAAATGACCTATACTGTTTTTTTGCAGCGCTTCAAATGAATTGTGAAAGAAACGTTTCAACCCGACACCCTTTCCAAAGGTTCCCAGGTCCATCATCGCTGTACGATTTACCGTATCAATACGTAAGAGCCTCGCTGCATTCAGCCGGAGTTCTCTCTGCTGTTTTTTTGTTAGTTGCTGCGATGGCCTGAAAGCCCGGGTACCTGCCCTTCCTGCTGTATCCGTTGCAGGATCGTAAACAGGAATAACAGCAGTCTTGAAATTACCAATACTGTCTCTATATTCAATCTCGTATTGATCAGATAGTCCGAATAACAAAGTATAAAGTGAACCAAAATTGCCCCGGTTACTTAATGACTGGTATTTGTGTGTACGGTTGTAGCCATCAGTTGAAATATAGTCAAACAGCGTATCAATGACCGCATCTGCTGTTTTGCCATTGATTTTTGTAATTACTGTTCCCCTTTTCAAAATACTGTCCCGGCGGTTCAGGTTGGCATTTACCATCATTGTGCCATCCCATACTTTCATGCTTAATGGAAACATTTTGCCCAACCGCACTGTATCACTGTAGCGGCCCCATGCTTTGGAAGGCCGAACAGTGGTATGGCCGCAACTGATTTTTGCAGTAACATAAGTGAGCAATTTTCGGAATGCAGGTTCTGTCAGGGAGTCGTTAAGCTGCTTCCGGCCATATTCAAAATAGGCTTCCATACTGTCTATGGAAGTGTACCAATATAAACTGGGATGGTGTTTTTCTAATACCTTCCGGTACACAGTATAATCCTCCTGGAGCTCCGCAGGAGAATATTTTTTATTGGGAGAAAAAGAGGATTTGCTCACACCGCATCCTGTCAATCCCGCCGCTAGTAACAATATCAGAAGTATCCTCATAATCCTTTCAAATCCCGTTAATCTTAGTTCTGTTTTAGGTGATTCCATCCCTGTGCGGTGATAGCATGTTTTCCGCCTCCTTTTGTAATGATATGTACGCCCTGTTCAGGTTCGGTCATATATCCTATCACACTTATTTGTTCATTCAGCACCAATTTATCATATTCTGACTGTGGTATGGTGAACAGTAATTCATAATCCTCTCCTCCGCTTAACGCACAAGCCGTGGGGTCTATTTCAAATTTAAAGGCTGCTTTCTTCATTTCCCCGGCAATGGGTATTTTTTCTTCGTACAATACACAGCCAAGGTTACTTTGTTTACAAACATGCAGTATTTCAGAACTTAATCCATCGCTGATATCCATCATTGCCGTTGGTTGAATTTCTTCTTTTGAAAAAAACTCAACGATATCTTTTCTTGCTTCTGGTTTTAATAACCGCCCGATTACATAAGATTCACCTTCCAGATCAGGCTGCACTCCGGGACTTTCCATGTATATCTTTTTTTCTCTTTCCAGGTATAACAGGCCAACATATGCAGCACCAAGGTCACCACTAACACAAAGCAGGTCTCCCTTTTGGGCAGTACTTCTTTTTACAAATTTATCTGGAGCTGCTTCACCAATGGCAGTGACAGAAATAACAAAACCTTTTTGAGACGAAGTGGTATCGCCACCCACCAGGTCAACTCCATACTTATCGCAGGCTGCATACACACCCTCATAAAATTCATCAATGGCTTCTACACTAAACCGGTTGCTGATGCCAATACTCATAATGATCTGTGTGGGAGTGGCATTCATGGCATAGATATCGCTTAGGTTGACGATGACACTCTTATAGCCCAGGTGTTTCAACGGAGTGTACATAAGGTCAAAGTGCACCCCTTCTAATAAAAGATCAGTAGTTATTACAGTCTGCTTGCCAAAATGATCAATAACCGCCGCATCATCTCCCACACCCAAAACAGATGAAGCGTTTTGCAGCTCAATATTTTTTGTGAGATGTTCGATCAGCCCAAATTCACCGAGGCTGCTTATTTCAGTTCTTGTTTCACTGCTCATATTTGAATTTACGATATACGGGTTAAGAATTACGATTTCTTGTTATGCTTAATTCGAAGTGTCTTCAGGGAGCTCACAATTATTGACAACAGCTCATTTCCTTCTTTTGAAAGTAATGCTATCTCTTCCGTAAAACCAGGATTGATAGCTTCAGTAAGTTCAAAAAAGAAAAGCGATTCATCAAGTTCTTCCTCAACTATCTTAAACTTATTAATAAAATCAGCCGGTGATTTTGCCCGCAGCGACGCACTATAATTGGCTGCTGCAGATGATGCTGACCGGTTAAGCTGATCTGCATAATTTTTATTAACAGTATTAAATGGCAGCTTAAGGACGAACCTTGCAACCGATATTGCATACTTTTTAAATCTGTCTCTAAGCGCTGATTTCGTCATAAATCGTAATTCAAAAATCGTAAACCTTTTACCAAACTATTTTTCTGTTGATAACCCCCACCATCTCCTCATGTATCTTTCCGTTTGTGGCCAATACTTTGTGCTGGTACACCGAAAACTTATTGCCTTGGTGATCGGTAACCTTTCCGCCGGCTTCTTCTACGATCAGGTAACCCGCAGCGCTGTCCCATGGCTCTAATTTATGTTCATAAAAACCATCAAACCTGCCACAGGCTACCCAGCAAAGATCAATGGCGGCAGAACCCAGCCTGCGGACCGGCACGCCTTTTCGAACAAACCGCTCAAATATTTCCAGCGGACCGTTAGGCATATTGATATAAGTATAGGGAAAACCGGTAACCAAACAGGACTTGATGGCCTGCGTTTCATGGCTCACTTTTATGGGCTTATCATTTAGTGTGGCACCTTTTCCTTTTTCAGCAAAAAAGAACTCGTTCATATGCGGATTATATACTGCACCCATCACCATTTCACCATTATGTTCAATACCAATTGAAACGCAGTTAAGCGGAATGCCGTGAGCAAAGTTCACAGTGCCATCAATGGGGTCGATGATCCACTTGTATTGTGAATCGGCAACGATCTCTCCCGTTTCTTCAGTCAGGAAATAATGATTGGGATAGTTTTTCCGGATAACACCAAGTATGGCTTTTTCAGAAGCATGATCTGCTTCTGTTACCAGGTTATTGACGCCTTCTTTATTGCTGATTACAAAATCACGGTTAAAAAATCGAAGTATTTCATCCGCACCGGCCCTTGCAGCCTCTATGAGCGTTGTTTTAAGCATGGGCAAAGATAATCCTGATTTCAGATTGCAGATTTTACCTGCCCGCCAAAATAATATTAATTTGTAATGGTCAGGCGGGGATTTTAGATTTGACCCATATTTATGCAGCTTTCCATCATCATAGTCAATTATAATGTCAAACATTTCCTGGAGCAATGCCTGTATTCGGTTCAAAAGGCATGTACAGGCCTGAATGCGGAGTTGATTGTGGTGGATAATAACTCAGCTGATAACAGTATTGAGTTTATCTCTTCCCGCTTCCCATCTGTTCAATTTATTGCCAACAGCGATAATCTTGGCTTTGCAAAAGCTTGTAATCAGGGATTGCAGAAGGCTAAAGGGGAATATGTTCTTTTCCTGAATCCGGATACCATTGTGCCGGAAGATTGTTTTAGCCTGTGTATTTCTTTTTTTCAGACGCACCCCGAGGCTGGTGCACTGGGTGTAAAAATGCTCGATGGCAGCGGCAAATTTTTGAAAGAATCTAAAAGGGCTTTTCCATCTCCGCTAACTTCTTTATATAAGTTGTTTGGCCTGGCTAAATTGTTTCCCCGTTCACGGACATTTGCCCGGTATCACCTCGGCCACCTGGATGAAAACAAAAGCAATGAAGTGGATGTACTGGCCGGCGCTTTTATGATGATAAGGAAAGAAGTGCTGGACAAAGTGGGCAGCTTTGATGAGACTTTTTTTATGTATGGTGAAGATATTGATCTAAGTTACCGGATTCAGCAGGCCGGGTTTAAGAATTATTATTTTTCCGGAACCAGTATCATTCATTTCAAGGGAGAAAGTACCCGCAAGGGAAGCATGAATTATGTCCGGATGTTTTATAAGGCTATGAGTGTTTTTGTAAAAAAGCATTACGGAGCCAGCAGGGCCGGATTTTTCAATTTCATGATTCAGACAGCTATATGGTTCAGGGCATTGCTTACGGCAACAGGTACGTTTATCCGCCGGGCAGGATTACCATTAATTGATGCCGGGCTGATTTTACTTTCATTCTGGCTGATGAAAACCGTATGGAATGAATATGTAAGGACAGATATACGCTATGAAAACAAATTGTTGTGGATCGCTTTTCCCGCATTTACCATTTTTTACCTGATCTCAGCTTATTATGCCGGGTTGTACGACCGCTGGTACAGGCGGTCAGAACTGGTCAGATCCACACTGATAGCAACATTGGTGTTATTGGCCGCCTATGCATTATTACCGGAGCATTATCGTTTCTCAAGGGCTATTATTCTTTTCGGGGCCTTGCTGGCATTCGTACTGATCAGTTTACTCCGCTGGGTACTGATAAAAACGGAAGTGCTGAACAGTGATAAAGAAAAAGAAAACCGCTATACCACTGTTATTACCGGATCGGCCGAAGAATTTAATCAAACAATGGAATTGCTGCAGTCTGCCGGACTACAGCAAAGAGTGCTGGGAAGAGTTGATCCCGGCAACACAGAGACAGGCAGTTTAGGATCAATAGGAAAACTGCCCCAGCTGGTATCTTCTGTACCATTTAAAGAAATCATTTTTTGCGAAGGACATTTATCTTTTACTGATATTATTGATAACATCAGTAAACTTCCTGCGGGTATTGCTGCTAAAATTCATTCGAGGGGAAGCATAAGCATTGTTGGCAGCTCTTCCAGTAATACCGCTGGAGAAACTGTAACCAAAGAAAATGGGTTTAAACTGGCGGATCCCTATAACCGTAGATTAAAGAGACTTATTGATACAAGCCTGGCATTACTGGCTCTCATTACATTTCCTGTTCATCTTTTTTTGGTGAAAAGACCGGGTGTTTTTTTCGGAAATTGTTTTAATGTATTGTTTGCACAAAAAACATGGGTGGGGTATGCCGTGCCCGACAGAAATTTACCCCCGTTGAAAAAACCAGTTCTTGCTTCTAACGGAATTCCGGCGTCAACAGCTCAGCAATTGCCCAGGGAAAGCCTCCAAATGATGGACTACTGGTATGCACGGGACTATGAACCGGCTACAGACCTAAGAATCATTCGGAAAATGTACCGGAAGCTGGGTGGCGAATAACTTTACCCGTCAGCTTTCATCAATGCTCCATTTCATATATTCGTAACTTCAGATACCAACCAACCACCGAGGGAATGGCGAACATCATTGATATAAAAATACCAAGAGCACTGGCGGCAGCATTGCGTATACCACCGAATGACCCCAGGCGGCAGCAGATAAGGGTGTTGAAGAAACTGCTGAAAAAGGCCAGGTTTACCGAGTTCGGACAACAATACCGTTTTGACGAGGCTTTGCTGAGCAAGCACCCCGGAAAAAAATTTCAGGAACTGGTACCGGTGCATGACTATAACAAGATCTATGAAGAATGGTGGAAGAAGACGCTGGATGGCGTTCCCGATGTGGCCTGGCCGGGAAAGATCAAATACTATGCACTGAGCTCCGGCACTTCAGAAGCAGCCAGCAAATACATTCCGGTAACAAAAGATATGCTGCGCAGCAATACCATCAACTATTTAAAGCAGCTTTTCAGCCTGATGCGATACGAGGAAGCCAATAAAAAGGCCATGACGAAGGGCTTCCTTATGATAGGTGGTGCTACTGATCTTAAAAAAGGTGAAGCAGGCTGGTATGCCGGAGACCTGAGCGGCATACTTGCGAAAAAAAGACCTTTTTGGTTTCAGAGTTTTTACAAACCCGGTGGCCGTATTGCAGCCATGTCTGACTGGAATCAAAAACTGCATGAAATAGTAGAACATGCCAAAGAATGGGATATCGGCTATATAGTCGGCGTGCCGGCATGGTGCCAGATGTGCATGGAAATGGTGATAGAACATTATAAGGTAAAAACCATCCATGATATATGGCCCAACTTCAGCTTTTTTGTCCATGGCGGTGTAGCCTTTGAACCGTATAAAAAAGGATTTGAAAAATTGCTGGCAAAACCAATCGTTTATATCGAGAATTATTTATCCAGCGAAGGTTTTATCGGCTATAAAACAAGAGAGCATGCAAAAGGGATGAAGCTGATATTGGATAATAATATTTTCTTCGAATTCGTTCCTTTTGATGACAAAAATTTTGACCACGACGGAAATATTATAAAAAATCCTGAGGCCAAAATGATACATGAAGTAGAAGAAGGAAAGGAATATGCCTTGCTGATGAGCACAAATTCCGGGGCATGGCGTTACCTGATTGGCGACACGATAAAGTTTGCAGACCTGGAAAGATGCGAAGTGATAATAACCGGCCGCACCAAACATTTCCTCAGCCTTACCGGCGAACACCTGAGTGTGGAAAACATGAATAAGGCTATCGAATTAGTCAGCGAAGAGTTCAACGTAAGTATTCCTGAGTATACAGTGGTTGGATTTCCCCATGAAAATATGTTTGCCCATCGCTGGTATGTAGCCACGAACGACAAGGTGGATGCAGAACAGCTGCGTAAGCGAATTGATGAAAACCTGCGTCAGTTGAATGATGACTATGCCACAGAAAGGGATAGTGCCTTAAAAGACGTTTTCCTGGAAGTGTTGCCGGAAGAAAAATTTCTTCAGTTCATGGAGCAGAAAGGAAAACTGGGCAGTCAGCATAAATTTCCCAGGGTGATGAAAGGGAAAATGCTGGAACAGTGGAACCGCTTTTTGCAAACGGGTCACATCTGAACAGGTACGAGGTTTGAAGTACGAAGTAAGATAAAGATTGAAAAGCACTCCATTATGCAAGACCTGAAACAAAGAACGTTTGACTTTGCAGTCAATATTGGCAACCTGGTACTTGAACTCCCGTATAATGTAGTAAATAAGCAATATTTTAATCAGCTTATAAGAAGCTCATCTTCTGTTGGTGCAAACTACCGGGCGGCCAGAAGGGCAAAATCCGATGCAGATTTTTTAAACAAACTAAAAATTGTTGAAGAAGAGTGTGATGAGTCTCTGTACTTTCTTGAACTTTTTTCAGTCTTTAATAAAAAACATTTTACAAAGATTGAACCGTTAATTAGTGAAGCTACAGAACTCCTGAAGATATTTGTATCCTCAATTAATACAACCCGTGACCGGCTTGGCAAGAAGTAAGAATTTTACATACTTCGTACTTAGTACTTCTAACTTCGTACTTAACAATGATTGAAGCAATCGTAAAGGGACTTGGTTTTGGTTTGCTGCTGAGTATTTCAGTGGGCCCGGTTTTGTTTTCTATCATCAAGCAAAGCCTGAATAACGGGCACAGGGGAGGATTCGCTTTTGTAGCAGGCGTTTCAGCAAGTGATATTTCCCTGGTATTGCTGAGTAATATTTTTACAACATTGCTGGAAAGCCTGAAGTTGTATAAAACAGAAATCGGCATTGCCGGCTGCATATTCCTTGTCTCCATGGGGATATTCTTTCTTTTTTTTAAAAAGGTAAAAGTGAACAAAGAAGGCGAGCAGGTCTTCAAATTTCGGAAAAGGGATTATGCTAAAATGTTTTTATCGGGCTACCTGATGAATACATTGAACCCGGCCATTTTCATATTCTGGATCACCACTTCCACAGCGGTGATCGGTCATACTGTAAATGAGCGGATTATTATTTTTACTACCTGTCTTTTATTTATGCTGCTGACAGACTGCCTTAAGGTACTACTGGCCGGAAAGATCCGCCGGAAACTGACACCGCACAATATTCATATTCTTAACCGGGTTAACGGAATTATATTAATTGTTTTTGGTATCGCCCTGGTATGGGGACTTATTTTCTATGGCAAAAAACTCTGATAGCAAAACAAAAAATATTTTGCGTGTTTTATGGAGATGGACCAAACGGATTTTCCTTTGGCTCTTCATTTTCCAGTTTGTTTATATCATTTTCTTAAAATGGGTAAACCCGCCGATAACGATGACACAGTTGGTCAGTTGGGTTAGCGGTCATGGACTGAAACGAGATTATGTAAGAAGAAGCGCTATGTCACCCAATGCAAAACTCGCTGTCATAGCTGCAGAGGACCAGTTGTTTCCTGATCACAGCGGCTTCGACTGGAAGAGTATCAAAAAGGCAATGAAGTACAATGAGAAGAAACCCGGCCGCATCCGTGGCGCAAGTACCATTAGTCAGCAGGTAGCCAAAAATGTTTTCCTGTGGCAGGGCCGCAGCTGGATACGAAAAGGGCTGGAAGTGTATTTCACTTTTATGATCGAACTGATCTGGGGAAAGAAACGCATATTGGAAATGTACCTGAATGTAGTGGAAATGGGCGAAGGTGTATTCGGAATTGAAATGGCGGCCAGAAAGTATTTTAATAAATCTGCAAAGAGTCTGACCAAACAGGAAGCAGCGATGATAGCGGCCTGCCTCCCCAACCCTAAGCGATATACTGTCAAACCCTTGTCTTCTTATGTTTCTTCCCGGTCTCAGTTTGTAATGCGGCAAATGAGTAACCTGCAAACAGATCCGGATATTCAAAAATTAACCGGGCTGGCTCCGCCTTAATATACTACCAGTTCAATTTTCTCACTGTTATGAGTTGGCGGATAAGATTGATGATTGATAGCAAAACGAAGAAAATACTTACCCGGGGTTAAAACAGGATTAATCTTTATCGAAAGGTTCCTTTGTTTGATTGCTTCTTTCAATGAAATGCCGGTATAAATATCCCGCTGCCATTTGCCAGCCTTATATATGCCGATGCGTATCGTGTCACTTGCTGATGCAGACCCGTTAATGAATCGCTTGTAATATTCAGGTGCAGTGAATGTGCAGGCAAGATTGATTTCCTCATTTTCTTTGATCTGTATTTTTCTCACAGAGGTACTAATACTAATTTTCGAAAAGGAGATAAACGTAGAGTCATATTTGTAGCCCACAAAACCAATCGGTGTTTTCATAGAATCAGGAAAACGCCAAAGATCCCAGATGTCTAAAAAATAGACCGGCCTTCCCAGCAAAGAATCCTCCACCGGCCAGAAATTATAATTGTTCCTTCTCTCCTTGTATAGGTTGAGTGAATAGGTAGTTTGACCTGAATAAAACCAGTACTTGGATGCCCTTTGATAAGAATTGCTGAACACAACTGGTAATCCCTTTGTTTTTTCCCTCATTTCTTGCGGCCAGTTCTTCCAGGCATGATAGCGTTGACGGATAGCTTTAACGGGAAGAATATCTGTAATCATAACTACCCTTCCGAAAAGAACCAGCATAAGCGTAACAGGCAATAAGCGGTACAACCATTTTTGCCAGTGCTGTCTTTCATTAAGGTATTGGTGCGCCAGGATAATGACAGCTACCAGCGCCGGTGAAGTCCAGTTGCCTTCCACCTTGCCCCGAAAGGAGCTGAGCAGAAAAAAAACATAAATACCAATTAAGGTGAACCGTAAAGCCCTTTCTGTTTTTGTTTTCGTTTTATATAGCAGTGCAGCAGGCAACAATATAAAACCGGCAACAGGGCCTGCAATTAATAATTGACCTAAAATATATTCGCTTGTAAAAGAAAATTTGTACGCATTCACATTACTTTCAAACAAATGATACCGAAAGCTCACCCAGTCATGCTGGTATTGCCACCACAGGTGCGGAGCGAATAAAAGCAGCGAGAAAATACCGGCAACATACAATTGATATTTTGTGAAAAGTTTCAAGGTGGAAATCAGTGTAAAGAAAACGATCAGCACTGCGTGGTACTTACTGTAAAGCAAAAAAGCGATGGACAGGCCCAGCAGGAATGTGTTCAACATGGATTGAACAGCTGCAAACTTTTTATAATACCAAAAGAAGAGTGCAGTGAAAAAGATCAGGGGAATATCCGGCACAGCTACAAAACCGGTTAGCTGAATGACGGCCATAGACAATGCGATGGCATAAAACAGAAATGGATTTTTGTTTTCTGTCAGCCTTTCAATGATCGCCAGCGAAAAAATATTTAAGAGCAAAGGAAAAAAACGTACACCCAGTTCATTGGGAAAAATGGCATAACCTGCTTTCACCAGCACGGCCGTCATAGGCGGATGGTCAAAATAGCCCCAGTCCAGGTAACGGGAAAAAACCCAGTAATAGGCCTCATCATCCTGCAATTCAGTGAGGCCAGCCTGCAATAACCCAAGCAGCAACCACAAACCATAGAATAAAATGCGATGATTTTTTGCCAGTAGTTGTTTCATGCCGCAGCGAAAGTAAACACAAATCTCATTTTAGCAGGGCATCGACAGCGCTGATGCCTTTTAGCAGCCGCTGCTCATAGCTACCACTAATGTCAACCCACGGAACAGCCTGGTTTATCATCAGGTCTTTGTAGATAGCATATAATTTTTTACGGGTGTGCAGGTCAGGATATTCTCTTAGTTCATCGTCTATCCAGGGCAAATCTGTATTGCATAGCAGGTAGAGGTCATACTTTCGTTCAACAATCTGGTCCAGCACAAAACGATGGCATTTATTAAAAACAAACTCACACCATACTTTCATTACATACATGTCAGTATCTATGAATAAAGGCAGGTGGCCACCATTCTCCAGGAAAGTCTGTGATTGGTTTTCCAGGGCAACGGTATATTCATCTTCCAGGGCCAGTTGCCCTTTGGCGATCGTCAGCAAGTCGTCAAACTCGTAATTCGTTCCATTGGTCAGCAGGTATTCCCTTGCAAACTCAGGGCACCAGGTAGTTTCATAGTGCTGCGCCAGTTGCTCACATAAAGTGCTTTTGCCGGTGCTTTCGGGTCCGATGATGACGATTTTTTTAAGCATGTTGTTGGGCTCTTTTTTTCCATTCATATAAACCGGCAATGGCCATTACCAGCAAAATGAAATAATATACACTGGTAAACACATAATGCTTTACAAAGTAAAGTGGCATAGAAGCAATATTCGTTGCAATCCACCAATACCAGCTTTCTACTTTTTTCTTAGTCATCAGCCACATGCCTGTAAAAGCTGTTGCTGAAGCAAAGGCATCAGCCCAGGGAATGGCATCTGGTGCAAAATCTTTTTTCAGGTAAGTAAGCAGTATAAAAATGGTAATGTAGAAGACGGCAAAGAATGCTGATTGATACAGCCACCATTTCCGGTCAGAGAAGCTGATATGAACAATATTATGTTGTTCCTTATCTTTTTTGGTCCACAAGATCCAGCCATAGATACTCATCACGGTATAATAAAAATTAACAGAGGCCTCACCGATCAGGTCGCCTTTAAAGCTCAGCCATATGTAAATGATAGTATTGATAAGCCCTACCGGGTAGACCAGTATGTTTTCTTTGCGGCTGAACCATACACTGGCAATGCCGGCAATAACGGCTATGCGTTCCCACCAGGATGAATAAATCAGGCCATGAGTAAACTGTTGCCAAAATTCAGCGAAGCTCAAAACTCAATTTTTTCAAAAATAGATTATTCAACCGGCCGCCGGTACTTTTTCCAGGGACGTAAATACAATATTCCTTTGTTCGTTGAGAACCGGGTAGGTACCTGCTGCCATTTGTTATTTTCAAAACGCCATACAAGGAAATGCAGGTGCGGCACAAAGGCATAACCTGTTTTGCCGCTTAGTGCAATGGGTTGCCCCTTTTTCACCGTGTCGCCAATATTAACCAGGGCACCGTTATGCTGCAGATGCCAGTAACCGGCACGGGAGCCATCCGCATGCTGTATAACAATATTGTTTCCGTCGGAACGATACTTTCTGTTGAGTCCGCCTTTCTTTCCATCTTCTTTAGCCCTTACCACCACTCCCTCTCTTGCTGCAGTGATGGGATCGCCCCTTTTCATATTAAAATCAAGGGCTGCCCTTTCTTTGTGGGTGAAACGGCTGAAGTAACCTTGTATCACCCGGTATTTTTTCCCTTCGGGAAAAGGGAGGGCATATACAAAACTTGTATCATCTTTTAGTAACCCTTTCTGTAACAGTTTTACCTGATTGCGTAAAGGGTTTTTGCTGACCGAGCAGGAGCTTGTCAGCAAAACAATAATGGCACAGAATAACAGCTTACTTTTTGACAGCATTTTCCTTTTCCGCTTTGATCATTGCATCATAGTCTATTCCCTCTTCTTTCATCAGTTGCAACCCGTAGTTCCGCAAGTAGGTAATTACTTCTATGGCTTTTTTTCCCTTTGGCGTTAAGCTGTATTCGGTTCGGGGCGGAACTTCAGCAAATACCTTTTTGGAAACAAAACCTTCTGCCTCCAGCTCTTTTAATGTTTGGGTAAGCATTTTCTGACTGATATGTGCTATGTCATTTTGCAACTCAGTATACC
>Ga0114938_1001864_pt1 | contig 13906 bp, 11 predicted proteins | sample AshMeaBigSpring_FD_88675 | JGI IMG/M metagenome (GOLD analysis project Ga0114938, IMG submission 88675) | Groundwater microbial communities from Big Spring, Nevada to study Microbial Dark Matter (Phase II) - Ash Meadows Big Spring | ecosystem: Environmental > Aquatic > Deep subsurface >...
AAGTTGAGCGAAAATTGTTTGACGAACGCTTTGGTCGCTCCGTAGACGTTTCCGCCTTCGTACGGCCAGTTTCCGGCGATAGAGCCGAGGTTGAAGACGTAACCGCTTTTACGTTCGACCATAATCGGCAAAACGGCACGTGTCACGTATAGTAACCCTTTGATATTCGTATCGACCATCGTCTCCCAATCTTCGATATCGACTTCGTTTGCGTGTCCGAGTCCCAAGGCAAGTCCCGCGTTATTGACGAGAATATCGATGTTTTTATACGCTTCGGGCAACGAAGCGATGGCATCAAAAACCGCCTTCTTATCGCGGACGTCAAAGCAAATCGGTAAAATATCGCATGTGGGAAATTTGGCTTTGAAGGCATCTAAACGTTCACGCCTACGCCCCGTAATAATCACTTTATAGCCCGAAACGGCAAATTTTTCGGCGGTTGCTTCGCCGAATCCCGAAGTTGCTCCCGTAATTAAAACGACTTTTGACATGTACGTCCTTTCACAAAAAAGATAAACGTATTATAATCTTTCAAGGCATAATGATACCTTTGGTAACTCTTCCAAAAAACGGTTTGTTTGCCTATTTATTCTAAAGAGAGCCTTAAAATAGCCGTTTTCAACGTTGGAATTCAACCAAATCATACGTAATGTATAAAATTTCATCATATTAAATTGACGCAATATTCCAAAAATATATTAAGATTTTCTTGTCGGTTGAAAGGTACTACTTTTAGTATTCCCAATTTTTGCTAAAGGACGCACGTGGCAAAACAGAAGCTCGGACGAGACGTGATTCAAAGCGTAATCGAAAAGCATCAAACCAAAAAGCGTGAAATTGCACAATTGACGATTAAGATCGACGCCAATTTGGACAACGCTTTGGGCAAACTTGCCAATGCGCTCAACATCTCTAAAAATCGCTTGATCGAAGATATTTTAACCGAAAGCGGCATTATTCAAGAGGTCGAGGAGAACTACTATGAGTAATTTTCCAAGCCAAGAGCGCGTCGTTCAAGCCGTACTAGAAGGCATCACGCAAGCGGAGAGAAATTTTTTATTTTGGACGAATAACCGTTTGAGCCTCTCCAGCGGTCCGCAAAAAATCCTTTGCATTCACGTCGCACAAGCACTCGGACTCATCGAAAACGCGCCCGAAGTCTTTATCGACGCGAGCGTTTCGGATATTTTACGCTGTTCGCTTCCCAACCGCAAAGCTTTCAAAACGTTTATGGAAAAAAACGCGCTTTCCCAAGGAACGTTTAGCATTACGCTCGATGAGCGTTTCGTTCACCACAACCACAACGATTCGATCTCACGCGTGATTATGACGCTTAAAAACGGCGTGTGTAACGCGAAAGCCGAGTATACGTTCGAAATCGAGCGTTTGTGCAAGATGCTTCAGCGTAAAAGTAAAACCGAGTCGTTGCTCGATTACGGTATTTTTGCGTTTTATGCGGATATTTCGACGCAAGCGCGTAAAAAACTTTCCAAGCGCATTCCCGAAATCGTGCACAGTTTTGATGAAGTCGTGGGTCGTTTTCCTTCGCTTTCCTCACGCTTTGACGCCACGCCGATTACGCAAGTGGAAGAACTCGGAGAGTGGGCGGCGGGATGTTACGTGATTTTTCCGAAGTAGAAACGAGTTTTGAACGCTTACATGTAAGCTTTTAAAAGTCGTTTCAAAATTTTTAAAAGGAGAAGGGATGAAGAAAATGTTACCAAAAATTGCCGCTTCATTAGCGGTTTGCTCTATTTTAGCCGGTGCGAGCGTTGCCGCAGACGTTATTAAAATCGGGGTTCAAGCACCGATCACGGGATCGTATGCCAGCGAGGGACAAAGTATCGATAACGGTGTTAAATTGATCGTTGAGCAATACAATGCCAAAGGCGGAATTCTGGGTAAAAAAATCGAAGTCGTAACATGTGACGATCAAGGTACGGCGCAACAAGCGGCGATTTGTGCTAAGAAATTGGTCAACGAAGGCGTGAAAGCGGTCATCGGTTCGTACACTTCGGGTGCGACCGAAGCGGCGCAAACGACCTATTTTAGAGCCGGCGTTCTTCAAACCAGCGACGGTACGAGCGACTCGTTGATCGCACATAAATATTGGACGTTTTTTAGAAATTCCTTCCCCAACAGTGCGGAAGCCGATTTTACGGCAAAATATTTCGTCGACGGTAAACAGTACAAAAAGATCGTCGTCCTCTCCGATTATTCAAGCTATTCGACCGACTTAGGCGATGCGACGATTAAAGCGTTAAAAGCGAAAAACGCTAACATCGTTTACGAGGGAAAAATCAAATCCGGAACGCAAAATTTTACCGCCACGCTGACCAAAATCAAAGCGATGGAGCCGGACGTTATCTACTTTAGCGGTTACTATACCGACGGCGGATTGTTACGTGCGCAGCAACAACAACTCGGTATTAAAGCCGATTTCGTCGGCGGCGACTCGAACGATAACCCCGACTTTATGAAACTTGCGGGAGAGAGTTCTAAGGGGACGTTTATGATTAACGTACCGACTCCGGATATTTTACCTTACGACATTGCTAAAACGTTTTTAGTCGATTACAAAGCCAAATATAACGCGATGCCCGCTTCGATCTGGTCTTTGATGAATGTAGACGGTTTGCGCGCGATTTTACATGCGATGGAACAAACCAAATCCGAAGATACCAAAGTGGTGGCCGAAGCGATGCATAAACTCAAAGACTTCCCCGGCATTACGGGTCCCGTGACGTTTAGAGAAGACGGTGAACGTATCGGCGGCGGTTATATGACGTATGAAGTTCAAGCGGATAAAAGCTATAAGATCGTTTACCAATAGAGGGTAACGATGTCCAATAAGCATGCCGATAAAGGGTTGTTATAAGACCCGTAGCTTCGGCACTCTTACTTCTTGCAAACGCGTGTTTTGCAAGAAGTCTCATACTTTGAAAAGGATAGAGTAACGTCCATGGATATTTTTCTTCAACAAATGGTCAACGGTTTAACGATCGGAAGCTTATACGCCTTAGTCGCTTTAGGGTATACGATGGTTTACGGGGTGATGCGTCTTATCAACTTCGCCCACGGAGATCTCGTCGCCTTTTCGGCTTTTGTCGGTTTGAGTGTTTACGGCTCGCTCTTCTCGGAAGGCACGACGTCGCTTTTAGCGGTGGTGTCGGTGTTTCTATTAAGTGCGTTGGTCGTCGCGTTCGTAGGCGTTTTACTCGAACGCTTGGCGTATCGACCTTTGCGAACGGCTCCAAGGCTAAGTGCCGTCGTTTCGGCACTCGGTGCGGGTTTAGTCATTCAAAATTCCGTGATGTTGATTTGGGGACCTAATATGAAGATTTTTCCGACCGACTTTTTTCCCTCAACGCTTTGGAGCGTGGGCGGAATCGTTATCACGTTTACGCAGGTCATGATTTTGAGCTTTTCGTCGGTTTTAATGGTCGGACTGTACTTTTTTATCAATCAAACCAAAATCGGAACGGCGATTCGTGCGGTTGCTATCGATCAGGATGCGGCTAAATTGATGGGGATTAACGTTAATCGCATCGTTATGATTATTTTCATCATCGGTTCGGCACTCGGTGCGGTCGCGGGACTTTTTATCGGAGCGTATTACCGCGGCATTACGTTCGATATGGGTTGGATGTACGGGCTCAACGCGTTTGTCGCTGCGATTATGGGCGGCATCGGCAATATTCCCGGAGCGATGCTCGGCGGTCTTTTGTTAGGACTCTTTAACGCCATGATTACCGGCTATATCTCGACGCAGTGGGCAGAGACCTTTACCTTTGTGTTGCTGATCGTTATTTTGGTTTTTAGACCGACCGGAATCCTCGGCGAAAAAGTAGCGGAGAAAGTATGATGAATAAAACCAGCCTCATTGCTCTTTTACTTTTAGTGTTTGCGGGGTTTTACCCGCTGTTTGTCGATTCGGCGTGGTTAGCCGTCGGAACGACTTTTTTGGTCTTTGCCTGCGTCGCGTTTTCGCAAGATATTATCTTAGGACGTGCGGGCGTTTTTCACATGGGGCACGCCATGTTTTTCGGCTTAGGTGCCTATACCACCGCGATTTTGAACGTGCAGTTCGGATGGGCGATTTTAGCGACGTGGATTCCCTCGGTTTTGATTCCGATGGCATGCGCGTTTGCCTTGGTTGCACCGATTATTCATCTCAGGGGTGATTATCTTTTGGTCGCAACGATCGGATTTAACATCATTTTTATTCAAGTATTGGAAAACGACGTTTTCGGCTTAACCGGAGGTCCGAACGGCTTGTTCGGAATCGACGTGGTACGCGTTTTCGGCTACGACTTTTCAAGCCAAATCCATATGTATTATATGGCGTTTATTTTGCTCGGCATCACGCTTTTTATTATGCGGAGTCTGGATCGCAGTAAGTTCGGACGCGCGATGTTTTACATTCACAAAGACGATATTGCGGCGCAAAGCATGGGAATTAGCTTGCGCTATTATAAATTATACGCGTTTATCTTGGGTGCGGGCATTGCGGGAGCGGCGGGCAGTATGTTTTCCGTACAGTATTCCGCGGTCAGCCCCGAAGCTTTTAACGTCACGCAGTCGATTATGTTTTTTACGATCGTCTTGGTCGGAGGCTCGGCATCTTTGCCCGGCGTTCTGATCGGAACGTTCGTGATGTTCGTTTTGCCCGAGATGTTTAGGGAGTTTGAAACGGCACGCTATTTGGTGTTCGGCGTTGCGATGATTTTAACGATGATTTTAAGACCGCGAGGTATTTGGCCGGTGAAATTCGGCAATATTCCAAGCTTCCTGAAAAAGGAGGCAAAATGAGCGAGTATCTTTTAGAAATTCGAAACGTCAGTAAGCTTTTTTCGGGATTAGTGGCAATCGATAACCTTTCGATGAAGGTAAAAAAAGGACAGATTTACGGCATTATCGGACCTAACGGTGCGGGAAAAACGACGTTGTTTAACTGTATTACGGGTATTTACACACCGGAAATCGGACAGATTTTATGGAAAGGTCGGGATATTAAGGGCACTAGTCCGTATAAGATTGCGGGATTGGGTATTTTACGTACGTTTCAGACGATTCGACTTTTTTCCGAAATGAGCGTAGCGGAAAACATTATGTCCGGACGCCATATAAAATCCAAACAACGCTGGTACAACGGTATTATTCCCACCCCCGCCTATTTTAAAGATGAAAAACACCAATGGACGAAAGTGGGCGAATTGATGGAATTTTTCAATTTGTCGTCATATGCAACTACGCCTGCGGGCGATTTATCGTACGGTATTCAACGACGTATCGAGATGGCGCGCGCCTTAGCGGCGGAGCCCGAACTTTTGATTTTGGACGAACCCGCCGCCGGACTCAACGAAAACGAGACGATCGAGCTGACCGAAACGATACGCAAGATTCAGGCGATGGGCGTGACCATCATGATGATCGAACACGATATGGAGATGGTCATGAGCCTGAGCGAGTACATCACGGTGATTAACTTCGGTGCAAAAATCAGCGAAGGCGTGCCTTCTTTCGTGCAAACCGATCCGAAAGTCGTCGAAGCGTACATCGGAAGCGACGAGGAGGACGAAGATGCGTGATATGCTTCTTGAAGTGAAAGACTTACATGTCAATTACGGTGCGATTGCCGCGATTAAAGGTATCGATCTCCACGTGGCACGAGGTGAAGTCGTAACGATTTTAGGTGCGAACGGTGCCGGAAAAACGACCACGCTTCGAACGATCAGCGGCTTGCTCAAAGCCGCTTCGGGAAGCATCGTGTTTGAAGGAAGAGAAATCAGCAAACTCCAAGCGCACGAAATCGTCGCCTTGGGTATGAGCCATTCGCCTGAAGGAAGGCGCGTTTTTAGCACGTTGAGCGTCGAAGAAAATTTGATGATGGGTGCTTATACGTTGAAAAAGTACGATCAAGCGACTTTGGATTGGATTTACGAGATTTTGCCGCGTTTGAAAGAGCGGCGCAAACAACTTGCCGGAACGTTAAGCGGCGGCGAGCAACAAATGCTTGCTATCGGTCGGGCGATTATGAGTAAACCCAAACTTTTAATCTTGGACGAACCGAGTTTAGGCTTGGCTCCCGTTTTGGTCAAAGTCATTTTTAAAGCGGTTAAAGCGATTGCTAAAAGCGGCGTGACGGTATTACTCGTTGAGCAAAACGCTAAAGCCGCACTCAAACTTGCCGATCGAGGGTATGTTTTAGAATTAGGGAAGATTACGCACACGGGGAGCAGCGAAGAGCTGTTGAGTTCCGAAGTGATTCAAGAAGCGTATTTAGGTAAGAAAAAGTAAAGCGTTAACGCCGTCTGCCCTTGGTGCAGGCGGTTTTTTTTGGTCGATTTTTTTATGATAAAAAAAGTAGTACAAATAGGAATACTAAAAATAAATTATAACCCTTAAAGGAGTGAATATGCAACCCAATCCCGAGGTGATTCAACGTGCCGTTGCGTTGGCGGAAATATGGCAAAACCGCGCAAGCGAGCTTGTCAGCGATTTTGATCGCGATTTTGCCCTCAAGATGAACACGATGCTCAGCCATCCTAAAGACAAAGTCTTTTTAATCGAACTGATGGATCAAAGCTTTCGAAGCGCAAATCCGGCGCGTGTGGCAAACCAGATCGAATACTTGTTCGATAAATACGGTATGGCATCGTTTTTTACGACGAGCGAGCGATTTTTAGTCTTTTTGTTTTTACATGCAGGGATTTATATGCCGCAAATTTCCGTGCCGCTTTTTGTAAAAAACGTCCGTGAAGACACTAAAACGGTCGTCTTAAAAGGCGAAGATGAAACGTTAAACGCGCACCTCGAAAAACGACGTTCTGAGGGAACGCGCGTCAATATCAACCTGATCGGCGAAATCGTTTTAGGGGAAGACGAAGCACAAGAGCGCATTGAAAAATACCTCAAAGTGCTTGAAAATCCTAACGTCGATTACATTTCCATCAAAATTTCGACGATTTTTTCGCAAATCAACGCGCTTTCGTTTGAAGATACGATCGATGAACTGGTCAAACGTTTGAGTCTTATCTATGCCCAAGCGAAAAAGTACAGTTTCACCAATGCCAAAGGCGAGAAGGAAAATAAATTTATTAACCTCGATATGGAAGAGTACCGCGATTTGGCGTTAACGTTTTACGCGTTTACCAAAACGCTCGAACAGCCTGAATTTAAAGACTTTTACGCAGGTATCGTTCTTCAGGCGTATTTGCCCGATTCGCATTTGTGGCAACAAAAGTTGGTCGAATGGGCGCGAAAGCGGGTTCAAGCGGGCGGAAAACCCGTTAAGATGCGTTTGGTAAAGGGTGCGAATATGGAAATGGAAGAGACCGAAGCCGCACTTCGCCATTGGGAAATGGTCACGCATACGAAAAAGATCGATACCGACAGCAATTACAAAATTATGGCGGAGTTCGCTTTACGTCCCGAAAATGCGCCCTTTGTGAATATCGGAATCGCTTCACACAATCTGTTTGAACACGCCTACGGCTATGAATTGGCGAAAGCGTACGGTACGAGTGCTTATTTTACGATGGAAATGTTGGAAGGCATGAGCGAGTCGGCACGTTTGGCGATTAAACAGATCAGTCAAGAGATTATTTTGTACGCACCGACGGCAAAAAAAGAGCAATTTACCAATGCCATCGGCTATTTGGTACGCCGTTTGGACGAAAATACGGGCACGGAAAACTTTATTCGTTACTCGTTCGGACTGAAAGTCGGTACTCCCGAATGGGAAGCGCAAAAAGAACGTTTTATCGCTTCATTTGAAAATGCCAAGCAGCTTTTTATCGGTTCAAAACGCCGTCAAAATCGTTTGGAAGAGCAATGGGACGATTTTAAGGGCGGAAGTTTTTACACCGGAGAGTTTCACGGAGAAAGCGATACGGACTTTATTTTAGCTCCCAATAAAGAGTGGGCCAAGGCAATTCGAGCGCGTTGGATGAAAAAAGCGGACGATGCGCTACCGACGACTCCGGTGGTGGTCGGTGCTCAAGAGTTGCGTGAACGTTCTCTTCACGACGTTATCGATAAGTCGCAACTGAAAGAGGGCATCCTTTGCGGCAAATACGCTACGGCTACTCCGGAAGATTTAGAGCGTGCGGTTGAAGTCGCCGCCCAAGACGTCGACGGTTGGAGAGCACTCAGTCCTGCGGCGCGACATGAAATTTTGTGCAAAGTCGCCAATAAATTTAGGGAAAGACGCGGCGATTTGATCGGTATTGCGGCGGCGGAAGTCGGTAAAGTTTTCAGCGAAACGGACGTTGAAGTCAGCGAAGCAATCGACTTTTTAGAATTTTATTCCCACGCGGTACGCTTCTTCGAATCGTACGAAAACCTTCGCGTTCGCGGAAAAGGCGTAGGCGTTATCACGCCTCCGTGGAACTTTCCGATTGCCATTCCCACAGGCGGTATCGTCGCGGCTTTAGCGGCGGGCAACTGCGTCATTATCAAGCCTGCCAGTGCGGCGGCGTTGTGCGCATATGAGCTTTGCCGATGCTTTTGGGATGCGGGTATCAGTCAAAATACGCTTCAGTATGTTCCGTGTTCGGGTGCGCTGGCGGGTGAACATCTCGTTAAAAACGCCAAAGTCGATTTCGTTATTTTAACGGGCGGCGAAGAGACGGCGTACCAAATGCTCAAAGACAGACCGAATCTTTTCCTAAGCGCGGAAACGGGCGGAAAAGACGCAACGATCGTGACGGCGATGGCAGATCGCGATCAGGCGATTAAGAACGTGATTCATTCGGCATTTTCGAACAGCGGTCAAAAGTGCTCCGCGACTTCGCTCTTGGTTTTGGAAGAAGAAGTTTACCATGATCCGCACTTTAAAAAGGGACTCATCGACGCCGCAAAAAGCTTACATGTAGGATCCGTTTGGGATTTTAAAAATCGTTTAGGCACGCTTGCCAATCAACCGAGCGGCGCACTCAAACGCGCTTTGGAGAGCTTGGAAGCAGGCGAGAGTTGGGCATTGGCACCCGAATACGTCGAGGGCAATCCTTACATGTTAAAGCCTGCGATTAAATGGGGCGTCAAAGAAGGTAGTTTTTGCCATATGAACGAACTCTTCGGACCGGTACTTTCCGTGATGTGTGCTAAGGACCTTAAGCATGCGGTCGAGATCGTCAATGCGACGGGATACGGTTTGACTTCGGGGATCGAGTCGTTGGACGAACGGGAAGTGGCGTATTGGAAAGCGCATCTCAAAGCGGGCAATCTCTACGTTAATCGCGGAACGACGGGTGCGATCGTGCTTCGACAGCCTTTCGGCGGCATGGGAAAATCCGCGGTCGGTGCGGGACGCAAAGCGGGGGCTTATAACTACGTGACGCTTTTTATGGACATCGAAGAGGTCGGTGCGCCTAAGAGCAGACGTATCGTCAAACACGCATGGAGCGATTTGGTCGGCGAATGGACTCGTCAAGCCGAACACGGCACGCACGGTGCCTTTAAAGAGACGTTTGAAAATCTCTCCTTGGCGACGGCAAGCTACCTTGAAAATTACGAAGAGGTTTTCTCTCAAGAGGTCGATTATGCCAAGGTACGAGGCGAAGACAATATCTTCAAATATTTACCGTTGCACAAAATTGCCCTTCGCGTTTGTCAAGAAGATAGTCTGTTTGACGTTTTAAGCCGCATTGTAGCGGCAAAAATCGCTCAAGTGCCTTTACATGTCAGTATCGCTTCGGAAGCGGAAAACAGCGTCGTTTCGTTTCTTTACGAAACCAAAGAGCGTTGGCTAAGCGCACGCGATACGTTAGTACGTGAAAACGAAGCCGAATTTGCGCAATGCTTCGCTTCGGTGCAAAAGATTTTCTATGCCGATGCGACGCGTGTTTCGCCGTTCGTATTTGAAGAAGCCGCCAAAAGTGCAACGTTTATCGTCAGGGAAAAACCGTTGAAAGAGGGACGCTTGGAGTTGTTGCATTATTTTACGGAACAAAGCATTTCTCACAGTTATCACCGCTACGGCAATCTCGGTGCACGCGGTATTAAGGCGTAAAAATACCTTCGGGGCGAAATCAATCGCCCCTTTGTTTGACATGGAGTGCCAAAAAGCGTCGGTATGCAAGGCTTTTTTCAAACGGTTGCTTTTTGAAACGGAGAAAGGTTTGAAAAGAGGTATGCCGATTTTCTACATGTAGGTATCGGTATGACGTTTTATCTCGGTATTTCAATAAAATTTTAGGATAGACTTGTAAAATGACGTGACTAAGATGTGACGAAATGATGAAAATCGTCGGTGCATTATTTTCCCAAAGGCTATCATCCAACCATGTCCATGCTATCTCAAGACCAACGTCATCTTTTGTTTAACACGATTCTTCAAAAAATCCCCGACTTTCCGTTTATGAAGTGTTACGCTTCCAAAGCTTCTCCGAAATGCGCACTCCCCGTTGTTTTGGATCATCTGGGCGAATCGATTTTCTTAACCTCTCAAGAAAGCCCTGAATTTTTATACGTGAACGAAACGGCGGCAAAACTATTAGGCTATTCGCGGGATGAATTAACCGATGGCATGAGCCTTTTTGACATTGATCCGAGTTGGACGCCCGATATGGCTCAAACGTTTTTTACAAAAATGGAAACGGAAAAAACGATTCGTTTTACGACGCGCCATAAAACAAAAAAGGGGCATACGATCCCGATAGACATGAGCATCAGCCGTTTTGATTTTGAAGGTAAGTCGTATCGTTTAGCGGTGTGTCGCGAAATTGCCGATCAAAAAAGCTTTGTAGAGGAGATGCTCGGGAAAGAGACGTGTTTTAAGTTTAAAAACGTCGTCGATACCTCTCCGAACAATATCGCATGGTATGATTCGCAGTGCAGGGTTGTTTATTTGAACAAGCAAATCCAAAAATATTTTGACGTGCCGATCGAAACCTTGATCGGGAAAGAGGTGAGCGTAGCCTCTTTCGGAGAAGCTTACGCCGAGTATATCGAAAAGCTCCATTATGTCATCAAGACGGCTCAAAGTATGGAGTACGACCAAACGTTTCGATTGAAAGGTGAAGAGTACGTGCATCACATGCAAATGGTTCCCGAACTCGATAAAGAAGGAAACGTCGTCGGTATCATCGCTATAGGGCGCGATGTAAGCATGCAAAAAAAAGCGGAAAAAAAGGTTGAATTTTTAGCGTATCACGATCATTTGACGGAACTGCCCAATCGTATACGCGCAAAATTGGAAGTGGAACAAGTCCTCTTGCATAAAACCGAAACGGAACAGAGTCATCAAATGGCTATTTTATTTATCGACGTAGACGACTTTCAAACCGTTAACGACTCGTTCGGACATGCCATCGGCGATATGCTATTAAAAAGCGTGGCGCAAAGGCTTCAGGACAATCTTCGCGATAACGATCTTTTAGCAAGGCATAGCGGAGACGAGTTTTTAATTGTTTTAAACAATATCCGTTCAAACGAAGATATTACCTCGGTATGCGAACGCATCGTGGAAAGTTTTCAAATTCCTTTAACCGTCGATACGCATCACCTCTCCTCGTCCGTTTCGATCGGCGTCGCGGTTTATCCGATCGAAGGAGACGATTTTGACGCACTGGTACGAAAAGCCGACATTGCGATGCATAAAGCCAAAGAACTCGGTAAAAATATGTTTTATTTTTTCGATGCTTCTATGAACGAAGAGACGATAGAATATTTTCGCATGCTGCACGATATGAAAACCGCGATTGCAAATCAAGAGTTTATTTTGCATTATCAGCCGCAAATCGACATTCAAAGTCAAACGATCACGGGTGCCGAGGCTCTCCTTCGATGGGTTCACCCGACGCAGGGGCTGATTGCCCCTTCTAAGTTTATACCGATTGCCGAAAACAGCGGTCTGATTATTAAAATCGGCGAATGGGTCATTAAAGAGGCGTGCAAGCAAGCGGTGATTTGGCATTGCCACGGTATTCAAATCGTTGTTGCGGTCAATATTTCGACCGTACAGTTTAAACGAGGAAATCTAGAAGAAATTGTCAAAGACGCTCTAGCAAGCTCGGGACTTTCGCCCGAATTTTTCGAGATCGAGCTAACCGAATCCGCGATGATGTGCGATACGGAAAAAATACGAACGATAATTCAAAATCTCAAAGCGATCGGAGTTAAACTTTCCATCGATGATTTTGGAACGGGATATTCGTCGTTGTCGTATCTTAAAAAATTTGCCGTCGATAAGCTGAAAATCGATCAATCCTTTATAAAAAATTTACTGCACGATCAAGAAGATGCCGCGATCGTCAAAGCCGTGATACAAATGGCAAAAAGCCTCAATCTCAAAACGATAGCCGAAGGCGTAGAAGAGGGCGAGACGTTAATCGCGTTAGGCGGACACGGATGTGATGAGGTTCAGGGGTTTCATTTTGCCAAGCCGATGCCGCAAGAAGAGTTCCGAACGTTTGTTCAATGTTTTTGAAAAAGAAGTTTTTGGGTATGTTAAAGGAAGAAAGAGTGCAAGAACGTATCGCTCTTACACTCTTTACATGTCGAAAATAATTATTTGAGTTTTTCGATAATCGCTTGATTCAGGTCAAGCTTTTCTTTATTTTTTGCGACGCCGTCGGCATTTTTTGCAATATTTTCTTTATTGCGGTTAATCTCTTCGCGGTTTAGCTCGATAAGACGTGTCAGTTCATTGACGCGTTGTTCGTATTTGTTAATAAGATAGTAGATCGTATAAACCAATACGCCGATGACGATCCATTGTAAAATATCCATAGCGTCTCCTTACATCAATATAGATTTGCGGCTAATTGTACCTTTTTTATTCTAAATCAATCAATAATCTCGTAAACATATTCGTGTTTCAGTTTTTTACGGTGTATTTCGACGATACGCAGATGTTCAAAAGCAATCGTTTGCAGAGCCGCATCGTCGGCGGGTTGTTCGTATGCAATTTGCCTTAAAACTTTGCCGCGGTACGCTTTGGCAAAATGGCTGACGACTTTCCCTCCTTTAAGAAACTTCATTGTAATATAAGGTTTTTGCGGCATATAAAACTTTTCGTAAAATCCGGCACGCAAATCTAAAATTGTTTCATCTCCAATCCAATGATCAATGGCTTGCGAGAAAACAGTATGATAAAACGTTTCGGGTTTAAACCCCTCAAGCGATGCCCCTTGGTGAAGCCGATAATGGGGGATTTCGTCTTTTGCCAAAATCGGTCCGAAGAGGTTGGAAAAAATCATCACCTTTTGATCGAGAAACGCTTGAGACGAACGATCTAAAGAAGCATAATCCAAGTAGTCGTAAGCGACGCCGCTATAGCGCTCGATCGCTTTACATGTCGGAACTTCGAATAAAGGCGTTTGCATCCATTCTCGGCAAAGTGAAATATCTTTGAGTCCGAAAAGCAAGCGAAGGCTTGCCTCGTTTGCAGTCGTGAGTAGCGATTGATAGCGTTCTAAAACTTCCAGACGTCGTTGATAAAGCTCCGGAAAGATAAAACTGCTTGAATGTAAAGGGGGCGTTTTGCGAAAAAGAGTTTTCGTTTCACTCGGTGAAAAAAGAATTTTCATGCGATAAATCTCCTCATATAAAGATGCGGATTATTTTAGCGTAGAATGGTATTGACTTTGCTTGTCAATTAAGCTATACTTTCACCTCACAATCACGGGTGCTGGTGTAGCTCAGTCGGTAGAGCAACTGCCTTGTAAGCAGTAGGTCGGCGGTTCGACTCCGTTCACCAGCTCCACTTTTTTGTGAAAGACAGTGTTTGACCAGAAAGAAAATGGTATAGATACGGTGAGATACTCAAGTTGCCAACGAGGGCAGACTGTAAATCTGCTGACTATGTCTTCGAAGGTTCGAATCCTTCTCTCACCACCATTTGCGGGAGTAGCTCAGTCGGCTAGAGCATTAGCCTTCCAAGCTGGGGGTCGCGGGTTCG
>Ga0114938_1001865_pt1 | contig 13904 bp, 9 predicted proteins | sample AshMeaBigSpring_FD_88675 | JGI IMG/M metagenome (GOLD analysis project Ga0114938, IMG submission 88675) | Groundwater microbial communities from Big Spring, Nevada to study Microbial Dark Matter (Phase II) - Ash Meadows Big Spring | ecosystem: Environmental > Aquatic > Deep subsurface >...
GCTGCGGCGCGATCGTGAGCCCGAACAGCTTTGCCGTGTAGGGGCGGACCATCGCGGGCAACTGCTTGCCCTCGAAATCCTCCTCGGTGAACGGGTAGTTCGCTGCGAACACGCCGTACTGCATGGCCATGTAGATGCAGGTGGGCGTCTTCCCGGAGCGCGACACGCCGACGAGGATCACGTCGGCGCGCTGGTAGTCGGTGGTGACGCTGCCGTCGTCCGCGGCCAGGGCGAAGTTGGTCGCCTCGATGCGCGTGCTGTAGATCAACTGGTCGGCGATGCCGTGCGCCCGGCCCTCCCGCTCCGAAGACTTGACCTGCAACTCGGCCTCGAGGGGGCCGCGGAACGCGTCGAAGAAATCGAGGAACAGGCCTTCGCTGCGCTTCACGATCGCGCGGACTTCCTCCTTGACGAGCGTGCTGAAGACGATCGGCCGCGCGCCATCATCGAGCGCGGTGGCGTTGATCTTCTTTACGGCTTCCACTGCCTTGTCAGCACTGGAGATAAATGGCAGAGTCACCTGCCGGAATTCGAGCCCGTCGAATTGCGTGAGCAGGCTGTGCCCCATCGTCTCGGCAGTGACGCCGGTCTGATCCGACACGAAAAACACGGTTCTTCGAGCCATTCGCGCGCCGCGCTCCCGGGCACAGGGTCCGCGCAGTCTTCCATCCGCCCACTCGAGTAGCAAGAGGCCCGCCTTGATCCGCTACACCATTCCCTTTGCCGAACTCGGCCGCCATGACGTCGCCCTGGTGGGCGGCAAGAACTCCTCGCTCGGCGAGATGATCGCCAACCTCGCCGCGCTGGGGGTGACGGTACCCGAGGGCTTCGCCACTACCGCCGATGCCTACCGCGAGTTCCTCGCGCACGGCGGACTCGCCGACCGCATCCACGCGGAACTCGCCGCGCTCGACGTGGACGACGTCGCGCGCCTCGCCGCGACCGGCGCGCGCATCCGCGGCTGGATCCTCGAGACGCCCTTCCCGGCCCGGCTGCAGCGGGAGATCGTCGCGGGTTACGAGGCCATGTGCGCCGGCGGCGTCGAGGCGTCGGTCGCGGTGCGCTCGTCCGCAACCGCCGAGGACCTGCCGGAGGCCTCGTTCGCCGGCCAGCAGGAGACGCTCCTCAACGTGCGCGGCAGCGCCAGTGTCGTGCACGCGGTGCACGAGGTGTTCGCCTCGCTGTTCAACGACCGCGCGATCGCCTACCGCGTGCACCAGGGATTCGAGCACTCGCAGGTCGCCCTCTCGGCCGGCATCCAGCACATGGTGCGCAGCGACCTCGGTGCGAGCGGCGTGATGTTCACGCTCGACACGGACTCGGGCTTCCGCGAAGTGGTGTTCATCACCGCCTCGTGGGGCCTGGGCGAGACGGTCGTGCAAGGCGCCGTGAACCCGGACGAATTCTACGTGTACAAGCCCGCGCTGCGCGCCGGCCACCAGCCGATCCTGCGCCGCACGCTCGGTGGCAAGGCGATCAAGATGACGTACGCGGCCGCAGGCCAGGCCGGTCAACGCGTGGCCACCGTCGACGTTCCCGAGATGGACCGGCTGCGCTTCTGCCTCACGGATGACGACGTGCTCGAACTCGCACGCCAGGCGTTGATCATCGAGGAGCACTACGGCGCCCCGATGGACATCGAATGGGGCAAGGACGGCGAGACCGGCAAGCTCTACATCCTGCAGGCCCGGCCCGAAACGGTGCAGAGCCGCGCCGGGCGTACGCTGCAGCGCTACACGCTCAAGGACAAGGGCCCGGTCCTCGCCACGGGACGCAGCATCGGCCACCGCATCGGCGCGGGTCCGGCGCGCGTCATCAAGAGCGTGCACGAGATGGCCCGCGTCGAGACGGGCGACGTGCTGGTCGCCGACATGACCGACCCCGACTGGGAGCCGGTGATGAAGCGCGCCTCCGCGATCGTCACGAATCGCGGCGGCCGCACCTGCCACGCCGCGATCATCGCGCGCGAGCTGGGGATCCCGGCCGTGGTGGGTTGCGGCGACGCGACGCGCGTCATCCGCGAAGGCCAGCCGGTCACTGTATCCTGCGCCGAAGGCGACACCGGCTTCGTCTACGAAGGCGCGCTGCAGTTCGAGCAGACCCAGATCGAGCTCGACGCGCTGCCGCACATCCCCGTCAAGATCATGATGAACGTCGGCAACCCCGACCGGGCGTTCGACTTCGCGGCGATCCCGAACCGCGGCGTCGGCCTCGCGCGCCTCGAGTTCATCATCAACCGCATGATCGGCGTGCATCCGCGCGCGCTGCTCGAGTTCGACCGGCTCGATGCCGACCTGAAGGACACCATCCGCCGGCAGATGGCGGGCTACGACGATCCGGTCGAGTTCTACATCGAGAAGCTGTGCGAAGGCATCGGCACGATCGCCGCCGCCTTCGCGCCCGAGCCGGTCATCGTGCGACTTTCGGACTTCAAGTCGAACGAGTACGCGAACCTCATCGGCGGGCGCCAGTACGAGCCATCCGAGGAGAACCCGATGCTCGGCTTCCGCGGCGCCTCGCGCTACGTGGACGAGACGTTCCGCCCCTGCTTCGAGCTCGAGTGCCGGGCGCTCAAGCGCGTGCGCGAGCAGATGGGCCTCACCAACGTCTGGGTGATGGTGCCGTTCGTGCGCACGCTGAAGGAAGGCCAGCACGTGGTCGAATTGCTCGCCGCCAACGGCCTCAAGCGCGGCGAGAACGGACTCAAGGTCATCATGATGTGCGAGATCCCGTCGAACGCCCTGCTCGCGGACCGCTTCCTCGAGCACTTCGACGGCATGTCGATCGGCTCGAACGACATGACGCAGCTCACGCTCGGCCTCGACCGCGACTCGGCGATCATCGCGCGGCTGTTCGACGAGCGCGACGACGCGGTGAAGGCGGTGCTGTCGATGGCGATCCGCGCCTGCCGCAAGGCCGGCAAGTACATCGGCATCTGCGGGCAGGGGCCGTCGGACCACCCCGACCTCGCGCGCTGGCTGCTCGACGAGGGCATCGAGAGCATGTCGCTCAATCCCGACACCGTGGTCGAGACCTGGCTGTTCCTCGCGGGCGAGGCGCCGGGCAAGACGAACTGACGTCACGGCGGCGACGCTCCCCGCGGTTGCCTCGGGCCGTACATCCGGCGAATTTCCAGGGCCGGCGTGACGAGCAGTTTTCCCGAAATGAGATTTCGGGAAAGCTCTCGTCAGCCTGTCCCTTTGGAAGCGCCTCAGCTTCGTCCTCGTGACCGAGGACTTCGCACGGCGCACGCGGCGTTGCGCCCTGCCCGACACCTCGGCGCTCGTCGCAGCGTTCGGTTCGCGCCGCCCATGCCTCGAAATTACATGCACTCGTAACGCTGGGACCGGTGGGAGTTACTTGCGCCGTGCGCGTTTTCCGGCCTGGCGTTGTTGTTCCGGAAACCGAAAAACGCGCTGCCGCGCTAGCCGACGACCTGCCGCCCCGCCAGCGCGTGGGCGAGCGTGCCCCCGTCGACGTACTCGAGCTCACCGCCGACCGGCACACCGTGGGCGATGCGGGACGCACGGATGCCGTGTCGCGCCGTGACCTCGGCGAGGAAATGCGCGGTGGCCTCGCCCTCCACCGTCGGGTTGGTGGCCAGGATCACCTCGCGCACCCCACCCTCGGCGAGCACGCGTTCGAAGGCATCGATGCCGATCTCCGCAGGCCCCACCCCGTCGAGCGGCGACAGGTGCCCCATCAGCACGAAATAGCAGCCGCGGAAGCTGGCCGATTGCTCGATCGCGACCACGTCGGCGGGCGACTCGACGACGCACAAGAGGCTGCGGTCACGGCCCGGCGCGGCGCACACCGGGCACAGCTCGCCTTCCGCGAACATGCGGCAGCGCTGACAGTGACCGAGCTTCTCGATGGCGCCGCCCACCGCCGCGGCGATCTCGCGCGCACCGTCCGGGTCGCGCTCGAGCAGGTGGAACGCCATGCGCTGGGCCGACTTCGGGCCGACGCCGGGCAGGCAGCGCAGCGCCTCGATCAGGCGGGCGAGCGACGGCGGATAGAGCATGCCCGCGCGCGGCTCAGCCGAACGGCAGCTTCATGCCCGCGGGCAGGTTCATTCCGCCCATCAGGCCCGCCATTTTTTCCTGGGTGGTCGTCTCGAGGCGATGCACGGCGTCGTTGATCGCCGCCGCGACGAGGTCCTCGATCATCTCGCGGTCGTCGAGCGGCACCGACGGGTCGATCTGCACGCGCTTCGCCTCGTGGCGGCCGTTGATCGTCACCTTCACCATGCCGCCGCCGGACTCGCCGGTGACTTCCATGGCCGCAATCTCGGCCTGTGCCTTCTGCATGTTGGCCTGCAGCTGCTGCGCCTGCTTCATCAGGTTGCCGATTCCGCCTTTCATGCTCTTCTCGACTCCGGATCAGGTGTTCAGTTGAGGGGCTTCACCGATCCCGGCACCACGCTGGCGCCGAAGATCTCGCGCATCGCGCGCACGTTCGCGTCGGCCTCGATCGATTGCTCGGCGGCTCGCTGCCGCTCGTCCGCAGCCTGCGCCTGCAGGCGTGCCGGCGTGACCTCGACGCCGTCGCTCACGGCGATCTCCAGGCGGACCGCCGCTCCATAATACTTCTCTAGCGCTTGGGCGAGCCGCTGCTCGACCTGCGGCCGCCGGAAATCCTCGCCGGCCCGATCGAGCTTGAGCCGAACCACGTCGCCCTTGCGCGAAACGAGCGTGCAATGTGCTGCGAGCCGGGCCGTGCTGCCCACGAGGCCGAGCTGGGCGACGATCGCCGGCCAGTCGCCGGCCGCTGCGTGAGAATCGGCTCCTGCGATCGCACTCGCGCTGGCGGCGGCCGATTCTGCAGCCGCCGTCGCGCCACGCGCGGACGCTGCCGGAGCAACCCCGCCCGACGCGGCGCGTCGCGGCCCCGATTCCGGCGTCGTGGCAGGGGCAACGCCGGCCGCGGCCGGCCGGAACGCCAGCATGCGCAGCAACGCCATCTCGAAGCCGCCGCGCGCGTCCGGCGCGAAGTCGAGGTCGCGACGCGCCATGATGGCGATCTGGTAGAGCAGTTGCAGGTCTTCGGGCGCGAATCGTGCCGCGAGTCCGGCGAGCAGCGCATCCTGTTCCTCGTCCTCGCCGCGCAGGTCAGGCAGCGCCTGCAGCAGCGCCATGCGCTGGATCGCCGCCGCCAGCTCGCCGAGCGCCTGGTCGTAATCGGGCGCACGCTCGTCGAGTTGCGCCACGCACGCCATCAGGGCGGCCCCGTCGTTGGCGGCCAGTGCGTTCAGGATGGCCTCGACGTGCCGCCGGTCGAGCGTGCCGAGCAGCGCGCGGACCTCGCTCTCGATGGCGCGGCCGCCGCCGAAAGCCAGCACCTGGTCGAGCAACGACAGCGCATCGCGCATGCTGCCCTCGGCGCTGCGCGCGATCGCCCGCAACGCCGCCGGCTCGAATTCGACGTTCTCGGCCTTCGCGATCTCAGCGAGGCGCTCCTGGATCTGCCCGAGCGGCAGCCGCCGCAGGTGGAACTGCAGGCAGCGCGACAGCACCGTGACCGGCAGCTTCTGCGGGTCGGTGGTGGCGAGCAGGAACTTGACGTGCGGCGGCGGCTCCTCGAGCGTCTTCAGCAGCGCGTTGAACGAGTGCGTCGAGAGCATGTGCACTTCGTCGATCAGGTACACCTTGCAGCGGCCGCGCGCCGGGGCGTACTGCACGTTGTCGAGCAGTTCGCGGGTGTCGTCCACCTTGGTGCGCGACGCGGCGTCCACTTCGAGCAGGTCCACGAAGCGGCCGGCGTCGATGTCACGGCAGGCGCCGCATTCGCCGCAGGGCTTCGACGATATGCCGCGCTCGCAGTTGAGCGACTTGGCGAAGATGCGCGCGATGGTAGTCTTGCCGACGCCGCGCGTGCCGGTGAACAGGAAGGCGTGGTGGATGCGGCCCGAGTCGAGCGCGTTGGTGAGCGCGCGGCGCACGTGGTCCTGGCCGACGAGCTCTTCGAAGCTGCGCGGACGCCACTTGCGTGCGAGGACGAGGTAACTCATGGGCAGCGGCTCGGCATCTGGGGTCGCGGCTCGAGGGAGGCGGCCCGCGCCAGAATACCCCCGGCACCCGGTGTCACCGCTGCCGCTGCTCCCTTCCGGGCCTGACGGGGTTCACGGCTGACCGTCGCGAGGGATCCGACGCGAGCCACCATGCAAGCGTCTGACTATACCATGCCCGGACTCAGTCCTTCGGCAGCGGCGGCGGGCCGTCGGGGATGTAGGCCTTGTAGATGACGTCGGCCTTCTTCTCCCTGAAATCGGCCTGCACGGCGGCCAGCAGCGCGGGTTGCTCGTAGAGGTCGACCATGGTCGCGGCCATCACCTTGGCCGCCCGCACCATGCCCTTGTGGCCGATGGACATGCCGCCGCTCGCGACCACCGGCCAGGCGTGCCACGGCGCGCCCTGCGGCGAGGTGGCGATGCTCACGTGGAGCGTGGGCGTCACCCAGCTCACGTCGGCGACGTCGGTCGAGCCACCCTGCGCCTGCTGGCCTTCGAGCGGCTTGACGCCCGCGAACATGCCCACTTCCGGCACGCCGGTCGCGCGCTGCACCTGCCGCGCGAAGGCCTGCTCCTGCTCCGTGTACACCGCGGGCCCAAGCCACAGCAGGTTCTCATGCAGCAGCTGCGCCCCGGGCTCGTTCACCAGCATCTCCCAGCTGCCACCCTGCACGGTCACCGTGGCGGCCGTCCCGGTCATGGTGGCGGCGCCCTCGGCCAGCTTGCGCACCCGCGCGAGCAAGTCCTCCACTTCCGCGCGCTTCCAGTCGCGCAACCACAACCAGACCTTCGCGTGGTCGGCCACGACGTTCGGCACGTCGCCGCCCGAGGCAATCGTGTAGTGCATGCGCGACGTGGGGCGGACGTGCTCGCGCATCAGGTTGACGCCGTGCGTGAAGAGCTCCGCGGCGTCCACCGCACTGCGCGCATTCCAGGGATCGTAGGCCGCGTGGGCGGACTTGCCGCGGAACTCGGCCGCCACGTCCACCATCGCCTGGCTCGAGGTCAGGTCGGCCTGCGTCTTGTCGCTCGGATGCCAGGCCAGCACGACATCGACGCCGTCGAACAGGCCCTCGCGGACCATGTAAGCCTTGCCGCCGACGTCCTCCTCGGCCGGCGTGCCGTAGAAGATCACCGTGCCCTTGAGCTTGCCAGCGGCGATCTGTTCCTTGATCGCGATGGCCGCACCGAGGCTGCCCGCACCGAACAGGTTGTGCCCGCAGCCGTGGCCGCTAGCACCCTCGACCAGCGGCGTCTTCTCCGCCACCGCCTTCTGCGACAACCCGGGCAACGCGTCGAATTCACCCATCACGCCGATGACGGGACGGTCTTGCCCGTAGGTGGCGACGAACGCGGTCGGCATACCCGCCACGCCGCGCTGCACCTTGAAGCCCTGCTGCTCGGCGAAGTCGGCCAGCGCCGCCGCCGACTTGTGCTCGCGCAACGCGATCTCGGCGTATGCCCAGATGCGATCCGACAGCTCGGCGAGCTGCGCCGCGTGCCGGTCCACGGAGCTCACCGCCGCGAGTTTCGCGGCGCTGGGTTCCGGCGACACACCCGGGGCCGTTGCACCCGCCGGCGGTGCCGGACGCGGCGCGGCGTGCACGTCGGCTCGTGCCACGCCGGACCCGAACACCAGCGCGGCCACGCAGGCGACGTGCGCCAGTCTTTCGATTGCTGCAAACGTGCGCATCATCTCTCCCTCGACTCGTGATCACGCTCAACCGCGGCCGCGATATGGCGCGACGCCCGTGTCCGGAATCCACAGCCCGCCTGGCGGCTTGCCCGTCTGCCAGAACACGTCGATCGGCATGCCGCCGCGCGGGTACCAGTAGCCCGCGATGCGCAGCCAGCGCGGCGCGAGAAGCTCCACGAGCCGCCCGGCGATCGCGAGCGTGCAGTCCTCGTGGAACGCGCCGTGGTTGCGGAAGCTCGTCAGGTACAGCTTGAGCGACTTGCTCTCGACCAGCCATCGGCCGGGCGCGTAGTCGAGCACCAGGTGCGCGAAATCCGGCTGCCCGGTGATCGGGCACAGCGACGTGAACTCGGGCGCCGTGAAGCGCGCAAGGTACAGCTTGCGCGGGTGCGGGTTCGGCACCCGCTCGAGCACCGCCGCCTCCGGCGAGGCGGGGATCGCGGCCTGCGCACCGAGTTGCCTGAGTCCGGCGTAAGTGCCCGCCGGCTTCGCCCTGCGGCTGGCCATCCCCTCACCTGTCCTGCCGCGCGTAGATGCGCTCGATCTCGTCCATGATTCGGTTCATCTCGCGCATCGCCGCCTCGAACGGCTGCGACGTAGCCATGTCGACGCCTGCGTCCTTGAGCAGGTCGACCGGGTACTTGGACGATCCCGCCTTCAGCAGCCGCAGGTAGGCCTCCCGCCCCTGGGCGTGGCGCCCCGACTTCACGGCGTCCTGGCCGATGATGTTCTCGGCGAGCGACATGCCGCCGATCAGGCTGGTGGCGTACTGGTACACGTAGAAGTTGCTGTAGAAGTGAGGGATGTACGCCCACTCGGCGCCGTACGGCTCCGCCACGTTGACCACGCCCTGGTCATGGCCGTAGTACTTGCGCAGCAACTCGAGGTAGAGCTTCGAGAGCGACTCGCCCGTGAGCGGTTCGCCCCGCTCCACCGCCTCGTGGATGCGCAGCTCGAACTCGGCGAACAGGGTCTGCCGGAACAGCGTCGTGCGCATCGTGTCGAGGTAGCTCGAGAGCAGGAACAGCCGCGTGCGGTCGTCCTTCGTCTGGTCGAGCACGTGGTGGAACAGCAGGTTCTCGTTCAGCGTGGAGGCAACCTCCGCGACGAAGATCGAGTAGTTCGCCGTCGCGTACGGCTGGGTCTTCGCTGCCAGGTACGAGTGCATCGAGTGCCCCGACTCGTGGGCCAGGGTCGACACGTCATCCCAGGCTCCATTGAAATTCAGCAGCTGGAACGGCTGCGCCTCATACACGGACGTGCTGTAGGCGCCCGTGCGCTTGCCCGTGGTGGGCATGAAGTCCACCCAGCGCGATGCGTAGCCCTTGCGCAGCACGTCCACGTATTCCGGGCCGAGCGGCGCGAACGCGTCGAGCGTGAGCGCCATCGCCTGCTCCGGGGTGTACTCGAGCTGCACGCGCTCGACGATCGGCGCGTAGAGGTCCTCGTAGCCGAGCGACGGCAGGCCCATGATCTTCTGGCGCAGCCGCAGGTAGCGGTGCAGCGTGGGCAGATTGGCGTGGACGTCGTCGATCAGCCGCTGGTAGACGGACACCGGGATGTTGTACTCGAACAGCGCCGCCTCGAGCGAGTTGCCGAACTTGCGCGCGTCCTTGTTGAAGGCGTGAGTCTCGACGTGCGCGTTGAGCGTGGTCGCGAGCGTGCGCGTGAACTCGCCGTAGCGACCCCAGAAGGCGGCGAACACCGCGTCACGGTCGGCCTTCACCGGCGACGCCCGGTGCTTGCCGTAGGCCGAGGCGTCGAGCCGGACCTTCTCGCCCGTGGACAGCGTCACCTCGGGGTAGGGCAGGTCGGCATTGGTGAACACCGCGTGCACGGCGCCGCCGGCCTGCGCGAGCAACCCGGCCCGCGCGAGGATCTTCTCCTCGGGAGGCGTGAGCGTGTGCGGCGCGGCCCGCAGGATGTCGTCGAGGAACATGCGGTATTGCGCGAGGCGCGGCTCCTCGCCGATGAACCGCTCGATGGTCGGGCGCCCGATCGCGAGGATCTCCGGGCGCATGTAGGCGGTCGCCGTCTGCAGTTCGCTGAAGACCTGCGCGGCCTGCTGCGCCATCTGCTGGTTGCGCGCCACGCGCGTGTCCTGGTCGCTGACGGCCGACGCGAACACGTAGACGCGTTCGAGCCGGCGGTAAGCCTTTTCCCAGTCGGTCATTGCGCCGAGCAGCGCGGCCGGCGACTCGCCGAGCTTGCCCTGCCAGCGCCCGAGCGACGGGATGTCGGCCTTGAGCGCGTCCTTCGCGGCCACCCACTGCGCCTCGTCGGCGAACAGGCTGCCGAGGTCCCACCGGTAGCGCTCGGGCACCTCGCTGCGCTCGAGCGTCATCGCCGGAGCGGCCACGAGCAGCGTGACGAGAGCGGTTGCCGCAAGCTTTAGAGCCTTGTTTTTCATCAGTTTTTCCTAATGTCCGGACAGGACCCGGCGCGTCAGTTCGGTTGTGCAAGCTTCTGTGACCTGCACCCCTCCCCGCCCTGCCCGGGGGCTGCTAAGCTTGCCTTCGCACCGCATCCATTACCAGAGCGACACGGCGCTGCAACCAGGATGGCTAGAGTCAATAGCGCGAAGACTGCCCGGCCTCCCCGCCTGATCTACTCGCTTCTCGAAGGGCGCGCCCTGCTGGAGGCGGCGATGCTGCCGATGCTCCTGCCGGTCCTGAACGGCGCGCCGCGCGGCGACGGCCATCCGGTGATGCTCGTGCCGGGCTTCACGGCGGGCGACGCCACGATGATCGGCCTCAAGACCTTCCTGCGCTCGCGCGGTTACCACGTCGAAACCTGGGGGTTCGGTCAGAACACGGGATTCAAGCTCAAGTTCAGCCAGGCGCTCGAGCAGAAGGTGCGCTACCTGCACCACAAGCACCGCCGCAAGGTGAGCATCGTCGGCTGGAGCCTCGGCGGCGTCTACGGCTACTACGCCGCGCACAGCGCCCCGGAATGCGTGCGCACGGTCGTTTCGCTCGGCAGCCCGCTGCACTTCTCGCCCGACAAGTTCGACACGCGGTTGCTGGTGCGCGCCGTCTACCGCTATTTCGCCCACCCGATGGGCCCGGTCGCGCACCTGTCGCACGTGCGAGCGAAGGTGCTGCGCGCCCCGCCGCCGATGCCATCCACCTGCATCTACTCGATGACCGACGGCGTGGTGCCGCCGCAGGCGGCGCGGTTCGAGACCGACGACGCCCAGCACGAGAACATCTGGGTGCCCGGCAGCCACATCGGTCTCGGCTTCAATGCCGCGGTGATGTACATCGTCGCCGACCGGCTCGCGCAGCCTGAAGGCGACTGGCAGCCGTGGCGCCTCGACGGGCGCATCGGGTCGATCTACGAGACCTTCGCCAACCTCGTGACGCAGACCGCCTGATCGGCGGCCCGCGGCGCTGCAGCCGCTGTCGTCCGCATCACGCGGCCTTGCGCCGCGCTCCCGCCGGAGTCTTGGCCTTCGCCTTGGCCTTCTTCCGGCCCGCGGCCTTGCGACGCCGCCGCGGCATGTCGGCCAGTTCCAGGTACTCCTGGAAGGACTCGCGTATGCAGAGCGCGAAGTACTCGGGGTCGGGGATCTGCTCGCGGCAGGAGGTCGGCGAAATGATGATGCGGCCGTCGTAGCTGGTCACCGAGAACACCAGCCCCATGCCGTCCGAGATCGGCATGATCGCGGAGAAATAGGTCATGCGCGCGCCGTTCAGGTAGAGCGGGATCGCCGGACCGGGGACGTTGGTGATCGTGCAGCTCGCAAGCGGCTGGCGCTGCCCGAGGCTCAACGTCGACCCGGCCAGCAGCCGCGCGGACATGGCAAGGGTCGCCGCCGGCGCATGCTTCGTCACGTCGGTGAGTTCCTTCGCGCCCACCGCCTGCTCGATCTCCTCGGCATTCGCCGTGTGCTGGTGCACGTAGCGCAGGCGACGCACCGGGTCCTCGAGTTCCGTGCCGAGCGGCACGCGCATCAGGCTGAGCCCGTGCGGCGACGCACCGCCGCCGTCCGCATTGCGGATCGAGAGCGGTGCCATCGCCACGAGGCTCGGGCCCGGCAGCTCGTCGTGCGCGAGCAGGTAGCGGCGCAGCGCCCCGCCACAGACGGCGAGCACGGCGTCGTTGACCGTCGAGCCCGGCACCAGCGAGCGGATGCGCTTGAACTCGTCGAGCGTGAAGCGCCGCGACTCGAACACGCGGTGCGGCGACACCTCGGCATTGAAGCGCGTGATGGGCAGCCGCTCGGGACTCTTGAACAACTCGCCGAGCGAACCGATCACCGCCGGGGCCACGCGCCGCACGAGCCGCGTGAGCGGCGCGGCCACCATGAACGGCTGCACCACGTTGTGCAGTGCGGCCCGGGCGAGCAGCGACAGCGACCCCGGCGGCGTCTCCGGGAACCAGGGCTCCGGCGGCTCGGGGTGCGGTGGCTGCGGCGTCGTATCGTGCAGCAGCGTGGTGATCTCCGCCCCGCCCTTCACGTCGATGGCCGCGTGGTGGATCTTGGTCAGGATCGCGAAGCTGTCCGGCGGCAGGTCGAGGAACGCATCGAGGCGCTCGACCAGGTACAGCTCCCACAGCGGCCGGGTCATGTCGAGCGGCCGCGCGTGGATGCGCGAGGCCTGGATGCAGAACTGGCGCCAGTCGCCGGGGTTCGGCAGCGCGATGTGGCGCACGTGGTACTCGAGGTCGAAGCGCTCGTCCTCGATCCAGTACGGGTAGTCGAGCTCCATCGGCACGCGCAGCAGCCGCTGGCGGAACACTGGGGAGAGGTGCAGCCGGCTCTCGATGTACTTGAGCAAGCCCTTGAACCTCACGCGGCCGCCCGGGGCGGTCGAGGGGTCGTAGATGTGGACGAGCGTTATGTTCGAGTTCGCGTGGCCGGTCTCGGCATATACGAAGCGGGCATCTTCTCCGCGCAACTGGCGCATCGGGTCGTCGCTCTGGTGGTCCTGCCGGGTGCAGTCGAGCCCGAGTCTAGCACCGGGCGCGTGGCGCCAGCCGTTGCGGTTATCGCATACTCCGGTCCAGCATGACCCGGCCGATGCCGCTGCTGGACCTGGCTTTCCTCTGGATCGACCGGCCCGAAACGCCGTCGAACGTCGGCGTCTTGATGCTCTTCGACCCGCCGCCGGGCGGCACGGCCGCCGCGGCCGCCAGCCGGATCGTCCGCTCCTACCGCACCGCCCGCCCAGGGCATCCGTTCGATGCAGTGCCCGACCTCTCGATGCTCGCGCTGCCCCACTGGCGTCCGAGTAACCGCATCGACATGAAGAGGCACGTGCTGCGCGAGAAGCTCGCCCGGCCCGGCAGCCTCGAGGACCTTTGCCGCCACGTGGCGCGACTGCACGAGGTGCCGCTCGACCGCACCCGGCCGCTCTTCAAGGTGCACGTCATCGAGGGGCTCGCGTCCGGACAGCTGGCCGTGTACCTGAAGTCGCACCACTCGAGCTGGGATGGCCGCTACGCGCTCGAGCGCATCTTCGGACAGTTGCGGCCGGATCCGGGCCCCATTACCCCCCCGTTCTTTGCCGCGCCACCCGACGCCGCCCCCGACCCCGACCCAGGATCGCTGGCGGGCGGCCTCGCCACCCGCGTGCGCTCGCTGATGACCCAGGCGACCGCGGCAAAGGAACTGTTCGGCAGGCTCTCGGCGCGCTCAGGTCACGAGCCGGCCGCCGAGCTGCCGCGCGGCAATCGGCCGTTTGCCGGGCCGCACACCCGCTTCAACGAGCCTGTGGCGCCCGGGCGCAGTTACGCCTGCTTCAGCCTGCCGCTCACGGCGATGCGGCTAGCGGCCCACGCCTGCGGCGGGACATTGAACGACGTCGCGCTCGCGGTGGTGGATGCCGGGGTCGAGCGATTCCTCGCCGGGCTCGGCGAGCGACCCCGCCAGCCGCTGGTAGCGATGTGTCCGGTGTCGCTGCGCGACCCGGGCGACCGTGAGGCCACGACCAAGGCCGCGACCCTGTTCGTGCCGCTCGCGCGTCCACGATCCGGGGCGGCCGATCGGCTGCGCCAGATCGCCGCGAACACCCGCGACGCGAAGATCGAGTTCCGCAGCTTCTCGCGCGAGGCGGCGCTCGACTACGCCCTGCTCGCGTTCGGGCTCTGGTTTGCGTCGAGCACGCTCGGGCTCGGCACCGTCACCCGGCCGGTGTTCAACCTCGTGGCCTCGAACGTCGGCGCCGTGGACGGCACCCGCTATCTCGGCGA
>Ga0114938_1001866_pt1 | contig 13903 bp, 11 predicted proteins | sample AshMeaBigSpring_FD_88675 | JGI IMG/M metagenome (GOLD analysis project Ga0114938, IMG submission 88675) | Groundwater microbial communities from Big Spring, Nevada to study Microbial Dark Matter (Phase II) - Ash Meadows Big Spring | ecosystem: Environmental > Aquatic > Deep subsurface >...
ACCGGTCAGCCAATTTTGGATCAAAACGGTAATGTAACCCAGTTTTTTGCCATGCAAGAAGACATTACCGATAAAATTACGGCTATCCAAAAACTGGAAAAACAACGTAAGTTTTACGAAGATATACTCAATGAATTGCCTGCCGATATTGCAGTATTTAACCACAATCACGAATACCTATTTGTAAATCCTTTTGCCATCAAAAATCCAGAATTACGAACTTGGATTATTGGTAAGCGCGATGAAGACTTTTGCCTGTACCGCAACCGCCCACTGTCTATAGCAGCCGATCGTCGCAAGCTTTTTAACAATGTAGCCGAAAGCCGACAACAAAAAGAATGGGAAGAAACCATGACTGCTCCCGACGGTAGTGTACAACACCTCCTTCGCAAAATGTATCCGGTGTACGACGAAGCAGGCAACCTAAGCTTTATGATTGGCTACGGTGTAAATATTACCGAACGCAAAAAAAGCGAAGAAAAAATTCAACAAAGCGAAAAGCGCTATCGCGATTTATTCAACTTTAGTCAGGCACTCATTTGTACACACGATTTATCAGGTAAAGTATTGGCCGTAAATCCTGCTATTTGTGAACGACTCAATTATGCACAAGAAGATTTATTGGGCTTAAATATTATGGATTTGATGCCTGAAGAAAGCAAATCCTTTTTTCACTCCGATTACCTCGATTTGGTAATCAACAATGGCAAACACAAAGGCGTTTTTTCTATCTACAATAAAAACAAAGAAGAACTATTTTTATTGTACCAAAACTTTAAAGTAGAAGAAGCAGGTGAAGAACCTTACATTATTGGCTTTTCACAAGACATCACCGACCGAATCAAAGCCGAAAAAGAACTCAATATTGCCAAAAAAGCAGCCGAAGATGCCGGCAAATCCAAACAAGTGTTCTTGGCCAATATGAGCCACGAAATTCGCACACCAATGACGGGCATTTTAGGCATAGCCGAGTTGCTCAATAAAACCACCCAAACCAAACAACAAAAGGAATATACGCACCTGATTATCGAATCTACCAATACCCTTTTGCACATCATTAACGATGTGTTGGATATTGCTAAAATTGAGGCCGGTAAGTTCGATTTTGAAGAAATTCCATTCAATTTAGTACACAAAGTCAATAATGTAATCAAAGCATTTTCTTTCAAAGCCGAAGAAAAAGGAATTGTTTTACAATTTATCAATAAGGTAGATAGCGGAAAAGTGGTGGCCGGCGATCCGCACCGTCTTATTCAGGTGCTCAACAACCTGATTAACAATGCCCTTAAATTTACCCATCAAGGCTCCGTAATTGTATACCTTGAGGCTGTTGAACAACAAAATACTGCGCCTTTTACCACCACGTACCAATTCAAAGTTACCGATACGGGTATTGGTATTAGCCCCGAAAGCCAAAGCAAAATATTTGATGCCTTTGTACAAGCAACCGCCGATACCACCCGAAAATTTGGTGGTACAGGTCTAGGGCTTGCCATCTGCAAACAATTAATAGAACAACAAGGCGGCTCTATACAACTTACAAGCGCACTCAATGTTGGTTCTACATTTACTTTTTACTTAACCTATAAAAATGTTGACGATCAAGCACTTGGTCAGCCATCATCGGCAGCTTCCACAGCACAAGCATTGCTCAACAACAAGCATACGGGCAAATGCATACTCATTGCCGAAGACGTTAAGCTGAACCAAATGATTGCCAAAAGCATTTTAGAAAGTTGGCAACATACCGTAGAAATTGCCAACAACGGTTTAGAAGCCTTGCAAATGGCTAGCGCCAAAGTGTACGACCTTATTTTGATGGATGTACACATGCCCGAAATGGACGGTATTGCAGCAACACAAAAAATAAGACAGTTGGGCGATGCCAAACTGAGCAATGTGCCTATTGTGGCATTAACCGCTAGTGCCTTTAAAAGCGATACCAAACGGTTTGTAGAGGCAGGTATGAACACCTATATCACCAAACCTTATACACAACAAAAACTGTTGGAATGCATCAATGCTGTGTTCGATAACAGCACGCTATTGCCCGAAACCACTACAAAAAGTAACATGCCAACAGCCGCTAATCACGAGGAGGCCGCCGCCTTACCGGTTAGCCAACCTATTTACAGCCTTCAGGAAATCGAAGCTTTAGATGCCGATGCCGAGTTTATTAAGGAAATGATTACCGTATTTGTAGAACAAGTAACCGAAGACCTTCGCGATTTAGATACCGCCGTGCAAGCCGCCGATTGGAACAATGTATATAAAATAGCCCATAAGCTGAAGCCAAGCGTTACCTCCTTTCAAATGAAAACGGCTATACCCTTGGTTATGCAAATAGAACTCATGGCCAAGCGCAACGAAAATGTACAAAACATTCCCACACTTGTACAGCAATTGCAGCAACTATTGACCAATATAGTACAGCACATGCAACAACATTATTTGTAATAAAAGCCCATCCATGAATAGCTTTTGGGGCTATCAACCAACCATAGCTATGGTCGGCAATAGTTCGGGCTGTTTCGGGCTCCGCTATCGCTCCGGTACTTGCCACCTTAGCAGGATGGCAAGCACTAAACCCTGCACATCCCGCAGCCTTTCATCGGTGTATCTTTGGGGATCAGATACGCTTATCAAGGATTTCTTTTTACAATAAAGCAAAACTATCGCCATCAAACAAACCCTTATCGCTCAGTTTTAAGTGCGGTATTACCAGTAAAGCCATAAAACTCAAAGTCATAAAAGGCGACGCCAATGTGCTACCCAACTCCTTTTTTACCATAGCATCTATAGCCGTATAAGTGTTTGCTACATGGTATCCTTCTTCATTGCTCATCAATCCAGCTACGGGTAAACCCAATACGGCACTGCTTGTATTGGATACGGCACTGATACCCCCTTCTTGGGCAATGACCAAGTTAATGGCCTCTGCCAATTGTGCATCGGTAACACCTACTGCTACTATATTGTGGCTATCATGTGCTACGGTACTCGCGATAGCTCCATTGGTAAAGCCAAAGTTTTTGATGAAAGCCTTGGCTACAGGGGCATTGTGGTACCTATTCACCACCACTATTTTTAATACATCGGTTTCGGTATTGCTGATGAGCTGCCCATTGTGAATAGTGGCGGGCAGCCACAGTTTGTTGGTAATTAACTGCCCTTCCAATGCTTCAATTACCGCAATATGTTGGTTTTGTGTAGGATAATTTGCAATATCTATGGCCAAATCTGCTTCACTTACTTTGGCACAGCTAAATTGGTTGATGGTAGCAATTGGTACAGACGGTATGCGCGATTCGCCATTTTCGGCCACCAATTGTCCGTCAATATAAGTTGCTTTGATGGTAAAATTGGTAAGGTCGTTAGCAATAATAAAGTCGGCAGCATCACCAACCCGTAGCAGTCCCACTTCCAATTGGTAGTGTATAACCGGATTAACACAGGCGGCTTGTAACACATCGAACAAATGACAGCCTTTGGCAATAGCACGGGCACACAAAGCATTTAAGTGGTTTTCTACCAAACTGTCGGGGTGTTTGTCATCGCTGCAAAACATCATATTGGCAGCATGTTGCGGCAGTAGGGGTATAAGGGCTTCAAAGTTTTTGGCGGCACTCCCTTCCCTTATCAATATTTTCATGCCATACGACAATTTTTCAGCCGCTTCTTCCAAGGTAAAGCATTCGTGGTCGGTACTAATACCTGCTGCTATGTATGTTTTGGCTTGCTCCCCTCTTAACCCCGGTGCATGTCCATCTATTGGTTTTCCAAGCGCTTGCGCACTAGCAATTTTCTTCATTACCTCGGTATCCTGATATAGTACGCCCGGATAATTCATCATTTCGCTCAAATACTTTATTTCGGGGAGTTCTAATAGGGTATGTACTGCTGCACTGTTGATACTTGCGCCGGCGGTTTCAAATGTCGTTGCAGGAACACAACTTGGGGCGCCAAAATAAAATTTAAAGGGTACTTGTTTGCCATTTTCAATCATGTAATGTACCCCTTCTATACCACAAACATTGGCTATTTCGTGTGGGTCGCTGATTGTGGCAACCGTACCATGTACTACGGCTAATCGTGCAAACTCGCTTGGTACCAACATACTACTTTCTACATGCACGTGGCTATCGGTAAAGCCCGGTAAAATGTAGCCTTCAACTGCGGCTCCGTCGGGTAGTGGTTGTATGGAATGAATAAGTCCGTTTTGTACCTGAATGGTAGCAGGATAAATGGTTTTGGTCCAAACATCAACCAAATTACCGGTTACCGAAAAGTTGCTATGGTTCATAAAGCTTTGAATGTGTGTTTTCTAAAAATAGGAAGATAGTTACACAATGGCAACATTAAAATACAGAAGCAACAAAGAATGTTGTATTAAAAATGGCTTATTGCATGGGTAACTACCAAAGGGTGCCTGTTTTACATTGTTCAACGGGGTTACTATTGTTGAATGGTGCCAACGCCACTACAGCTGCATAGGTAGTACCGGCCCTTGGCTCATAAAAAAGAAAGAGGCTACCGTGTAGCCGTTGGTGCACAATGCAAAATAAAACCCCAACACACACAAGTGCATTGGGGCAAAGAAAGTGTAAAAAAAGAAAATATTTTTATTTTATGCGTTGTAAGGTAACATCATTATTGAGCATCAAATTGTTATTGGGATCCACGGTTAACTGACGCACAACATCGTTTTGATAGGTTTGGTATTGAATGGATTTGTCGGTTTGGTTACATTCAAATTGTTTTTCTCCTTTTTCTGAGTCTACAAGTGTAATGGTATTATCGTCAACGATAACCATCACTTCTTTATAAGGTGTAGTACCCCTATAAATACCATTGTGTTTGCCATCGGATGAACAAGATTGCAAAACGATGAGCATACCAAAAAAGAATACCATTTTTTTCATTGCTACTATTTTAAAACATTCACCAAAAGTTAAATGCGTAACATACCTATATATCATGAATAGGACTGTACTAATAACGTATCACTATTCCAAAAATTGTGTAGTGATTCAATAGGGGGGAATTGAGGGGGTATTTAATAATGCCGTTAGGAACGGCTTATTGGAGTGCAATTTCAGAATTTTTTTTGAATTGCCATACATTATTTTTGCCAACTTGCTGAATAGGTGAAGTAAGTATAAAATAATGGCTTGTTTTTTTGTTGCAACCAAATGGTTGTGGCTAAATTATTTGCGCTGTAAAAAGCGTTTTATGCCCATCAATTGGGGGAGAATTGGTGTTGAAAAACTTGTTCCGCCGTTGTTTTGGCAGCCGCGGAACAAGCAAAATGGCTATTGTAATAAATGAGCAATGGCTTGAGCAACTTTTTCAAAGCCAAATCCTTCGAGGGTTTGTTGCATCATGGTATCAATTTTATCGTTGCACAAATTGCCAATGCTGCCTTCGTGGGTGTGGTTTACGCTAGTATGGTAGGTAAATTGGTTGGCTTCTATTTGTAAGCCAATTTGTTTGTACGCATCTCTAAACGGTACGCCTTGTAGCACCAATTTGTTCACTTCTTCTACGCTAAAGAGGTATTGGTATTTTTCGTCGGCTACAATATTTTCTTTTACTGTAATGTTGCTCAACATTAAATGAGCCATGCGCAAACAGTCTTTCAAGCTTTCAAATGCCGGAAAAAGGTGTTCTTTCAATAATTGTAAATCGCGGTGGTAACCACTCGGCAAATTGGTGGTCATCATGGTTATTTCGTTGGGCAACGCTTTGATGCGGTTGCAATGGCTCCGGATAAGTTCGAAAACATCCGGATTTTTTTTATGCGGCATAATGCTACTACCCGTAGTAAGCTCTTGCGGAAACGATACAAATGCAAAATTTTGATTGAGGTACAAGCACATATCCATACTTAAACGTGCTAATGTATCGGCTACGTTGGCCAATGCCTGTGCGGTAATACGTTCGGCTTTTCCACGGCCCATTTGGGCATACACCACATTGTAGTTTAAATCGGCAAAACCCAATAGTTGGGTGGTTAAGGTACGATTGATGGGAAACGACGAACCATAACCTGCGGCACTACCCAACGGATTTTTGTTAACCACTTGGTAAGCGGCTTGTAGGGTAATAACGTCGTCTACCAAACCTTCGGCATAAGCACCAAACCATAAGCCAAAGCTAGAAGGCATAGCCAATTGTAAGTGTGTATAACCAGGAAAAATATGTTGCTTGTGTGCTTCGCTTTGTTGGAGCAATAATTGGAAAAAAGGTTGAATAGCATTAACCAATTGCGTGATTTCGTGACGGAGGTACAGTTTGATGTCTACCAACACTTGGTCGTTGCGGCTGCGAGCAGAGTGGATTTTTTTGCCAACATCGCCGAGTTTTTTGGTCAGCAACAACTCTACTTGTGAGTGAATATCTTCTACATCGTCTTGCAAAGCAAAATTACCCGCTTCAATTTGTGCATATATTTCTTTAAGCGCCACTTTTAGTACTGCCAAATCATCGGCAGTAAGCAGGCCTACACTTTCGAGCATAGTGGTGTGTGCCAATGAACCCAATACATCGAAAGGTGCAAGGTACATATCCATTTCGCGGTCTTTACCTACGGTGAAGGTTTCTACTTCTTTGAGCGATGCTTTGTCTTTTTGCCAGAGTTTCATGAGGTACTAGGTGTTACAGGTTACAATATTTTGTTACAGGTTACAGGTAACCGGCAATCAGTTTCTTTACTGTGTGTAATCATTCAAATGAAGGCTAACCCATTGAATGAATCTATTTAGCTTTTTACTTAAAAGAATATAGTCACTCTTAAGCGTGTTGTATATCTGTTCGTGATTGTATGATTTTGTTTCGAACAAAAAATCTAAATGCACAATTGTTTCATCGCATTCGGCTTGTGCCCAAACCAAATATTTTATAAAATCAGCTTTGTATCGTCTTCTGCAATAACCTTCTACAATGTTAGCCGTAACTGATTTTGAAGAACGTCGAATTTGAGAGCCTTCTTCAAACAATTCGAATTTAGGTAGGGTCAAGGTCAATTGATGAATGGCAATTGCCAACCGTTTCGACTCTTTAAACACTTCTAAATCGCGATAGCTTTTCATAGAGCGGTTCATAGCTTGTTTCAAATGACTAGTAACTAGCAACCTGAAACAAGTATCCTCTAAAATATAAACTGATTCAATAATTTAATATAGGTAGCAATGCCATCTTCAATTTCGGCAACATAAATGTACTCGTCAGCAGTGTGGCTGCGCGCGCTATCGCCGGGGCCCATTTTTAACGTGGCAAAAGGCATTAACGCCTTATCGCTAGTAGTTGGTGAACCATAATAGCCTTTACCCAAAGCAATACCCGCTTTCACCAAAGGATGGTCGAGGGCAATAGAGGTTGATTTCATCCGGGTAGTACGCGGTTTGAATTGACTTTTCAGATTTTGTTTCAAGGCTTCCAAAATTTCTTCAAACGTATATAACTCGTTTACCCTTACGTCAATCACAAATTTGCATTGCGAAGGCACCACATTGTGTTGCTTATTTTCGGTTTCAATAACCGTAACCGTTAATCTCGATTCGCCCAATAAATCACTTACTTTTTCAAAGTGGTAATTTCTAATCCAGTTAATATCGTCCAACGCCTTGTACAAAGCATTTTCGCCTTCGTTGCGGGCAGCATGTCCGGCTCGGCCTTGTGCCACACAATCAATCACCATCAAACCACGTTCGGCAACGGCCATTTCAAGTTTGGTAGGTTCGCCCACAATGCCAAAATTGATGTTGCCCAAGTAAGGTAGTACCAACTCTATCCCATTAACACCACTGATTTCTTCTTCGGCGCTAGCCGCAAAAACCACATTGTATTTCAGGTTTTCTTGAGGATAATAATGTAAAAAAGTGGCAATTAAACTAACCAAACAACCGCCGGCATCGTTGCTGCCCAAACCAAAAATTTTGCCATCTTTCTCCAACGGAAAAAACGGATCGATGGTATAACCTTTATTGGGTTTTACCGTATCGTGGTGCGAGTTGAGCAAAATACTTTCTTTTCCGGCGTCGTAATATTTATTTTTCGCATAAATATTGTTGCCCACACGAGCAAAAGGAATTTGGTGCTTATCGAAAAAAGCACATAAAATTTCGGCAGTATCGTTTTCTTCTTTAGAAAAAGAAGGGGTAGCAATCAGTTGTTTCAACAACTCAATGGCTTCTATGGTAAGTTGGTTCATATTCTGTTTTTGTAAAATAAATTATTGACTAATAACTGTTCCGGATGTGCCGGCAATGAGTTGTTGCAATTGTTCGGCTTTACCAATAATCACTTTGCTAACACCGCTGTTTAAGGCAGCAAAAGCATTATCGAGTTTGGGTATCATGCCTGCAAAAATGATGTTTTGGGCTTTTAAATCGACATAAGTTGCAGGATTGATAGAAGGAATTACGCTGCTATCATCATCGGCATTGAGCAAAACCCCGCTTTTTTCAAACGAGTAAATCAATTCTACTGCATACAAGCTGCCCATTGCTTTGGCAATTTCCTGCGCAATAGTATCGGCATTGGTGTTTAATAATTGTCCGTTACCATCTTGTGTGATGGGGGCAATTACCACCGATAAATGTTGCTGCAACAAACTGTCAATTAACGTTGCATTCACAGCATCTACATCGCCCACAAAACCATAATTGATGGTAGCATGATTGCGTTTGTGTGCTTGAATTAAATTGCCATCGGCACCGCTTAACCCAATGGCATTGCAACCGTTGGCTTGTAACTGTGCCACTACATTTTTGTTGATGTAGCCCGCATACACCATCGTAACAATTTTTAAGGTTTCGGCATCGGTAATACGTCTGCCATCCACCATTTGTTGGGCAACGCCCAAATCAGCCGCCAGTTTGGTAGCCAATTTTCCACCTCCGTGGATGAGGATTTTTTTGCCTTCCACTTTTGCGAAATCGGCTAAAAAGCTGCTTAATTTTTCGGCATCATCAATAATGTTGCCGCCTATTTTTATAACAATAAGTTTTTCCATGCTTTACATTTATTGATGACTCAAAATTTCGCTTAAAACCGCTTGCGCTGCCCATACACGGTTGCCCGCTTCTTTGGTAACAATGCTGTTGGTGCTATCCAAAATTTCATCGCTTAATTCTACATTCCGGCGAACCGGCAGGCAATGCATTACTTTGGCGTTATTGGTAAGCTGTAATTTTTCTTGCGTTAGCATCCATTTGGGGTCGTTGGTGTGCATTTTACCATAATCGGTATAAGTGCTCCAATTTTTCACATAAATGTAATCGGCATTTTTCAATGCTTCGTCTTGGTTGTGGGTAATGGTGGCGCCTTTGGTAAACTGTTCGTCGAGTTCGTAATGTTCGGGATGGGTAATCACAAATTCGGCTTCGCCCCAGGCATTCACCCATTCTGCAAAACTATTGGCCACGCATTGCGGCAAAGGTTTTACGTGCGGCGCCCAGGTAAGTACTACTTTAGGCCTAACGCTAGAGGCGAAAGGCGGAAAGCTGCTTGCGTTTTGCTTTAAGCTTTTGGCATTTAGCATTATATCTTCTTGAATGGTAATGATATCGGTTAACGATTGTAGCGGATGCAACGTGGCACTTTCTAAACTCACCACCGGCACGCCGGCATATTTAATAAATTGGTTGATGTACATTTCGCTGTAATCTTCTGCCTTGTTTTTTAAAGACGGAAAGGTGCGAATGGCCAAAATATCGAAGTAATGCCCCAAAATAGGTGCAGCATCTTTTATGTGTTCTACGGTTGTACCGCTCATAATGGCACCTTCTTCAAACTCCAAAGCCCAACCTTCTTTGTCTACATTAAACACAATGGCTTCCATTCCCAAATTGCTAGCGGCCACTTGTGTACTTAAACGGGTGCGCAAACTCGGGTTCAGGAACAACAAACCAATGCGCTTATTGGCTCCTAATGATTTGTCGGCAAAGGGATTGGCTTTGTACGCCAATGCTTTTTGAACAAGTGCGTTGATGTTGGCAACATCTTTTACAGATACAAATTGTTTCATAATCGGGTTTGAGGCAAAAGGTGGAAGGTGTAAGGCTCAATGCTAAACGCAGAAAGCTGGAGCGTTTACGTTTCTAACCTGTGCGTTATGAATTTTTAGTTCGTATTGATTTAATTAAGTTAATAAGTTTTGCTTTTAAAGGGTTGAGCATTTCGCTCAATTCTATAAAAATTATTTCGTCTATATAGTTTAAATCTTTCGCTAAAAGCACACAATATTCTGCTTCATGCAATGAACCTAATGCTATATCTAAAAAATGTACAAAATCCCTGTCACTATTTCTGCCACAACCTTCTGTTATATTTAATGGAACAGAATAAGTGGCTCTTTTTAATTGCGCCGCAAGTGCATATAACTCTGGGCTAGGAAATAAAGGCAATACATGCTGGTAAACATACAATGTTAACTGATGAGCGTTTTGCCAAACTTCATATTTTTTGTAATCTCTCATACTCTGAAATGCTTTAGGCGTTAAGCTTTAAGCCCTATGCTTTCAGCTTATCTATGGCCGCTTTCAATTTACTCAAAAAATCATCTGCCAAGTCTTTGGTTAATGCCAATGAAGGCAATAAACGAATGACATTGGGTTTGGCTTCGCCGGTAAACACTCGATATTCAAACAACAAGGTTTTTTTCAAATCTTTAATGGCATCGGGTACATCAAAACCAATCATTAACCCTCTACCTCTTACATTGGTAATTTCCGGAATGTTTTTCAATTCTGTAATGAGGTAATTGCCCAATTCGGTAGCGTTTTGCAACAATTGTTCGGTTTCCATCACTTCCAACACCGCTAACGCCGCAGCACAAGCCAATTGATTACCACCAAAAGTAGTACCCAACATACCATATTTAGCTTGTATATGTGGGGCAATTAAAATGCCACCAATCGGAAAACCATTGCCCATGCCTTTGGCCATCGAATAGATATCGGCTGCTACGCCAGCATAATCATGCGCAAAAAACAAGCCTGTACGTCCGTAGCCACACTGTACGCTATCGGCAATATAAACGGCGTTGTGTTGGTTGCACAAACTGCGGATTAATTGCAAAAAGCCAACACTTGCTTCGTTAATGCCGCCTACGCCCTGAATACCTTCAATAATTACTGCTGCAATTTCGTTGCCTTGCGCTGCAAAGCAGTTGGTTAAAGCTGCTTCATCGTTGAACGGTAGAAAAATGATATTGTCCGTTTCGTTCACCGGGGCAACAATCGAAGGATTATCGGTTGCAGCTACCGCTAAAGAAGTACGGCCATGAAAGGCTTTTTTAAAAGCCACCACTTTCTTTTTTCCGGTGTGGAATGAAGCGAGTTTTAGGGCATTTTCGTTGGCTTCGGCACCGCTATTGCACAAAAACAATTGGTAGTCGGTTTTGCCACTCACTTGTCCTAATTTTTCAGCCAATGCTTTTTGAATAGGAATATGAATGGAATTGGAATAGAACGCAATTTGGTGCAACTGTTTTTCGATGCTTGCTACCCAATGCGGGTGGGTGTGGCCAATGCTGATAACAGCATGACCGCCATACATATCTAAATATTCTGTACCATTTTCGTCCCAAACATGGCTACCCAATGCTTTGGTAATGGTGATGTTGTTAAGGGGGTAAACGTTGAAGAGAGTCATGGGGTTTGTAAGTAATAAGTTATAAGTATTAAGTTGAAGCAACTATGCACGCACTTTTGCAATTAAGGCAATCAACATGGCTTTTATTTGATTGATTTCGTTAGAAAGTAACGCATATTGTGCATCGTTTATATATTGTAAATCTTTAGACAGTAATAAAAAATATTCGCTTTCGTTTGCAGAACCAAGAGCAATATTCAAAAAATGTGCAAACTCTGCTTGGGTGTTTTTACCACATCCTTCCGCAATATTTGCAGGAATAGAGGAAGAACATCGTCGTATTTGATTCGTTAGTCCATATATTTCTTCCTTCGGAAAGTTCTTTGTTGTCGCATATACATGTAGAGTAAAGGCATGTGCTTTTTGCCAAACTTTTAAATCTTGATAATTTTGCATGGCTTTACTTATAACGTATCACTTACAACTTATAACTTTTTAAAATCCCTGCCCTTTCAACCTCAAGCCCATAGTTTCATCTAAGCCAAAGATTAAGTTCATATTTTGAACGGCTTGACCGGAGGCGCCTTTTAAAAGATTATCAATTACCGAGTGTACCACTACTTTTTGATCGATAATTTCTATCGACACCAAACACTTATTGGTATTCACCACTTGTTTTAAATGAATGCCCGAAGCGGAAATTTTGGTAAAGGGTTCGTTGGCGTAAGCATTGTTGAATATCTCTAAAATTGTAGCTTTATCCCAATGACAGGTAAAGGTAGAACTGATGAAAATGCCCCGTGTAAAATCGCCGCGCCATGGAACAAAGTTGATGGGCGTTATCGTTGTTTTGCTTTCTTGTTGCAACGATTGCATGATTTCACCGATGTGTTGGTGCGTCAATGTTTTGTAAGGCGAAATATTATTGGCGCGCCAACTGAAATGCGAAGTAGCACTTAACGACTGACCCGCGCCGGTACTGCCTGTAATGCCGGTGGTGTATACTTCTACATCGTTTAACGCTCCTGCTTGTGCAAAAGGTAATAAACCCAATTGTATAGCAGTTGCAAAACAGCCGGGATTGGCAATACTATCGGCCTGTTGAATAGCTGCACGGTTGATTTCGGGTAAGCCGTACACAAAATTTCTTCCTTTGATGGAGGCATCTGCCGCCAAGCGGAAATCGTTACCAATATCAATCAGTTTAATGTGTGCCGGAATATCGTTTTCCAACACAAATTTTTTCGCTTCGCCGTGGCCGGCGCAAAAGAAAATCACATCTACGTCGTAATGGTGTGCCGCCGAAAAACAAATATCGGTATCGCCTAATAAGTCGGTATGTACCTTGCTCAACACATTGCCGGCATTGCTGCCGCTTTGTACAAAGGCAATGGTTACTTCCGGATGATTCAATAATATACGAATCAATTCGCCACCAGTGTAACCTGCTCCGCCTATAATGCCTGCTTTAATCATTGAAGAGATAAGTTGTAAGTGATAAGTTGTAGGTGATAAGTTGTAGGTGATAAGTTGGTTAATGTACTTACCACTTAAAACTTATGACTTATTACTCTCTTGCACTTGGTAAAAAATAGAAGTTTGGTTGCCGAAAATTTTGCTGAAACCGCGCACATCCTCGCCGGTAAAACCAGTATTCATTTCGCCGTATTTACCAAATTTCGCACTCATTAAGTCGTATTTGCTGTCTATGCCAATTACCTGAAAACGATATGGCTGCAAATACACAAATACATCGCCGGTTACATTTTGCTGGCTATTGGTTAAAAAGGCTTCAATATCGCGCATTACGGGATCTAAAATTTGACCTTCGTGTAGCCAGTTGCCATAAAACTGCGCTAGTTGGTCTTTCCAGCCCAATTGCCATTTGGTAAGTACGTGTTTTTCTAAAGCATGGTGCGCTTTTAAAATCACCATGGGTGCGGCCGCTTCAAAACCCACACGACCTTTAATACCAATAATGGTATCGCCTACATGTATATCTCTACCCAAGCCATACGCACCCGCAATGGTTTGTAAATATTGAATCGCTTCGCTTGGATGGCTGAAAGTAGTATCGTTAATGGCCGTTAATTCGCCCTTTACAAAACTGAGTTTTACTTCTTCGGCTTCAGTTTTGGTTACTTGTGTGGGCCATGCACTTTCGGGCAACATGCCTTTGCTATTAAGGGTTTCTTTACCGCCTACGCTCGTACCCCATAAGCCTTTGTTGATGCTGTACATGCTTTTTTCAAAGTTCATGTCTACACCTTTGCCTTTTAAATACGTAATTTCTTCTTCGCGGCTC